>WBZQ01001134.1_pt1 | contig 18971 bp, 17 predicted proteins | sample 5204251 | NCBI WGS metagenome assembly WBZQ01 (sample SAMN12412402, study PRJNA552823) | activated sludge metagenome | isolation source: activated sludge from nitrification reactor of wastewater treatment plant... | place: USA: Virginia | collected 2017-09 | reverse complement strand
ACAATATTGCACTGAAATTCCCACAGAAGGCGAAACCTACCTTGTCGTCGATTTACTTGACCCTGCTTTAAGAAATATGCCAGTAAGTGTGAAAGTATTTCGTGGAGGCGCAGAAGATGGAGAGACTGTCGCACAAATAAATGCTGACTATTACTCAGATGGCGTCATCAATGGTATTGGCAGGTTGGATAAAGGGCTTTATTCGGTCGTTGTTACAGCCGAGGGTGTGCCGCCTTTGAATTATCATTACCAACTTCGTGTAGCAATGCTTGATTATGGCAAAGTAGCCCGAAGTATGATTGGCCCAATGATTGCAATGTTGATTCTATCTTGGATTGCATATCGTTTCCTACAGTCAAGGCGGATCAGGTTTCCCTTTAATTTACGCCAATAAACCATTTACGCTCTATCACCCTCTGACAATTTAGCAGAGGGTGAAATGATCCTTAGACAAAGTTTCCTTTTTAACAACGTTTAGTGTCCCCTAGTTTCCAGATAAAATTACTAAAGAAACAAAATCAATGAGCTATTTGGCTCGGCAATCGGGATAGCTAATGGGCTAACCAATCCATTCATAGATACATCATCGCCCCCCACCGCTTGTATTGGTTTAATTATTTCCAATACCCTCTCTTTCATTTGGTACAAACTATTGAGGAAAAGCGCCTCGCCCGTTGTTTGAGTATCAACCCATCATTCCTAAGCAATTTTCTATCATTATTGATAAATTTAATCCACGTATTTATCAAATGCTTGTTGCGCGTTAATCTATGGCTATCTTTTTCTCTAAAAAAATAGCTGTCATTACCACATCTTATTTCTGAAGACATGTCTGAATCTACCTTATCAAATTTCATCAACTTACTGGTTTATAGCTTAGCCACAGTCATGGGGTTAGTTGTCGTTATCGCAATCGTAGCGCTGTTTATTCGCGATATTACCCAAAAACAGCATACGCTGTTACGCAACTATCCAATCATTGGTCGACTCCGATATTTCTTTGAGATACAAGGGAAATACTTTCGGCAATACTTGTTTTCAGGTGATAGAGATGAAATGCCCTTTAATCGTGCTACTAGAACATGGGTTTATAAGAGTGCAAAAAATAAAGGGGGTATTGTTGGATTTGGTTCTACTTATGACTTGCGAGAGCCTGGCGCTTTTATCTTCGTCAATGCTGCATTCCCAATTTTGGAAGAAGATCAATTACCAACGCCGCCCGTAATTATAGGAGAAAACTACTGCCAGTACCCTTTTCAGGCAAAATCGGTTATCAACATTAGTGGGATGAGTTATGGTGCGATTTCAGCCCCGGCAGTTCGCGCTTTATCCTTGGGAGCAGCCCAAGCAGGTTGCTGGTTAAACACTGGAGAAGGGGGGCTTTCGGCTTATCACCGAGAAGGTAATTGTGACATTATTATGCAAATCGGTACCGCAAAATATGGTGTCCGCGATGGGGAAGGCAATTTTTCGCCGACACGCACTAAAGCAATCGCCGAATTTGTTAAAGCCTTTGAGATTAAACTTTCTCAAGGAGCTAAACCAGGAAAAGGTGGTGTATTACTCGGCGCAAAAGTAAATCCTGAGATCGCTGCTATTCGTGGTATTCCCCAATATGAGGACTCCATTAGCCCCAACCGACACTATGATATTAGGAACATCAACGAATTACTCGATAAAGTTGCCTACATTCGAGAACTAACGGGAAAACCGGTAGGCGTAAAAACTGCCATTGGGGGATGGCACTTTATGAATGAGCTTTGTGAAACTATTCTACGACGTGGATTAGATTACGCCCCCGATTTTTTAACTATCGATGGTGGTGAAGGGGGAAGCGGGGCCGCACCTCAAACATTGATGGATCACGCAGGATTACCAATCGCTGAAGCGTTACCGCGCGTTGTCGACTCACTGATTGAATCGGATCTAAAAAAACGTATTCGGGTTATCGCAGCTGGAAAGCTCGTTACTTCCGCCCATGGCGCCTGGGCACTTTGTGTCGGTGCAGATTTTATCAACTCAGCCCGTGGCTTTATGTTTTCACTGGGATGCATTCAAGCAATGCGCTGCCATCTCAACACTTGCCCAACAGGCATAACCACCCATAATCCGCGCTTACAACATGGGTTAGTGGTTGAAGAAAAATATCTACGCGTAGCTAACTATGCAATGAATGTAAATAAGGAAATCAACATGATCGCCCATTCGTGCGGATTAAAGCATGCTCGCGAGTTTCGCCGTGAGCATGTTCGTATCGTAGAAACTGCGGGCAAGAGCATTGCTTTGAATAGACTTTATCCTTACCCTGAAATTCGCAAAAAAGCCTAATCTGAGCTTGGCACGATTCAGTCCTCAAATTATTGATCACTTCTGATAAAATTAGTGGTTCAATATTTTAATAATCACTGCTTTTTAAACCCATTAGGAATAACAATGACAACTAAAGACTTTCGCCCAGAGAAGAAAATTTCGATCTTTTATCCCCCACAGCGCGTTTTAATGGGACCGGGGCCATCTGATACTCACTCCCGTGTACTGTCTGCCATGGCACGTCCAACGCTTGGTCATTTAGACCCTGTGTTTACTGATATGATGGAAGAGCTCAAAAGCCTGATGCGATATGCCTTCCAGACTAATAATTTACTAACTTTCCCGGTCTCTGGGCCTGGGTCAGTTGGTATGGAAATGTGTTTCGTAAATATGATTGAGCCAGGCGATAAGGTCATCGTCTGCAGAAATGGGGTTTTTGGTGGCCGCATGATTGAAAATGTTACACGTCATGGCGGTGAAGCGATTATTGTCGATGACAAATGGGGAGAACCGGTTGACCCTCAAAAAGTCGAGGACGCGTTGAAGAAAAACCCTGGCACTAAAATCGTTGCTTTCGTTCACGCAGAAACATCGACTGGTGTTCAATCAGATGCAAAAACCATCAGTGAAATCGCTAAACGATATAACTGCCTAACGATAATGGACACAGTAACATCTCTCGGTGGAACTCCCATCTATATTGATGGATGGGGAATCGATGCGGTTTACTCTGGCAGTCAGAAATGCTTGTCCTGCCCCCCTGGGCTATCGCCAGTCAGCTTCTCTGATCGTGTTGTAGAATTAGTTAAGAATCGTAAACACAAAGTTCAAAGCTGGTTCATGGATATTAATTTACTCCTAGGCTACTGGGGTTCATCGCGAACTTATCACCACACCGCACCGACCAACGCGTTATATGGCTTACATGAAGCATTACTGATGTTATATGAAGAAGGTCTAGAACATTCATGGACAAGACATCAACGCAATCACAAAGCATTGAAAGCAGGATTGCAAACAATGGGTATCGAGTACGTCGTTGCTGAACCCTACCGCCTACCCCAATTGAATGCAGTGCATGTTCCGGTTGGTATCGATGAAAAAGAAGTACGTCGCCGTTTATTGGCTGATTTCAATTTAGAAATCGGTGCAGGACTGGGGGACTTTGCAGGAAAAATTTGGCGCTTTGGTTTGATGGGTACTTCCAGCCGAGTTGAGAATGTTGCTTTCTGTCTAAATGCATTAGAAGTCGTTCTTGCAGATTTGGGTATGAAGGTAGAACGAGGCAGCGCAGAAGTAGCCGCACATCAAACTTATGCTCAGAATCCAATGCTAGGATAGATATCTCCCTAATAAATAATCATGGCCATTTCCTGTTAATAGGAAATGGCTTCTCGATATTCGTTAATGTTAGTTAACAAATTCTGATTCCAACTTAGGTTTAAACCATTCTATTTTTCTCGATTGAACTATTTCTTTTGACTTTTTAGGATAATCCCGTTCACATGATCTTGGGACTTCCGTTTCAATTATTTGTCGCACCCATTCTTACTTTTCTCATCGCTTATCTGACGATCTTCTGGCTCATTAGGCTTGGGAACTCACTCAATATAATCGATATACCCAACGACCGTTCCTTGCATGCTAAACCGATCCCTCGCACAGGTGGGTTGGGTTTAATTGGAGCCATCTTCATCACTGGGTTATTGTTTGTCGATATTTTTTCAGTGCCCGTATTTATGGGATTAGCTTTTGTGTCAGCAATATCTTTTGCTGATGATATTAAGCCTTTACCTGTCTGGTTAAGATTATCGATCCATACGATTGCAGCAATGCTGCTGGTTGTTAACCTATTCTTGGATACACATAGCTGGTTATTCGTGATTACGGTTGGTCTCGGTATCATTTGGATAACAAATTTATATAACTTCATGGATGGATCTGATGGGCTTGCAGGAGGAATGACGGCTATTGGTTTTGGTTACTATGGGATCGCAGCGACACTAGCTGGAGATATTGATTTCGCCACCATCAATTTTTCAATTGCAGCTTCAGCATTGGCGTTTTTACGATTCAATTTTTACCCCGCGAAGATATTTATGGGTGATGTCGGTGCAATCTCTCTGGGATTTCTGGCTGGCGCATTGGGCCTACTGGGTTGGAAAAATAACCTATGGTCATTATGGTTGCCATTGTTGATCTTCTCACCCTTTATAGCAGATGCCACAGTGACGTTCATCAAGCGTTTACTTCGTGGCAAGAAAATTTGGCAAGCCCATAATGAACATTATTATCAGCGATTAATCAAAGGTGGTCTTGGACACCGTAATACAGCTTTACTCGCTTATATATTGATGCTAGTCGTTGGAGGTACTGCCATACTCTCTGCAAAATTTGAGTTTGCTCAGCAAAGCTGGATAAGTAGCATGTGGGGAATAGCTTATTTAGTTATAATGCATGCTTTCGATCGGCATCAATCTCACCATAATCGTTAACTAGAATGGTCGCAAGTAAATTTCAATTACGCCCCCTGATTGCGTTCATTCATGATTTTTTGGCAATCATAATCGCTTGGTGGCTGGCTTACTTATTTCGTTTTAACTTCGAAATCCCCCCCCATTTCCAAGCGTCACTTGTAGAAAATTTATTGTGGATCGTTCCACTACAAGCTTCGTTCTTTTATTTATTCCGCCTCTACCGAGGTATATGGCGTTACGCCAGCATACCTGATTTAAAGCGAATCTTTTGGGCTGTTACGTTAAGCGCAATGGTAGTTCCATTTGTTTTATTCATGCTGAAGCTACCCGGTGTTGTTCCTCGTGCTGTGATCGTTCTTGCACCTTTGCTATTAATGCTCATTATGGGAGGCAGTCGAATACTGTATCGATCCTGGAAAGAACAACGCTTATATAGCTTCAAAAACTCCGAACGTAACACGGTCATTATCCTTGGGACTGGGAGCATGGCAGTAAACCTCGTCAAGGAACTTGCTCATAGCCCAGATTGGCAGGTTGTAGGATTAATGGGGGACAGTCCTAAAAAGCAAGGATCAAGATTGCATGGTGTGCGCGTTCTAGGAAAAATCAATGAACTCGATTACTGGGTAGAGAAGTTGAGTGTTAGGCATATCATCATTGCTATGCCACCCACTCAGACTAATGAACGCCGTCAGGCGCTTGAAATATGCTCGGAAGTAGGCGTAAAAGCAATGACGATTCCATCTTACACTGATTTAGTCAGTGGAAAAATGACTGTTTCGCAAATTCGAGATATTGAACTTGATGATTTACTCGGTCGTGAGCCTGTTATCCTCGATGCCGAAGGCTTACATACCCTGTTATCAAACAAAACCATACTCATAACAGGTGCAGGCGGCTCGATTGGATCAGAACTTTGCAGACAAATCATCACCTTCAAACCGAAACAACTGGTTTTATTTGAGCTAAATGAATTTGCGCTCTACTCGATTCAAGAAGAATTTTGTAGCAAATTTCCTGATATCGCGATGGCTTTCGTCATTGGCGATGTCAAAGATGAATCGAGATTAGCGCAGCTTTTTGCACAGTATCAACCCACTGTTATTTTCCATGCCGCTGCCTACAAGCATGTTCCATTAATGGAAAAAGAAAATACTTGGCAAGCATTACAAAATAATGTTCTGGGTACCTATATTTTAGCTAAATTAGCGATCAAACATCACATCACTAAATTTGTACTCATATCGACTGATAAAGCAGTTAACCCTACCAATGTAATGGGCGCGAGCAAGCGATTAGCTGAGATGGTTTGCCAAGCATTGCAACAATCAATTCTCTCTCAAGAGAGTATGCAAGCCAATACCATTTTTTCACCTAGCACCCGCTTTGTCATTGTACGTTTTGGTAACGTTCTAGGTAGTACGGGTAGCGTAATACCTAAGTTTCGTGAGCAAATTGCGAGAGGGGGACCTATTACAGTCACTCATCCTGATATTTCTCGCTATTTCATGTCAATTCAAGAAGCAGCACAACTCGTTCTTCAAGCCGGTTCTATGGGTGGAATAAAAGGGGGGGGAGAAATTTTTGTTATGGATATGGGCAATCCTATTAGAATCGTTGACCTTGCTAAAGATATGATTCGACTATCTGGATTCAGTGAAGAAGAAATTAAAATTACTTATACGGGTTTACGATCGGGTGAAAAGCTTCATGAAGAATTAATAACTGAGAATGAGAGCACCCTACCAACTCAGCACGAAAAACTTCGCATTACGCTGTCCCATCCAGTAGACGAGCGATGGCTAACTTCATTCATTACATGGCTCATCGAACAGCCCGCGTTATCAGACACCGAGGTTCGGATGGCTTTAGCAAAATGGGTTCCTGAATACTCAGATAAAAATAATGAACATTAACTAGCAGATCCAGTGATAGCGCTGAAACTACCAGGAAATATCCATTAGTATGCTAATACTTAAATGACTTATATTTTCAGTTTTGAACCCATCGCAGATCACCATGCTAGCGTTCTAATTTTAGGAAGTATGCCAGGAAATGCATCACTGATGGCAGGCAAATATTATGCACATAAACAAAATGTATTCTGGAAAATAATGGCTGAGTTGCTTCAGTTCGAATTAAATTCACCCTATGAAATAAGGGTCCAAAAGCTTAAATCAGCTCATATTGCACTCTGGGATGTCCTGAGATCATGCAAGCGCGTTGGTAGCCTTGATTCAAATATTTTACCCAATTCACAAACTGTAAATAACCTTCAGCACTTCTTGCAGCAACATCGCCTGATTTCAAAGGTATGTTTTAATGGAAGCAAAGCAGAAAATTGCTTTAATCGTTATGTTGCTAAAACAATCAGCGGAAGTCCAAAACAATTCATCAGACTTCCCTCAACAAGCCCCGCTAATGCTTCCATACCCTATGAAAAAAAACTAAAAATCTGGCAAGAAGCGCTATTTCCATCTTTCAGAAGTAATCTCTAGCTAGGCAGGCTCATACCAAATGCAAAGGTTGATGACTCCCAATCATATAATCATTCTAAGTGCTAATTTGACAAAAATTTGAGTGGGTCAACGGGCTTACCTCGTTCTCTAATCTCGAAATGAAGCTTTACCGTTTCGCTATCAGTGTTGCCCATTTCAGCTATTTTTTGCCCCTTTGACACGGTTTCTCCTTCACGGACCAAAATTTTGCTGTTATGCCCATATGCACTCAAATAAATATCATTGTGCTTCACAATGATTAAATTTCCATAGCCGCGTAAACTATTTCCGCTATAAACAACAGTGCCATCCGCCGAAGCCAATACCGATTGTCCTGTATTCCCAGAAATACTAACGCCTTTTGTTCTTTCAGTATATTTGCTCAAAACTTTTCCATTGGTTGGCCAGCTCCACTTGATACTGTTGTTATTATTTTTGGGTAGCGCAATTTCTGGTTGAGCTTTTGTAGGCTTCTCTACATCACTTGGTTTCTCTATTTTGTTAGGCGGAGGCAAAATAGCAGCAGGCTGATTCTTAGTAGATTGACTTACTTCTAAATCTGGTTTAGCCGCAGATGGTTCAGCGTAAGGTAGCTTAATACTCTTAGGCTCTGCAATGACCATTGCTTCAGGTAACGGACTAACAGGTTCTGTCTGTAGTGGCTTAATTGAATTGACCTCTACTGGAGCTGCCGACTGCGGCAACGCAAATAATGTTGGTTGCGCAGATTGATCTTCTGGCGCTATTTCAGCAACTTTTGATTGGCGTGAAGGGACTAGCAAGTCAATTTCTTGACCAACTTTCAATGTATTAGGGTCGGCAATTCCATTCCATTGAACTAATTCCTTATAATCAACGCCATGTTTCAGTGCAATTCCGTATAACGTATCCCCTCTCTGAACCACGTAGAGTTGCTTATTCTGTATTCTCGGTTTAACCACTTCAGGGGATGGTACACGTGTTGGATTTTGCTGAGATTCAACGATCGGTGCAGTGTTAGGTGATACACAGCCTGTAACGACCCAACACATCAGTAACAGTAATAAGACTTGATAGATATCAGTAACCAGAATATATCGGTTAACATTTAGGCCAAAACACATTTTTGTTGATGCACCGGACACGATTCTTTCCTTTATCAATTGACTGAACATCCCAGATAACCCTCCCCTACTATCATTTATCTATTTACTACACCAGATAAAATTGGCACAAACTTTACTTCATCAAGTATGGTTTCAATAAAACCTTGGGACGTATGTTCAATTACGCACAAGAATTGTTTTGAAATACCTTTTGGGTAAACCATCCTCCCCCCCACAGTTAATTGTTCTAATAGTAATTCAGGTATTTGAGTCGTTACTGCTGTCATAATAATTGCATCAAAAGGCCCTACATCAGGCAAACCTAACAATCCATCTGCATGTTTAAGGCTAATATTGGTTATCCTTAGCTCTCGCAATCGGATACGCGTTCTCGTCAGCAGTGGGCCTATACGCTCTATCGAATATACTTCCTTGGCTAACTTCGCTAATACAGCCGTTTGGTAACCACACCCTGTTCCAATTTCAAGCACTTTATTTAGATTATGATTTCCTCGGAGCAGCTCAGTCATTCTAGCAACAATCCAAGGGCTCGAAATCGTTTGCCCAAAATTAATTGGTAATGAAACATCTTCATAAGCTCTTGATGCCAACGCTTCTTCTACAAAAAGATGGCGAGGAATCGTGTTCATTACTGCAAGTACCATTTCATCTGTAATACCTTGCTCACGTAATCGTTCAACCATTCTCGCTCGAGTACGCTGTGAAGTCATGCCTATGCCATGATGATGAGCATCCACTCTCTACCCCTTTTCAATCAATTTATTTCAACAAGACTCACTCAATCCGATAAATCTAACCAATCTTTTAAATAGCCTATCTGGTCATATCGTGTAAGGTCAATTTGCAAGGGAGTAATTGATATTTTATTATTTTGAACTGCAAAAAAATCAGTCCCTTCACCCGCATCCTGTGCAATACCAGCTGCTCCAACCCAATAAATGGTTTCCCCTCTCGGGTTTGTAGATTTAATAACTGGCTCTGCTTTATGGCGACGGCCTAAACGAGTAACCTCCATGCCGGCTAATCGACTCAATGGTACATCAGGAACATTGATATTTAATAAAACAGGCACATGAACTCTTTTCTCCATAAACCGCTTGACCATTTCTAATGCAACTTGGGCAGCAGTAGCAAAATTACACTCGGATCGATTTACTAATGACACAGCGATGGAAGGTATTCCGAACAAGAACCCTTCAGTCGCTGCGGCAACTGTTCCGGAGTAAATTGTATCATCACCCATATTAGCGCCATCATTGATCCCCGACACTATCATATCCGGTAAGTAATCGAGCATTCCCGTTACAGCCAAATGGACGCAATCGGTTGGTGTACCGTTCACAAAATAAAAACCGTTGGGTGATTTATGCAATTTAAGTGGGCGATCAAGCGTTAAAGAGTTACTTGAACCACTACGATCTCTTTCAGGTGCAACAACTACAATTTCAGCAATTGTCGAGAGAGCATTGGCAAGATGCGCAAGACCGGGTGCAAAGTATCCATCATCGTTACTAAGCAATATGCGCATTTGAGATTTAATTCATTATGATAGTAATATTATACAACGCCTTGGTCGGGGCGAGAGGATTTGAACCTCCGACCACTTGCACCCCATGCAAGTACGCTACCAGGCTGCGCTACGCCCCGTCTTTTCTCTTTCCAAATTATAGCAAACAAAGTTTTAGATTAGCGATTGAATATCGCTTAAGACCGCAATAAAGAGATGATCGCCTTAATTTCTTTGCGGATATACAACAGTTCTTTAGTTGAACATGCTGTAATTGTTTGAGACGGATCTTCAATCAAACCTGATTCAAGACCACCATCATTAGATAAACGGGTTCTTGCTCCACTAATAGAAAAACCTTGTCCATATAATAATTCATGAATGCGACGAATTAGCAACACTTCATGATGTTGATAGTAACGTCTGTTACCACGCCTTCTAATTGATCTGAGTTGAATAAATTCTTGCTCCCAATAGCGCAGAACATGGGGCTTAACACCACACAACTCACTCACTTCTCCAATTGTGAAATAGCGCTTTGCTGGGATAGGAGGATAACTACGGCTGTCTCGCTCCATTTTTTCTATGATAGTTAAACTCTACCATCGATTTTAATTTTTGACTTGCATGGAAAGTAACGACTCGCCTCGCTGAAATAGGAATCTCTTCACCTGTTTTAGGATTTCTACCGGGCCGACAGGGTTTAGTACGCAACTGAAAATTACCAAATCCTGATAACTTAACTCCCTCTCCTTTCTGAAGGGCAAGACTTAATTCCTCATAAAAAGATTCAACGACTTCTTTTGCCTCGCGTTTATTAAGTCCTACACTTTCAAACAACAAATCAGTTAATTCCGCTTTTGTTAATGCCATATCTCCCTCATTAAATTTAAATCACACGAATACACAACCTATATCCAGCATTTACCCAAAGTTTTAGGTTTTTAGAAACAAAACAACGCTTCGATAGACTGCTTTATTGCTATTAGAATTTGACTCTTTTTTTATATGCAGAGATTCAGTTCGAAAACTTGAACAAGGATTTTATGTTACTTGCGATTGATAGCCTAAACTCATTCTTAACTCAACAGCACTTTTAATCAATCAAAATACGATAGAGAATATTTTACTATCGAAGCGAAGAAATTACACTCTAAGCTTTGCATCATATTTAGCTTGCAGCACACTGATTAGTTTTAAGATTGCCACTTCCACTTCTTGATCAGTTAAGGTTTTCTCGTTATCTTGCAATAAAATCCGATATGCATAACTTTTCTTACCTTGCTCTAGCGATTTTCCGCTGTAATAATCAAAAAGATAAATATCTTTGACAATATGAAGTTGCTCATCTTTCATTGTTTTAAGTAATTGATCATTCGTCACATGTTCAGAGATAACAATCGCAATATCACGATAAACAGGTGGAAATTTAGAAAGAACCTTAGCCTTAGATAAATGCTTTCTATCCAGAGAATCCAAACTCAACTCGAATAAAATTACAGGCCGAGGTAAATCATATTGAGTTTGTAAGCGTGGATGTAACTCTCCAAGCCACCCCACTACGTGGTTATCAATGATAATCTGTGCTGATTTTCCAGGATGTAGTGCATGATGCTCACACTTATTAAAAGTTACCTTTTGTGGCAAATACACTGATTCGATATCCATTTTAATATCAAAATAATCTACATTTCGCGATGTCACTCCCCACTGTTCTTCGAGGGCATCTCCATAGCAAATTCCAGCAATTTTTTCGATTTGTTGATAATTATCTCCTGCACCACGTAAAAAACAGCATCCAATTTCAAATAATCTCACTCTAGATTGCTTGCGACTGATATTGAACTGCAAGTTGGCAATTAGCCCTCCTATCAATGTAGTCCGCATGACACTCATTTGACTGGCAATAGGGTTCTTTAAAGCAATAGGGATGTAATCTTTAGAAAAATCGAGCTCCCATTGAGGATCTACAAATGCATAGTTAATAACTTCCTGATAATCACGCAAAACCAGCATATTCCTAAGCTGAGAGGGTGAGAGCCTTCCCAATTCTGAATCAGGAAGCATCGACACTGTCGTCTTTGGTAAGCTGATTGGAATACGATCATATCCGTATATACGAGCGACTTCCTCGATAAAATCCACTTCAATCGCTAAATCAAAACGATAAGACGGGGGCGATATATGAAAAATGCCCTTATCTTCACTAAAGCTGAATCTCAATCGTTCTAAAATACTGGCAATCTGATTGCTATTTAAATTGATTCCTAAGACTTGCTGTATTTTTGAAAGTCGCACCATAACCGGACTTCGTTGTGGTAATGAGCTTTCAACTTGCGTTATTGGCCCCGCTACTGCATCATCCATTAATTCTAAAATTAGTTGAGTTGCCCTTTCCAAGGCTTTTCGGGTTGATGCAAAATCAACTCCTCGTTCAAAGCGGTATGCTGAATCGGTATTAAATCCTAGTTTGAATGATTTTCCACTGATTACGTGAGGAGAAAAATAGGCACTTTCTAGAAATACATCAGTAGTTTCATTCTGAATACTCGTTTCCAGTCCACCCATTATTCCAGCTAATGCAACTGCCCGGTTGGTATCTGCAATTACCAGCATATCCGATTTCAGCTCAAGATTCTCTCCATTAATAAGTTTGAGTGTTTCATCGGAATGCGCAAAACGAACAACTACTTTTCCCAATAATTGGTCTGAAATTTTAGCTAAATCAAAACCATGCATCGGCTGACCCATTTCTAACATCACATAATTAAGAATGTCCACCACGATATTGATAGCACGAATCCCACTTCGTTCTAACCGATGAACCATCCATAAAGGAGTAGGAGTCGCTGGCGTAACATTTCGAATAATACGACCACAATATAGCGGGCAAGCATCAGGCACTTCCACATTGACCGTCAAACGGTCTACACAACCATCCCTAGCCAATTCATACTCAGGAACATGCAATAACGTATCGGTGATCGCAGCCACCTCGCGTGCGATGCCATTTAGACTTAGGCAATCAGCACGATTAGGCGTTAATTTAAGCGTAAAGATACGATCCTCAAGCTGATAATAGTCGCGAAAATTCATGCCTACAGGCGCATCCCCTGGCAAAACGAGTAATCCTTCCTTTTTTTCACCAAGTCCTAGTTCTTGCGCCGAACACAGCATCCCAAATGACTCCACTCCCCTTAATTTGCTTTGCTTGATGACGATTCCACCAGGCAGACATGCGCCCACCAAAGCACAGGGAACCTTGATACTTTCAGATACATTTGCTGCACCACAAACGATTTGAAGTAATGTATTGTTGGCTAGCCCTACATCAACATTACAAATTGTTAGTCGGTCTGCATCGGGATGTTTTTGAACCGAAATAACTTCAGCTACAACTACATTATCAAATGCAGACGCAACCTCATCCACAGATTCCACTTCAACACCTGCCATGGTAAGTGTATGAACTAATTGATCTCTAGAATAAGGGGGATTAACAAGGCTTCGCAGCCAATTTTCTGAAAATCTCATGATGAGAGAAACCTACAAAATTTAATTAAATTGCGCTAAAAAACGTAAATCATTTTCAAAGAACAACCGTAAATCACTGACTCCATAGCGCAGCATCGTTAATCTTTCCACGCCTACCCCAAACGCAAAAGCTGTATATTTCTCGCTATCAATATTGACATACTTGAGTACATTTGGATGAACCATTCCACAGCCTAATACTTCCAACCAGCCGGTATGGCTACAAACTCTGCAACCAGAACCATTGCACATGACACAGCTAATATCCATCTCTGCAGAGGGTTCAGTAAATGGGAAAAAAGAAGGTCTAAAACGTACTTTCAAATCTTCACGCTCAAAGAAATTCTGCATAAAAGTCATTAAGATTCCCTTTAAAGCGGAGAAATTCACTTCTTCATCCACCCAAAATCCTTCAACCTGGTGAAACATCGGAGTATGAGTAACATCTGAATCGCATCGATAAACACGACCAGGTGCAATTACCTTCAATGGAGGTTTATGCTCGGTCATAAAACGGATTTGAACCGGTGATGTATGCGTCCGCAACAGATCACCATTTTCTACATAAAATGTGTCGTGCATCGCTCTTGCTGGATGATTCTGTGGAATATTTAGTGCGGTAAAATTATAAAAATCGGTCTCAATCTCTGGCCCAGATGCGACAGAGAAACCAATCGATCGAAACAGCCGCTCAATACGCTCTAGGACAATCGAGACAGGATGCAATCCACCCCTCGACAAACCTCGACCAGGCAAAGTAACATCAATATTGTCTGCTGCTAATCGTATCTGTACCTCATTTTCTAATAGTATTGCCCTTCGCTGATTGAGCGCTTCTTCTACTTGTTTTTTCCCCTGATTAATTCGATTACCCGCTGCGGGACGTTCATCCTGCGAAAGTTTGCTCAACCCTTTAAGCAATTTCGTCAACTCGCCTTCTTTTCCAAGATAGCGAACTTTGACCTGATCGAGCTCAATTATCGTGCCCGCCTTGTTTAATAGCGCAATTGCCTCATTCACAAGACCATCAATTTCAACCATAAATCGTATTATTTATAATAAAAAAGCGATGAAAACAAAAAGGGAGATCAAGTCAAAATCTCCTTGATCTCCCTTACAAACAATACCAATCCAATAAACTAATTACACCGCTAGGCTAGTTCTAGCTTTCTTGACGATTTCCTCAAAAGCTGCTTTATCAAACACGGCAAGATGGGATAGGACCTTCCTATCAAGTTCTATACCAGCCTTTTTAATTCCATTCATAAAATTACTATAGGATAGTCCATGCTCTCTAACAGCTGCATTGATCCTTGCTATCCATAAAACTCGGAACTGTCTTTTCTTTTGTCGCCTATCCCGATAAGCATACTGACCTGCTTTCATCACTGCTTCTTTGGCGATTCTAAATACATTCTTACGGCGACCGCGATAACCTTTTGCTAACTTAAGAATTTTTTTATGACGTGCATGCGCAGTCACTCCACGCTTTACTCTTGGCATTGCTCCCCCGACTTACAAATAAGGCAACATAGCATTAACAGAAGCTATGTTACTTGAATGAATATGTGTGGTTCCTCTTAACTGTCTTTTATTTTTAGTAGTCTTTTTCGTTAAGATGTGTCGCTTAAATGCTTGTGATCGCTTAATACTTCCGCTTGCCCTAACAAGAAAGCGCTTAGCAGCACTTTTTTTAGTTTTCATTTTTGGCACAATAAATTTTCTCCTAATTTCTAAAATCTTTATTTACTGAAATCTATAACACAATACGTGAATTCTGAATCTTAATGCTAGCCCTCAATTATGCTTAATTCTGGCCTACCCCTATTGGGCGGTAAAGAGGAGTTTTACACTTAAGATGAAATAATTGTCTCTGGCTTATCTTTCTCTTTTGTCGATTCTTTAGACTTTGCGCTCTTCACCTCTTTTTTCTTAGGTGATAATACCATTACCATTTGTCGACCTTCTAACTTTGGATGTTGTTCCACTAAACCATAAGTTTGGAGATCTTCTTTAATTCTATCCAAGAGCCGCACACCAAATTCCTGGTGAGCCATTTCTCTTCCTCTAAAACGTAGCGTAATCTTAACTTTATCTCCATCGTCCAAGAAGTTAATAATACTGCGCAGTTTTATATTGTAATCACCCTCATCTGTATTAGGTCTAAATTTTATCTCTTTAACTTGAACCTGTTTTTGTTTTAGTTTTGCGTCATGCTTCTTTTTACTTTCTTGATAGAGATATTTTCCATAATCCATTAACCGACAAACTGGAGGATCAGCGCCTGGTGCAATCTCAACCAAATCGACACTTTCTTCTTCTGCCCGTGCATTTGCATCAGTAAGTGACACTACTCCTAACTGCTCCCCTTTTAACCCGATTAATCTTACCACTGGAGCATTTATTTCCTCATTGATCCTTACGCCTCTTTCTTGAATTATAGTTACTTCTCCTTATAAAACTTATAATTTTTTCATACAATCAGCATGAATACATTCTATAAAATTAGCCACGGTCATCTGTCCCATGTCTTTATTTAAACGATTTCTTACAGCAATAATATTACCATTTACTTCTTCATCACCGACGATAATCTGGTAAGGTATTTTTTGCAAACTGTGCTCGCGGATTTTATAGCTTATCTTCTCATTTCTCAAGTCTAATAATACCCTAATTCCATTTGAACTGAGTGCTTTCTCAATTTCTTGAGCATACTCCATCTGATTTTTTGAAATATTTAGAACCGCAACTTGAACTGGAGCAAGCCACACAGGTAGTGCGCCTGCGTAATTTTCGATAAGAATACCAATAAATCGTTCTAACGAACCTAAAATTGCGCGGTGTAACATTACTGGAGTTTTCTTTAAATTATCTTCACTAACATAAGTTGCGCCCAGTCGAGCTGGCATTGAAAAATCTAATTGCAAAGTTCCACACTGCCACACCCGCCCGAGGCTGTCTTTTAAAGAAAATTCAATTTTGGGACCATAAAATGCACCTTCCCCTGGTTGTATTTGCCAATCTAGTTTTTTAGCTTCTAAGGCCGATTCCAAGGCTGATTCGGCATCATCCCATTGTTGTTCTGAACCCACCCTTTTCTGTGGTCGAGTAGAAAGTTTTACTAAGATCGCATCAAATCCAAAATCTTTATAGACTTGTTTCAATAAATCGATAAATTGTATAACTTCACTCTGAACTTGCTCTTCTGTACAAAAAATATGAGCATCATCCTGTGTAAATGCTCTTACACGCATAATTCCATGCAATGCTCCTGACGGTTCATTGCGATGGCATGAGCCAAATTCAGCAAGTCGCAAAGGTAATTCTCGATAACTTTTAAGACCCTGATTAAATATTTGTATATGGCCTGGACAATTCATCGGTTTAATGGCGAAATGGCGTTCCTCCGATTCTGTCACAAACATATTTTCCCGAAAATTTTCCCAGTGACCAGAATGTTCCCACAAAGATCGGTCTAATACTTGCGGCGTTCGAATTTCCTGGTATCCACTTCGGTTCAATACTTGACGCATATATTGCTCGATTTGTTGCCAAAGCGCCCATCCTTTGGGATGCCAGAAAACCATACCAGGCGCCTCATCTTGAATATGAAACAAATCTAATTGCTTACCTAATTTTCGGTGATCTCTTTTGTCGGCTTCCTCAAGTCGCTTTAAATAAGCCTCCTGGTCTTCCTTTTTTAACCAAGCCGTGCCATAAATTCTTTGTAGCATCTCATTTTTAGAATCCCCGCGCCAATAAGCACCAGCCACCTTCATAAGTTTAAACACTTTCAACTTATTGGTACTTGGCACATGCGGTCCTCGACACAAATCAGTAAATTCACCTTGTGAATAAAGTGAAATCGTTTCATTGCCTGGGATCGACTCGATCAACTGTGCTTTATAATGCTCTCCTTGATTTTTAAAGAAAAGAATTGCAGCAGAACGTTCCGCTTCTTTCCTACAGATTACCAAGTTTCTTCGACTAATCTCCATCATCCTCTTTTCGATCGTAGCGAGGTCTTCTGTAGTAAATGGGCGCTTATACGCAAAATCATAGTAAAAACCATCTTCAATGACAGGCCCTATTGTTACTTGTGCTTCTGGAAATAATTCCTTAACTGCATGCGCAAGCAGATGAGCAGAAGAGTGTCGAATAATATCAAGCCCCTCTGAATCTTTCTCAGTGATCAGAATTAGCTCGCTATCTTCTTCTATTAAATAGGATAAATCAGCTAATTTCCCATTAACTTTCGCTGCAATTGCAGAACGTGCAAGTCCAGGACTTATCGATTCAGCAACATCTAACGCAGTTATACTTTGATCAAATCTACGTTCTGAACCATCAGCTAATCGTATGGCAACCACAATGATCCTTCCTAAAATAAAATGTTAACTCTATACCAAAAATAAAAGATTATAGTATTTTGTCTATCCAAATAAAGAAAAACCCGCGTAAATTAAATTTACGCGGGTTACATCAGCTAAACAAAAAATCTAAATAATCAAATGATGCGTGCCACGCAGGTCTCGTTTAAAATCTTACTCATCCTCGTCATCTTCATCATCATCGGAAGCTTCGGATTTAGCTTCAGTCGCACTGCTACTAGCCTCTTCATCTTCTTCGTCTTCTTCATCATCTGATGCATCTTCTTCAGGCTTCAATACCAACTTGCCACTAGCAAGACTCGCATTCAAATCCGTCATCGGTGCTTCCGTATGAACTAAGTTCTGATGACAATCAATACAAGTCGCACCTTCTGTTACCATTTTCTTATGCGCAGCTTGTGCACCTTCTCCCGGTGGGTCAGGATTCTTATGACAGGTCCGGCAGGTAATACTATCCCATTTCTTTAAGTTCATCCGCGCATCATGCGCCATGATCAATCGACGTTCATTAAACTTCTCAAGCGTCGAGTAATCATTCACTAATTCTAGGTAAAGTTCTCTCGCACCATCAACCACATGGGTTGCTACCGCCAAATGGAAATTCTCAACACCTTGTGGGATATGGCAGTCCTTACAGCCAGGATTAACGCCTAATGCACCATAGTGTGAAGATTTCTTGAGTTCTTCTTGTGGATAACTCATCGAGTGGCAGCTGGTACAGAATTCTTCAGTAGAAAGTGCTGCTTCTCCACCAAATACCACCGCGACCAGAACTACCCCTACCAATGTACCTATTAATAAACTACCTATCGATCCTTTTTGTAGTGCTGTCATTACTCTTTTCCTTTTTTATCGTCTTTTTTAGCTACCTTAGCGCTAGCTTGGAATTCATCATGATATTTAAACTTAGGCTCGCCTTCAAATGCACCATCTAATTTGTAATGCTCGTGCATCGCCTTCTCATTTTTTACCATCTTGTCAAATTCAAATTTATATTTCGCATCAACTTCCGGTGTGTATGGTGTATAAGGCGGCTTCGCACCTTTCCATGGCGATCCTTCATAGTTCATGTGGCATGCGTTACAGCTTTCTTCAAATGCAAAGTCTTGCCCTTTTTCTGCCAGTACTTTACGTTGCGTGGTTTTACC
>WBZQ01001132.1_pt1 | contig 18975 bp, 14 predicted proteins | sample 5204251 | NCBI WGS metagenome assembly WBZQ01 (sample SAMN12412402, study PRJNA552823) | activated sludge metagenome | isolation source: activated sludge from nitrification reactor of wastewater treatment plant... | place: USA: Virginia | collected 2017-09 | reverse complement strand
TGGGTATACATGGCATGAGTGAATCAAACATCGGATTTAAATCCGTCTATGAAGACCGCACCGTACCAGCGGTCGACTTGGCGACCATCAATGATATCTGGGAAGTCGTGCGCAAGAATACTTCAGTTGCGGTAGATTCGAAGGATGTAGTAGCAGCCAAAATCAAAGCGCAGGAAACCACTGAAACGATCAAAAGAGCAGAAGGTATCTGGGCAAGATATATCGCGACCAAATTGACACCACAAGAAGAGCAACTGGCGAAAACTAAACTTGAATTTCATGCTGCTTATGTGGACTCGGTGAATCGCGTGTTTCAATTGGCAATGGCGGGCAATTTTGAACGTGCATCGATCGAAATGAAGGGAACTTCAGAGCCTATATTCTATAAATTGCACGAAACGATTTATAAAATGATTACATTGCAAGGAGATGTCGCTGCTCAGGAATATGCTACTGCGCAAAGTAATTTTGATACGATTTTTTTAATCATCATCACAACGATGGTAGCCGGAGTCGTGATCGCGATCGTGCTCGGCTATCTCCTGTTGCGGGGCATCGTTAGCCGGCTTGAGGAAGCGATCAGGATCGCCGGGAATGTGGCCGCAGGTAATTTGACCTCGGAGATCGGATCGTATGGCGACAAGAATGGATTCGATCGCTTGATGAACGCGTTGAAACGGATGAATGAGAGTCTGGTCGAGATCGTCAGCACCGTACGAAGCGATACACAACAAATTGCGACTGCCGCCAGTGAAATTTCATCAGGCAATTCCGATTTGAGTCAGCGTACCGAAGAGCAGGCTTCAAGCCTTGAAGAAACCGCTTCGTCGATGGAAGAGTTGACGTCGACCGTCCAACAAAATGCCGAAAATGCCCGGCAAGCCAATCAATTGGCCGCCGGTGCATCAGAGGTGGCAGTCAAGGGCGGAGCGGTCGTCGGACAGGTGGTACATACCATGCGATCCATTGATGAAAGTTCCAAGAAAATTGTTGAGATTATCGGTGTTATTGACGGTATTGCATTCCAGACCAATATTCTGGCGCTGAATGCCGCCGTTGAAGCAGCTCGCGCTGGAGAGCAGGGCCGCGGCTTTGCAGTAGTTGCGACTGAAGTTCGCACTTTGGCGCAACGTTCTGCATCAGCAGCCAGAGAGATCAAGGAATTGATCAATGATTCGGTCACTAAAGTGGATGAAGGCAGTCGATTAGTCGATGAAGCGGGTGCGACAATGGAAGAAATCGTCAATGCAGTGCGGCGCGTCACCGATATCATGAAAGAAATATCGGCCGCGTCACAGGAGCAAAGTTCCGGTATTGCGCAAGTGAATCAGGCAGTGAATCAGATGGATGAAGTAACCCAACAGAATGCCGCCCTGGTGGAAGAATCTGCCGCGGCATCGGAAACCATGCAGGAACAAGCGCAAGCCTTGATGCAAGCGGTCAGCAAGTTTAAATTATCGGGCGTGCATTCATCTGTGACAAAACCGATAAAACACAGCAATCGCGCTAATGTTTCTAAATTGCCAAATCGCGGCCCAGCCACCAGGAAGACGGCGACAATCAATTCGACCACCGTGCACGCTACGCCTGCTCAAACGCGTAAAGCGGCGGTAGGCGGCGAAGATTGGGAAGAATTTTAACTGCATCTGACATTTCACTCATCAGGAAATTCCTGATCCGCAGTTGAAAAAATCCCCTGACCCAAAAATCAGGGGATTATTTTTAGTGGTTACAGAACAGTTCATTACCGACATTTACTAAAATAAAAATCCCGTGCCAATGAGGCGATTTCCCGGGCTGTCGTGTTACGCAATTTTTGACGCATTGAGTTCCAGCTTCACTGGTCTGGCCCGAATATATAGTGATTAGATAGCTATTGTGCAGGAAATTTCCTACACGTGGATCACTTGCTCTCTGAGCGGTAAAAAAGAATCAGCCGACAAAATATATTAATCCATATTCCGTAAGGACTTACTGCCTTTCAATCCGATTATTTCAAACGATATGAGATGAGGTACATGAATTAACAACAAGAAGTACTGCTTATAACGTCAAACAGCGATACCAAAACCGTTTTAATCATCAATCTATAGCTTAGTGGAATGATACACAATGTATCTGCATCTCTGCGTGCGTGGTTCATCATCGTATCGACTAGCTATGCTTTTATAACAGATAAAAGGAGCATGAGTCATGTTACCAGAGCAGGGAGCAGGCATTCTTTCCGAAACATCGGACAAGGGCGCGGGTGTAGTCATGAATGAATTTTTAACATTCCGATTGGGGAGTGAAGAATATGGTATCGAAATACTCAAAGTCCAGGAGATCCGAGGCTACGATTCCATCACGCAAATCGCCAACGCACCCGAGTTCATCAAAGGGGTGGTGAATTTGCGCGGCATTATCGTGCCGATCATCGATTTGCGGATCAAGTTCAGATTGGGTGAAGCCAATTATGATCAATTCACGGTGGTGATCATATTGAATGTGGCAGGCCGTGTCATGGGAATCGTGGTGGATGGCGTGTCTGATGTCATCAACCTGGAACATGGCCATATTCGCTCCACGCCGGAGTTTGGTTCCGTAATCGACACTGAATACATCATAGGTCTGGGCACAGTGGATGAGCGCATGCTGATACTGATCGACATTGTAAAACTGATGAGTAGCGACGACATGGGTCTAATTGAACAGGACGATAACCAGGAACAGAGCGTCAGCGAGCGATAGTTATTTTGTGAAGGGAATTTTAAGGAGAGTGTGATGTTGAATGATATGACAATAAAGTCGCAATTAATGCTGGTGATTGGGATGTTATCGTTGTTGCTCATCGGTGTGGGCAGTTTCGGTGTGCATGGATTGAGCCAAACGAACGATTCTTTCAAGAGCGTTTATGAAGATCGGGCTGTGCCTCTGGGAGATCTCAGCATGGTGCTGGATCGCATGCAACGTGTGCGGTTAAATGCGGCTCTGACGGCATATGGCAGAAGTGCGGATATCGTCAAGGAGCGGACAGCGATGACGAGCCAGCGCGATGCTGAACTAGCCGAGTTATGGAGAAAGTTCATGGCTACGAATCTGACCGTGGAAGAATCAGGGCTGGCGGAACAATTCAGCCAGCAATGGAACAGCTATGTGGAATCACGCAATCGTACGATCACGCTGGCTACAGCTGGAAATTTTGATGCGGCCATTGCGAATTTGACAGGTGATGCCGGTGGTAAATTTGATGCTGTTCATGGAACCCTGCTAAAACTGCTTGAACTTCAACGTACTGAATCTGCAAAAGAATATGCTGAAGCGCAAACTAATTACCAAAGTATCTTCATGATCACTGCGACAGCGATCGTGTTGGGTATCATCTTCGCAATGGTCGTGGGTTTTATATTGATCAGAGCTATCGTCGGTACGCTGAATGAGGCCGTTACAGTCGCGAATGCCGTGGCATCCGGTGATTTGACGAGCAAAATCGTCGTCGACTCAACCAATGAAACCGGCCAACTGATGCAAGCCTTGAAAATCATGAACGACAATCTCGTCGATTTGGTGAGCAAAGTACGTACCGGTACGGATTCGATTGCCACGGCATCCAGTGAGATTGCGTCGGGTAATTCGGATCTGAGTCAACGCACCGAAGAACAGGCTTCCAGTCTGGAACAAACCGCATCGTCGATGGAAGAATTGACATCGACTGTCAAACAAAACGCCGATAATGCGCGCCAGGCCAATCAACTCGCAGCCGGTGCATCGGAAGTTGCCGTGAAGGGTGGTGCAGTGGTGGGGCAAGTCGTGCAGACGATGAGTTCGATCAATGAAAGTTCGAAAAAGATCGTTGACATCATCAGTGTCATCGATGGCATTGCGTTTCAGACCAATATTCTGGCGCTGAATGCGGCTGTCGAGGCTGCGCGGGCGGGAGAACAAGGACGCGGTTTTGCGGTCGTGGCGACGGAAGTGCGTACGCTGGCTCAGCGTTCAGCGGCCGCAGCAAAGGAAATCAAGGAATTGATCAATGATTCGGTCAGCAAGGTCGAAGTAGGCTCTCAATTGGTTGACGAAGCCGGTGCCACCATGGATGAAATCGTCAATGCCGTGAAACGGGTGACGGACATCATGAGCGAGATATCGGCCGCATCGCAGGAACAGAGTTCAGGCATCGAACAGGTCAATCAAGCGGTCACGCAAATGGATGAAGTCACCCAGCAGAACGCAGCCTTGGTAGAACAGGCCGCCGCCGCGGCAGAATCGATGCAGGAACAGGCGCGTGCGCTCACTCATGCAGTTACGATCTTCAAACTGAGTGAAAGCGGATACTCCACCGCTACGCCGGTAAGAAGAAGTAACCGACCCTCTTCGGTTTCCACGTTGCCCAATCGCGGGTCGGTAACCAAAAAGAATGCCATTAGTTCCGCCTCAAGCTCAGGATCCGGAGTTCAACCCCGAAAAGTGGCGGCAGGGGGCGGCGCCGATGACTGGGAAGAGTTTTAAGCGATCGTATTTTTGATCGCAACTAAAAAAATCCCCGGCTTGCCGGGGATTTTTATTTCTCGTAAATGATATGTGAATTTTATAACCTGAAGGGTAGGTCATGGCAATCAGCGAATCACTGGCCGACGCGCCATGGCGCGATATCTCGTTCGGACGCCAATGTGTGCTTGCTGATTTTCATATCATCAAAATCCGCCTGCTCGAGCGCATTGATGTGATATACCCCGGATGAGACATGAATCTTGATCTGACCTTCGGCAACGGCAATATGATGGTTGCCGTCCTTTTGCGTTTCGATACTGAAGCGGGTGCCGATATCTTTGATGAGGGCATTGCCGACCTTGACTTCAAGCTGATTGGACGAATTGCTTTCGGTGCTGAAAAAAACATTGCCTTTGAATAGCTCAACCTGTAGTGGCTGGCTTTCCTTCACGGCGACCGAGCTGCGCACATCCAGCGCCATGTTGATATGGGGGGCTATTTTGGTGGTCAATTCTTCAGATTTGGTTTCATAGAATCGTACGCTGGGTGGCTTGCCAAAGTACCATGTCATGAGACCCAAGATTATACACACACCCATGATGGTGCTATGAATCAACAGTCGTCGCCAACTGAAAACAAAAGAATACGGTTCTATCACCGGAGGTTTGGATTCTTGCATGGGAATGTCGGTATAGGAAACAGAAGAAAATTCAAATTATATACTGACAATAATCCATTTTTTAACCCGTAAGTATTTGTGGGTACTGAAGAAGATGTCTGAAACACCAGACAATTCGTGGATAATCGCCGTCATATCAGCATCATAGGGTTTATCCGCGAAAACCGTTGACTGAGCACACATGAACTATGGGCCATGCCATATGACTATTTGCTCGTGCTCTGGGTGTGCTTGAGCCAGTTCTCTCGGAGTGCTCGAGCTTGCGAAAACGCCTGTTCCAAGGCTTTTGCATCGACGTTTTGCAAAATGTCCGCTAGCGCTTGCAATTCATTTTGGTAAGCTTCAATTTGCGCCAGCAGCGACTCGCGATTGGCCAGACAAATGTCGCGCCACATTTCCGGGGAACTGCTGGCGATGCGTGTGAAGTCACGAAACCCGCTGCCGGCGAAACGCAATAAGTCATTTGGCTGAGAAGCGCCATGCCTGAGGTGGTTCATGAGCGTGAATGCCAGCACATGTGGCAAATGGCTGGTGGCAGCCAGCACCCGGTCATGTTCATCGGCAGCCATTAGAGAAACATGCGCGCCACATGCCTGCCATAATCCACGGATATGCTCGATGCTTTCAGGGCTGGTCTCTGGCAGCGGCGTCAAGATGACGTGCCGATTCTGATATAGGTCAGCTTGTGCGGCCTGAACGCCACTGTGTTCAGCACCGGCAATGGGGTGGCCGGGTACGAAATGATGCCGGCTCTGGAGCGAAAGGTGCGCATGCGCTGCGGCAATGACATCCTGTTTGGTGCTGCCGGCGTCGGTGATGATGGTGTTGGCCTGCACATGCGCTGCTAGCTGCATCATGACGTCGCTGGTTTGACCGACCGGCATCGCAAGAAATATCAAGTCGGCATTGTGCACGGCAGATGCGATATCGGTGGCAATTTCATCAACGATATGACGGGTCAGAGCATGCTCCATATTGCGCTGGCTGCGCCCCACGCCAACGATGCGCCCGGCCATGCCGCTTTTGCGAATCGCGGCGGCAAACGATCCGCCGATCAACCCGACACCGATGACGACTACTTTGTTAAATTGCATGCGGGTTACTCAAGTTATGCATGATGGGATGTCATATACCCTGATGGGATCGGGAGTTTCAGGCCAATTCCTCAAAGGCATGCGCAAGAGATTCAAGGAAGCGCTTGTTTTGGGATTCCAGACCCACGGTTACGCGTAGATGATGAGGCATCTCATAAATGCCCAGGGGTCGCACGATGACACCTTGCCGCAATAGGCTCTGATAGACCTTGGGAGTGTTGGCTGCGTCGCCTTTGACGCGGAAGCTGATGAAATTGCCATACGAGGGGATGTATTCAATACCCGCCCGTCTGAAACCATCAGTCAACTGCAGCATTCCGGCGCGATTGAGCGCATACGATCGTTGCACAAATTCGGCATCGTGCAGACCAGCCAGCGCACCGATCAGCCCGATGCTGCTGACATTGAACGGCTGGCGTACCCGGTTCATCAAATTGGCCACGTCAGGATGCGCCAATCCGAAACCGATCCGCGCGCCGGCGAGACCATACACCTTGGAAAAGGTGCGAGTGATCAGTAGATTTGGAAATTGCTTCAGCCATTTGATGCTGTCCGGTTTGTTTGCTTCGGGAAGATATTCGTAATAGGCCTCATCCATGACCACCAGCACGTCGCGCGAAACGCGTTCCATGAAACAGTAGAGTTCCTCTTCGGTGGAAAGCGTGCCGGTTGGATTATTCGGGCTGGCGATAAACACGATGCGCGTCTCCGGAGTTATCGCATCCAGCATCGCCGGCAGGTCGTGACCATAATCCCGGGCAGGCACTGCAATGCCATTTGCGCCGATCATCTGAACCACCAATGGATAGACGGCAAAAGCATGCTGAGAATAGATCGCCGCTGCACCGGGTTTCAGGAACACGCGTGCTGCCAGATCCAGCACATCGTTGGAGCCATTTCCGAGAATGATCTGGTCTGGATCAACGTCATATCGTTTCGAGAGCGCTGCCTTCAATTCGTAGCCACTGCCATCCGGATACAATGCGATCTGATGCAACGCATTGATCATGGCTTCTAGCGCAAATGGGCTGGTTCCCAGGGGATTTTCATTCGAGGCCAGCTTGATGACAGTCGTTTCATCCAGACCCAATTCACGCGCCAATTCGGAAATGGGTTTGCCAGGTTGATAGGGTTGAATGGAACGAATATATTCCGGTGCAAAATCACAAAGATTCATACGATTTAAGATTTAAAAACTGATGGGTGGAAAAAATAGACTGCTAAATACACGATATCATTGATGAGATGGGCGCATTGGATCAAGTCGCGGGATATGATCCCAGTATTTTCAGGAATATCGCTCGGTCACGCAGGCCAGAAATGGCTGCGGCGACTTGCTCATTCTGTTGATGTCCTTCGATGTCGACAAAAAATACGTATTGCCACAGCCCGGTACGGGATGGACGGGATTCCAGCCGGCTCATGCTGACGCCATGCTGCGCCAATGGCTCGAGCAATTGGTAGATCGCGCCGGATCGATTGTTGGTTGCCATGACCAGCGAGGTTTTGTCTTTACCGGAAGGGGGCGTTTCCTGTTTGCCAACCACGACGAAACGCGTGGTGTTGTTTGAATCATCCTCGATATTTTCTGCGCAAATCGATAGTTCATACAGCTCGGCAGCGCGCCGGCTGGCAATCGCGGCGGCTTGGCTGTCCCCGGCCGCCTGGCGGGCAGCATCGGCATTGCTGGCTGCATTGATGAAGGCCGTTGTCGGAACGTGGGGCAGGTTGGCCTTTAACCAGTGGTGACATTGCGCCAATGATTGCGGATGAGAGTAGATTTTAGTGATCCGGGTGCGGTCGGTTTGCTGTGCCATCAAAAATTGATGCACCGGCAGTTGAACTTCACCGCAAATCAGCAACGGTGTCTGCAGCAGTAGATCCATGGTTCTGCCCACGGCACCTTCGGATGAATTTTCAACCGGCACCACGCCATAATTGGTTGCGTCAGACTCGACATTGCGAAAGACGTCATCGATCGAATCACAGGCGATTTCAGTGATGGCGCTACCAAAACGTTTTAACGCCGCTTCTTCGGAGAAAGTGCCATTGGGCCCCAGGTATGCCACGCTCATGGGTTTTTCCAATGCACGGCACAATGACATGATTTCAGTGAAAAAATGGCTGATGTGCTGATTGCTGATCGGGCCGGGATTGAGGGACTGGATGCGGGTCAATATCTGCGCTTCGCGTTCGGGACGGTAGACAATGCCGCTTTTCTTGATTTTGCCGATTTCCTGGGCCAATGTCGCGCGTTGGCTGATCAATCGAAGGAGCTCATCATCGATGACATCAATTTGTTCGCGTAATTGTTTGAGTTGTTCAAGCATGGAAGGGTGAAATTTTCGTTAACGGTAATTCATCACAAGCACGACGTTATTTTGGTAAGGGCAAATAGCGCGCCATCAGTACGCCGGAAATTCCTGAAATTTCATTCAGAACAGATTGTTGTACCGGACTGTCCACGTCGACCAGCGTGAACGCCATTTCTCCGCGGGACTTGTTGATCATGTTATGGATGTTCAATCCGGCGTTCGCCATGCTGGTGGAAATTTGACCGAGGATGTTTGGTACATTCGCATTCGCCACCGCGACCCGGTAGGGCGATTCGCGTTCCATTTCGATGTCCGGAAAATTGACGGTATTCACGATATTGCCATTTTGCAGATAATTGATCAGCTGGTTGACGACCATGACTGCGCAGTTTTCTTCCGCTTCCGATGTCGATGCACCGAGATGAGGCAACGTAATCACGGAAGGTTGATGATGCAGCCGCTGACTCGGAAAATCGCTGACATAGCTTTTGATCTTGCCGGCGGCGATGCCGGCCAGCACGGCATCTTCGTCGACAATCGCGCCACGCGAGAAGTTAAGAAGAATAACATGATGTTTCATGAGCTTGATGCTGCTCTGGTTGATCAGGTGGCGAGTGGAATCAAGGAGCGGGACATGCACGCTGACAAATTCGCTATGGCGCAGCAGGTCCTCCATGCTATGAGCTTTTTTGACTTCCGCCGACAAGCTCCAGGCTGATTCGACGGTAATTTTAGGATCGAAGCCGATGACTTTCATTCCCAGTTTGATGGCCGAGTTGGCAACCAGTCGTCCGATTTCTCCCAAGCCGATGATCCCGAGCGTACGCCCCGGTAATTCGATTCCTGAAAAACGTTTCTTGCCATCCTCGGCTTGCTTGTTCAATGCCGCATCATCGCCTTCCAGCGTGTCGACAAAATGCAATGCCGGAACGAGATTGCGCGCTGCCAGGAAAAGCGCTGCTAGTACCAGTTCCTTCACGGCGTTGGCGTTTGCGCCCGGAGTATTGAACACTGGGATGCCGCGGGCATTCATTGCCTCAACGGGAATATTATTAGTCCCGGCTCCGGCGCGCCCGATCGCCTTGACGCTGGCAGGAATGTCACGGTCCAGCAGATTGTAGGAGCGTACCAATATGGCGTCAGGATCAGCGATATCGTTTCCCACCTGAAAATCAGCGGCGGAAAATCGATTCAATCCCTGCGAGGAAATCTGATTCAGGGTCAGGATGTTGAATGTGGCACGCGAATGATCAAGCATGGTGGCTGGCAAAGTCCTTCATGAATGCGACCAGTTTTTCAACGCCTTCGATCGGCATGGCATTGTAGATTGAAGCCCGCATACCACCGACCGAGCGGTGTCCTTTCAACTGAAGCAAGCCGCTCGCCTGGGCTTGTTTAAGGAATTCATCCTCCAGCGCCGGAATTTGTAAGGTAAACGGAACATTCATGCGCGACCGGCTGGGTTGTGCCACCGGACAACGATAAAAATCGCTGCTGTCTAGCACGTCATACAACAGATTGGCTTTGGTCAGATTGATTTTTTCCATAGAGGTCAATCCGCCTTGTCTTTTAAGCCATGCCAGCACCAGACCCATGATGTACATCGCATACGTCGGCGGCGTGTTATACATCGAATCATTGTTTGCATGAACCTGATAATCGTACAACGTGGGTGTGCCTGGCAGCGTTTTTCCCAGTAAATCCTGGCGGACGATGAGCAATGTGAGGCCGGCAGGACCGAGGTTTTTTTGCGCACCGGCATAAACCAGTCCAAAACGCGTGATATCCAGCGGACGAGACAGGATGTCGGAAGACATGTCGACCACCAGCGGAATATCGTAGCTGGGATCAATATTCGGTATCCAGTGAAATTCGACGCCACCAATGGTTTCGTTGCTGGTGTAATGCATATAGGCGGCATCGGAACTTAGTTGCCAATCATCCTGAGCGGGGATATCGGTGAAGTTCGTCGCTGCGGAGGTTGCTGCGACGTTCACGGTGCAATATCGCCTGGCTTCTTCGATGGCCTTGGTCGACCAATGTCCGGTATTGATGTAATCCGCTTTTTGTTTACCGCGCAACAGATTCATCGGCACCATCGCGAATTGACTGGAAGCGCCGCCCTGCAGGAACAGGATTTTGTAATGATCCGGAATACCGATCAGTTCACGCAAATCCTGTTCGATCGTTTCGGCAATGGACATGAATTCCTTGCCGCGATGGCTCATTTCCATTACGGACATGCCGCTGCCGCGCCAATCCAACATTTCGTCGCGAGCTTGTTGCAGCACTTCCTTGGGAAGTACCGCTGGGCCTGCGCTAAAGTTGTAGACCTGATCCATGATGTGTTTTCCGGTGAAGTATCAATCCATTAAAATATCGTTGTCATCGTTGTTGTCTTCACTTTCGGCCACGCGCTCCAATCCCGCCAGTTTTTCTCCGTCATCCAGATTGATCAAGGTTACGCCCTGAGTGGCGCGGCTCATTTCCCGCACTTCCTTGACTCGAGTACGAATCATGATGCCGCCGGACGTAATCAACATGATTTCATCATCCGGTTTCACCAGCTTGGCGGTGACGACTTTGCCATTACGGGGACTGGTAATGATCGCAATCATGCCCTGTGTACCGCGGTTATGGCGGGTATATTCACTAATCGGAGTACGTTTGCCAAAACCATTTTCGGTCGCGGTGAGCACAGCAAGGTCTTCATTTTCAGCCACCAGCATCGAAATCACCTTCTGGCCCGAACCGAGCTTCATGCCGCGCACGCCGCGCGCCACCCGTCCCATCGGACGAACATCGTTTTCGCTGAAGCGCATGGCTTTTCCGTTATCAGAAAACAGCATGACATCATGCTTGCCTTCGGTCAGTTCGACGCCGATCAAATAATCGTCATCGTCCAGTCCAATCGCAATAATGCCATTGTTGCGCGGTCGTGAGAATTCCGATAATGGCGTCTTTTTGACCGTGCCGAATGCCGTAGCCATGAAGACAAAACGATTTTCATCAAAAGTCTTGACCGGCAGAATGGCGTTGATCTTTTCTCCTTCTTCCAATTGCACCCAGTTGACGATGGGTTTGCCGCGCGATTGACGGCCACCCTGGGGTACTTCATAGACCTTGATCCAGTATACGCGGCCCAGACTCGAGAAACATAAAATATAGTCGTGTGTGTTGGCAATGAACAGTTTGTCGATAAAATCGTCTTCCTTGGTGCTCGTGGCAAGTTTGCCGCGACCTCCGCGTTTCTGGGCGCGATAGTCATCCAATAATTGCGATTTGATATAACCGCTATGCGAGAGCGTAACCACGACATCAGCCGGAGCAATCAAGTCTTCTACATTCAAGTCTTGTGTGTCGACGACGATTTCGCTGCGGCGCTCGTCACCGAATTGTTGCTTGATGGCGCCAAGTTCTTCGGTGATGATGCTGGTGATGCGTCCGGGATTTGCCAGAATATCAAGGAAATCAATGATATTATCGATGACGTTGCGATATTCTTCGACGATTTTTTCCTGCTCCAAACCGGTCAGGCGCTGCAAGCGCAATTCCAGAATGGCTTGGGCTTGTACGTCGGATAACCGGTAACCCTGTGCTTGCAAGCCAAAGGATCCATCCAGACCTTCGGGACGCAAGGCATGGGCATCCGCCATGGCGCGCGAGAGCATCTCCTCAACCAGTGCGGAGTGCCAAGTTCTCGCCATGAGCTTTTCTTTGGCATCCGCCGGAGTTGGGGCGGCTTTTATCAATGCAATGATTTCATCGACATTGGATAAAGCCACCGCCAAACCTTCCAGAATATGACCGCGCTCGCGTGCCTTCTTCAATTCGAATACGGTGCGGCGCGTGACGACCTCGCGGCGGTGACGCAAGAACGCATCCAGTATCTGCTTAAGATTCAGCAAGCGCGGCTGACCGTCCAGCAGGGCGACCATATTCATGCCAAACGTATCCTGCATCTGCGTTTCTTTGTACAGGTTGTTCAGGATGACTTCGGGCATTTCTCCGCGTTTCAGCTCAATGACGACACGCATGCCGGATTTATCGGACTCGTCCCGTAGATCGGAAATGCCTTCAATTCTTTTGTCGCGAACCAATTCACCGATGCGAATGAGTAGATTGGCTTTGTTGACCTGATAGGGCAGTTCGTCAATGACGATGCATTGGCGGCTGCCTTTTTCCATGTCTTCGAAGTGCGTGCGTGCCCTCATGACTACACGCCCGCGGCCGGTGCGGTAGCCATCTCGAACGCCAGCGACGCCATAAATGATTCCCGCGGTTGGAAAATCCGGCGCCGGGATTAAATCGATCAATTCGTCGATGGTGATCTCCGGATTGCTGAGCAAAGCAAGGCAGGCGTTCACCACTTCATTGAGATTGTGAGGCGGAATATTGGTAGCCATGCCCACGGCGATACCGGATGAGCCATTGATTAATAGGTTTGGAATCTTGGCCGGAAGGATGAGCGGTTCTTTTTCGGAATCATCATAATTGGAGCCGAAGTCGACGGTTTCCTTGTCAAGATCGGCAAGTAATTCATGGGCGATGCGCGACATGCGGATTTCGGTGTAACGCATGGCTGCAGCATTATCGCCATCCACAGAACCAAAGTTGCCTTGCCCATCGATGAGCATGTAACGCAGCGAAAAATCCTGCGCCATACGAACGATGGTGTCGTATACCGCCGTGTCTCCATGCGGATGATATTTACCAATGACATCGCCGACGATACGGGCAGATTTTTTATAAGGTCTGTTCCAGTCATTGGAAAGCTCGTGCATTGCAAACAGAACGCGCCGGTGCACCGGTTTCAAGCCATCCCGAACATCCGGCAGCGCGCGACCGACAATGACACTCATCGCATAATCAAGATAGGAACGCCGCATTTCCTCTTCAAGGCTGATGGGCAAAGTTTCCTTGGCAAATTGATTCATAGGTTATGGCGTTGGAGAAACGAAAGTAATTGAATAGAGGTATATTTCTTATGTATGTTAAAGAACCTTGAAAAACCCATGTGCTCAGGTACGGTCCAGCTTTTACCGGGGATTGGATTTAATATCGTTTTTAGCCTGCGTGAGCTATTCGGAACAACCCGATTTCGCTTGACCTGATCTTCGCTTGTAGTCTTTTTCAGAGTTTCTCTAGAAATATATGATTTTAAGGCTGCTCATTCTAGCATGTTGATGCAATTTCTCAGCTAACTTTGAAATGTTGGATGGGTATTATCACGGTAATCAATGAATCTTTAAAGAAAAAAGCTTGATTAAGCTGATCAAATAAGTAAAGATAAGCCCCTATTCTGAATTTTCCTGATATTCTGAATTTTCTACTGTAAGCCTCAATAGAGATTTTCACCCGGATTATTAAAAAAATGCGAGCGTTGTATTGTGTCTAATTTGATGAATACCTATTCACGGTTGCCTGTTACATTCATTAAAGGCGAAGGTGTCTGGCTATGGGACGATCAAGGGGAGCGCTATTTGGACGCCCTGGCAGGTGTGGCGGTGTGCGGACTTGGGCACTGTCATCCCCGGTTGACTAAAGCGATCTGTGAACAGGCTGGCAAACTGATTCACACCTCTAATTTATATCATATTGAAAACCAGGAACGACTGGCAGATCGATTGATTGAATTGTCGGGTATGGAAAAAGCATTCTTTTGCAATTCTGGTGCCGAAGCCAATGAAGCGGCGATCAAGCTAGCGCGCTTGCATGGACACAACACAGGAATTGCGTTGCCTACCATTATTGTCATGGAGCGTTCCTTTCATGGCCGAACGATGGCGACGCTGACTGCCAGTGGTAATCGCAAGGTTCAGGCTGGATTTGAGCCATTATTGACAGGTTTTGTGCGCGTTCCTTATAACAATATGGAAGCGGTTGCGCAGGTTGCGATCAATAATAAGGACATCGTGGCAGTTTTGGTGGAACCTTTTCAGGGTGAAGGTGGAGTGAATATTCCCGAAGCCCACTATTTGCGTGAATTGCGTAAGCTATGCGATCAATATGGCTGGTTGTTGATGCTCGATGAAGTGCAGTCTGGGATTGGCCGCAGTGGAAAATGGTTTGCCTATCAGCACAGTGATATTCTGCCGGATGTGATGACCCTGGCCAAGGGACTGGGGGCGGGTGTGCCGATTGGCGCATGTCTCGCTCGAGGTGTGGCTGCTGATGTATTCAAGCCGGGCAATCATGCCTCTACCTTTGGCGGCAATCCACTGGCTTGCGCGGCAGCAATCGAAACCTTGACGGTGATTCAGGATGAAGAATTATTGGATCACGCCACAAAGCTGGGCGAGTTCATGCGCAATCGACTCAACAATCAATTGCGCGATGTGTCAGGTGTCGTGCAGATCAGAGGGCAAGGCTTGATCATTGGTATCGAACTAGCAGTCCCGTGTGGTGATTTGGTGAAGAGAGCACTGGACAATAAATTGTTGATCAATGTGACATCCGATAAAGTTGTGCGCCTGTTGCCGGCATTCATCATGCAACAATCCGAAGCTGAACAGGTGGTTGATACGATGAGTTCGTTAATAAAGGAGTTTTTGAATAGCTGAATGACCTGCATGCAAGTATGTTCGGTGGATTAGCTGCTCAATGGAACGTATGCAATTCAAGCATTTTCTGCAATTTTATGATTTTGATCGTGAAGAGTATGAGTATATCTTTGAACGTGCTCGCTGGATAAAGCAGGAATTCAAGCAATACCGGCAGTATTGGCCATTGGCTGATCGCACGTTGGCAATGATATTTGACAAGAATTCCACGCGCACTCGTTTGTCTTTTGAAGCGGGCATGCATCAACTGGGCGGGGCGGCAATTTATCTGTCGACACGTGACACTCAACTTGGACGCGGTGAACCGGTCGAAGATGCGGCTCGCGTCATTTCCCGCATGGTTGATATCATCATGATTCGAACGCATGAACATGACATCATCAAGCGCTTTGCCGAGAATTCGCGAGTGCCCGTCATCAATGGTTTGACCGATGAATATCATCCTTGCCAAATCATGAGTGATATTTTTACGTTTACTGAATATCGGGGTGATATCTCCGGAAAAATAGTAGCGTGGATTGGTGATGCCAATAATATGTGCAATACGTGGCTGCAAGCGGCAGAAATTTTCGATTTCAAGGTTCATGTGTCAACTCCGCCAGGATATGATATTTGTCCTGAGCAGATCGGTGTGATGGACGCCACGCATTATGAAGTATTTGCCAATCCTCGCAAGGCAGTGATAAATGCAGACCTAGTTACGACAGATGTATGGACGAGCATGGGGTTTGAAGAAGAAACAGAACAAAGAAAAAATGATTTTGCGGAATTTTGTGTCAATACCGAAATGATGGCGCTGGCCAAGAAAGATGCGCTTTTTATGCACTGCTTACCTGCTCATCGGGGAGAAGAAGTAAGTGCTGAAGTGCTGGAAGGACCTCAATCGGTGGTGTGGGATGAAGCAGAAAATCGATTGCATACTCAGAAGGCGCTGATGGAATATCTGCTTTTAGGTAAATTGACTGACAAATAATTAGGTATTTTATTTATATCAGACAATCGATGCATGTGCTGATTATAGGTTCGATAAATAAGTAAGCGGGTATATTTATAAATAATGAAAAAAATCAATAAAGTGGTTTTGGCTTTTTCTGGCGGATTGGACACGTCGGTCATTTTGAAATGGCTGCAGGATACATATCAATGTGAAGTGGTGACTTTTACCGCTGATATTGGCCAGGGAGAAGAGGTTGAGCCAGCTCGCGCGAAGGCCAAGCAACTGGGTGTCAGAGAAATTTATATTGAAGATTTGCGTGAGGAGTTTGTGCGAGACTTCGTATTTCCGATGTTTCGGGCAAATACCATTTATGAGGGAGAATATCTTCTTGGCACAAGCATCGCACGACCATTGATCGCGAAAAGGCAAATCGAGATTGCGCAAGAAACATGTGCTGATGCAGTGTCGCATGGCGCAACAGGTAAAGGAAATGATCAAGTGCGCTTTGAGCTGGGATATTATGCGTTGCAGCCAAATATTCATGTGATTGCGCCATGGCGGGAATGGGATTTGACTTCTCGTGAGAAATTGCTGCAGTACGCTGAACAGCATGGAATACCGGTGGAAATGAAAAAAAAGGCAGGCTCTCCTTATAGTATGGATGCCAATCTTCTACATATTTCGTATGAAGGTCGCATTCTCGAGGATCCGGCGGTGGAGCCAGAGGAATCCATGTGGCGCTGGAGCGTATCACCGGAAGCCGCACCCGATGAGCCCGAATTCGTGGAAATGCAATTCAAACGTGGAGATGCGGTAGCTTTAAATGGTGATTTGATGTCTCCTGCAGAATTGTTGACAAGACTCAATCAATTAGGAGGAAAACATGGCATTGGGCGGTTAGATTTGGTTGAGAATCGCTATGTCGGGATGAAATCGCGTGGATGTTACGAGACTCCTGGCGGTACCATTTTATTACGAGCGCATCGTGCTATTGAATCAATCACGCTGGATCGGGAGGTTGCTCATTTGAAGGATGAATTAATGCCGCGTTACGCATCATTAATTTATAACGGATACTGGTGGAGTCCTGAGCGAAAAATATTACAAACCATGATTGATGCTTCACAGGAAAAGGTCAACGGCTGGGTGCGGTTAAAATTATATAAAGGCAACGTTATAGTGGTTGGGAGGGATTCGTCGACCGATTCGCTGTTTGATCCTCATATTGCTACCTTTGAAGATGATGCAGGGGCGTACAATCAGGCTGATGCAGCAGGATTTATCAAACTCAATGCACTTAGAATGCGTATTGCGGCTAGTGCGGATAAAAATAAGCCTAATAAATAGATAGTTTATGTTCCACTCAGTCTGGATCGAAATTAATCATGCCATCCTTTGATATTGTTTCAGAAGTAGATAAACAGGAAGTTAGAAATGCAGTAGATCAAGTCAACAAAGAAATAAGCACGCGGTTTGACTTTAAAGGTTCTGATGCGCGGGTTGAGCAGACTGAACTTCAATTGACGGTCTTCGCAGATGATGACTTCAAGCTGGAACAGATCCTGGATATTTTAAGAACAAAATTAACAAAGCGTGCAATTGATGTGCGTTGTTTAGAAAAAGGGCAGATCGAAAAAATCAGTGGAAATAAAATCAAGCAGCAGGTGACTGTCAAAACTGGACTTGATACGGAACTGGCCAAGAAGATCATAAGAAACATCAAAGATAGTAAACTTAAGGTTCAAGCTAGTATTCAAGGTGAAGCAGTTCGTGTGACGGGGGTCAAGAAGGACGTTCTGCAAGAAGCAATACAATGTGTCAGGAAAATGGTGATTGATTTTCCCTTGCAATTCCAGAATTTTCGAGATTAAAAAATAAGGATTTGAAGAATTGAAGGTCTAGGTTGTACATCTCATTGCAGGAATGATGTTTGTCTTGACATGCATAGATAAACCCCCTAGAATCCGCTCTCTTTTTTGTCGCATCTGCAGCGTGTAACGCTACGGTGGCAACGGTGAGCCGAAAGGATCGCGATAATTGAACATCGTTTCAATAAAGCTAATAAATGGAAGTATATAAGCGGATGGTTTAACGCCGTCCCGTTTTTTAGGACATAGAAATGCCGACAATAAGTCAATTGGTTCGTAAACCTCGTGTTGCCAAACGTGTGAAAAGCAATGTTCCTGCATTAGAAAATTGCCCGCAAAAAAGAGGCGTATGTACCAGGGTGTACACTACTACGCCAAAAAAACCAAATTCAGCATTACGTAAAGTTGCAAGGGTTCGGTTGACAAATGGGTTTGAAGTATCGAGCTATATCGGCGGTGAAGGTCATAATCTTCAGGAGCACTCGGTAGTTCTCATCCGTGGAGGGCGTGTAAAAGATTTGCCGGGCGTACGTTATCATACGGTTCGAGGAAGTTTGGATACAGCCGGCGTTAAAGATCGCAAGCAAGGTCGATCTAAATATGGATCGAAAAAGCCCAAGAGCGCTTAATTTTTAAAAGTTGATAAAAGAAGAAGTGAAATTATGAGGTCGTACCATGCCTAGACGTAGAGAAGTTCCGAAACGCGAAATATTGCCAGATCCCAAATATCACAATGTAGAATTGGCCAAGTTCGTCAATGTCCTGATGACTCGAGGGAAGAAATCGGTCGCAGAGAGAATTATTTATGGGGCGCTAGAGCATATTCAGAAAAAAACAGGTAACGATCCATTGGAAGTTTTTACGCAAGCCTTGACAAATGTTAGGCCTATCGTGGAGGTTAAAAGTCGTCGCGTCGGCGGCGCTAATTACCAAGTACCCGTTGAAGTCAGATCCGTGAGACGCAATGCGTTGGCAATGAGATGGTTGCGAGATGCTGCCAGAAAGAGAAGCGAAAAATCAATGGATATCCGATTGGCAGGTGAATTATC
>WBZQ01001131.1_pt1 | contig 18994 bp, 13 predicted proteins | sample 5204251 | NCBI WGS metagenome assembly WBZQ01 (sample SAMN12412402, study PRJNA552823) | activated sludge metagenome | isolation source: activated sludge from nitrification reactor of wastewater treatment plant... | place: USA: Virginia | collected 2017-09 | reverse complement strand
TCGCCCGGCTCGCTTTCAAATAAGACCTCGGCTCCATCTTCCATCTCGGTGAAGGTCATGCCTTTGAGGGCGTTCTTGTGGAAATAGACTTCTCCGCCGCCGTCCATCAGAATGAACCCGTAGCCGAGATCCCGAAACACCTTGCTCACCACGCCGCGATGCTGCGGCAGCGGCTCCAGTCGAATCGCCTTGTCGGCGCGTTTCTCACGAAATTTTCGTAATTCGATGGCCACCGCATCGAAGGCGGACCGGATCGCTTCCTCGAAGGTTTTATCCTCCTTGCGGGAGGTGATCGTTTGCCGGCTCGGAACCGTGACGAGCACGAGCGCCTCCGCGACATTGTCCAGTTTCTTATGATGACGATTTTTGGTGAGCGTCACGCGACCGTGAATAATGTCGTCATGGCCACGCTGTAGAGCGGCCATCCGTTCTTCGATCTCGGTCTTCCAGCGCGGGGTCATTTCGATGTTGCGGCTTTCCACTTCCAGATTCATGCGTCCTCCTCTCGTCTCAGATGAAACAGGTTCTCCAACTCTCTCACTCAGCAAGGCACATGCCCTTGCCAGTCAGAGTATACGACAGTCGACCCGGGGATGAATCGGCTCAAAGTGAGGCATTTTCATGAGATGGGCCACTGATCACGGAGCGAGTCACCGTCTCACTGGCGCATAATTCCTCACTTCCCTGAATGGAGCTGAAGCCCAATGCACCAGTCTCCTCTGGATCTGACCGGCTTGAGCGGCTCCTATGCGGGAACATGTTTTGCGTAGGACACGGACATGCCGGTGTTGAAGAAATCAGCCCTGAACGCCTATGTCAAGGCACGGTTCGGCTCGGCAGCCGAATTGCTAGCTTATGGCCTGATCGGGAAAGAAACCAAGGGTGCGCGGTACAAACAATACGGGTATGGCGCGCCGGTCCGACTCACCTTCCGCACAACAGGTGATAAGACCCGCCAGGTCGTGCTGGGGACGATGAGTCCCGGGCCGTTCGGCCATGAGCATCCGGCTGATCGGGCGCAGGCGATATTGTGGGACTATGACTGTTACGGTCGGCTGCCCGGTCATATCGCGGCGCTGGACGTGGGCGCCTTTACCGCGCGCGGCGAGTTGATGTCGGTCGCGGCGGCGAAAGAGTACTTCTTGCTGACCGAATGGTCGGAGGGGGATACCTATCACAAGGATCTCGAACGGCTTGCGGATGCGGTGAGGCCGACCGCACTGGATCGAAAACGGACTGCGGCGCTGGCCGACTATTTGGCGACCATTCACCGGGTGAAGCGCAGAGACCCCCAACTGTATCGCCGCCGCCTGCGGGAATTGCTCGGCCATGGCGAATGTATCATGGGACTCACCGACAGTTACCCGGATCGACTTGGCTTCATCACGGAGGAGTTGCTGCAACGCATCGAAGTCGCCTGTAACGCCTGGCGCTGGCGGTTGCGTGGCAAACATGCGCGGCTCTCGCAGGTGCACGGGGATTTTCATCCCTGGAACGTGCTGTTTCGCCGGGGAGCCGACTTTTCCGTGCTCGACCGGTCGCGAGGGGAATGGGGCGAGCCGGCCGACGACGTGACGTCGATGTCGATGAATTATCTGTTTTTTTCACTCTGCCGGCATGGCACCTTGAAGGGGCCGCTGGAGGTCTTGTTTCATGCGTTCTGGGATCGCTATCTGAGCAGGAGTCACGATCAGGGCATACTGGCCGCGACGGCGCCGTTTTTCGCCTTTCGGGGGTTGGTGCTGGCCAGCCCGCTCTGGTATCCGAAGTTGACTCTGACTGTGCGAAAAAAAATATTCCGGTTCATCGAGAATGTGCTGGCGGTGCCGCGTTTCGATCCGGCCGATGTGAATCGGTATTACGAGTGAATCGTCAGGAGGGTTGTCGTGGCCTCCGGCGGTGAGGCGACGATCACATGGTGCACATGACGATGGCTCCTTTCGCCTTATGGCTCACCGGTCTGCCGGCCTCCGGGAAAAGCTCGATTGTGGCCCGGCTGTTGCCTAAACTTGCCTCGATGGACTTGACTGCCGAAGTGCTGGAGTCGGATGTCGTCCGCCGCATTTTGACGCCGGAGGCCAGCTATTCCAAAGAGGAGCGCGATCTCTTCTACCGGGCCTTGGGCTTCATGGGATCGCGATTGCTGGCGCACGGGGTGAATGTGATCATCGATGCGACTGCGAGCCGTCGGGCCTATCGCGAGTTTGCCCGCACGTTGATGCCTGATCTGCTGGAGGTGTCGGTCGAATGCCCCATACAGATTTGCATGGAGCGGGATAAGAAGGGAACGTACCGGCGGGGGCTGCAGGGCGAGTCTTCCACTGTGCCGGGGTTACAGGAGCCCTACGAAGCTCCGCTCTCGCCGGACCTGATCATCAGGACAACGGAGCTGTTACCCGACGCTGCAGCGGATCACATTGTCGCGCTGATTCGTTCTCGTCGTCAAAGTTGAATCAGACTATACCGAGTAGGGTTGCCTGAATGGTCGGCATGCAGCGGTGCTCGCTCTCTCGGACGGCCCTTGCTCGATGCTATCGCTTTCTTTAGGATGACTTCGTCAGCCTGTTCGTTCCACGGAGGGCATTCATGCCCGCCTCGCTCACACACATTCATCCCGACACGCCGATGGGTGCCACTCTGGTGGCCAGTGGCGCGACGTTTCGCTGCTGGGCCCCGCGTGCCAAGGCCGTGTATGTGGTGGGCGACTTCAATCATCGTCTACGCAACGACGCTGCCCTGCTCACGAGAGATCAGCAAGGCCATTGGCGCGGTTTCATCCCCGGGGTGAAGGATCGTCAGCGGTACATGTTCTACGTAATGGGCGAAGGGAGTGAAGGACTCAAACGCGATCCCTATGCGCGCGAGCTGGAGTCACCCTTCCCTGCCGAATGCATCATCCGCCGCACCGACTTTCCCTGGCACGAGACGGGCTATGTCACGCCGCCGTTTCACGAGTTCGTGATCTATCAGCTCCATGTCGGCACGTTTTTCGCGCCGAACCTGCCGCACAAGGGCGGCACGTTTCTCGATGTGGCGCGCAAGCTGCCGTATCTCGCCGACCTTGGCGTGACCGCGTTGCAGCTCATGCCCATTCAGGAATTTCAGACCAGTTTCAGTCTGGGGTACAACGGGACCGACTATTTTTCGCCTGAAATGGATTTCGCGGTGGCCGATGCTGACCTGCCTGACTATGTGGCGGAAGTGAATAAGCTGCTGGAGGCGAAGGGCCAGCGCCGGTATCAGGAGGCCCATTTACACGGGGAAATGAATCAGCTCAAGGCGCTGGTAGACCTAGCCCATCTCTACGGTCTGGCCGTATTGCTCGATGTGGTCTACAACCATGCGGGCGGAGATTTCGGCGATCACAGCCTGTATTTCTTCGACCGACAGGATCCGGCGGGCGGTCAGCGGAATTCCCTCTACTTCACGGACAAGGGTCATGCGGGGGGGCTGGTATTCGATTTTTCCAAAGCGGAGGTGCGCGATTTCCTGATTCAGAATGCCAAGTTTTTTCTCAGTGAATACCGGGTCGATGGATTCCGGTACGACCAGGTGAGTGTGATTGATCATGACGGCGCGCCGGACGGGTGGCGTTTTTGCCAGGACCTCACCTCCACCGTGCATGCGCAATGGCCGTCGATCTTACACCATGCCGAGTATTGGGACGTCAATCCCTTCATCGTCGCGGCGCCGCCGGCCGGAGCCGGGTTTGATACGACATTGACCGACGGTCTCCGTCTCGCCCTTCGCGACGTCATCAGCAGCGCCAGCGCTCCGGACGAACGGCCGCTTAATATGACCCGGCTGGCGCAGAGTCTTTGGCCCGAGGGCTTCTCTGAGTCGTGGCGTTTTGTACAGGGGCCGGAGAATCACGACATCGTTTACAACGGTCGCGAACTACGTATTGCCCGGTTGGGCGATCCCGACCATCCTCGATCCTGGTTTGCCCGCAGTCGGGTGCGGGTGGCGACCGGTCTCAGTCTGACGGCTCCGGGAATTCCGATGTTGTTCATGGGACAGGAATTCCTGGAGGACAAACAGTGGTCGGATGACTTCGAGTCCCACCGCGATCTGCTGCTGTATTGGGCAGGGCTCGATCAGGGCGACAGGCAGATGCTCGATCACCTGCGCTTCACGCGGGAACTGTTGGCGCTACGCCGTCGATTGCCTGCGTTGCGCGGCCGTGGGTTTCGGGTGACCCATGTGCATGATCACAATCGGGTGGCGGCCTTCCATCGCTGGATTGAAGGCGAGGGGCAAGACGTGATGGTTATTCTGCATCTGGCCAACTTCACCCGCGTAGGATACCACATCGGCCTGCCCGGCGAGGGAACCTGGCGAGAAGTGTTTAACAGTGATGTGTACGAAAATTGGGTCAATGCCGGCGTGGCGGGCAACGGTGGCCGTGTCGTCGCGACCGCGCAACCGCTCCATGGATTTGGATACTCCGCCGGCCTCGTTCTCCCCGCGAACAGCATTCTGATCTTCGCCCGCTAGGCACCCGGATGTTCTGCTCGTGAACGTCCTGTATCCGCTCATGGTCTTGCCGGTCGGTCGTTCTTTCCGCGACAGTACGAGAATTTTGCGTAGCACAGACGACCTCACGCTGCGGCCGATATTCCACTCGGAATTGGTACCATCGGCGACAGACTCCCCCACGTGCCGGCGATACAGTAACGAGGTCCAGCGAGGAGTTCATGTATGGTCGTGCCACGGCACGGGAGAGGAGGTCATGATGAAGCGGAAAATCCTGGCAACTCTCATGTTGGTGTGGAGAATCGGCATGGCCGGCTTGGTCGAGGGATTCCAAACCGCAGTGGTCTTCCCCGTCAGTTCAGTCGAGCATGTAGATTTGCGGAATCAAGTGCTCACATTCAAAACGCAGGATGGGCAAGTGCGCATGTTTCGGGTGGCCCAGTCGGTGGGCATGAAGCGGGAATCATTTGCGAAGGGTGAGCTCGTGCGTATCGAGGTCGATCTCGACGACCAGATCGTCAATATTGTGAAATTGGCGCAGACCTCACTGTCCGATCGCGGAGCGATACGCCAGAAATGAGCGCCACGAATGTAATGTAATGTGATGGGGATCCCGCGTCCGGCAGCGGCGAGGTTACATGCTCCACCAGGAGGCAACAGGGGGATGTGGTCTTGCACGGAGGGGACGTGGATGAATCCACTGGTCCAATAGACGAAGTCCTGCCCGGCGACAATAGTTCGCGGCGATGGCCGCTTCGTCGGTCCCCTGGTTCACCATAAAGAAAAGGCCGTGCGGCGGAAGGTTGCGCGCGATGCTGCGAAACAGCCGTGCAGGGGAAAACAGCGTGAGGGGAAGTCTCCACGCCAGCACGGGCGACGGGGTCACGAAAGGAAACCAGGCAGTGATGACGTCAGCCCTGTTCTCCGCATCGCAGTAGTTCGCCACGAGAAATGAGGTCTGCGGAAGGTCCGCAATGTATCCGCAAGCGGCATCGTAGCGGCTGTGCCCGGTCGGGTAGAGCCGGAATCCCTCCACATCCACACCGGTCAACGTCGCGGGACGAAAAAAGGTGTGAAGGGTTCGCGCGTACCAAAAGTTTGCGCAGCCCACATCCGTGACAGTGATTCCGTGAGGAACCGGCCGGTCCGCACTTGCCCACGCCTGGTCCAGCAGGTCGAGATAGGCATAGTTGGCGAGCGCGGTATGGTGGTTGTAGTGAGACTCGAAGCGCACGTCATATCGCGTCTGCAGCGCCTCGATACGCATGATCTGCCAGGCGGCTAACCCGGAGAGGCAGCCGATCGGAGTTTCATGATAGGGCCGTCGCGACCACCGGATCCCTTCCGACAGGCGAAACCACAGCCCATGATAGAGCGAGCGGCAGCGCTGGAGAAGGGAATAGTGGTGATCCGCCGGCGGCCATGCACGTGAGCCATCCGATGTCGTACGCGGGGTCGTCGCCATACCGAGAAAGTGTCTCGTAGGTCGCCGGGTTTTCCAATCAAAAAGGAATTGCGGATCATCCGCCGATCAAGGTCGGATTCTCCTCCCTCCTTCTTTGACAATCATCTGATTGTCTTGCGCAAGTCATTCATTGCTTCGCACTCGCCCCACGCATTTTCTTCGCGAGTCAATGGTCGCGTCCAAGCAGGTATCTCTTCGGATACATCCAGGTATCTCGTTTGATACAAAGTCTGTCGCCGCGAACCAGTTCAAGGAGGCTCGGCACCAATCGTGTCACCGCCCTTCTCTACGGAGAACCACGTTCCAACGCACAGAACAAAATGGCCGTATAAACATATGTCAGTCGGAATAGGCCTTGCAGTTTCTGAAGAGGAGACAAACGAGAGCCGAACGCTCAACTTTAGCGCCAAACGCACCATGGAGGTGAGCCATGCCCGGAATGGACAGACCGTTATTGGTGACGGAGTGGTCAAAACATCTCCGATCCCAAAAAGCGCAACGTGCGGCTAAAAGCTTCGAGTTGGTGCTGGCAAGCATCGAGGTCGATGCGGCGCTGGCTCGTACGGTGAAGATGCGTCGCTCAAAAGGGCGCGTGGAACTGGTAGGCAAAGGGAATCTCTTTGGGATGCGACTGTTTCCGCCCGCCGTGAAGTCACTCAGCTTGGCCCGTGCCAAGCGAGGGGAGTTTCAAGAACCGTCCGGACTGCGACCCAAGCACCTCGACTTTCGAGCGCTTCCCAATGCGCTTCCCAAAGCTCTCCGTCAAGCCAACCGCATACGTCGATATGACTTGGAAGTGGGGGAGGATATGGGATTGCCGACCAATGTCTTTTCGCCGGATGACCGCTACACATTTTCCGATACCGCATTCCCCTGGAGTACATGCGGTCGCGTCGATACGGCAGCGGGGTTCGGTTCGGGCGTGATGGTCGGTCCGCGTCATCTATTGACCGCGAGCCACGTTGTGAACTGGGGGCCGAACAATACGGCCGGTTGGCTGAAATTTACTCCGCTGCTGTTTGACGGTCACGAACCGTTCGGCCATGTGTTCGCGAACATGATTTATTCGTGGAACAAAGCGGACGGTTCCGACGGCATTAATGCCGATGAGTGCGCCTTTGATTACGTGGTGTGCGTGCTGAACAGCCGGATGGGTGACATCACGGGCTGGATGGGGTCTCGCGGGTATTCCACTGCGTGGGACGGGGGTAATTATTGGGGACATGTCGGATACCCCAACGACCTCGCTAACGGTTCGCGCCCGGCCTTCATCGGGTATCAAGCCATGGATTCCACCTTCACGCGCACCATCGGCGGGCGGGATTCATTCGGCATCAAACATCGGGTCGATGTTATTCCGGGGCAGTCCGGAGGACCGTACTTCGGATGGTGGGGCAATGAACCGTGGCCGCGTGTCGTTTCTACGCAGAGCGCGCAGCAGTGGGGCGGCAGCACCGGTCCCAATACCTGCGGTGGGGGCAATCCGCTTCCGGAGCTGATCAACCATGCCCGGACTGTGTCGCCATAACAATCTTTCTGGATGTAAATTCTCGCGGAGATGTTGCGACTTCAGCCTCAGTGGCGAGGTCTGAATTTAGCTCAGGATATTATCAGGCACGCAACAAGTCTTTCGTCGGAGTCAGTACCTTCTCCATCTTCCGATGCGGAATGCCGGCGTCGAGAAATACGTCGCCGACCGGCTGAAATCCCGCGCGCTCATAGAATCCGATTGCGTGAGTCTGGGCCGACAGGGTCACGCGTGTGAGCCCCTGTCTGACTGCGCCATCGAGTAACGCTCCCAGCAAGGCGCGGCCCGCGCCGCGACCACGCCAGTTTTTGAGGACGGCCATGCGGCCGATCGTGCCGTTTGTTTGCATACGCGCTGTGCCAATGGCGTCACCCTGGTCATTCCAGGCCAGCACATGGGCACAATGCGTATCCAGCCCATCCCATTCCAACTCCTCCGGTACCGCCTGTTCGAGAATAAAGACCGTTTCCCGGATGGGGCGGATGAATGGTTCCGCATGGGCCCAGTCCACCAATTCGACGTGCATGTGCTCCTCAGCTTTCATCGTTAAGGTTCCCTTTCAAGGACGTCGGATGGTCACTGTGACGCCAATGACCGTCAGAATCAAGCAGACGAAACCGAGCCTGCCCGAGGCCGAGCCGACGCCACCGTTCCCTGATCGGATCAAATGCGATTCTGTTTTGGTGGATAGCCGATCGCGTGCTACCGTCATGAGCAGAAGATTCGGTCACAGCGCCAGAGGCGTCGCGCAGGTGCTTCGGCGACATGAAGGAGGAGGACGAGTGAACACTCAAGAGCGACAGTCTCGAGTCCGGGGTGGACGGAAGGTGCAGGGGGGGATGTGGCGGGCCCGGTGCCATGCCGGCGGGAACGACGCGCGTCCGCCATTCTTCAGTTGGGACTTCTTGCGCTCCGTCTGGTCCCTGCTGTGCAGCCTGACTCGACACAAGACCAGTCGAGGAATCGCCAAACGTTTCGCCTGGCAGGAACACATCGGCTGCACCGCTCCACGTTCTTCCGGGGTCTATGGACGCATGATCTGATACCAGCGGCCGTTTTGTGCCAGTGCTTCGATCCCACTCCTCCTGTTCTTTCCTCGCCCTGTCTGCGGCACGACCCTCCCAAGAATCCATCGGTACGCGTCAACAATGTGATGTGCTGCTGGCCTGATGCTCGTTCGCCTGACCCTCCTCACCGCAGTCGCAAAGAGACTATTGACCCGCCGCCCGGTTGAGGCGAAGATACGGCAGTCTGGCGCAGGTCTTGCTGAACAATCCTGATAATCTTGGCAACAGAGCGAACGATGAGGGGCAACCTATGAAGGTATTGATTGCGACGGATGGATCGAAGTACGGCAAGTGGGCGACCGAGTGGGTGGCGAGAATGCCTTTCGCCGATAAGCCGGATGTGGCCCTGCTGCATGTGACGGATGTGGAGGCGTTGCGCGCGCCGTTCATGTTCCAGCCGGTGGTCATCGGCAACGAGCCGTTTATCCAGCAAGAAATCAAGCGCATCGAAACGCGTGGAAAGACCACGATCACCGAAGCGAAGGCACAGATGGCAGCCCTGAAGCTCAAGGGCAAGGTGATGTCGGAGCGTGGTCCTGCTGGTCCGACGATTCTGGATCGAGCGCCTCGCCGGGACGGCATCGTGGCGATCGGGAGTCGCGGCTTGGATGCACTCGACCGGTTGATGCTCGGCAGTATTTCGACACAGGTCACTCTGCACGCTCCCTGTTCAGTGCTGGTCGTCAAGGAGGAGCCGCGTCCGGTGAGCCGTATTCTGTTCGCCGCGGATGGATCGAAGGCATCGGAGAAGGCCCTGCGGTTTCTCCTCACCAAACTTCAACCGGAAGCCCGGGAAGGGTTTGAGCCGATCGATGTGGTGGTGATGCATGCGATGCCGTTCCTGAAGTATCCGGAGCTCAAAGAGGCCGGTGCGCGCCTGGTGGAGCAATGTGCCAACAAATTGATCAAGGCCGGGTACGTCGTCGATGAAGTCGTACAACTCGGCAAACCGGCTGAAGAGATCTTGAAAGTGGCATCCAAGAAGAAAGTGGATTTGATTGTGACCGGTGCCAAGGGGATGGGCGCGGTCGCGCGGTTTCTGCTTGGGAGCGTGTCCACCAAGGTCGTGCAGCACAGCACCTGTTCGGTTCTTGTGGTCCGGTAAGGTCGGACTCTCCAGCAGCGCATCTCTGGAGGCAAAGCAGGTAGCTGTGGCATTTCACCCCGTTTCCCCGCCCGGTAGCGTAGCAAAACGCTGCGATGGACCTGCCGTTCCTTCTAAAAACTCCATTCCACCGCGGCATGTTCCCTGCTGTTCTCAGAAGCGGCAAGGCGCATACGGCGCAGATATGGACACATGACCTATCGAGTGACGTCTCTCACATGTGAGTTCAGGCGACAGCCTCCCCCGTCGGTCTCTTCCCTTCGTCTCGCCGGTCTTGGGCTGCTGTTGATGTCGCTGTTGGTGGCCGAGACGGGTTGTGATCGGGATCCTGTGGTTTCGCCGCCAGCGGTCAAGCCCGCGAACAGAGCTGCCGATGGCACGGTGCAGTTGACGGCTTCCGAAATTGCCCGGGCCGGAATCCAGGTTCTGAAGGTGACGAAAGAGCCGTTTGTCCTGCATCGCGAATTTCCGGCGACGGTGCAGGCCAATGAAAACGAATTGGCCGAAGTCACGACGCTGATTCGGGGGCGAGTGGTGGACGTGCTGGTCGATGCGGGCAAGGACGTCAAGAAGGGCGAACGGCTGGCATTGCTCGACAGCACAGATTTAGGCATGGCCGAGGGCCTGTATCTCAAGGCGGCGGCGCGGCAGCATGAAGCGCAACTTGCGCATGAGCGGGCGGCCAATCTGCATGAACATCGCGCCATCAGCATGGCTGAGTTGCAACGTCGGGAAGCCGAAATGAAAACGGCCCAGGCCGAGGCGCGAGAGGCGCGGCATCGGCTGACTCTGCTTGGCGTGCCGGGCCAGGAGATCCAGCGGCTCGAGCGGGAGCGGACGATTCGTTCCGACATAGCGATCCGGGCGCCGTTCGCGGGCCGGGTGATCATGCGGAATATCACGCGCGGAGAAGTGATGGAGACCTCGCGGAACTGTTTCACCATCGCCGACCTGTCCGATGTGTGGGTGATCGCCAGTGTGCCGGAGAAAGACGTTCAGTTCATTCGTCCGAACCAGACCGTCCACGTCGTAGTCCCGGCCTATCCCCACAGCCTGTTTTCCGGCCGCATGACCTACATCAGCGATGTGCTCGATCCGGCGACCAGAACAATGCGTATCCGTGTGACCGTGCCGAATCCGGCTCGTGCCTTGAAGCCGGAAATGTTTGCCATGGTTCGCGTCGATGCTTCGCCGCAACCGGCGGTGCTGGCCGTGCCGGTGGCCGCAGTACAACAGGATGGCGCTGGCAAAGTGGTGTTCGTGCGGCAAGGGGAGGATCGATTCGAGCCGCGCCGCGTTCAGTTGGGTGGTGAACAAGACGGGCAGGTCATCGTCCTGGAGGGGCTTCGGGAAGGGGAAGACGTGGTCGTCAAGGGTGCCTTTGCGATCAAGTCTGAACGCGATATCCACAAAGTCGAGCCCACTCAATGATTGCTGCGCTGCTGGAATTTTCCCTGCGCCAACGAATCCTCATCCTCGGCCTGGCCTGTTTCTGCGCGGCGGCGGGTGTGTTCGCCTTCCAGTCGATTCCCATCGATGCCTATCCCGATGTGACCAACGTGCAAGTGCAGGTGCTGACGGAAGCGCCTGGCCTCTCCCCGGTCGAAGTCGAACGGTTCATTACCTATCCGATCGAACTGCAGATGAAAGGTTTGCCGGGCCTGACGGAAATTCGCTCCATCTCCAAATTCGCCCTCTCTCAGCTGACGGTCGTGTTCGAGGACGATGTGGATGTGTATTTTGCCCGCCAGCTCGTGCTGGAACGAATCATGGCGGTGCGCGATCGGTTGCCGGCCGGCATGGAGCCGGTGCTGGCTCCCGTGACGACCGGGCTCGGAGAAATCTTCCAGTATTATCTCGAGGGGGCGACGAAGCCGGAGCGTGATGCTGCGCTGGTGGAAGAAGAACTGACAGATCAGCGGACGGTGCAGGACTGGGTGCTGCGTCCCCTGCTGAAGAGCGTGCCGGGTGTGATCGACGTGAACAGCCTTGGCGGGTTCGTGAGACAGTATCACGTGCTGGTGGATCCGGACAGGTTACGAAAATACAGCCTGACGCTGCATGACATCTTCGAGGCCGTGGCACGCAACAATGCAAATGCCGGCGGCAATGTGCTCGAACGGCATGCCGAACGCGCCATCGTGCGCGGGCTGGGGCTCATCAAAAGCCCAGCCGATATCGAACGGATCGTGGTCAAGGAAGCCGGAGGCGTGCCGGTGTTCGTGCGTGACGTCGCGGAGGTCCGTATCGGCCATGCGGTGCGTCATGGGGCCGCCGTGCTGAACGGGGAGCGGGAGGTGGTGACCGGCACGGTGCTGATGCTACGGGGCGGCAATGCGCGGGACGTGGTTCAGGCGGTGAAGCAACGAGCGGAGACGATCCAGCGTGAAGGCATCTTGCCCGGCGGACTGACCCTCGTGCCATTTTACGATCGCATTGAACTCGTGACAGCCGCCATCCGCACCGTGCGCGATGCGTTGATCGAAGGCGTCGTGCTGGTCACGCTGGTCTTTTTTCTCTTCCTCGGCCACGTGCGCAGCGCGATTATCGTGACGGCCTCGCTGCTGGTCACGCCGTTGATCACGTTCGTGGTGATGCAGCGACTGGGATTGTCCGCCAACCTCATGACGTTGGGCGGGCTGGCAATCGGCATCGGCGAAATCGCCGACGGATCGCTGGTCGTGGTGGAAAACATCTATCGCCACCTGTCGGAGAATCGGCTGCAGGAGCGATCCCGCTTGGAGGTCGTGCTGCGGGCGACCAACGAAGTCGGGCGGCCGATCCTGTTCGGCATCCTCATCATTAGCGTCGTCTTTCTGCCCTTGATGACGCTTCACGGCATGGAAGGAAAAATGTTCGCGCCCCTGGCCTATTCACTCGTCATTTCACTGTTGGCGTCGGTGATCGTGACGTTGACCCTCTCCCCGGTCCTGGCCTCGCTGATTTTGCGTGGCGACCACCCGGAAGAGACCCGGCTCACGACGTGGATGAAGAGGCGGTATCAGCCGGTGCTGCGGTGGACGCTCGATCATCGTGCAGTCGTGCTACTGAGTTCGACGGTGATCGTGTTGGCCAGTCTGAGTCTGTTGCCATTCGTCGGGCGGGAATTCATCCCGATCCTGGAGGAGGGGGCGCTGACTCCGCAGATCGTGCGTCTGCCGAGTGTCTCGCTGGACGAATCCATCGCCATTGAAAAACAGACACAAAAGGTCATGCTGGAGTTTCCGGAAGTGCGCATGTCGGTGAGCAAGATCGGACGGCCGGACATTGCGGTGGGCCCGGAAGAGCCCAATGAAAGCGACCCGATCGTGGCGCTACGCCCGCGCGAGACCTGGACCACCGCGAAGACGCAGGCCGGTCTGGTCGATGCCATCAGGACACGTCTGGCGGAAATCCCCGGCATTTCCGTTCTGATGAGCCAGCCGATTCAGGAGCGGGTGGACGAGCTGATTTCCGGGATCAGGACCGAATGCGCCATCAAGCTGTTCGGCGATGACCTCGACCTGCTCTATCAGCATGCCGAAAGCATCGCAGACCTCATGCGGACGATCCAAGGCGTCAAAGACGTCAAGGTCGAACAGGTCGCCGGCCAGCCGTATCTGACGATCGATATCGATCGCGAAAAAATCGCCCGTTACGGGATCAATGTGTCGGAGGTGCAGGACATTATCACGACGGCGGTCGGCGGGAGGTCTGCGACACAGGTCTATGAAGGGGAGCGGCGATTTCAGCTCGTTCTCCGGTTTCCGGAATCCTCACGCAACAGCATTGGGACGATCGGAGACATCCGGGTACGATCGGCGTCCGGCGCGCCGATTCCTTTGAGCGAACTGGCCGCGATCGAGATGCGAGAAGGACCGGCGCGGATCAGCCGGGAACAGGCGAAACGGCGGATCTATATCGGCTTCAACGTCGTGGGACGTGACATTGGCGGTGTGGTGGACGAGGGTCGGAAGCGGTTGGCTGAACAGATCCGATTGCCGCAAGGGTATACCGTGGCCTGGGGCGGTGCATTTGAAAATATGGAACGGGCGAACGCGCGGTTGCTGCTGGTGGTCCCGATCACGCTCGGCCTGGTGTTTTTTCTGCTCTTTTGGGCATTTCATTCGCTGCGGTATGCCGGGTTGATTATTCTGAACCTGCCCTTCGCATTGATCGGCGGCGTGGTCTCCCTGTGGCTGAGCGATCAGTATTTGAGCGTGCCGGCGTCAATCGGTTTCATCGAACTGTTCGGCCTGGCGGTCGGTAACGGCATCGTGCTCGTGTCGTATATCAACCAATTGCGGAATGAGGGGCAACAGACGGAGGCGGCAATTATCACAGGTTGCGTCCTCCGGCTTCGGCCGGTCGTGATGACGATGATGACGACTCTCCTGGGTCTGTTGCCTCTGGTCTTGGCGCAGGGCATCGGCGCGGAAGTGCAGCGGCCTTTGGCGACCGTGGTCATCGGTGGCCTGTTTACGTCGACGGCCCTGACCCTGCTGGTGCTACCGGCGTTATACCGCACCTTTGCCGAACAGGACGTGACGAAGGACCATGCCCCGGAGTGGGTGTAGCCAGATCCTATCCTGGAACCATGCTGAAGGAGACATCATTCTGGGCGTTGCCTGCAGATGACGTGTTGCGGGCTCTGTCCGCCACGCCACAGGGATTGACCACGGCGGAGGCCGAAGCGCGGCAGGCCACCTCGGCATCCGTCCGGCTCAAGCCTCAGCGGAATAGCCGGCCGCTGCAACTACTCTTGGCGCAGTTTCGGAGTCCTATCGTCCTCATCCTGCTTTTTGCCGCTAGCGTGTCCTTCTTTCTCGAGGCGCACGGCGATGCGCTGATCATCCTGAGCATCATTCTGGCCGGCGCCTGCTTGAGTTTCTGGCAGGAGTACACCGCGGCGCGTGCCGTGGCCGGGTTGCTGGCCCTTGTGCAAATCACGGCTCGCGCATGGCGGGATGGCGAACTGCGCGACATTCCGGCCGAGCACATCGTGCCCGGCGATGTCATTGAATTGTCAGCCGGATCGAGCCTCCCAGGAGACGCCTTGGTGTTGGAGGCGAAGGATCTGTTCGTCGATGAGGCGACCCTCACGGGGGAAACCTATCCCGTCGAGAAATCGGCGGGGACACTTGCGTCTGGCACGTCGTTGGCGAAGCGTACCAACAGTGTGTTTCTCGGCACCCATGTCGTGAGTGGGCAAGCCCGGGTTGTCGTCGTGGCGGTGGGAACAGAGACGGAATTCGGCCGCATCGCCCATCGCATGGCGCTGAAGGCGCCTGAAACGGAATTCGAGCGGGGCGTGCGGCGATTCGGCTATCTGCTGCTCGAAGTGACGCTGCTTCTCGTATTCGCGATTTTTGCCGTCAACGTTTACCTTGAACGGCCGGTCCTTGAATCCTTCCTCTTTTCCATGGCCTTGGCGGTCGGCCTCACGCCGCAGCTGCTGCCGGCCATCATCAGCGTGAACCTCTCGCACGGCGCGAAGCGTATGGCTCGACAGAACGTCGTGGTCAAACGCCTGGCGTCGATCGAAAATTTCGGCAGCATGAATGTGCTGTGTTCCGACAAGACCGGGACCTTGACCGAAGGCTCCATGCGACTCCATGCCGCACTGGATCTCGACGGGCAGCCGAGCGAGCGCGTGTTGTTCCATGGTCACGTGAACGCGATGTTCGAAACCGGGTTTCCGAACCCGTTGGATGAAGCCCTGCGCCAGCATGCGTCCTTCGATCTCTCCGGATACCGGAAGGTGGAAGAAGAGCCCTACGATTTTGTTCGCAAGCGGCTGTCCGTTCTGGTGGCGACTCCGCACACTCATCTGCTGATTACCAAAGGCGCGGTCGAAAGTATGCTGGCAGTCTGTCTGCATGCAGAACAACAAGACGGGGTGTTGCTGCCGATGGATCAGGTTCGGGAGTCGATCAGGGAGCAGGTGCGGGGCCTCAGCAGTCAGGGCTATCGTACGCTTGGAGTGGCCTGCCGGGATTTGGGGGCTATCGACCGGGTTTCCAAGGACCATGAGGCGGGGATGACGTTCCTGGGCCTGCTGGTGTTTGTGGACCCTCCGAAGGCCGGTATTGTCGACACAATCGCGCACCTCCGGCGGCTGGGAGTGTCGTTAAAAATGGTGACGGGCGATCACGGGCTGGTGGCGGCCCATGTGGGGCGACAGGTCGGCTTGGTCAATCCGCTGGTGCTGACCGGGGGTGATCTGCGCGGCATGACTGACGATGCGCTTCGGGCCCGGGCCAACGAGGTGGACATCTTTGCGGAAATCGAACCGAATCAAAAGGAACGCATCATCCGGGCGTTGCGCGGCTCGGGGAACGTCGTTGGCTACCTCGGCGACGGCATCAATGACGCGCCCGCTCTCCACGCGGCAGACGTCGGCCTGTCGGTCGATGGCGCCGTCGATGTCGCCAAGGAAGCCGCCGACCTGGTACTGCTGGAACATGATTTGAGCGTATTGGTGGAAGGCGTCCGCGAGGGGCGGCGCACCTTCGCCAACACCCTCAAATATGTGTTCATGGCGACGAGTGCCAATTTCGGCAATATGTTCAGCATGGCCGGCGCCTCGCTGTTTTTGCCTTTTCTGCCGCTCCTGCCGAAACACATTCTGTTGACCAATGTGCTCACGGACATTCCTGAAATGACGATCGCCACCGACCATGTCGATCCGGAACTGATTAATCGACCGCGCCGCTGGGATATTCCCTTCATCCGGCGGTTCATGCTGACCTTTGGATTCGTGAGCTCGTGCTTCGATTACTTCACATTCGGTGTCTTGCTGCTGTTGCTGCATTCCACGACGGGGCAGTTCCGCACCGGCTGGTTCGTCGAGTCCGTGCTCTCGGCCTCACTGATCGTCCTGGTCATTCGTACGCGCCGCCCTTGTGTGACCAGCCGCCCGTCTGCGTCCTTGTTGTGCTCGACCTTGCTGATCGCAGTGGTCACGATCCTCTTGCCGGTAACGCCGATCGGCTCGTATTTGGGATTTGAACCATTGCCGCCTATCTTTTGGGCCGCACTGTTCGGCATTCTTCTCGCCTATGTCGCGGCGGCCGAATGGGCCAAGACGCTTTTCTACCGGCACGCAAACAATGGCCGCTGAGAGGGCGATTCTCCCGCACTTCCACAATTCCTACGTGCACCGCGGCTAAACAATCGATCATCTCCTTGACTGTACGTGGTGATGTAGTACAACCAAAGACAGCTGGTTCGTTCAGCGCTTCTTCCACGCCACAATCCGCACGAGGACGCCCATGCCTGCTTCTCCGCACTCGCCCAACGGTCTTTCGTATGATCCTCAGGTGTTACTGAATTCGCAGCCGGTCATCGTGACGGTGATCGATCCTGCCGGCCATTCCGTACAGTTCCAAAACCAGACCGCTCTGGACGCCTTCGGCGACATGGCAGGTTCCCCCTGTTATGAAAAAATTGCGGGAAAGACGGCGCCGTGCGAATTCTGCCGTATGCCTGAGGCCTTGGGCCGGGACGGGGTCGTGTCGGAGCAGGTGGAGATGATGAACGGTCGCCATCTGCTGGTGCATTGGGCGAAGGCCCCGACGAAAGACGGCCGTGTTCATGTGATTGAGACGATCACGGATCTGACCAAGCGCAAGCAGGATGAACAGAGCGTGCGGCAGTCGCAGAAGATGGAGGCGCTGGGGCGATTGGCCGCGGGCATCGCGCATGACTTCAATAATCTGCTCATGGTCGTCATCGGCCATGCGCACCGGGTCGCGCAACAACTGGGATCCCATCCGCTGCATCATGAAGTGGAAATGATCGGGCAGGCCGGCACGCGGGCCGCGGCGTTGACGAAGAAATTGTTGACGTTCAGCCGTCGCCAGGTTCTGGAGCAGCGTGACGTGCCGCTCAATACGCTGATTCGCGACATGGAAGATATCTTGCGCCGGCTGATTGGAGAGCAGATTCAAACGGTGATTGTGCTGCACCCTCAGGCCGGCCACGTCTTGGGCGATCCTGTTCAGATCGAGCAGGTCTTGCTGAATCTGGCGCTCAACGCCCGCGATGCCATGGCTGAAGGGGGCATCCTGACCATCGAGACCGGCAATACCGATCTGGACGAGGCGTATATGCGCACTCACCCCGGCGCGGTTCCCGGCCACTATGTCACGCTGGTGGTTGAGGATACGGGATGCGGAATCGATGCCGAAACCCTGGCCCATATTTTTGAGCCGTTTTTCACCACGAAAGGATTCGAGAAGGGGACCGGATTGGGGCTGGCTACCGTCTATGGCATCGTGAAGGAGAGCCGCGGCTATATCGACGTCACCAGCCAACCTGGACGGGGCTCGCGCTTTACCGTGATGTTGCCGCGCGTGCAATCGCAAACCTCGGAGACTGAACAGGTGGCGCCCTCACGACCGCTTCCGGCGACCTGTGCGACCATTTTGCTGGTGGAAGACGACGAAGGCATCCGACGACTGGTGGCGGCCGTGCTGCGCGATCAAGGGTATGAAGTGTTGGCGGCGGCCGATGGCGTCGAAGCGCTGCAGATGTTGCAGCTACGCAAGGGTGGTTGCGACCTCCTCATCACCGACGTGATCCTCCCGCGTATGAAGGCCTCCGTCCTGGCGCAGGGAGCCAGGACCATGTTTCCCAAGATCAAGGTGCTCTATATCTCCGGTTATGCCGGAGACATGCTGGTCTCGCACGGGGTGGATACCCAAGCGGCCTACCTCCAGAAGCCGTTTATGCCTCAAGCGATTATCGAGAAAGTGGCCGAGTTGATCCCCCCCGTTTCTCCGCCATAACGACCGCAGCCCGGTACCACTCGTATGATCGGCCCGCCTGACCTGTTCTGGCGGTCTCCTTCCAGCATTCTTCCCTGCCCATCATGCCGGAGGTTTTGTGTCGCGCGCGCCACCGGGCGAAAGACCACGCGACATGCGCCATGGCGAAACAAGGCCAACCCCATGTTCGGGGCAGGTACGAGCGATTGCGAGGGGCAGGAAACTTACGTCCAGGAGACGCCGGGCAGGGAGATGACCCGTTCGACTTCGGTTGTCGACTGCGCGTCCAGCAGAAGATCGTACACGAGCTTCACGCGGCTCCGCGTGTCGGCTGAAAGTGCTAGGAATTCCACGCCGAAGGCGTCCGTGCTCGTCCAGGTGACGACGGCGGGTTTGATCTCGATGGGTTCAACGCGATCGGGAAGCGAGATCCGCAAGGTCAATCGCATGCCGCAGTGAACCTTGGCGCCGGTCTGTTGAATCTTGCATCCTCCCGGGGAAAAATCCCGCACCACCCCCTGGCTGCTGCCACGGGGGCCTTGCACATCGATCGGTCGATTCATCTCGACACGCGCGTTTTTACGTTTTGACATCCCTGGGTCC
>WBZQ01000091.1_pt3 | contig 18994 bp, 18 predicted proteins | sample 5204251 | NCBI WGS metagenome assembly WBZQ01 (sample SAMN12412402, study PRJNA552823) | activated sludge metagenome | isolation source: activated sludge from nitrification reactor of wastewater treatment plant... | place: USA: Virginia | collected 2017-09 | reverse complement strand
CTCGGTCGCCTGCCGAATGGGAAGCTGTGGAATCAGCGCTTGGGTCCTCTCGCAGCCCCGGACCTCGACGCCCAGGGCGACGAGCCGCGACACGAGGGGACCGAGAAGGGCTGGCGCGGCCGCCTCGTGGATCAGCACCGTTTCGACGGTGTTACATGCGGCGACGTACTGGAGCTTGCTGTCGAGGACGATCCGAATGCCCATCTCGGGATCGAGGTCGGCGTCGAGGTAGACATGGCAAATGCCTTCAGCGTGTCCGAGGACTGGGATGCGCGTCCTCGCCATGACATGCCGGACCAACGCGTTGCTTCCTCTCGGAATCACGAGGTCCACAAGAGTGTCCATCGAAAGCAGGTCTTCGATCTCCGTGCGCTCCTCGACCGCTTGGATGGTATCCGGAGGCAGGCCGTCGGAGTGAGCCAAGGCCTCTTGCATGAGAGCGACGAGAACCCGGTTCGTGCGGGTCGCCTCGCGGCCCCCCTTCAGGATCGCGGCGTTCCCGGACTTGATCGCCAAGGACCCAATCTGGATCACCGCGTCGGGGCGGGACTCGAAAATCACGGCGAGGACGCCGATGGGGCAGCTCACCTTGTGCAGTTCCAGGCCGTCGTCGAGGAGCGTCCTTGAGAGAACGCGTGCGGTGGGATCGGGCAGCGAGGCGACGGCCAAGACCCCGGCCGACATGTCGGCGATCTTGCTTGCGTCCAGGATCAGCCGGTTCAGGAGCGGTTGAGCAAGCCCTCCAGACGCGACGTCCTCGCGGGCCTTGGCGACATCTTGTGCGTTGGCGAGGAGGATCTCCTCGCGACGCTCGTCGAGCAGGCTCGCGATGCGATGAAGAGCCCGGTCCTTCTCTTCGGAGGGAGCGGAGGCGAGTGCCCTCGAGGCCGCGCGTGCCCTGTTGGCGGTGGCGGCGACGCCTATGGGTTCAGCTTCCACGGCGCTCTTTCTCTCCTTCGGTCCCCGTCAAGACGATGTTGTCGCGCGTGACCAGTTCCTGACCGCGAGCCTTCCGAACGGGTCCCGCGCCCGGCTCGGAAGCGCCTCCTTCGGCCTTGCTCAGGAGCGCCAGGATCTCGACGGCCTCGTCGCTTCCAAAGTTGGCAATGCCGCGCGCGAACTCGATCTCCGGGCCTGATCCGTCGGCGGCCGCACAGAGGCTCACCACGTCACCACGCCGAAAGTGCCCCGAAACGCGCGTGACGCCGACGAGAAGAAGCGAGGCGCGGCCCTTCCGAAGCTCGCGGAAGGCCCCCTCGTTGACCACGACCGTCCCCGCGGTAGCGGTCGCGAAGGCGAGCCAGCGCTTTCTCCCACGGAGGGCGGTGGACTTAGGAACCGGCAAGAACAAAGTTCCCAAGTCGTCGCCTTTGAGAAGCCGGTCGAGGACGAACGGCTCCCGCCCGCTCGCGATGACCGCGTAGCCGCCGGCGCTCGTGGCGATGCGCGCCGCGGCGAGCTTTGTCTGCATGCCACCGCGTCCGCGCGCTCCACCGCCCTCCGCGTACGCTTCGATCTCGGGTGTGACCTCGGGAACGACCGGGACCCTGACCGCGTCGCTCTTTCGTGTTGGGTTGGCCGTATAGAGCGCATCCACGTCGGACAGGACCACCAGAAGGCCGGCCTCCATCTTCGAGGCCACGAGGGCCGAGAGCCGGTCGTTGTCGCCGAAGACCGTCTGCCGGGACGCGCCCGGCGGGGTCTCCAGCTCGCTGGTGGAGACCACGTCGTTCTCGTTCAGCACCGGAACCGCGCCCAAGTCGAGGAGCTTTTCCAGGGTCGCCTTGAGGTTCAGATACCGCGCCCGGCTGATGAAGTCGTCCTCGGTCAGGAGGACTTGGGCGGTGAGAAGCCCAAGCCTCTCGAAACCCTCCTCATAGAGGGCCATCAGGCGGCTCTGCCCAACCGCGGCGCAGGCCTGCTTGAGCTCCAGGCGGCGAGGCTTTTCGGCTAGCCTCAGCCGCTGCGCCCCGAGCCCAACGGCCCCCGAGGAGACGAGAAGGATCTCCCGCCCGTTGCGCCTCTCTTTGGCAACCGACTCGATGAGCCCATAGATTCGGGAGAGCGCCGGCGTGCCGTCGTCCTGCATGATCACGTTGGTGCCGATCTTGACAACGACGCGCCGGACACGAGCCAGCGCATCGCGAGAGCCCTCGGTCATTCCAGGCCCGCGTACCACAGATACCAAACATCCCTGCCATAGAAGACCCCTGGACCGGTCTCCTGGACCGCGTCGCCTGTCAGACGTTGGTTGGCCGACGAGCAATGGATGATGCGCTCGACCTCGTCGCGCCGGACGCTGGTCACGATCGCCACGTGCCCGCCCTTGGTGCCGGGTGGCTTGCCCGGGAACACGACCAGACAGCCCGGCGCGGGGGTCTCCAGGGACCAAAAGAAGCCCACCGGGCTCTTGCCGTCTTCCACCAGCGAATCGGGGGTGATCCAGCCGTTGTTGAAGCGCAAGTAGAGCGGATGGGACGTGCTGCGCGAAATTCCCAGGCACCACGCGACATAGCCGCTGTTGTCGCACTCGTTGTTCATGTTGACGGGCAGCGGCGCCTTTGGGTTCATGCCGCCCGCGCCCTGGCGGTACTTGATCGCGTTTCCGGGCACGACCCGCGCCTTGCTGAGGAGCTCGGAGACCTTCAAGGCCAACCTCCGTGAATCAAGGTCTGCCGCGCATTGGCCAAACGTCTTACCTCAAGAGCTCGCCGAGGGTCACCTTGAAACCCCGCACGACGTCCGAGGCGTCAAAGGTGTCCGCAGGGGTGAGGACCTCGACCGGCGCTCCCGGGCGATAGACAAAGCCCAGGCGCTTGGTCGGCGAGAGCACAAGCACGAGCTTGGCCCCCGCGGAAAGCCACTGAAGAACCTTGTGCTGAACGTCTGTGAAGCTGTCGGAGGGGGAGACGATCTCGGCGAGAAAGTCGGGGGCACCGGGGAAGTAGCGACTGTGGTCGAAGGCGACCCTGTCCAGGCGTTCCTTGGATACAAACGCCACATCGGGAGCGCGGACGGTGTCCGGCCCCGTAGCAAGCCGAAAGCCCGTGTCGCCGGAGAGGACGTCGCCGAGCTCAAGCGACGATACATGTGCAAACAGCAGCGCGGTCAAGCGAGCGGCCAGGCTGCCGTGCCCGTATCCCGGAGGTGGCATTCTCATCAACTCCCCCGCGACGAGCTCGAGCCGATGGCCGTCGTCGGGCATGACCAAGAGGTCCTCCGCGGTCAGGAGTTGTGCGGCGACCGTCATGAAGCGAAGGGTACCACGTGGGCGACCTCCTTTACGACGCCGCGAAGTCCAGAAAGCCGCGGTTGATCGCTCCGACGGCGCGCCCGCTCGCGCCGCCCCGGCGCCTCACGCCGATGACTTGGTTGCCCGCCGCGGCGACGTCGCCCTCGATTGTCACGAGCTTGCCACCTTCGATTCGCTCGACGAGGCCGGCGTGGCCGGTTCCGGCTCCGGTCTCGATCACGAAGACCATGCCGGGACGGAGGATCGCGGGGTCGCGGCGCGCCGAATCGCCGGCGATCAGGGGCACTCCCGCGCGCCGGGCCTCCTTCCAAAGCACGATCGGGGAGTTGGTCACCGGCAACGGGTTCTTCACACCAAGCCGCTTGGCGGCGCGCTGGAAGCACCAATACACAAACGCGGTCGCCCAAGGAGTCTCGCCGGAGGCGGCCTTGCCTACCGAACGGAGGTATTCCCCGACGCGACTTCCGATCCCGGTGACCTCGACGTCGATCTCCCGGGCCGCGATCGCCAGGGCTCTTGTGCCGAGGCTCGGCGACGCCGGCCCGAGGATCGGCATCGCTTCCGGAAACAGCGCGCCCCACGTGATCGGGCCGAGAATCCCGTCGATCTTGAGGGGGACTCCGCCGGCGTCCGTGTGGCGCGCCTGAAAGAGCCGCACGGCGGCAACGGTTTGGCCTCCCAGGATTCCGTTCACAACGAGACGCCCACAGCCGACGTTGTTGAGTCTCTGCTGGACCGTTCTCACAAGCCGGAGGTCCGGTTCCCCGGGGCGGATGAACCGTCCGGGATACAAAGGCCCCGGTTTCGGGGCGGTCCTGTACATTGCCAACACCCCCATCTCGATCCGCCCTCGAAAGGGCGGCCAGGCGGAGGCCTTGAAATCGACACGCGAGCGTCTGCGCCCCGCACCGGGTATGGGGCGTCCGGTCGGAAAATCTGACCCCTAGGGTAGTCAAATTTCCGAGATTCCGTTGGATCTATGGGTCTAGGGCGCGAGGTCGAGCTCGACGCGCGAGGTCCCCGACGGCACCGGGATGCCGATCAGGTGGAGGTTGGCCGGAACCGGGGCTGTGGGGCGGCCGTTCACGAGCGCCTTCGCGCGGCTCGTGTAGGAGCGATCGACAAACAGGATCCCGGGAGCGGCTCCGGCCGTCTCGACGAGGAGCGCATCGGGGGTCTCGCGGAGTACCTGCGCGACAGCGGCTGGGTCGAGGTCTATGGCACGGCTCCACTCGCCGAGAGCCGCGGCGTTTCCTGCGAGGACGACGTCGCTCGCGGGGTCGAATCGATCGTCTTCGAACCGGCGCACGGTCTCGTTTATCGAATCGGCGACAAAGACGCGCGAGGCCCTGCGAACGCCTGGGATTGGGCGCTGGATCTGAAAGAGCGCGACCGGGAGACCGGCGGCGGCCTCGACCAGGACCGGCAGAACCGTGGAGGGGCCGATGAGCTCCCGAGGAAGGTTCGACGCGATCACGGCCCGGACACCGGCCGCCCTTAGCCATTTGAGTCGAACCGGCCAGTCGCGGCCGCGGACGACGTCCGTTGCGATCCGGTTCAGAAACGTGTAGCTGCCGTCGGGGTCCCGGTCGTAGGCGTACCGAAGGCCGCTCCGCGAGCCGGTCATGGCCCAGCCCTGGGAAAGCTGGGCGGTCACGAGCGACGTGAGGTTGTTGGCGGCGTATCGGCCGTGAAGGTCGTCTCGCACCGCGTAGAGCTCCTTGGAGGAATCCTCGAAGACCCGCCCTCCAATTCGCCTGGCCGCCTCGACGAGCGGGAACCGGGTCTTCAGAAGCTCACTGGGAACCCTGGGGAGCAGAAAGCGCGCCGAGAGGAGCTGTTCGCAAACCAGCGCGCAAAGGAGCACGGCGCGGCCAAGCGCGTCGTCGAGGCCCCTCTTGAGCGTGAGCGCGAGAAGGAGCAGGAGGAGCGCCGCGCCGGCGGCCTGCGGCGGGACCCGGCCGACGATGGGGGCGAGAACGACCCTGGGATCCGCGTGGGCCGTTGGTTCCCAAAACCGCCGGAGAGCGGCCTCCACGAGGTCGGGCTTCTCGCGGCCCCATACGGCCCCGATCCCAAGGAGGCCGGCCAGGACGAGAAGGACCCAAAACGTTCGGTTGCGAAAGCGGGGCAGCGCCTGCGTCACGAGAATCCGATCGAAGGCCATCGCGGAAAGCGCGGCCACGCACAGCGTCACTACAACCGCGGCCTTTCCCGGATAGCGAAACGCGTGGAGCGGGCGCGCCCATTCGTAGACGGCGCGCGCTCCGGGAATCCACTGGACGACGGACAGCGCGAACGCCGTGGCGCCCATGACCAGGAAGAAGCGCCCTTCCATCCGCCGCGCCGAGCTCGCGAACACGAGTGCCAAGGCCAGGGGAAGGACCCCGAACGACATCGAGGCGATGTAGGGCGGGTTGCCGTTTGTAACCGTGTAACCCCAAAACCCGCCCGAGAGCAGCCGCGACGGATCGCCGAAGAGGGACGGAAACGGCGTTTCGAGAAGGCGCCAGGGGTGAAAGCTGACCGCCGAGAACTCGGCCCACGAGAACCCGCGCACGCGCCGCGACGAGCCCTCGGTGGCGCGCCAGACCTCGAGGAGCCAGGGGCTGGTCGCAAGCGAGGCGAGAAGGCCGCTTGCCAAGACGACCGACGCGGCGCGCAGGCGCGCTCTCATCGGGCCCGGCCGCGCGGCCGCGAAGAGGATCGCGAAAACGCCGCCCAGGCCACCCAACGCGGGCTCGCCGCCGAGGATCAGAAGCGCCGCGGCGGCCGTGCCGAGACACAACGGGAGGAGGGCCTTCCGGCCAACGGCGCCGCGGGCGAGCGCGGCGGCGACGAGGAGCCACGGCAGCCAGGCCAGCGTGGTGGTGGCATTGAGAAAGGCCGTCGACGAAAGGACATACCCGGAGAGGCCATAGGCGGCCGCTCCAAAGAAGGCTCCGTCGCGGGTCCTGACCACCCTTCGAAAGAAGACGTACGCGCCCAGGATCCCAAGGCCGACATGAACAAGGAGATGAAGACCCAAAAACTTTGGGTCCTTTGGGGCGGGGTAGGCGAGGACCAGGTTCGGGTTGCCAAAGTAGGGCTGGCCAAAAGGTGCGTATGGGTTGATCGCGGAGGGTCCCAGGGTCTTGAAGAGCTCGCGGGCCGGCCATTGTGTGGTGCCGATATCCCGATAGAAGGGGACCGCCTGTCCCGTCAGAAGATCGAGGTTGGCAAGCCCGGCGACCGAAACGAGAAGCAGGGCCGCGAGCACCGCGGCGTGCCCGTCGCCAGCCTGTTTCCTTTCGAGTTGTGGCCAAGCAGATGTCTGGATCAACGAGGGGCCCTTCCCAATCTCCGCCGTGTGGTTGCCGGATCGTCCGTGAGAACCGCATCGCAACCGAGCAATCGATAGAACCAAAGCCGCGAATCCGGGCGTGGATCGAGCGGTGCCACGAGCCGCCCCCGCCGGTGCGCCGCCCAGACATACAGAGGGTTCGCGAAGAGAATCGGCCAAAGGGGTCCGAGAAGGTCCGCCTCGACATCGGGCAGGACGCGGCTCAGCGTGACGAAGCCGATCGGGATCCCAGGCACCTCGCGTCGCACGGCCAGGCATCTCGCGAAGGAGAAAGACAGCACGGCCGTGCGATCCAGGACGCCCGCCTCCTGAAGCCGCTTTGCTAGGCGCTTGGCGATTTCGGGCTCCAGGAGGCCGTCGGACTTGAGCTCGAGCGCCAAGGCCATGTCGGGTGGAAGCCAGGCGAGGAGCCGGTCGAGGCTCGGGATGGTCTCATTGCTGTAGCTGGGGTGCCCCATGGAAGCGCGCGTTCCCGAGAGCGTTGCGAGATCGAGCTCCGCGACCGCGCCGGGGCGGCCCGTCGTCCTTTCGAGGGTCGCGTCGTGTATGCAAACGAAGTCGCCGTCTCTCGTGACGTGAAGGTCCGTCTCGAGAATGTCCGCCCCGTCGCGATACGCGATCTCGAAGGCGGCCATGGTGTTCTCCGGGGCCCGGACCGCGTTGCCGCGGTGGGCCATGACAAGGGGTCGCGGGCGTCCTTGTAACGAGAATCCCGGCGGGTTTCGCAAACCGGAGTCAGCCCGCGGTCTCCCGCCTCAACGCGTCGAACTTCAAGAGGCCACTGAGGAACTTCCCAAGCTCCGCGAGCGGGAGCTGGGTCGCGCGATCGGACTTCGCCTCCGCCGGGTTGTCGTGCACCTCGAAGAAGTAGCCGTCGACGCCGACCGCCGCGGCCGCGCGGGCCAGAGCGGGCGCGTACTCGCGCGCGCCGCCGGTCTCCGTGCCAAGCCCGCCGGGAAGCTGCAAGGAGTGGGTGGCGTCGTAGATAACCGGCGCTCCCAGCGCGCGCATAATCGGCAGGCCCCGAAAATCGACCACCAGGTTGTGATAGCCGAACGTGGTCCCGCGCTCGCACAGCATCACGTTGCGGTTTCCAGCGGCGTGGCACTTGGCAAGGACCTGTAAGGTGTCGTCGGGGGCGAGGAATTGGCCCTTCTTGACGTTGACCGCGCGCCGGGTCTCGGCCGCGGCCACGAGGAGGTCCGTCTGGCGACAGAGGAAGGCCGGGATCTGCAGGACGTCCGCGACCTCGGCCGCGAGCGCGCACTGCTCGGGTTCGTGGACGTCCGTGACAATCGGCAGGTCGGTCTTCTCCTTGACCTCCGACAGGATCTCAAGGCCGCGCTCGATTCCGAGGCCGCGAAAGGAGTCCTTGGACGAGCGGTTCGCCTTGTCGAAGGACGACTTGTAGACAAGCCGGTCCGCCACCCCGTTTTCCTCGAAGACAGCCTTGACGGCGCGCGCCATGCGCAGCGCGTGGGTTCGCGACTCGATCACGCAGGGTCCGGCGAAGAACACCGGTCGGCAGTGATCTCCCGCGGCGAGGTGCGGCGTGATCGAGGCGTAGACGCGGCGGGTTGGGCCCGGAGAGCCCCTGGAGCTGCCTGGCTCGGCCCGCTTGGGCAACGTCATTCGGCGGCCCGGTCGGGCGAGACGCGTTGATAGAAGTAGAGGCGCCGCGACCTGTCGAGCGGGTAGACGTTCGCGCGCGTGATCCGGTAGATGGGCGGGCCGGGATCGCGGTCCCCCTCGAAGACGAGCTCGTCGTCGATCTGAAACTCGCCGTCTTGTGCCAACAGGTTTCCCCAGCCGTCGCCAACCTGCCCGAGCCGGAGCGCTGGGTCCACGCGCCGGAGCGTGCTTGGGTCCTTTCTGCTCAGCGAGGTCTTGGACATAGAGCGGGCCTACGCGGTCTCGCCATTCGGCACGGGCAGGTTCGCGGGCGCAACAACCGCGGCCTCGTGAAGCGCGGAGACCTCGGCCCTTCTTTCGCGGCGCGCGTGGCGGTGCGCGCGCGCGGCCCGGATGAAATCCTTAAACAGCGGATGGGGCGCGGTCGGCTTGGACTTGAACTCGGGGTGAAATTGGCAACCCAGGAACCAGGGATGGTCGGCCAGCTCGAGGATCTCGACGAACCGCCCATCGGGAGAGAGACCGGTGAGCGAGAGGCCGGCCTCCCTCAAGGCGGGCAGGTATTCCTGGTTGACCTCGTAGCGGTGGCGGTGGCGCTCCGAGATCGCGGCCTCTCCGTAGGCTCGGCGCGCGAGGGACCCTTCGGCAAGCTCGCAGGGATACTTGCCCAAACGCATGGTGCCGCCCAGCGCGTCGATGCCGATGAGGTCGCGCAGCTTGTAGATGAGCTTGTGGGGCGCCGTGCCGTCGAACTCGGTGGAGTTCGCGCTGGAGAGGCCGGCGACGTGTCGCCCGAACTCGATGACCGCGCACTGCATGCCCAGGCAGATCCCGAAATATGGGACCTTCTTCTCCCGCGCGTACTGGATCGCCTTGAGCATGCCTTCGATCCCGCGCTTGCCGAAGCCGCCCGGAACCAGGATGCCGTCGGCGCTGGTCAGCTCGCCCGGGAAGCCGTTGGACTCGAGCTCCTCGGAGTCCACAAACGACAGCGTCACGCGGACATTGTTGGCAATGCCGCCGTGGGCGAGCGCCTCGTTGAGCGACTTGTAGCTGTCGCCGAACTGCACGTACTTTCCCACAATGGCGATCCGGACCTCGTCCTGCGGGGCCTTGACCCGGCTGACGATGTGCTCCCAACGGCTCAGATCGCGGTTGTAGTGGGGAAGGGATAGGTAGTCGAGCAGGATGTCGTCGAGCCCTTCGCGGGCCAGCGCCAAAGGAACCTCGTAGATCGTCGAGACATCCCGGGCGGTGATCACGGCGCGCGGATCGACGTTGCAAAACAGAGCGATCTTCTCGCGCATCTCCTGCGGGATTCCGCGGTCCGAACGGCACAGGAGGATGTCCGGCTGGATTCCGATCGAGAGCAGCTGCTTGACCGAGTGCTGCGTGGGCTTGGTCTTCAACTCGTCCGACGCGGCGATGTAGGGCACCAGCGTGAGGTGCACATCCACGACGTTACCGCGGCCCATGTCCTGGCGAAATTGCCGGATCGCCTCCAGGAACGGGAGCGATTCGATGTCGCCCACGGTTCCGCCGATCTCGACGAGCACCACGTCGTGATCGAGCGCGATCTTCTTGATGGCCTCCTTGATCTCGTCCGTGATGTGCGGGATCACCTGGACCGTCTTGCCCAAATAATCGCCGCGCCGCTCCTTCTCGATGACCGATTGGTAGATGCGTCCGGTCGTGAGGCTGTTGGCACGTCCCATGACCGCCGAGGTGAAGCGCTCGTAGTGCCCAAGGTCGAGGTCCGTTTCGGCGCCGTCATCGGTGACGTACACCTCGCCGTGCTGGAACGGCGACATGGTCCCGGGGTCCACGTTCAGGTAAGGGTCAAACTTCTGGAGCGTGACCTTGAAGCCGCGCGCCTCAAGAAGCGCGCCCATGGAGGCCGCGGCGATGCCCTTCCCAAGCCCCGAGACCACGCCGCCAGTGATGAAGATGTATTTCGTGCCCATGTTCGCCTCCCGATTCCTGTCCCCAAGCCTCAACGGCCCGCGCGCCGCTCCCGGGCACGCAGGCGTTCTTCCACGCGTTTGATGTCGGCGGGAGTGTCCACGCCAATCGAGTCCCCGACCGAAGGCAGCACGGCGATTGCCAATCCGGCCGCGAGCGCCCGCAGCTGCTCCAGGCTCTCGGCCTGCTCCAGGGGATGCGGCGGCAGGCTTGTGAACATCGCCAACGCCTCCTTGCGATAGCCGTAGAGCCCAAGGTGCTTCCAGGTTGGGAGGTCGGGCTCGGGCCGCCTCCGATACGGCAGAGGAGAGCGCGAGAAATAGAGCGCCCGCCCGTCGTCGGCCCTTACGACCTTCACCACGTTGGGGTCCGCGATCTCGTCCGGGTCGTCGATCGCGAAAGCGACCGTCGCCATTGGAAAGTTGGGGTTCTCGCGCAGGAACCGGGTCACGATGTCCAGGTTTTCGCTCTCTAAGAGCGGCTCGTCGCCCTGGACGTTGAGCACAATCGCCGCGTCCGCGTCCTTGGCGGCCGAATAGACCCGATCGGTCCCCGAAGCAAGGCCCGGCTCGGTCATGACCACGGCGCCACCGGCCGCCTCGACGACCTCCGCGATCCGCGAATCGTCGGTCGCGACCAGGACCTCATCCACCTCCCGGGCCTTCCGGGCGGCCTCCAGCACGCGAACCACCATTGGGACTCCGGCTATTTCGTGGAGAGGCTTTCCGGGGAATCTCTGGGCCCCGTGGCGGGAGGGGATCACCGCGACGGTGCGCGGCCGGGGCTCCGGGGACGAGGGGGGGCGCACGTCCGATGGTAACACCGGTTGGCGAGGGCCGAAGCCTAGCCGGCGGCCTTGGTCCTGACCCTTCTGGGTCCGCTCCCCTCGACATCTTCCGGTCGCGGCTCGGGTTCCCAAGCGTCCTCGAGCCCGCCTTTTTCGCGGAAGGCCAGCCTCAGCTCCTCCGTGAACAGGCTCTCGGTGGAGAACGGCGGGGTCTCGGGGATGCCGTGGACCGCGGAAAGCTCGCGCATGGCCTCCCGGGCCGCGGCGGCGTAGGGGTTGGTGTCGTCGTAGCCGGCGGTCGCGATGACCTTTTCGTAGGAGAGGATGGCCTTGGCCGGCTCCGAGAGGCCGTGGTGGTAGATCGCCGCGACTAGCATCCGGGCCTCCAGGTCGCCCGGGTCGAGCCTCAGGATCTTGGCGAGAAAGACCAGCGCGTCATTGTGTCTTTCCTCGCGCAGCGCAATCTCGGCCCATTGGCGATAGAGCAATACCTCGTCCTCGAGCGTGTGCCCGCCCCATCTCACCGCGGAAATGGACGACCGAAACGTCCTGAAGATCTTCTGAATGGAAGACATGCGAAATCGCGTTCTCGTGATTGTTGCGCGGGAACTTAGGTTTCGATGGGGAGGAAGTCAAGGCTTGGTTCGGGGATTACTTGCGGCGGCTGGCCGCGTAGTCCGCCGCGAGGAAGAGCCCGTCTCTGGCCTTCGAGTCGGGGAGCGCGAGCGCGGCCTCGTGCGCGCGCCCGGCATATTCATCCACCATGTCGCGGGCGCTTTCGACCGCGCCCAGGCGGTGCACGATCTCAAGGACCTGGTCGGAGGTGACGGACTGAAAGCCGCCCTCCCGAATCACGGTCTCGACGAGGGCCCGCTCGGTGCGCGTGGCCCCGGGCAGGCCCAGGATCAAGGGAAGGGTGAGCTTGCCCTCGCGGAGATCGGAGAGCACGGGCTTGCCGAGATCGCGCTCGGAGGCCGTGTAGTCGAGGAGGTCGTCCTGAAGCTGAAACGCGATCCCGAGGTTCTTGCCGAACGCCCACAGGCGGTCCGCGTACGTGGCTCCCTCCTCGGTCAGAAACGACGGGATCTTGCACGCCGCGCCGAAGAGAAGCGCGGTCTTTCGCTCCACGATGTCGAGGTAGGCGGACAGCTGAAGGTCCGATCGCCCCCGGCTCTCCGAGCCCAGGATCTCGCCCTCGGTCATCGCGAGCGTGATGTCGGACAGCAGCCTGAGGACCCGGAGATCGCCCTCGTCGAGCGCGATCTCCATGGCCTTCATGTACAGGTAGTCGCCGAAGAGGACCGTGAGCTCGTTTCCCCATCGCCGGTTGACGCTCGCCCGTCCGCGCCGGGTCTCGGCCGCGTCGATCACGTCGTCGTGGACCAGTGTCGCGGTGTGGATGAGCTCGATGACCGCCGCGTACCGGATCGCCCGCGAGCCCTCGTAGCCGAGGAGGCGCGCACAGAGCAGGAGCAGCGCGGGCCGGATGCGCTTTCCGCCGCCGTCCACCAGGTAATCGCCGATCAGCCCGATCGTTGGGACCTTCGAGTGGGTGCGGCTGAGGAGCTCGCCCTCGACCCTCTTGAGATCCGATTCGATCAGAGAGAGGGCGGCGAGGAGCCTTTGCCCGTTCTCGCGCTCGTCCTTGGGCAGGGTGGCGAGGAGGAGCCGGTCCTTGAGTGTGGCGTCACCCATGCGTTCGGGGCGCCATCTTAGCCTTCCGAAATCCCCGACTCTTACCCGACAAAGCCGCGCGCCGGGCTCAACTCCGGTAGTTCGTGAACTGCAGGGGCAGGCCGAAGTCCTGGTCCCTCAGGAGCGCGATCACGGCCTGCAGGTCGTCTCGCTTCTTTCCGGTGACGCGCACCTTGTCGCCCTGAATCGCCGCCTGGACCTTGAGCTTGGCGTCCTTGATGGCCTTCACGATCTGCTTGGCCTTCTCGGAATCGATGCCCTGCTGGAGCTTGACGAGCTGCCGCACGGTGCCCTTGGTCGCCGGCTCGACCTTCTCGTAGAGAAGCGATTTCAAAGGCACGCCGCGCTTGACCAGCTTGTTCTGCAGGATGTCGTTGACGGCCTTGAGGCCGAAGTCTCCGTCCGCGGTGAGCGTTAAGGTCTTTTCCTTTTCGTCGAATTCAAGGGCCGCCGCGGTGCCCTTCAGGTCGAAACGCTGGGCGATCTCCTTCTGCGCCTGCGCGAACGCGTTCGAGACCTCCGGGAGGCTGATTTCGGAAACCACGTCAAAGCTGGGTTCGCTCATCGATATCTCCTTTTTGGAATGGGCCTACTCCGAGACGATCCGGGTTCCGGGTGGGGGCTCCAGCGTGAAGTCCGAGGCCGGCCTTCGGGGACCGGATTCCTCCTTCGAAAACGTGAACGCGGTGCGGTTGCCCGCCCGATCCAGAACCACGAGCTTGCGGAGCTCTCCCGAGGTGGTCGCTCGCACGGTCAACCTCCGGGGTTCGCCTCCCGCTTTCGGCTCCAGGGTCAGCTCGATCTGCCCCTTGTCCTCGCCCGCGTCAATCGGGGTGGAGGCGGCCGAATAGCGGGCCAAGAGGCGCTCCGGGCCGGTCATGAAGAGGAGAGGCAACCGTTCCTTCTCTTCGAGAGAGAGGGCCTTGACGACCATCTGCCGATCCTGAGCGACATACTGGCGGGCCTTCTGGCCGTCGAACGTGTAGACCTTGCCCTCGCGGCCGTTGTATGTGAAGCGGAGGGACTCCGGCGGCTGGAGGATCAGCGTTCCGCCCTCGGGCGCGACCTCCGAGAAGCCTGCCGGGGCATAGGTTTGTACAAACGTCAGCGTGAACGCGGCGCCGCGGAGGTAGCGGTCGTGGATCTTCCCCAGGAGCGCCGCCGCGTCCATGCCCCGGGCCGCTCCCGGAGCGGGCAGGGCCTGCGGAGTGGGCTGGGCGGCGTGCGAGCGGACGGCCAGGGTGAGCGCGACCCCCGCTAGCCCACAGAGGGCGAGGACGGTGCGCGCATTGGGGTTGTGGTTGCGATTGCGATCGGATGTCCAGAATGCCATGAGAAGGGCTCCCTCTGCCTCGGTCAATGCCGGAAGTGCCGGCGGCCCGTGAAGACCATCGCGACGCCAAGGCGATCCGCGGCCGCGATGACCTCATGGTCGTTCTTCGAGCCGCCCGGCTGAATGACGGCCGATACGCCGGCCTGGGCTAGCGTCTCAAGCCCGTCGGCGAAGGGAAAGAACGCGTCCGACGCCGCAACCGCGCCCCGCGCGCCTGGGCCGGCCTTCTCAACCGCATCCCGGCACGCGTCGACACGGCTCGTCCGGCCGCCCCCGATGCCGACGGTCGCGCGATCGCGCGCCACCACGATCGCATTTGAGATCACGCCCCGAACCGCCCGCCACGCGAACTCGAGGCCGGACAGCTCTTCCGGTGTGGGTGCGCGCCGGGTCACCACGCGAGCCATCGGAATCGCGAGGCCCACGTCGCCCGGGCCAGGGGGATCCACGTCGGGGTCCTGAACGAGGAGTCCGCCGTCGATCACCCGGAGCGAAAGGGCCGCCTGCTGCCGAAGGGAGCCCTCTTCGGGCCTCACGATCAGAACCCTCAGGTTGGGCTTTCTCGAAAGCGGCTCTTTCGCCTCGTCCTCGAGGCCGTAGGCGACCACGACCTCCAGGAATCTCGAGACCAGGGCCTCGGCACCCTTTCGATCGATCGAGCCGGTCCAGGCGACGACGCCCCCGAAGCCCGCGACGGGGTCCGAGGCCCAGGCCGCCTCGAAGGCCTCGGAGAGCCCTTCGCCACTCGCGATGCCCGAGGCGATCCGGTGTTTGACGATGGTCAGGGCTCCTTTGCCCACATGCCGTGAGGCGACGAGAGCGGCGTCGGCGTCGAGGAGGTTGTTGTAGGAAAGCTCCTTGCCCTGGACGATCGTGAAGCGGGAGAGAGACGAGGCGGATGCGTCGCGGTCGATGTAATGCGCGCCGCACTGGTGCGGGTTCTCGCCGTAACGCAGCACCGCGCGGCGCTCGAATGAAAGCGAGAGCCGCTCGGGAAAGCGGTCCTCGGCCGGGTCTTCGAGAAACCAGCGGGCGATCGCCGCGTCGTAGGCCGCGGTGTGTCGGAAGACCTTGGCTGCGAGGCGACGCCGGGTCGCGGGCGAGACGCCACCCATTCGAAGCTCCTCGAGAACGTCCGGGTAGTCGGCCGGATCGCACAACGCGGTGACGTGCGCGTGGTTCTTGGCGGCGGCACGAAGGAGAGAGGGACCGCCGACATCGATCTTCTCGATGATCTCCCCTGCCTTGGGACCGTCCTCCGGGCTTTCCTGAGCCAGCCGCAGGGTCTCCTCGAACGGGTAGAGGTTCACCGCGAGAAGGTCGATCGGCGGGACGGCGTTTCTCACGGCCTCCGCGCGATGCGTTTCGAGCGACCGGTCGTAGAGGAGCCCGCCGAAGAGAACCGGATGGAGCGTCTTCACCCTTCCGGAGAAGACCTCGGGAAAGCCGGTGAGATCGGAGACGTTGGTTACGGAGAGGCCCGCCCGCGCGAGGTGCGCCGCGGTGCCGCCGGTGGAAAGGATCCGGTAGCCGAGCTCGGCAAGCCCTGAGGCGAGCTCCGTCAGCCCGGCGCGGTCGGAAACGCTCAGGAGAGCCAGGCCCTTTTCGGCGCCCAGGGCGCCCGGCCCGTCACTCGCGGACGACATAGGGTCCCTTCGCCTCCGGGCTTTTGCGCGCGGTTGTGGTTTCGCCTCCGGCCGTCTTCCAGATCCAGGCGATCAGGCGGGTCGAATAGGTCACGGCCGCGTCGTAGCGCTCGCGAAGCGTGACCTTCGACAACGGGTCGAGGAGCAGCTCCTCGGGATCGCGGAACGGCTCCCTTGGATATCCCAGAAACGAGGCGCGGCGAGCCGTGTTCGTGAGCGCGCCGGCGTCGGCGGAGGCGGTCGGTGGGTTGGCGGCGGAAACCTCGTAGAGGACGCCCCCCAGCTCGTACGAGATGTTCGCGAACGTCTCGAACCGGCGGATCATCGCCGCGACCGCTCGGGAGCCCCGGGCCGCCGCGGCGCGGTGCGCGGCCGCGTCCCGAGAGCGCGCGTCCGAGGCGAACGCGTCCGCGACTCCCTGCATCAGGCGCCCCCGGTTTCGCGCGAGCTGGCGCTTGAAGTCGTCGGGCGCGTAGAACGTCGCGTCCGCGGCCAGGAGCGCGGTGACCTGGACGGGCCAGCGCGCTTCCTCGGCGACGGCACCCGACGGCGCAAACGCCATGGCGAGGCTCAGGACCATCAGGCGGAGGGCCTTCAAAGCGGCGCGGATTCTACGTTTGGGCGGTCGCGATCCAGCGTCTTCTAGAAGATCTTGAGCATGGTCAGGCTGATCACGACGCCTTTCTCGCCCCGGTTTCGACCCACCACCGGGAGACCGAAGTCGAACCGAAGCACGCTCTGCCAAGGGCCCGCGATCTGTCCGCCGATGCCGGCTCCGCCGAAGTTCGCGAAATCGAGCCCGGCCGCCGTGTCTTTGATGACCGCGTGGTCGTAGAGGCCTTCGATCCGGAACGCGTCGCCCACCACGATCCCATAGCCCGTGCGCAGCACGAAGGCCTCCTGGGCCCTCAGGCTTCCCGATGCGAAGCCGCGCAAGGAATTCCCCCCGAAGAAGCCGAACCCGTACTTCGAGAACCGGTCCGTGTTGCTCGACCCCAGGTACGCGAGCGAGGTCCGGAGCCTCCTGAAGCGCGCGAAGTGGAAGTCCTTGGCGATGCTGACCCCGTACGTGTGGAAGACGTCCTTGTCGGGGGCGTAGTCGGGGTTTCCGGGAAGGCCCCACGGGGCCCAGTCGGAGCGCTTGTTGAAACCGTATCGCGCCGAGACGGCCCAGCCCTCGTAGTCCCAGATCACCTGGGCCTGAGCGCGCGTGACCCAGTGGTTCGAGGGAATCGCGAAGCCTGTGGCGGTGTCGTCGGTGGTCGCGAAGTCGCGATGCGTGGTGCCGAACGTGGCCGAGAACTTGACGTGGCGCCCAACCGGCATCCCGATGTTCAGGTTCAGCGCGAACGAGCGCTGCTTGACCCGCTGCGACTTGTCCTCGTTTCCCGCGCGGTAGAGCTGGTCGTTTCCGCGGATCGCGATCCCGAAGAAGTCCGCTCCGAAATCGATCGTCGACCCGAGCAGCTTGGGCTCGTTGAAGGACGCGCCCAGAAGGATGCCGCCGAAGAAGACCTGAACCTGCTGCCGCTTCTTGCGGAAATCGAGGTCGAGGTAGTACGCCCCGAGGAGAGGGAGCGGGTAGTCGAGGGACGAGTCATAGAAGGCGCCGCCCAGGCCGAAGAGCCGTGAGCTCTTGGCGTCCTCCACCACCACACGGTCGCCGTCCTTGGTGCGCTCCAGGTAACGCACGCCCTTCTCGGTGTCCCGCACCATCACGTCCGGGGATGCGAACGCCACCTTCTTCTCGTCCTCGAAGGTCGGTGGGTCCAGCCGGAGGTTCTCGAGCGTGGTCTCGCGCTCCAGCACGGTGGTCCGCGAGAACGTCCGGAGGATCCACTGCCCGCGGGTCAGGGTTGGGAAGCGCAGCGGCGCGCCCCCGTCGGGAGCCGGGACCTCGGTGAAGTCTGAGACCTCGTCGACCGATTGGACCTCTCCTGTGAGGTTCAGCTGGCGGCTCTTGGTCCTGATGACCGCGTAATCGGCCTCGGCGATGTAAACAGTTCCCGCATAAAGAGAATGCGCAGCGCCCTTGTCGGCCGTGCCTGGGGGAGCGGCCGGGGTCGCCGGCGCTGCGCCCTCAGATCGAGGCGCGAAATCGAGCACCCAGCACTTGACGCCGTCGACGGTCTCCTCGCCGCGAAGGACGTAGCGGTAGGCATCGTTGAAGGTCAGCTCGAGCGGGAGCTCGGAGACCTTCTCGGGCTGCAGAAGCGGGAGCTCCGGAACCTTCTTGCCCTTCCACTTGACCCCGTTGAAATACGCCTCGCTCCAGGCCCAGTCGTATCCCTTTCCGGGTTCATAGAAGAACGGCCCGGCGATCGTGAGATCGAGCGTGGTCGCGAGGTCGGCGAAGCGAAAGCGGATCGAGGTGCGGTTTCGGGCGGCGAAGCGCGACCAGCGGGCGTCCCGCGCGGCGCGCCACACCTGGTGCTTGGCGAGGATCTCTTCGGCGGTCAGGCCACGCGCGGCGGTGACCCCCACGTCGGCGCGAGCGGCCTCCGCGGGCGCCCGGACCCGGGCCGTAAGCCGCACCACGAGAGGACCCGCAGCCGTCGAAAGCGAGAGCCGGGGCGCCTCGGTCGAGCGGGGAATCTCGAAGCGACGCGAGCGGCCGGTGGCCAGCTCCAAGACTTCCGCCGAGTCGTAGATCGGCGCATCCAGCGCCAGCGTCAACGGGCCCCGGGCAGACGCGTTGTCGGGCGCGGTGAGGGCCGGCAGGAGCACCAGGCCGCCGAGATCCTGGCCGGAGACGAGCCGGTGAACGGCGACCGGTGTGCCTGGGGCGGAGCGCGCGTCGGCGGGCCGGGCGTCGTGGCTGTAGTCGCCGCGGAGCGCCGCCCCGAGCCTGAGAAGGGTTGAGTCGGACGCCGGGCCGCTTTCGAGGGGCGAGGACGCCACCAGGGCGCCCGCCGGCGCGTAGCGGGCGGCGAGCTCGATGAGCGCTTCGGGGCCCGGCTGCCTCGCGAAGCGAATCGCGAGCGGCCGGCCGAACGCGAGCCCGTCCGCCGTGGAGCGCAACCAGGCTGGTTCTTGCGGCCGGGCCGAACCGGCGGCTTCGGCGAGGTCGACCGCCAGGAAATCAAAGTAGGCGAGGACCTCCTCGGTGAAGAGCTCACGAGCCGCCTCCGGAAAGGGCGAGCCGCTCACCCCGCCGAGCCCAACTGCGATGCGCCCCTCGGGACTCCTCGCGCGGAGCTCGGCTGACAGCTTCTTCAAGACATAGCGATTGCGCGCGACCTCGGCCGACGAAACGCCGCGGAGGTGGATCTCGACGAGGTCTGGGTGACCAGCCGCGTCGAGAAGAGCCGTGAGGCCGGGGAACAGCGTGGCGGCGGAAGTT
>WBZQ01001130.1_pt1 | contig 18998 bp, 16 predicted proteins | sample 5204251 | NCBI WGS metagenome assembly WBZQ01 (sample SAMN12412402, study PRJNA552823) | activated sludge metagenome | isolation source: activated sludge from nitrification reactor of wastewater treatment plant... | place: USA: Virginia | collected 2017-09 | reverse complement strand
ATCTGGAACAGTTTTTTTGATCTTCCAGTCCATCTATGCCGCCTGATTGATAGCGCTTCAACCAATTATAGAAAGTGGATTTACGAATACCGAGCCGCAGCAGTGTCTGACGTACTGATAAATTGGATTGTTCAACCAGACGAATGATCTCGAATTTCTCGGATGCGGAATATCTCATATACTGTCCTCCCCATCCCCGATCATACTTTTTTTAAGCAGGCGGTTTTGATTGTTCTGCTCTGTCATCATCGTTCCTTTTCTTTAGGGGTACGATGAACCAAAACTCTCTCTTATGCAATCAGGCTTTTTTGTCCAACTTGCGCTGACGGGATACACTCCGACTAAATGTCGGATTTTCTCATCCATAGGGTGAAAACATTTTCAATGTTGATTTCACCCTTTCCCTGGTAATTTTTGCATGCTGATTAACAATTTTCTCGCATCTAATCCGGTTTAAGCTTGCATTGCTCATTTTAGCGCTATGAAGTCAGTCGCCTAGTTAAGTAGTTGCTGATAAATATGACTGGCGTATGACTATCATAGATAGACCCGAAGAATGACACGAATTAATGGTCGATTATGTGATGTGATCACAAATCAATAATAGCTGACAGGCATAAACAGTCTTGATATGGGTAATATCGATTTTATATCTAATTCAAAAAAAATCGAATAGAATATTGTCTTGTTTCTCACTATAACTGTCACTGTTATCAGGGTTATCAGGGTCCCCTAATCGTCGCATTTGAGTTTAATTTAATCTCGGGTTTTTAGAGTTTTGAGATTTTTATAAGGATAAAATTAATTATTCTTATATTTATCAATATCTTTATATTATAGAGACTGTTTGGTTGATATAAATCAGATGCTGGCATAGTCATAAAAACAACAATCATGTTGCTTGTATACAACAAAAAGAGTGTTTTTTTTGCAAAAAGAGCTAATTTTTCTTGCAGTACATGACTGGGTTGTGCACAATCTGATCAAACCTTCCGAGATGTGAATTAATTGTGGGGGGTCTGGATTAATGTTGTGCATTCTACTTTCTGATTTTTAGTGGAATTGAACATCCCAATCGTTTTAACATTAAAGGAGAACTTCGTATGAAGAAGAAACTTATTTCGTTGGCGGTAGCTGGCGCGCTGGCAACTCCAATGGTTGCATCAGCTCAAGGTACCAACGTAACGCTGTTTGGTAGTGTGCAAGCTGAATACGCAACGGTTAATAAAGATGGACAAAGTAGCCAAGCGCATATTGGTGACGATACGGGGCGTTCAAAGTTTGGTGCCCAAATCACTGAAGAATTGGGCGGCGGATTGAAAGCCAAAGCGCGTGTTGAATATGGTTTTAGTACAGGTAGCGGTGCGTTAGGTATTGCTCGTGAACGCTGGGTTGGGTTAGCTAATGATCAATGGGGTGAAATTAAATTTGGTCGTGTTCAATCGCCCTTTAAAGATTTCGCTGGTGGTATGACCATTGATCCATTTGCGTACACAACGTTGCAATCGTCCGGTAGCGGTGGTGTTATGACTGCTTCGGCGAATGGTTTGGGCGCTGGTGCAAATGGTTTCGTTAACAGCGCAATCCGTTATGATTCGCCTCGCGTAGAGGGTTTTAGTATGTCAGGTTTGTTGATGCCTGGTGATTCAAACCGCTTGGATCCAGCTAATACCTTCGGACCTAACGGTGGTCATTCTGGTAGTCAAAGTAATTCAGGCGGTGAGGATGGAGAATGGGACTTCCAGGTAGCAGGTAAGTATGATGCAAAAGTACAAGATCACAATTTGGGTGTCTTCGGTGGTTATTCACGTGACAACATTAGTACTCGCCAAAGAACTACATTAGGCGTGAACAACAATGAACACGTATGGCGCGGCGGTGCATTTTGGAGTTTCCAAAACTTTAGACTAGCTGGACAATATGAACGTGTGAGCAATGCAGTGGGTGCGGCAACTTGTACCAATTCAGCAGCTCTGGGAAATCCAGCGACAGGCTTGCAGGACACTCATGGACAGTGTAATTCTGCAATGCACCTAGGTGGTGATGGGCAACTGTGGTTTGTCGGTGGTCAATACGATTGGGGTAACACCAGTCTTGTTGCGCAAGGTGGTATGTCACAGGCTAACGCGACTAACAATACTTTTGGTACTTTTGGAAAACGTGAATTTAGTCAATTCACTGTAGGTTTAATCCATAATTTGAGCAAACGTTCAAGTCTGTTTGGTGGTTACCAACGTGGCATGGTTGATGATAAAAATACTGGTGGTTTATTCAGAGACAGCAATACTTACACAGTGGGTATGCGTCACAATTTCTAATCAAAGTTTGATTGGATAAAAAAGGCACCTTCGGGTGCCTTTTTTATTGATGTGAAAGAAGTGTGGTAGATTATCCAAATAAGATGAATCACACGGTTTGATTCAAACATTTTGTGTAATAACTATCATGATAAATAGAGAGGATAGAGTGTTATGAGTATGAAAAAATGGACAGACGAAGAACTAATTGCAACACGAGATAACATGGAGGCATTAAAAAAACGCCAGGAGAATGGCGCAAACTCGAAGTTAGGTTTATTGACCGCATTGATAGGTGCTTTGGCTATTTCCACCGGCGTGGCATTTATTTTTCTCGACGGTGTTGATGTTTTGAGTATTATTTTGATCATAATGGGCAGCATTACATGCGTATCATGGTTCAAAAATGATAAAGTGCGCCGAGACAATATTACTTTTCTATTTGAAATCAATAAAGAAATCAAATCGCGTAAATTGGATAAATCTTTAAAGAATGAAAATAAAGAGGATAAGCAAGATTCGGATGCTGCGTTTAAATCCCAATTAAATGAAGGCGCATTGGACGTTGAAGAGAAAAAATAAGATAGACACTTCTAAAAAATTAACGTTGGTGAATCAAGTATAGTCGGTGGGTTTTTATGTATAAAATGTAATGGAGTTAATTCAATTTGATAGGGTTTTCAGCAATCAACGTACGCATATCTATTTCCCAGCCTTTTAATTTGTCATGAGCATGACGGCGTTGGGCCGGGTTGGTAAGGTTATGCATACGGGCGATAAAATCACAGGTATATTCAGTTAATTTTAGTTGATAAGCGCGGTATTCAGGGTCGTTGGAACGGTGAGTGTGTTCAATCAGCTTCCGTAATGAAGCGATCGGTTGCTCAAAAGCGGTGGTTTCATTGATGAGTTGGCGTAGTGTTCGTAAGGTATCTTGCTGCCGACGTTGGCGCTCAATCATCCAGGCTTCGGGATTGAAAGGTGAGTTTTCAATGCTGGTAGCGATTAAATGCTGTTGTCGCTTATCGATGTCACCATACAGATTTTCAATACGTTTGATGGTTCGCTTGACGGATGCCTGTTTGCGTTCGTTCAGATCAGGTTGTAGAAAATCGCTTCGGAGTTCGCTATTGCTCTTGCTGTAGCGTTGTTCGAGATGGTGTAATTGGGCTGCTTTTAGTTGCAGAATCAGTGGTGTTCCGAGCTGAACAGCCTGATCGAAAGCGGGTGTGAACATGTTTTGTAATTGCTCAGACCAATTGCAAACTTGAGCTGATGTCAACGATCCGTCGATTTGACTACGCACAGAAGCTAACCAGTCGGCATATTCAGGTAATTGAGTCGTACGATGCCAGCTAAACCAATTGTGGATCACTTGCTTGGCATGCGGTGTCTGCTCTTGGTTAAAATTGAGATAACTATCAATCCACCACCAAGCCAATTGGGGGCCATGGTTATACCCCAGTCGCATCAAACTACAGCTGCTCAGTAGCAATAATAAGGCAAGCAACATTATTGTTCGACGGGTATCCAGCATAAAATTGCTTGCTAATCTGATTTTGAGAAAACAGCATGTTACAGCAATCCCATGTGCATAAGCCAAGAATTACTCAGAGTTGAGGTGTTTTGTTAGAAATGAGTCCATTGGTTTAAGCAGTAAGTATATTCCCCGGAGAAGCTCTTTCCATTGGAACATTGTCATGCACTGAGTGTGAGTAGAGAAGATTCCATAACATTGTATCGTTGGCTACTCAACCAATTTTCTTCATGGCATCACTGACTATCAAGTATATTGCAGCGTATAATGGCTTACTGATTTAAATAAGTTGTTATCGTGCTATAAAAATAATTAAAAATATATTTTATGACTCAGGAAGATTCTTCACTCGTTATTCAGGACGAGAACCAAATTATTGCCGAGCGGCGTGCTAAGTTGACCGAGTTACGTGGGGTAGGTAATGCTTTCCCGAATACTTTTCGACGTGAGCATTTTGCGGCTAAGCTACATTACCAGTTTGATGACCATACCAAGGAGCAACTTGAAGCAGAGGCTGTTGCGGTTAAAGTGGCAGGGCGCATGGTGCTTAAACGCGTGATGGGAAAAGCCAGTTTTGCGACGATACAAGACATGAGCGGTAGGATCCAATTGTATATTTCCGATGACCATACCGGTGCGGGTGTACATTTGGTTTTTAAGCAGCATGATTTGGGTGATATTTTAGGTGCACAAGGCACTTTATTTAAAACTAAAACTGGAGAATTATCGATTCGTGTGACATACCTGGAGCTTCTGACAAAGTCATTGCGTCCACTACCGGAAAAATTTCACGGTTTGACTGATCAAGAGCAAAAGTACCGCCAACGCTATCTAGATTTGATTACTAATGAAGCAGCACGTAAAACTTTTACGACGCGCTCGAAAGTGATTCAAGTAATTCGTGAGTTTTTGGTTACACGTGAGTATCTGGAAGTCGAAACGCCAATGATGCATTCGATTCCGGGCGGTGCTTCGGCGCGGCCTTTTGCTACGCACCATAATGCCTTGGACATGGAGCTTTACTTGCGTATTGCGCCTGAGTTATATCTCAAGCGATTAGTAGTCGGTGGTATGGAGAAAGTGTTTGAAATTAACCGTAATTTTCGTAATGAAGGCATCTCTACCCGACATAATCCGGAATTTACGATGCTGGAATTCTATGAAGCCTATCAAGACTTTACTTACTTGATGGATTTGACTGAACAAATGTTTGCGGATGTCGCACAGAAAGTCCTAGGTACCCTGCAAATTACTTACCAAGGAAAAACTATCGACTTGTCAAAACGTTTTTTACGATTGACGATTACACAAGCGATTCAGAAATTTCATCCGGGGTATACCGATGCACAGCTTTGCGATCGAGGTTTTTTGATCGATACATTGGAATCCCTCGGTGTTCATTACAATAGCAACGATGGCATTGGTGGGCTGCAATTGTCGTTGTTTGATGAGACTACTGAACATTTGCTGTTTGAGCCAACGTTTATTGTTGATTATCCGGCAGAAGTTTCACCGTTGGCGCGGCGTAACGATAGCAATGCAGATATTACTGACCGTTTTGAGCTGTATATTGCCGGACGTGAAATTGCCAATGGTTTCTCTGAATTGAATGATCCAGAGGACCAAGCCGCTCGTTTCCTAGAACAAGTGAAAGCTAAAGATGCCGGTGATACTGAAGCAATGCACTATGATTCTGATTACATCCGCGCATTAGAATATGGTTTGCCGCCAACGGCGGGAGAGGGTATTGGTATTGACCGCTTAGTAATGCTACTGACGGATAGCCCCAGTATTCGTGACGTCATTTTGTTTCCACAGTTACGGCGTGAGGAAGGATGATGTTTGCCGACCTAACGTAAGCTGATGATCGACCAATTGTTTTTTTCTGCATGGTTTTTGAGTGTAGTATCCGGATCCACTGCGACCGGATGGGTGACTTTGCTCATGAGCGGCAAATCGTTGAGGGAATCGCTATAGAACCAACTACGCAGGAACGACAACCACGTTAGATTGTGCTCGTCGAGCCATTTTTCCAGTCGTTCGATTTTACCTTCTCGAAACGAAGGTGTGCCTGTAATCCTACCGGTGAATTCGCCTTCTTTTTGTTCTGGCTCAGTCGCAATCAGATGATCGATTCCGAATAATTGCGCAATTGGTGTAGTGACAAAGCTGTTAGTAGCGGTAATGATAATGCACAGATCACCATCCAATTGGTGCCTTTCGATCAAAGAGCGTGCGCCGGGAGCAATAATCGGTATAATTTTTTTCTGAACAAATTCGCTGCGCCAAGCTTCTAGTTGAGTACGTGGATGACGTGCCAATGGTTTGAGTTGAAAGTCTAGGAATTCATGGATGTCTAGCGTGCCGGCTTTGTATTGCTCGTAAAACTCAATGTTCTTTGCTTCGTGTAGTTCGCGATCCAGCGCTTTTTTTGTAATCAGAAATTGTGCCCACTGAAAATCGCTATCGCCCGCAATAAGGGTATTATCCAAATCAAATAATGCTAAGTTCATGAAGATACCTGTAATAATTCTCGTAATAAAGGAACTGTAATGTGGCGTTGGTTCGCAAGTGAGTAGCGATCCAATGCATCAATAATCATCATCAGCGATGATAGATCGCGCCGACCATGCTGCAATAAGTATAAGCAAACATCTTGCGATAAACTGAAACCGCTATTTGCAGCATGTTTTTTCAATGCGTGTATTTTTTCCTCTTCATTCAAATCGTGCACTTGATAGACTAAGCCCCATCCTAGGCGCGTTACCAAGTCTTGTCGCATATCCAAATATTTTGGTGCAACAGAGCCGCTTGCTAAGAAAATAGCTTCGCTTTCGTCGCGTAATTGATTATACAATTTAAATAATTCTGCTTGGCCGGAAGTGTTCAAAGCATCGATATTGTCAATTGCTACACAATCGATATCATTTGATGTTAAAAAATCATGTTGTTTGTTGGCGGAAAAGAACACAGCATTTTGACCGGTAGTAGCGGATTCAGTAATCATGGCTTGCAGTAAATGGCTTTTGCCACATCCAGGGTTACCCCATAAATAAATGAAGCGTTCTTTTTCTTGCTGTAAAAGAACATTCTTAAGTAATTGTAGTAGTTCGACATTGCGCCCAGGTAAAAAATTGTCCAATGTAGGTACAAATGGGGTATGAATATCCAACAATAATTGTTTATTAAAATCAGTGTGCACAGAACCCATCAGTATGATTGATCTCGTTTGTCGGTATACAGATTACTTCCCAGATAGTGTTGATGCAAATGGCGCAACCAAACCAGTAGTACGGCGCTAATGGGTAGAGCTAATAAAATTCCAAGGAAACCAAATAATTGTCCAAATGCTAACAAGGCAAAGATGACCATAACCGGATGGAGCCCAATACGATCGCCAACCAACCAAGGTGTAATGAGCATGCCTTCAAGCAACTGACCAATAGCAAATACAGATCCCACATAAATGAGCCCCGTCCAGTCTTGAAACTGCATTAAGGCAGCGAGTGTCGCCAGAGTTAAACCGACGATCATGCCGAGATAGGGTACAAATACTAGAATACCAGCCACTAAGCCTATCGGCAGGGCAAACTCTAATCCGACCAGCCATAAGCCAGTGATATAAAAAAAACTCATTAATACGATTACTGCGAGTTGCCCACGTAAAAATTCTGCCAGTATGGCATCGGTCTCAAACGCCAACACGGAAATCTTCTTATGCCAATATCGAGGAATCATTTCATCAATCAGTTTTATTAATTGATCCCAATCCCGCAGCATATAAAATAAGACAACGGGAACTAGCAGTAAATTAACTAAGAATTCTACGATTGCCATCCCGCCAATGGTCAATGACGGTAGAACTTTTGCGGCAAAGCTACCCGCGCTTCTCCAGTGTTCAGTAAAAGCTTGTTTTAATGCAATCATGTCGAGTTGTAAATTCACATCCAACTTGGCTTCGATCAGAGGAATGACGCTGGTTTTAATGATGTCGAGATAAATCGGTACTTTGTCGAAGAAATGACTGGTTTCTTTTTGTATCAAGGGGATCATGATGAATACCAATGCTGCAAGTAATCCTGTTAACACAATCAAGACGAGCACTGTACCGACTGTACGGGGGAATTTTTTATCTGCTAAGTAGGTGACGATCGGATTGCAGATATAAGCAATCACCGCAGCGAATAAAAAGGGGGTCAAAATCGGGCTGAGCAGGTAGATTAAGCCACCGGTTACGCACGAGAGTAGTAACCACCAGAGATAATTCAAATTATCCGTGTGCGTATTGTTCTCCATGAGTGTTGTATTCTAGCCTGCTTTGGCTTTTAATGCATGGGCCGCAAGATTTTTGCCTAACTCCCAAATGGAGCCTGGAACTTGATGGGTATCGGCAATCGTTTTGCTGAATGCAGCGATGATGTGATCCAGGTCTTTTTGCTGCAGTATCAGCGGCGGTAGCAGTTTAACCACATTCATGCCATGTCCGGCTACTTGCGTTAAGATTCGGTGTTCTTTAAACAAGGGAATAGTAATCATCTGACAGAACAATCCTTTATTTGCAGTTTCGAGCATCATCCAAGCGGCTTTTAGCGATAAGCTACTGGGGGATTTAAATTCGACCGCGATCATGGAGCCTTTTCCTCGAGCTTCTTTGAAAAATTCAAACTGTCCTTTCAAGGCATTTAAGCGATTGATGATTTCCAAGCCGATTTTGGCGCTATTTTCTACCAGTTTTTCTGTTTTGATAATTTCTAAGCTGGCTAAACCGGCTGCCATCGCCATGTTGTTTTTCGAGAAAGTCGAGCCATGCACTACCGCGCGATCCATGCGATTAAATACACTGTCCATAATTTTCTGTGTCATGGCGACCGCGCCAACTGGTACAAAACCACCCGATAACGCTTTTGCCATGCAAATCATGTCGGGTTTGACTTGCCAATGTTCGATCGCCCAGAATTTTCCGGTACGTCCGATGCCGGTTTGTATTTCATCGGCGACAAATAGTGTGCCGTATTGTTTGCATAATCTTTCTACCTCAGGTAGATAATTGTCATCGGGAATATTCACTCCTTTGCCTTGCACCGGTTCCACAATAAAAGCAGCTACATCTTTATGACACAATGCTTTTTCCAAGGCGGCAAGATCATTAAAAGGTACGGAGTCGCAGTCGAGTAGCAGTGGACCAAAACCATCTCGGAAGATCTGTTCGCCATTCAGTGACAATGCACCCATCGTTAAACCGTGATAGGCGTGATCACAACAGATAATGCGGTTACGTTTGGTTACATAGCGGGCAAATTTTATGGATGCTTCGACCGCTTCTGTACCGGAGTTACAAAAGAAAACACGTGATAAATTATCAGGCGTGGTGGTCAATATTTCTTGTGCCAGTAAGCCGCTTAGAACGGATGCATCGAGTTGCACCAGATCCGGCATTTCTAAAGTCAGTACTTCCTTTAGCGCATTAATCATCGTCGGATGGTTACGTCCAAATGCATAAACACCGAAGCCACTTAATAGATCGAGGTATTCATTACCGTGCTCGTCATATAGATATTGACCGATGGCGCGTTGATAATTGCGATCATAGCCAATGGTTTTGAGGACTCTAACCATCTGGGCATTTAAATACCGATCATGTAAGTCAAATTTATCGGAGCGATGTTGTGATAACAGACTGGCTATACTGAAAGACATGAACGACCTCTGCATGTAAAAAAACACCGCCGACAAAGCCGGAGGCTGGAATTCAAAAGCTCCCGAAAGTAGAAAAAACCAATACCGCCATTCGGCGGTATTGCTGTAAGTAAAATCAGTGCAAATCATACCATTCATTCACTTCTTTATGCTGCTAGAAGTGTAGTGTCTTGCGTAAAGGTTTATTATCGAATTGGATGCTGTAGTTATATGGAGCATGGATAAATCTGGCAAAGTTTTGCTGGAGATACTACACTAAGTAATCGATCGCGCAGCAAATACGCCTAAGAGGTAAAACAGTGAAAGTCAATAATTTGCTATATCCTCACAAATCATTTCAGAGAGAGGGGATTGAACGAAAACAGTAATGAATTGCTACAGCCAGATTTATCCCAAACCTTTTATGACTTCCTTAAGTGTCAATAGAATAAATGTGTCTTAATAACTTTCATAAGCGTAGATAAATAATGAACGAAAGAGGCTGGGACCGCTTGCTGAAATTAATTGAGGATGGGCTAGTGGTGCCGGTGTTGGGCCCTCAGGTACTCATTGGTCAAGATGGCAAGGGTTCTCTACAAGCGCAAATTGCGCGCCAGCTTCTGAAGTTTTATGACGGTGATATTGGTAGTGATGCGCTGCCACCGTGTCATGAATTAAATGCAGTTGTCACGCGGCTTAAGCAGAATCATCCCATTCAGGATCTTTATGGAGATATTCATGATGCCATTGAGAAACTCATGCCTAGAGATGAGGCGGATATTCCGAAATCTGTCAGACAAATTGCAGCCATTACGCATTTTCGTCTCTTCGTTACGCTCACACCAGATGATTTACTTGCTCGCAGCCTAAGGACACGCTGTGCAGTCAATGAGATTATTCATTCGCCTTATTTACCTACGAGCGAGGGATGCGATCTGCCAACTGATTGGTTGTCACGCTCAGGGGAAGTGCATCTGCTCTATTTATTTGGAAAATCGAGACCGGCCCCGATGTATGCAATTCACGATGAGGATATTTTGGAGTATGTGCATAATATCATTGCGCGTGGCAGTCATGTGCCAGTCAAGTTTTTTGATGAATTGCAACAACGTAATCTTTTATTGATTGGTTGCAATTTTCCTGAGTGGTTAAGTCGGTTTTTTCTGCGCCTGACTAATCAAAGGCGGCTTTCGGATATGCAGAGAAAACGGGAATGGTTGGTTGAGGCGTTACGCCCGGAAGAAGATCTTATTTATTTTCTTAAGAGCTATAGCGAAGGCACTGAGGTTTTGCCTGATATTTCGCCTGCTGCGTTTATTGCTGAGCTTCATCAGCGCTGGTTGGCGCGCAATGGTGCTGCGGTGGAAGGTGAGGTTACACCGGTTCAAGCTGAAATTGTCCCCCGCAATACACTATTTTTTATCAGTTACTGTCGCGCACCTGATCTTCCGGCTGCAGCAAAATTAGTGGCGTCACTGAAATTACTAGGTGTGGCAGAAAATGAAATTTGGTTTGATAAATCCGAGATTGAACCCGGGCAGGATTTTCGCGAGCGTATTCTGGACGGCATCCGGTCTTGCCGCTATTTCGTGCCGTTGATTTCCAATGCGGCCGATCAATTGGATGAAAAATTTTTCCGGCGTGAATGGCATGAAGCCATTAATCGCGGAAAATCGATTCAAGGGCGCACCTTTGTTGTTCCCATAATCGTAGATCAGGCTTACGATCCGGAAAGTTATACGCGGGTACCTCGTGAATGGAAAGACGAATTGCATTTCGGCCACGCGCCGATCGGTCAACCTGATGAACAAACAAGCGCATTATTAAAAAAACTTATCCGCGCCGAGCGGCAGCACGGGAACTGAACGATGAATAAATCCCCGTGCTACTCACATACCCATGGTAAGTAACGAGACACAAGCGCATATAACGCTCACCGCCCAATCACCCTGGCCGGGGCTTGCTGCTTATGATGAACGTGCGAGTGATTTCTTTTTTGGTCGTAAGGAAGAAGCTGCCGAGCTAGCACGTATGATTCGCTTAGCGCCATTGACTGTGCTGTATGGCAAATCTGGACTCGGTAAAACTTCATTACTACAAGCCGGACTTTATCCGTTATTGCGTGCCGAGCATTATTTTCCTGTTCATTTGCGGCTTGATTTCAGTTCGTCAGCAATACTTGCACCGCTGGATCAAGCCATGCAGAAATTATTGCAGACACTTGTCGGAGCGGGTGTTGAATATTCACCAGCCGTGGTAGGTGAGAGTCTATGGCACTATCTGCACCGTCGTGATTTGGAAATATGGAGTCAGGATAATTATCCACTGATACCGGTATTGATTTTTGATCAGTTCGAAGAAATTTTTTCTCAGGGGGAATGGAATCCCAAACGAATCCAGCCTAGTCTCAATGCCTTGGCTGATCTGATTGAGAATCGTATTCCGGATGAGTTTATTGCGGGAGATGCCAGTCGGCATGCTCTATCTGGACTGGATGTGCGAACACAGCACTATCGTATTGTGTTGTCTTTCCGAGAAGATTTTCTTGCCGAAATCGAGGGTTGGAAGGAGCAAGTACCCTCTTTACTGCGCAATCGCTTGCGCTTACTTCCGATGTCACGTGAGCGTGCCATTCAGGCCGTTACTTCAGCAGGCTCAGCCGTGCTTGCAGCAGGTGTTGCAGAGCCATTGGTTGATTTTGTCGGTAATCTAGATTCATCCATGGCAAGTGTCTTGCCAGTAATTGAGCCTGTTTTGCTAAGTCTTTGCTGCTATCAACTGAATCAGCGCCGCTTACCTGGCAGCAAGATAGACATTGATCTGTTACATCAGGCTGGACAGGACATTCTGCAGGATTTTTATCATGAAGCATTGGTCGGAATGCCTGCAACGGTATCAGAGTTTATTGAAACTTACTTGATTCAAGGCAATCGCTATCGCAGCAGTTACCCTGTTGATCAGGCATTGCAGGATGAGTTTCTGACCAGGGAACAGCTTTCACTTCTGGCCAGTAAACACCGGCTGCTACGTATTGACCAGCAATTAGGTGTGAACAGGATTGAGCTGATCCACGACCGTTTGGTTACTGTCGTGAGCAAAGCACGTGATGAGCGTTTGCGGCGGGCCGAATTGCAGCGCTTGCGCGTTGAAGAAGAGGTGCGTAGGCGTCAGATGGAACTGGCCAATGCTTTGGAGAAGCAGGTTGCGGCAGAAGCGCTGGCGGAAGAGCGGCTACGCGCGACGGAAAGGGCGCAAGCCGATGCGACACGCTTACGCAAACAGACAAGGCAATTGCAAGGGGCATTGTTGAGCGTCATCATATTAGCTGGTGTGGCTGGTTACGGTTTATACGATGCCCATTCTGAAAAAAAAGTACGCAAGCTGGCGCAACGAGAAGCAATTAGCTTGCGCCTGGTATCGGAAAGCCTGGATATTTCCAGCGGTGTTCGTCCCGGTGGAGATGAGCGCGCGATTCTGCAGTTGCTCGCCGCGCAGCAGCTATCTCCCGGCAATAAAAAGGTTGATGCGGCCCTCATTGCCACGTTGAGCAGAAAATATACCACGCAAAAAATCTGGTCTGTGGGCAGCAAAATCAATGCCATTGCCTTCAGTCCTGACGGCACGCGACTTGTTTCATCTGATAGCGATGGGATGCTGCAGGAGTGGGATATTAATACCGGCCAACCGCTGGGTGATCGATTGCCGGGAATTATGAAGGAGGCATCGAATGTGGCGACTTCCCCAGATGGCCAGATTAGCTTGCTAAGCAGTCAGGATAACGCTTTGTATTTGTTGAACGCTCATACCGGTCAGCCGATTGGTGAACCTCTGCGCGGACATGAGGGAAAAGTTGTCAGTGTTGCGTTTTCACCTGACGGTAAGCGAATTGCTTCGGTTAGTCGGGATGCAACTGTGCGGTTATGGACAGTGCGTGATATTCGATTTATTGATACTCCCTTGCAGGGACATGAGAACATAGTGACGAGTGTCGTCTTCAGTCCAGATGGTACGCGCGTTCTTTCCGGCAGTGACGATAAAACGCTGCGGTTGTGGCATGCTGATACCGGTCAGCCGATTGGCGAGCCGATGCGCGGGCATGAAGGCGCATTGAATGGTGCAGTGTTTAGTCCGGATGGCGCACGGATAGTCTCGGCTGCGAGTGATGAAACGCTGCGGCTATGGGATGCCAACACGAGGCAACCGATTGGTGAGCCGCTATGGGGGCATGAGGCTAGTGTAGAAAGCGTCGCATTTAGCCCGGATGGTGCATGGATCGCATCAGGGGGCAAAGACAGCATGGTGCGTGTATGGGATGCTCATACCGGCCAACCGCTGGGTGAACCCTTGCGGCGGCATCAGAAAATGGTGCGCAGCGTTGCTTTCAGTCCGGATAGCTCATCTATCGTTTCAGGCAGTTATGACAATACGTTGCAGCGCTGGGATGTCAAGACGGGCCAACCCATTGACGAACCGATGACAGGGCATACCGGGCCCGTGGTGAATGTAGCCTACAGTCCAAATGGTCAGTATATTGTGTCAGGTAGTAAAGATAGGACAGTGCGGTTATGGGATGCCCATACCGGCCGACTGATCGGTGAGGCATTACAGGGCCATGAAGAGCGCGTGAACGGCGTTGCTTTCAGCCCCGATAGCCGCCGAATCGTCTCAGGCAGCCACGATATGATGCTGCGGTTATGGGATGTGGAAAGAGGATTGCCGCTTGGCGATCCGTTACCGGGGCATGCGGGTGCTGTATTGAGTGTGGCTTTCAGCCCAGATGGCGAGCGTATCGTTTCAGGTAGCGCTGATAAAACCCTCCGTCTGTGGCCAGCCACTAGCGAGTGGGTGGCCGAGCTCTGCAGCAGGCTGACACGCAATATGAGTCCAAAGGAATGGCGTACATGGGTATCGCCTGATGTCAAATACCGTAAACAATGCGCTAATTTGCCTATTCCTGAGGATATTGCTGCGGATGCGGAATCATTCGCAGATGAACAGGAATCGGGTTCATGATAGGTATTTGCATATCAAGCATATAATTTGCTCATTTGAATTATTGCTCTGACCCATTGCTGGTGGAATTCTTAATTCATTCTGTTATGGCGTGCAGGAAAAAAACAACGAGGAGATTGAATGAACATATTTCTCGCATTCGCATTCAGGGACGTCGACAAACCTTTAGTCAGTTATATGGACCGGCTACTTGCTAGCCAATTCGTGCAAAGTAAGACGGGCGAGAATCTTGGCGGTGAGATTTTAACACCTGTAGTGCAAAAGCGCATTGAAGACAGTGATGCGCTGATAGCGTTGCTTACCAGACGTGATCAACTTGCTTCAGGTGGTTGGACTACCCATGCATGGGTCAAGGATGAGTTGGCATGGGCACGTGCAAAAGGTAAGCCGGCTGTTGCGCTGATTGAAGAGGGTGTAGCCGTGGATGGCATGTTTCAGCCGCATGAGTATATTCCGTTGCAACGAGATAATCCGCTGGAGGCCATTTTGAGGCTTGCAGAGACGGTGGCAGGCTGGAAGCAGGATGTCGGTCGATTAATCAAGGTGCAACTTGCCCCTGAAGATCTTGCGGCGAAATTAGGAGAGGGCGAAATTCCATGCCGGCACCGGCTTTGGCAAAAGGGTAAGTTTACTGACTGGAGGGACGTAACACCGGTACCTGAGACAGGCGGCACGTTTATATATATCGATGGAGTCAGGGAGGATCAGCTAATTCAGATACGGGTAGAAGAACCGGGCAAAGTTTGGCAATCACCTGCCACTTCGCAGTGGATGCTGATTCAACTCAAAGCGGGAGGTGCTGGCAAATGAGCATTCGTATTGAACAAAGCTCGGCTTATGTAGCCGAGAATCGATGGAATTGGTCGATATGGATTACCGGTCCTGCGGTCGAACTGGACCAAATAGACCATGTCACGTATACCCTGCATCCAACATTTCCTAATCCGGTGAGAGAAATTCGCACCAGAAAAGGAGGATTCCGGTTAAAGTCCAATGGCTGGGGTGAGTTTACCATTTATCTGGATATTGCCTACAAGAATGGCAAGCATCAACAACTCAGTCATGACTTGCGATTGACGCCAGAGATTACTGCTAAAGATAACAATGCGGAGCAAAGCAATGATACAGAGATTACTTTGCATATGAATGAGTTCGCGTCAGACCTTAAAAATACTGCGCAAGAATTCTTGCGCAAAGCAATCGATGTCGCAGTAAAACATATTCCCCAAAAAATAATATTCATTTCAGGAGGCGCTGCTGATGCCGAGATTTTAGGGCATCTACGTGAATCTCTGAAAAAGCTGAATTTGTGCATTAAGGATGCGACGGATGTTCCAACCGGTGTTCCAGTGCAAGCGTACATCGACAGCCTTATCACCAAAGCGGATGTCGTCATTTTTTTGATATCTGGGCGCCCAAGTCTATGGCTTAGTCAAGAAATTGATTCTGCCAAGCGCAGTCAAAAGCCTTTGGTGCCGATTCTTGTCGGGCAAGATAGCCACTTACCCGTAAGTTTGAAAGAATATCAATATTACCGCCTAGACAACCTCAGCAATGTTGCTGATTTAGCACAGAAATTATTAAAGTACCTCTAGTTTATATTTCCATTAAAACGATGCTAAATCAATTATTGACATAAAAAGTATCCTCATGAATCCCTATTGTTTTGTTATTACTTCTTTCGGCGAAAAAGAAAATTTGAATGACCTGAAGTCAAAACAGGCGAAGGGGATCAGTGACCCCATTCAGAAGATCAATTCCGATCAGATTTACAATGAGTTGATCAAGCTATTCTGTTTGCCACTCAGCAATATCGCCAGAAAATGGTTTATGTCACTATTAGCCGCTATTTACACAAAATCTAGAGAATGTGCGCTACGTTAATCATTTCCGCGTCCTGTATATCGCTGATTTGCGGTAAAATGACGCTTTGTGAGTATTTTCCATTTTGCAATTGCGCGAGAATTCAACTTGACTTCAGCTATCTCTAATACTTCTGATGTGACACCGCTTTCCTATCGTGATGCCGGTGTAGATATCGATGCCGGTGACCGATTGGTGGAAAATATTAAGCCACTGGCGAAAAGGACATTGCGCCCAGAAGTGTTGACGGGTATTGGTGGATTTGGTGCGCTGTTTGAGATGTCTAAAAAGTATCGTGATCCCGTATTGGTTTCCGGTACCGATGGCGTGGGTACTAAGCTTAAATTGGCCTTTGAGCTCGATCAACATGACACGATTGGCATTGATCTGGTAGCCATGAGTGTCAATGACATCCTGGTACAAGGCGCGGAGCCACTGTTTTTTCTGGACTATTTTGCGTGCGGCCAATTGAATGTGGCGACTGCAACCAAAGTCATTGGCGGAATTGCCAAAGGATGTGAGCTAGCGGGTTGTGCATTGATTGGTGGAGAAACTGCCGAAATGCCAGGTATGTATCCTACAGGAGAATATGATTTGGCTGGTTTTGCCGTGGGCGCTGTGGAAAAGGAACAGATTATCAGTGGCGCTACTATTGAGAATGGTGATATCGTTCTCGGTCTTGCATCGAGTGGTGCGCATTCCAATGGTTATTCGTTGATTCGCAAGATCATCAGCGCGCATCAAGTTGATTTGCAACAATCATTCGATGGACGGACACTAGCAGCGTGTATTATGGCACCAACGCGAATTTATGTGAAATCGGTGTTGGAGTTGATTAGGCAAATTCCAGTTAAGGGGTTGGCACATATTACTGGGGGTGGATTGATAGAGAATGTGCCACGAATCCTTCCCGATTCAATGGCGGCGGTACTTCAGAAAAACACATGGACGATGCCGGCTTTATTTGAATGGTTGCAACAAACCGGTCATGTAGCGGATCATGAGATGGCGCGAGTTTTTAATTGTGGTATTGGTATGGTGATTGTGGTTGCACCTGAGCAGGCGGCAAAGGCCGCGCAGCTATTGCAAGACTTAGGTGAAACGGTTTGGCAAATTGGTAGTATTGAACCGCGCGGATCACATCCAGCGACACGATTCGTGTAGTGCTTACGCAGGCCATGATGAAAACACTGGTGATCTTAATCTCCGGTCGCGGTAGCAATATGCAAGCGTTGTTAAATACGGATCTCAATGTGGATCGCATGGTTGTGATCAGCAATAATCCCCAAGCAGAAGGTTTACAGATTGCCCAGCAACAGGGGATTGAAACATGTGTTGTTGATCACCGCGATTTTAAGGATAGACAAAGTTTCGATGAAGTACTGGCGGGAAAAATTGCTGAATTTCAACCTAAATTGGTGGCTTTAGCGGGGTTCATGCGCATTCTGAGTGACAATTTCGTGCATCGTTACCAAGGTCGGCTGATCAATATCCATCCATCGTTATTGCCGGCATTTCCGGGGTTGGCTACACATGCTCGTGCATTGCATGAAGGGGTAAAGATTCACGGTTGTACGGTACATTTTGTGACGCCGAAATTAGATCATGGGCCGATTATCATTCAAGCTGCTGTTGCGGTATTGCCAGAAGACACGGAAGCTTCTCTGGCGGATCGTGTTTTACAACAGGAGCACCGTATCTTTCCTCAGGCGGTGCGGTGGTTCATGAATGATCAGGTTAAAGTAACTGGTGGCGTGGTTCAGATAACGCATGCCAGTGTGAGTCAAATAACGCTTTATTCTCCAGGGTTAACTGAATGAGGTTTTTTGCATTCTTTTTGGTATTTTCAGCATTAAGTTTTTCAGCATGGGCAGCCAATGTTCCTGTCCGCATCGAAATGAGTTACCAGGTTTCTACCGATATCGGTGATGGCGAGATCCAAGAGGTGATGGATGTTAAGCACACGAAGAAGGGTAACAACTATGTGATTAATAGTGAAGCGCAGGCGACCGGTATTTTTAAAATTGTTGAGCCTAACAGCTTAGTGCGTCACAGCGAAGGAGTGGTTACCAAGCACGGGTTACGCCCTTTACGTGCGTATGAAAAGCGTGGCAAAAAAGAACCCAGCTTGATCGTGTTCGATTGGGATAGTATGCACGTTACCTTACAACACAAAGGCGTGGAGACGAAAGAAAAACTTCCACCCGATACCATGGATCGCTTAAGTATGTCTTATAGCTTTATTTTTGTACCACCTCCAAAAGGATCGTTGGAGCGGCATGTGGCGCATAATAACCAAATTCGATTATCACAGTACAAAATTACTGAAGAACAGTTAAAAACCCCGCTTGGAGAACTCAATACGGTCGTCATAACGCGCCAGGAAGCAAGGGGCTCAAAGCTGAAAAGAAAAATTTGGCTTGCCCCAGATTACCACATGGTGCCTGTGCGTATCGTCTCGGTTGAGGAAAATGGTCGGGAAATCGATAAAACCGTGACTAGCATCCATATGCGCTACAGTAATGGCCGGTGTACTAGCCGATCGGCGAAACCTGAAACGGTACACCAAGACAGATGCCATTAATTTTATCTCAATTAAATGCGGCTATTGA
>WBZQ01001129.1_pt1 | contig 19001 bp, 1 predicted proteins | sample 5204251 | NCBI WGS metagenome assembly WBZQ01 (sample SAMN12412402, study PRJNA552823) | activated sludge metagenome | isolation source: activated sludge from nitrification reactor of wastewater treatment plant... | place: USA: Virginia | collected 2017-09 | reverse complement strand
TGTCGGCCGCGCGCGTGGCCAGCGCGGTCAGCCAGTCGTTCCACAAGTCTCTCCCGGTGCGCGCGCTCTTCGAGCACAACACCGTGCGCGCCCTGGCCGCTCACCTCGACGGTCTGGCCCCGACGGACGACGCAGCGGCCAGCCAGCCCGCGCTTGCTTCGCGCGCCCTCAGGCGCTATCCCGCCACGGCCCTGCAACAGAGCCTGTACGTCCACGGCCAACGTGACGGCGCGGCCTACGTCACGCAGGTATGGGTGCGGACGGCCGATGTGGCCCGCGACTGGCGTGCTGCCTGGCGCCAGGCGACGGAACGTCACGAGGCGCTGCGCTCCGCGTTCGTCATGCGCGACGGGGTGCTGCACCAGGAAGTCGAAGCGCAGGCCGAGATCGTGTGGCACGAGGAAGACCTGACGAGCCTGGCTCCCGAGGCGCGCCGCGCGCGCATCGCGGCGTGGCGCGGCAGCGACCGCGCGGCCGGTTTCGACTTCAGCCGCCCAGGACTCCAGCGCGTCGCCGTGTTCCACCTGGAGTCCGCGCTCGACGAGGTGGTGTGGAGTTACCACGGGCTGGCGCTCGACGCGCGCAGCGCCGCAAGCGTGTTGCGCGAAGTGCTCGGTGGCCCGGCGGCCCCGGTCGTGGACTACGCGCCGTACGTCGCCTGGCAACGCGAGCGCGACGTCACGGCCGCGCGCGCCTATTGGCGGCGCCGGCTCGCGGGCCTGACGGCGACGACGCGCCTGCCGACCGAGCGCCGGCCGGGGCGCGGCTACCGGGAGACGCGCCTCGAGGTTCCACGCGCGGCCTTGGCGGCCTGCGCCGCGGCGCACGGCGTCAGCCTCGAGGCGCTCTTGGAGCTGGCCTGGGCCAGCGTTCTGCAACGCGTCGGCGGCACGGACGACGTGCTCTTCGGCGTCGTGCGCGACGGGCGCCCGAGCGCGCTCGCGGGACGCGTGGGCATGCTCGTCGAACTGGTACCTCGGCGGGTCCCGCTGACGGGCGCGTCGCTGCCCGCGCTGCTGCGTGGGCTGGAAGACGATGCACGTGAGGCCCGCGCCTACGGATGGCTCGCCCTGGCGGAGATCCAGCGCGAGAGCGGCGTGCCCGCGGGCGAGGAACTGTTCGAGAGCGTGCTCGTCTTCGAGCCGGCCATCGAGTTCGAGCGCGAGGAGCCCACCCATTACGCCTTCACCGTCACGATCCACGACGGCACGTGTCTGGTGCTCGGCTGCGGCTACGACGCCGGCAGTCTGTCCGACGAGGCGGCCGGCGTGCTGACCGAGTTGCTGCGGCGGGCGCTCGAGCGCCTGCCGGGCTGCGCGGACCTGCGCGCTCTCGACCTGACGACGGCGGACGAGCGCGCGCGCTTCGACGCCTGGAACTCCGAGCGCGCGGAGTTCGCGCCTGAGGCGCCCATTCAGCGCGCCTTCGAGGCCTGGGCGGCCGCGCATCCCGAGCAGCCCGCGGTGGAGTTGGCTGGGACCACGCTGACGTACGGCGAACTCGACCGCGCGGCCAATCGGCTGGCGCACTGGCTGGTCGCCCGTGGGGTCGTGCCCGACACGCTGGTGGGCATCTGCGCCGAGCGCTCGATCGAGATGATCGTCGCCATCCTGGCGACGCTGAAGGCCGGCGCGGGCTACGTGCCCCTCGACCCCGCCTACCCGCCGGCGCGCCTGGCGCACATGCTGACGGACGCGGCCGTGCCGGTGGTGCTGACGCAGGCCGCTCTGGCCGAGAAGCTGCCGCTGGGCCGGGCGCGCGCCTTTCTCTTCGAGCGCGATGCCGAGGCGCTCGCGGAGCTGCCGTGCACGCCGCCCGAGGTGCCCTTGTGCGCCTCGCACCTGGCCTACGTCATCTACACCTCGGGCTCGACCGGGTTGCCGAAGGGAGTGATGATCGAGCACCGGCACGTGCAGGCACAGCTCGCGGCCGCACGCGCCCGCTGCCGTGCGACGCCCGGCCAGCGCGTGCTCTCGGTGTGCTCGTTCAGTTTCGACGTCTTCGTCGCCGAGCTGTGTCTGTCGCTCTTCTCGGGCGGCACGCTCGTGCTGACGCGCGAGGGCCTGGCGGTGAGCGCCGCCGACTTCCTCGCGCTGCTGGCCGAGCGGCGCATCACGGCGCTGTCGATGCCCACCTCGTACTTCCACTACGTCTGCTCGGAGTTGACGGCCGCGGGGGCTGCCCAGGCGCGAGCGAGCCTGCGGCTGGTGATCGTGGGCGGCGAGGCGCTGCTCGGCCAATACCTCGCCCGTTGGCAGCGCCTGGTGGGGGACGGCATCGCGCTGTGGAACGGCTACGGCCCGACCGAATGCACGGTGTTCGCGACGTTCGCGGACGTGAGCGGGTTCGCGGCCGCCGAGCACGTCAACCCGCCCATCGGCCGTCCACTGCCGAACTACGAGTGCCGCGTGCTCGACGCGCGTGGAGAGCCTTGCCCGTTGGGCGTACCCGGTGAGCTGTTGCTGGGCGGCGCCGGCGTCGGGCGCGGCTATCTCGGCAGGCCGGAGCTGACCGCGGAGCGCTTCGTGCCGAGTCCGGCCGGTGGCGGGCGCCTGTACCGGACGGGCGACCTGGCACGCTGGACTCCGGAGGGCGAACTCGAGTTCCTGGGCCGCCTGGATCAGCAGGTGAAGATCCGCGGCTTCCGCATCGAGTTGGGCGAGATCGAGGGCGAGTTGCTGCGCGACGGGCGGCTCAAGGCAGCGCTGGTCGTGGCGGACGGGCGCGCCGGGGACCAGAAGCTCGTGGCCTACGTCGTGCCGCACGTCGCGAGCGCGACGCTGGTCGCGGAGCTACAGCACGACCTGCAGGGCCGCCTGCCGCACTTCATGGTGCCGGGCGCTTTCGTGACGCTCGAAGCGCTGCCCCTGACCGTCAACGGCAAGATCGATCGGCGCGCGCTGCCGGCCTGGGACCGGCAAGCCGGGCTCGCGTACGTGGCCCCCGAGACGCCCACCGAGCGCCAGCTCGCAGCCGTCTGGAAAGACGTCCTGGAGCTCGAATCCGAGGCCAGCGTCACGGCCAGCTTCTTCGAGCTGGGCGGCCATTCGCTGCTCGCCATGCGGGTCGGCAGCGCCGTCAGCGCCGTCTGCGGGCGGCCGCTACCCGTGCGTGCGGTGTTCGATCACCCGACGCTGCGTGCGCTGGCGCGCTTCGTCGACGCCCAGGCAGCCGTCGCCAGCCCCGCGATCGCAGCCAGCGAGCGACGTCACGAGCTGCCGTTGTCGTTTGCGCAGCAGCGCCTGTGGTTCATCGATCAGTTGGAGGGCGGCAGCGCGCAATACAACATGCCGGCCGCGCTGCGCCTGTCGGGCGAGCTGGATGCCGAGCGCGTCCAGGCGGCTCTCGACGAGCTGCTCGAGCGGCACGAAATCCTGCGCACGACGTACCACGAGCGCGCGGGGGCCGGAGTCCAACGCGTGCAGCCCTGGCGCCCGTTTCCGCTCGAGCGTCACGACCTGCGCGGCTCCGGCGAGCCCGAGCGCGACGCGCGCTTGACGCGTCTGCGCGCCGAGCACGCGGCCCGCGTGTTCGACCTGTCGCGCGACCTGATGCTGCGGGTGAGCCTCGTGCAACTCGAGGAGCGCGAGCACGTGCTGTTGTTCGCCATGCATCACGTGGCCTCCGACGGCTGGTCGTTGGGTGTGCTGGCGCGCGAGTTCGCCGCGCTCTACACGGCGCCTCGTTCGCTCGCTCCGCTGCCCATCCAGTACGGCGACTATGCGCGCTGGCAGCGCGCCGCCCCGCAGGCCGAGACGCTCGGCCGGCAGCTCGACTACTGGAAGCGTCAACTCGACGGAGTGCCGCAGGTCCACGGCCTGCCGCTGGATCGGCCGCGCTCCGCGCAACGCGACCTGGCTGGCGGCAGCCTGCGGCGCCTGCTGCCGCCCGACCTGCTTCGAGATCTGAGAGGGCTGGCCCGGTCGCGCGGCGTGACGATGTTCATGCTGCTCGAGACGGCCTTCGCGCTGCTGCTCGGCCGTTGGAGCGACGAGGACGACGTGGCGCTCGGCACGCCGATCGCCGGGCGGGGCCAGCGCGAGCTGGAGCCGCTCATCGGCTTCTTCGTCAACACGCTGGTGCTGCGTCACGACCTGCGCGGCCCGGCCTCCTTCGAGGAGCTGCTGCGCCGCGGCCAACGCATGGCGCTGGACGCGTACTCGAATCAGGACGTGCCGTTCGAGGCCGTGGTCGACGAGCTGAAACCGGAGCGCAGCCTGAGTCGCACCACGCTGTTCCAGATCACGTTCGCGTTCGTCAACGACGAGCGCCCGGTGCTCGAGTTGCCGGGCGTGGTCGTGTCGCCCCTGGGCGGCGCCGGTCACGTGGCCAAGTTCGACCTCAACGTCGCCGTGGCGGAGAGCGCGCGTGGCCTGAGCTGCTCGTGGAACTACGCCGCCAGCCTGTTCGATGCCGCCACGATCGAACGCCTGGCCGAGAGCTATGAGCGGCTGCTGCGCGGGATCGTCGCCGAACCCGCGGCCGAGGCGCACCGACTGCCGCTCGCGAGCGCTGCGGATCTCGATGCCGAGCGCGTCTGGAACGAGGCGCAGCGCCCGTTCCCGGACGCGCGCATCGACGAGCTCTTCGAGCAGGTGGCGCGGCGTTGCCCGCAGGCGCAGGCCGTCGTGGCCGGAGAGACGGCGCTCAGCTTCGACCAGCTCGATCGTCGCGCATCGCGCGTGGCGGCCTGGCTCGTCGCGCAGGGCGTGCCCGTGGGCGGCTGCGTGGCCGTGTGTCTGCCGCGCTCGCTCGAAATGGTCGTGGCGCTGCTGGCGGTCCTCAAGGCGGGCGCCACGTACGTGCCCATCGATCCGGCCTATCCGGCCGCGCGCCGCTCCCTGATCGTGTCGGACTGCGACGCGTGTCTCGTGCTCGAGCCGGGCGGACTCGGCGAGAGCGACCGGACCGTCGAGCGCCGTCCGCGTGGGGGCGCTGCGGAACTGGCCTACGTCATCTACACCTCCGGCTCGACCGGAACGCCCAAGGGCGTGATGGTCGAACATCGCTCGGTGGTGCGCCTGGTGCGCGACAACCACTACGTGCCGCTGGATGCCGCCAGCCGCGTGCTGCACGCTTCCTCGCCGAGCTTCGACGCCGCCACGTTCGAGATCTGGGGACCCCTGCTGAACGGCGGGACGCTGGTGCTCTACGCCGAGCCCGTGCTCGACCTGGCGCTGCTCAACGCGGTGATCGCGCGCCAGCGCGTGACCACGGTCTGGCTCACCGCCGGACTCTTCGAACAGTGGAGTCACGAGCCGCCCCGCGGCACGGCGCTGCGTCACGTGTTGACCGGCGGCGACGTGATCAACCCGCGGGCGGTGGAGCGCGTCTATCGCGCGCTCGACGACGTGACGGTGATCAACGGCTACGGGCCGACCGAGAACACGACCTTTACCTGCTGCCACACGATCCCGCGCAGCGCCGACTTCAGCCGTCCGGTGCCGCTCGGCCGTGCCATCAACGGCACGACCCTGCGCGTGCTGAACGGCCGAGGCGCGGCCGTGCCCCTCGGCGCGCTGGGCGAGCTGTACGTGGGCGGCCCGGGTCTGGCGCGCGGGTACCTGAAGCAGCCGGAGCGGAGCGCCGAGCGCTTCTCCGACGGCCTGTTCCGGACCGGGGATCGGGTGCGACGCCTGCCCGACGGCGGCCTCGAGTTCCTCGGCCGGCGTGACGACCAGGTCAAGTTGCGCGGCTTCCGCATCGAGTTGGGCGAGATCGTGGAACAGCTCCTGCGGCTGCCGCAGGTGGCCGACGCGCTGGTGGTGGCGCGCGGCGAGGGCAGCGCCAAGCGGCTGGTGGCCTACGTCGTGGCGCATACGTCCACGGCGCTCAGCACTGAGGACGTGCGTGCGCGGCTGCGGCAAGAACTTCCCGAGTACATGGTGCCGGCGGCCGTCGTGGTCATGCAGGCGTTCCCTCTGTCCGGCAACGGCAAGCTCGACCGAGCGGCGCTGCCCGAGCCCGAGCTGCGGCAGAGCGAGTTCCACGTCGCCCCGCGCACGCCGGTCGAAGCGCGTCTCAGTGAGATCTGGGGCGAGTTGCTGAAGCTGCCGAGCGTCGGCATCGAGGACAACTTCTTCGCCATCGGCGGCGACTCGATCCTGTCGATCCAGGCTGTGGCGCGTGCCAAGCAGGCCGGCATCGGCATCACGACGCGCCAGCTCTTCGAGCATCAGACGATTGCCGCGCTGGCGGCCGTGGCGCGCGCGGAGAACGTGCCCAGCGCCTCGCAGCAACCCGTCGTCGGCGGCCTCGAGCTGTTGCCGCTGCAGCAGGCCTTCCTGCGCGACAGCGTCGACCCCCAGCACTTCAACCAGGCCCTGTTGCTCGTCACCCCCGAGGGCTTCGACCCCGCCTTTCTCGAGCCCGCCGTGGAAGCGCTCTACCGCCGGCACGACGCGCTGCGGCTGCGCTTCACGCGCGACGAGGGCGGCCTCTGGCGCGCCGTGCACGAGCCGCTCAGTGCGCGCATGCTGAGCGACAGTTGCCTGCGTGAGCGCGTGAGCCTGGCCGAGGTCAGCGCGCGCTGCGACTCCTTCCAGCGCGCCTTCGACCTGGCCGCCGGGCCCTTGTTCCGGGCGGTGTACTTCGAGTGCCCGGGCTCGGGCCGACTGCTGTTGCTGGCTCACCACCTGGTCGTCGACGGCGTGTCGTGGCGCATCCTGCTGGCCGACGTCGAGCGCGCCTACGGCCAGTTCGTGGCCGGGCAGCCCCTCGAGTTGGGCCTCAAGACCTCGTCGTTCCAGGAGTGGGGCGCCGCGCTGCGTCGTCTGGCCGAAGCGCCCGTGACGCAGGCGGAGCGCGGCTACTGGCTGGCGCAGTACGAACGCCCGGTCGAGCCGCTGCCGCTCGACGCCAGGCCCGATCAGCCGGCCTGCGTGTCGACCTCGCGGCGTGCGCGCCTGCAGCTCTCGCGCGAGCAGACCCAGGCGCTGCTGCAGAGCTGCCCCGCGGCCTACCGCACGACGGTCAACGAGCTGCTGCTGGCCGCGGTCTACCTGGGCCTGCGGCGCTTCTGCGGCGCGGCCACGCTGCGCCTCGACGTCGAGAGCCACGGTCGCGAGTCGCTGCTCGACGAGCTCGACGTGACCCAGACCGTGGGTTGGTTCACGAGCGTGTACCCGCTGACCCTGCACTGCCGTCGCGACGACGTCGAGACGGTCGTCAAGACGGTCAAGGAGCAGTACCGCGCCGTGCCGCGCAACGGGTTGGGCTTCGGCCTGCTGTGCCGCTGCGCCGCCGACGTCGAGCTGGCGCGCCAGGCTGACGGCCAACCGGCGCAGGTGGCCTTCAACTACCTCGGCCAGTTCGACCAGTCGGTCAACGCACACACCGCCTTCCAGGCCGCCCCGGAGTCGACGGGCGCGAGCCACGGTGGTCGCCAACGCCGCTCGCACACGCTGACCCTGAACGGCCGGGTCGCGGGCGGCGAGTTGATCTTCGGCATCGACTACAGCGAGCTGGAGTATCGGCCCGAGACCATGGCACGCCTGGCCGGGCTGCTCGGTGACGCGCTGCGCGACGTGATCGAGCACTGCGCGTCGGTCGGTCGCGGCGCCTACACGCCCTCCGATTTCCCGCTGGCGCGGGTCTCGCAAGAGACGCTCGACGAGTGGCAGCGGGCCTACCCGACGCTGGTACGTCTCTATCCGGCGACCGCCATGCAGCAGGGCATGCACTTCCACGGGGCGCTCGATCGGCGCACGTACGTGACGCAGGTGTTCCCGCTGCTGCGCGGGACGCTCGACGCGCAACGGCTGCGTCAGGCCTGGCAGGCCGTGTCCGACCGGCACGACGTCTTCCGCACGGCGTTCGTCGGCGCGGAGGAGCGCTTGCACCAGCTCGTGGTCGCAAGCGCGCCCGTGCCGTGGCACGAAGAAGACTGGCGCGGATTGCCGGCGGAGGAGCAGGAGCGGCGCTTCGAGGCCTACCGTCGCGACGACCGGGAGCGCGGCTTCGACCTCGATCGGCCGCCGCTCCAGCGCGTGGCGCTGTTGCGTCTCGACGACGACCGTCATCAGCTTCTGTGGACCCACCATCACATGCTGCTCGACGGCTGGTCGATCCCGCTCGTCTATCAACAGGTCATGAGCGCGTACCGCGCGGCGGACGTCGACGACCGTGGGCTCGACGCGCGGGCGGAGCGCTCCCAGCGCGCGCTCGAGGGCTACCTGCGCTGGTTGGACGCCCATCAGGCCGAGGCCAGCGAAGCCTACTGGCGCGAGTACCTGAAGGGCCTGACGAGCGCCACGCCGCTGGGCATCGACGGGCTGCCCGCCGGGCCGCCAGGCCTGGGCGAGCGTCGCCTGGTCTTCGACGACGAGCAGACGGGAGCGCTGACCGCCTTCGCGCGCCGGCAGCAGGTGACTCTCAACACCGTCATGCAACTGGCCTGGGCGTACCTGCTTCACTGCTACAGCGGCGCGCGCAGCGTGCTCTTCGGCTCGCTGACCTCCGGCCGTCCGGCCGAGATCGCTGGCGTGGAGGAGCTGATCGGACTGTTCATCAACGTCATTCCGGTGCGCGTGTCCTTCACCGAGCGAGCCTCGTGCGCGGAACTGCTCACCAGCCTGCAGCGCTCCTTCCAGGAGAGCCAGCAGTTCGCGCATCTGCCGCTTCCGGAAGTGCAGCGGCACAGTGAAGTGCAGGCCAACCTGCCGCTGTTCCGCAGCGTGGTGGCGTTCGAGAACTATCCGCTCGACGGCGCGCTGGCGTCCGACGAGCGGCTGGATTTCAGCATCGAACGCTCGGGCGCCGACGAAGGACGCACGACGTTCGCGCTGGCCCTGGTGGCCAGTTGCCGGGGGCGTTTCACGCTGCGCTGTGACTACCGCCGCGAAGAGTTCGCCGACGCCACCATCGAGCGTCTTCTGGAGCACGTGGCCTGCATCCTGCGGCGCCTCCCGCAGGCCGCCGAGATGGCCGAGGTCGACCCGTTGGGCGATCGGGAGCGCGCGCTGCTCACCACGTGGAACGCGACGGCGAGGGCCGTGCCCGACCCCCGTAGCGTGCTCGAGCTGTTCGAAGCGCAGGCCTTGGCGTCGCCCGAGGCGCCGGCGGTCGTGTGTGGCGACGCGCGGCTCAGCTATCGCGAGTTCGACGAGCGCGCCGAAGCGCTGGCCCGACACCTGGCCTCGCGCGGCGTGGGCGTGGGCGCGCTGGTCGGCGTGCGCATGGAGCGCTCGCTTGAGGAGCTGATCGCGATCCTCGGCATCTGGAAAGCCGGCGCGGCATTCGTGCCTCTCGACCCGAGCTACCCGGCCGCGCGGCTCTCGTTCATGGTCGCCGACAGCGGGGCCGAGCTGGTCCTGGACGCTGCCGACGTGCGCGCGGTCGCGCTCGGCCCGCGACGTGACCGCCGGCGCGCCCCGCAACCGAGCGAGGCGGCCTACGTCATCTATACGTCCGGCTCGACGGGCCAGCCCAAGGGCGCCGTCAACACGCACGGCAGCCTCGCCAACCTGTGCGCCTGGCACCGGCGCACGTTCTCCCCCGACGCCGCGAGCCGAGCCGCGCACCTGTGCAGCATCAGCTTCGACCCCTCCGTGTACGAGGTCTGGCCGTACCTCACGAGCGGGGGGCGCGTGGTGATCGTGAGCGACGAGGAGCGCGCGGAGCCGCGGCGGCTGGCGCAGCGCTTCGAGACCGACGCCGTGACGCACTGCATCTTCCCGACGGCGCTGCTCGAGAGCCTCGTGCACCACGATTTGCCCGCGGAGTCGTGGCGTCACCTCGAAGTGGTCATCGTGGGCGGCGAACGGCTCAGTCGCCACGTCCTCCCGCGCGGCGCGCGCGCGCGACTCGTCAACCACTACGGACCCACGGAGGCGGCCGTGGTCGCCACGACCCACGAGGTCGCGGCGGGCTGTGACGTGCCGCCCCCGATCGGTCGGCCCATCGACAACCTGACGGCGCGCGTGCTGGACGCGCGCGGGCGCGAGTTGCCCATCGGCGTGCCGGGCGAGCTGCACGTCGGCGGGGCGGGAGTGGCGCGCGGCTACCTCGGTCGCCCCGCGCTCACGGCCGAGCGTTTCGTGCCGGACCCGTTCGGCCCAGGCCGACTGTACCGGACGGGCGACCTGGCGCGCTGGCGGCCGGAGGGCACGCTCGAGTTCCTGGGCCGCGTCGACGATCAGGTGAAGGTGCGCGGCTTCAGGGTCGAACCCGCGGAGGTCGCCGCGCGTCTGGCCGCTTGTCCGGGAGTGCGCGAGGCCGTGGTGGTGGCCAGGAACCAGGTGCTCGTGGCCTATTTCGTCGGCGATGCGGCGCTGGACGCGCTGCGCGTCGGTCTGCGTCAGCAGTTGCCCGACTACATGCTGCCGTCGACTTTCGTCCGGCTGGACGCGCTGCCGCTGACGCGCAACGGCAAGGTCGATCGCGCCGCGCTGCCCGAGGTCGAGCGCGCGGAGGTCGAATGCCGCGCGCCGCGCACGCCGACGGAGAGCGAGCTCGTCGCGGTCTGGCGCGAGCTGCTCGCGTACGAACCCGTCGGGCTGGAAGACCACTTCTTCGAGCGCGGCGGCCACTCGTTGTCGGCCGCGCGCGCGATGGCGCGCATCCGCCGGCGCTGCAACGTCGAGCTGCCGCTGGTGGCGCTCTTCGAGAACCCGACGCCCGCCGCGTTGGCGCGCGTCATCGACGCCGCCCGCGGCGCCGCGCCGGCCGTGCCCCGCATCGAGCCGCTGGCCGACTACGAGGACGTGCCGCTGACTTTCGCTCAGCAGCGCTTGTGGTTCATCGCGCGTTATGAAGAGGGCTCGAGTGCCGCCTACAACGTCGGCCTGACGCTGCGGGTGCGCGGTCCGTTCCACCTCGCTTGCTTCGAACGCGCGTTGGCCGCCGTGGCGTCGCGACAGGCCAGCCTGCGCACGCGCTTCCGCGTGGTGGGCGACGACGTGCGCCAGGAGATCCTGGCCCACGTGGCCGTGCCGCTGCGCGTCGTCCTCGACTGCACGCCCGCCGGCGCGGCCGAGGCCCTGCGTCGTGAACGCGCCTTGCCGTTCGACCTGGAGCGTGACGTGGCCTGGCGCGTGGGGGTCTATCGGACCGCGCCCGACGAGCACCTGGTGCAGATCACGCTGCACCACGCGATCACCGACGGCTGGTCGAACGGCATTCTCCAGGCGGAGGTGCTGCAGGCCTACGAGACGCTGCTGGCGGGCGGCGAGGCGACGCTGGCGCCCTTGCCGTTGCAGTACGCCGACTACGCGGCCTGGCAGCGTCGCACGCTCGACGATGCGCGTCTCGGCGAACTGCTCGAGCACTGGCGGCGGACGTTGCAGGGCATGCCACGGCTCCACGCCCTACCCCTCGACTTCCCGCGGCCCACCGAGCTCGGCGGCGCCGGTGGGGCGCTGGCCTTCGAGGTCGACGACGCCACGCACGCGGCTCTGGAGCGCCTGTGCGCGCGCTCGGGGGCGACGCTCTACATGGCGCTCGTGGCGGCCTTCGCCGCGTTGATCGCGCGCCTCGGCGGCCAGGACGACGTGGTCATCGGCACTCCGATGGCGAATCGACCGACCCCGGAACTCGAAGGCGTGATCGGCTTCTTCGTGAACACGGTCGTGTTGCGGGTCGGCGTCGACGGGGGCCCCTTCGACGCGCTCCTGGAACGCGTGCGCACCGTGACGCTCACGGCGCAGCAGCATCAGGATCTGCCCTTCGAGCGGCTGGTGGCGGAACTGCGGCCGGAGCGCGCGCCCGCTGGGCATCCGCTGTTTCAGTTGTGCTTCGCGCTCGACAACACGCCCGGCAAGCGTCGTGCCGGCGCGGCCGAGTTGGAGCCGCTCGACGGCGGCGGGCAGGCCGCGCTGTTCGACCTGATGCTCAGCATGAACGCGAGCCAGGAGGGCCTGCGCGGGACGTTCTACTACAACGCGAGCCTCTTCAAGGCCGCCAGCGTGCAGTCCATGAGCGCCGCGTTCGTACGGCTCCTGGCGGCCGTCGCCGCCGCGCCGGGCCAACGCGTGGACGCCGTCGCGCTGTCCCACAAGCCGAGCCTGCCGACGGTCACGCGGGTGGCGCGATGATGCGCCGGGCGTCGCGGCGCGCGGAGCGGAACACGACCTCTCAGGAGAGGAGACCGGCCCGGTGACGACCTACCCGGCTTCGCCGCACCAGCAGCGGCTGTGGCTCGCGCAGCAGCTCGACCCTCAGGCGCCCCACAACCTGCCGCTGCTCATGCGCGTGGGCGAGTCCATCTCGACCGACAGCCTGCAGCAGCGTCTCGACGAGCTGGTGGCCGCCCACGAGGCCCTGCGCACGCGTCTGCGCCACGTCGGCCAGGAACTCATGCAGGAGGTCCTGCCCGAGGCGCGCGTGAACTTGCGCGTCGTGGACGAGCTCCGACTGGATGAGGAGGCGGCGCCGCCGTTCGACCTGGCCAGCGCCCCGTTGCTGCGCGCCGTCTACTGCAACGGCACGCTGCTCGTGGTGGCGCACCAGGCCGTGGCCGACCGCGTGTCGCTGCGCCTCGTCCTGGGCACGCTGGCCGGAGTGGCGGCGCGGCCCGTCGAGCTGCACTATGTCGACCACAGCGAGTGGCAGCGCGGCTTGCCGCCCGAAGTGGTCGCCGATCTGACGGCCTATTGGCAGCGCGAGCATCGCGGCCGGCCGGAGGGCGTGGCGCTGCCCAGCGCGCGGTCGCGCGACGCCACGCGGCGTCACGTGCCCGGCAGCGTCCGCGTGCCGTTGCCCGCCGACGTCGTGCAGGCCCTGGCGCGTCCGCGCTCCGGCGACGTCCGCGAGCTGCTGTTCTCGGGCTTCGTTGCGCTGCTCCAGCGCTACGCCGCGCAAACCGATCTGATCGTGGGCGTGCCGTTCGACCTGCGCGCCGACGGCACACGCGCCACTGTCGGGCCGCTGGTCAACTGGGTGGCCCTGCGCACGCGCGTGGCTGGCTCGGACACGCTCGACGATCTGACCGCGCGCCACGCCGTGACCTTCGACGAGGCCCGCGCGCACGCCGCGCTCCCCATCGAGAGCGTCGCGGGCGCCGCTTCGCTGCCCTTCAACGTCGCGTTCGACGCGGACCTCGAGCCCTGGCGCGCGGGCTCCTGGAGCGCGCGGCCGCTCGACGCCGGTCTCGGCGCCCAGGAATTGAGCCTGCTCGTCGCGCACGAAGGCGACCAGCCGGCCTGCCTGGTCGCCTTCGACGCCGGCCTGCACGAGGGCGCCTTCGTCGAGCAGTTGGCGCGCCACTACGGATGCATGCTGCGCGGCCTGCTGCGCGGCGAGCGCGTCGAGGCGGTCGAGCTCACCACGCCCGAGGAGCGTAGCCTGCTGCTCGAGACATGGGCGCGCCGGCCAGCCGGCAGTCCGCAGGGCGTGACCGTGCATGCGCTGTTCGAGCGCCAGGCACGCCTGGCGCCCGATCGCCCGGCCCTGACCTGCGGCGCCCAGACGCTCAGCTTCCGCGAGCTGAACGAACGCGCCAACCGGCTGGCCCATGCGCTGCTCGCGCGTGGAATGCGCCGCGGCGAGCTGGTCGCGCTGCAAGTCGAACCGTCGCTCGAGAGCGTGGTGGGCCTGCTCGGCATCCTGAAAGCGGGCTGCGCCTACCTGCCGCTCGACGTCAGGGCGCCCGAGCGGCGGGTTGCCTTCCAGCTCCAGGATGCCGCCTGCAGGCTGCTGCTCCGGACGCGTCAGGGCGCCGACGTGGGCTGCGAGACGGCGTTGATGGAAGATCTCGCCGCGCCGCTCGTGCATGACCCGGTGGGCGTCGCGGAGGCCGGCGACCTGGCGTACTGCATCTACACGTCGGGCTCGACGGGCACGCCCAAGGGCGTGCTGGTCGAGCACCGGCACGTCGTGCGGCTGATGCTGAACGACGCTCCCGACTTCGAGTTCTCGGAGCGCGACGTCTGGACGGTGTTCCACAACTTCAACTTCGACTTCTCGGTCTTCGAGACTTTCGGGGCGCTGTTCCACGGCGGGCGCGTCGTGATCGTGCCCGAGGAGACCAAGCACGATCCGGCCGGCCTGCGCGCCCTGCTGGCACGCGAGCGCGTCACGGTGCTGTGCCAGACGCCCAGCGCGTTCTATCGTCTGGCCGAGCAGCCCAACGACGCCCAGCTCGCGCTGCGCTACGTGATCTTCGGGGGCGAAGCGCTCGACCCGGCGCGCCTGCGCGGCTTCCGCGCCAGCCACCCGGACGTGCGGCTCGTCAACGGCTACGGCATCACGGAGACGACCGTCTTCAGCACGTTTCAGACGCTCACGGACGAACTGCTCGAGCAACCGGCCGGCATCATCGGCGGCCCGAGCGGCACGACGTCGTGCTACGTCCTCGACCGCTGGCAGCGGCCCGTGCCCATGGGCGTGCCGGGCGAGATCTACATCGGTGGTCTGGGCGTCGCGCGCGGCTATCTCAACCGACCGGCGCTGACCGCCGAGCGCTTCGTTCCGAACCCTTTCGCCGAACCGGGCGTGTCTCGTCTCTACCGCTCGGGCGACCTGGCGCGCTGGACGTCCGGGGGCCGGCTCGAGTTCCTGGGCCGGCTCGACGACCAGGTCCAGATCCGCGGCCTGCGCGTCGAGCTGGGCGAGGTGGAGTCGCAGCTCGCTCGGCTCGCGGGCGTCCGGCAGGCCGCCGTGCTCGTGCGCGAGGACGAGCAGGGCGAGAAGTACCTGGCCGCCTACGTCGTGAGCACCCTGGCCGACGCGCGCGAGGAGATCGCGGCGCGGCATCGACAGGAGCTGAAAGCCGTGCTGCCCGCGTACATGGTGCCCGCGGCGTTCGTGTTCGTGGAGGCCCTGCCGCTGACGCCGAACGGCAAGCTCGACAAGGCCGCGCTCCCGGCTCCGGATCGTCAGGCGCAGGCCGCCTACGTCGAGCCGGCCGGCGACGTCGAACGCCGTGTGGCCAGCCTGTGGCAGGAACTGCTCGGCCTGCCGCAGAGTCCCGGCGCGCATAGCGACTTCTTCGCGCTGGGTGGACACTCGCTCCTGGCCATGCGCGTCGTGAGCGCGCTGAACGCCGCTTTCGACGTGCAAGTGCCCATTCGGGCCCTCTTCGAGAACAGCACGGTGCGCGCTCTGGCGGCTTACGTCGAGCAGCGTGCCTCAGCCTCGCGCGCGCCGCTTGCACGCGTCGCGCGCGGCGGGCCGCTCGCGCTCTCGTTCGCCCAGCAGCGCCTCTGGTTCATCGATCGCCTGGAGCAGGCCAGCCCGCAGTACAACGTGCCGGTCGCCCTCGAGTTGGTCGGAGAGCTGGACGTCGCGGCACTGCAACGCGCCCTCGATGCGCTCGTCGCGCGGCACGAAGTGCTGCGCAGCACGTATCGCCTCGAGGACGGCGCGGGCGCGCAGGTGATCGCTCCAGCCTGCGGCGTGCCGATCGGCCGTCTGGCGTCGTGCAGCCCGGAGGCGCTGCAGGCCGAGGCTGCCCGGCCGTTCGACCTCGGCCGGGACCTCATGCTCCGCGTGCAGCTCGCGCGCCGGTCGAGCGACGTCCACGTGCTGCTCTTCGCGACTCACCACATCGCCGCTGACGGCTGGTCCACGGGCATCCTGGTTCGGGAGTTCGCCGCGCTGTACGAAGCCGAGACGCGCGGCGAGAGCGCGCGCCTGGAGCCGCTGCCGGTGCAGTACGCCGACTACGCGGCCTGGCAGCGCAAAGAGGCCGCCGAGCCCGGATTCCAGGCGCGCCTCGCGTACTGGAAGGCGCAGCTCGCGGAGCTGCCCGTGTTGCACGGCCTGCCCACGGATCGGCCACGCCCAGCGCGCCAGCAGTATGCCGGCGCCAACTTCGTCACGCGCCTGACGCCGCTCTCGCTGGCCGCGTTGCGCGGCTGGGCCGAGAGTCAGCGCGCCACGCTCTTCATGGCGCTCGAGGCCGCCTTCGCGCTGCTGCTCGCGCGCTGGAGCGGCGCGGACGACGTCGTGGTCGGAAGCCCTGTCGCCGGACGGGTGCACAAAGACGTCGAAGGCCTGATCGGCTGCTTCGTCAATACGCTGGTGCTGCGCAACCGGCTGCAGGCCGAAGCCGACGGCGCGCGTCTGCTGTCCGAGACGCGGCGCCTGGTTCTCGACGCCTTCTCGAACCAGGACGTGCCCTTCGAAATGCTGGTCGAGGTGTTGCAGCCCGAGCGCAGCCTCAGTCACGCGCCGCTGCACCAGTTGGCCTTCACGCTGCAGAACAACGAGCCCGTGACGCTGCGCCTCCCGGGGCTCACGGTCCGGCAGGCCGAGGGCGTGGGCGCCGTGGCCAAGTTCGATCTCAACCTGGCAGCCGGCGAGACGCCCGAGGGCCTGGTCCTGACGTGGAACTACGCCGTCAGCCTGTTCGATCCGGCGACCATCGAGCGTCTGGCGAGCAGCTTCACCGTGCTGGTCGACGCGCTCGTGGCCACGCCCGAGCAGCCCTGCGCCCGCCTACCGGTGATGACGCGCGAGGAGCGCACCGCGTTGCTGGCGAGCGCGGCGCCGGCGCGCTCCTTCGAGTCGCCTGCCTGCCTGCACGAGATCTTCGAGCGCCGCGCGCAGGCCGCGCCCGAGGCGACGGCGCTGACCGTTGGAGGCCGCTCGCAGACGTACGGCGAGCTCGATGCGCGCGCGAATCAGGTGGCCCGGCGGCTCTTGGCGCGCGGCGTCGGGCCGGACGTGCTGGTAGGCGTGTGCCTCGAGCGCTCCTGCGACCTGGTGGTGGGCATCCTGGGAGTGCTGAAAGCGGGTGGCGCCTACGTGCCGCTCGATCCGAGCTACCCACTGGCTCGGCTCACGTGGATGCTGACGGACGCGCGGCTCGGCGTGGTGCTGACCGAGCGCGGGAGTCCGCTCGCGACTTGTGCCGCCGCGCCGCACCCGACGACCTCGCCTACGTCATCTACACGTCGGGCTCGAGCGGCATGCCGAAGGGCGTGATGGTCGAACACCGCCACGTCGCGCGCCTGATGCAGGCCGCCGAGTTGCACTTCACCTTCGGTCCGCAGGACGTGTGGACGCTCTTCCACTCCTATGCCTTCGACTTCTCGGTCTGGGAACTGTGGGGCGCGCTGCTCTACGGCGGGCGACTGGTGATCGTAGCGCTCGAAGAAGCGCGCGCGCCGGAGCGCCTCTATGAACTGCTGTGGCGCGAGCGCGTGAGCGTCCTCAACCAGACGCCCTCGGCCTTCTACGGGCTCGCCGACCTGGCCCAGGGCCGTGCTCCGCTGACGGCCCTGCGCTACGTGATCTTCGGCGGCGAGGCCCTGTCGCCGTCGCGCCTGCGGGCCTGGTGCGAGACCTACGGCGACGAGCGCCCGCGCCTCGTGAACATGTACGGCATCACCGAGACGACCGTGCACGTGACGTACCGCCGCCTGCTGGTCGCCGACTGTCGCAGCGAGGCCAGCGTCATCGGGCGGCCCTTGGCCGACCTCGGCGTCTATGTGGGCCGCGACGGCGAGCTGGTCCCGACGGGCGTGCCCGGCGAGCTGTACGTGGCCGGTGGCGGAGTCGCGCGCGGTTACCTGAATCGTCCGGAGCTGACGGCCGAGCGCTTCGTGCGCGACCCGTTCGCGCCGCGCAGCGACGCGCGCCTGTACCGCACCGGCGACCTCGTGCGCGCGCGCGCGGACGGCGAGCTCGAGTATCTCGGCCGCATCGACGACCAGGTCAAGATCCGCGGCTTCCGCGTCGAGCTGGGCGAGATCGATGCGCGCCTGCGGGACTGCGCGGGGGTGCGCGACGCGCGGGTGGTGGCGCTCGACGGGCGCCTCGTGGCCTACGTGGTGCCGGCGCCCGGCGCAGAGCCGGCCGAACTGGTGGCGACGCTCAAGGGCCTGCTGCGCACGCAGCTCCCCGAGCACATGTTGCCCGCCGCCTGGGTGACGCTCGCCGGGCTGCCGCTCACCGCCAACGGCAAGCTCGATCGGCGGGCGCTGCCGGCCCCCGCCTGGCAGGCGGCCGCGGCCCACGTGCCGCCGCGCACGGAGCTCGAACGCCGTCTGGCGGAGATCTGGGCCTCGCTGCTCAAGCTGGAGCAGGTCGGCGTCGAGGACAACTTCTTCGCCATCGGCGGCGACTCCATCCTCTCGATTCAGGCCGTGGCGCGCGCCAACCAGGCGGGCATCGCCGTCAGCACGCGCGATCTGTTCGAGCATCAGACGATCGCCGCCCTGGCGGTCCAAGCCGCGCTCGCCGCCGAGCGCCGTTTGCCCCAGGACGAAGTGACCGGCGCTGCCGAGCTGTTGCCGTTGCAGCGGCAACTGCTGCTGGAAGGCGACGACGAGGGCCGCGCACACTTCAACCAGGCGCTGTTGCTCGTCACGCCCCAGGGCTTCGACGGGGCCTTCCTGCGCGCCGTCGTGGCCGCCCTGCTGCGCCGGCACGACGCGCTGCGCCTGCGCTTCGTGGACGGGCGCGCCCGACACGAGCCGTACTCCGACGGCCTGCTCGAGGCCTGCGCGCTGGTCGAGCCCGCCACGCCCGATCTGAGCGCGCGCTGTCAGCACTTCCAGCAGTCCTTCGACCTGGCGCACGGGCCGCTGTTCCGAGCGGTGTACTTCGAACCCGGACGGCTCTTCCTGGTCGCGCACCATGCGGTCGTCGACGCGGTCTCCTGGCGCATCCTGCTGGCCGACCTCGAGCAGGCCCACGCTCAGCATCGCCAGGGGCTGCCGGTCACGCTGGGACCCAAGACCTCGTCGTTCCAGCAATGGAGCGCGCGCCTCGTGGCGCACGCGCCGAGTTTCCTGCCCGAGCGCGACTACTGGCTCGCCCAAGGCGCGACGGCGCCGCTGCCCGTCGATCGCCAGGTGCCGCACGCGCCGCAAGGCAGCACCCGCGTGCGCCGCGTGCGCCTGGACGTCGAGCGCACCCAGGCCCTGCTGCAGCGCTGCTCGGGGGCCTATCGCACCACCATCAACGAGCTGCTCCTGGCCGGGCTCTACCTCGGCCTGCGGTCGGTCACCGGCCACGCCACGTTGTGCGTGGCGCTGGAGGCCCATGGTCGCGAGCCGCTCTTCGACGACCTCGACACGACCCAGACGGTGGGCTGGTTCACGAGCGTCTTCCCG
>WBZQ01001127.1_pt1 | contig 19032 bp, 14 predicted proteins | sample 5204251 | NCBI WGS metagenome assembly WBZQ01 (sample SAMN12412402, study PRJNA552823) | activated sludge metagenome | isolation source: activated sludge from nitrification reactor of wastewater treatment plant... | place: USA: Virginia | collected 2017-09 | reverse complement strand
CCCAAGCTTCAGGGACAAGGGCCTGCAAAATCGACATGCTAGATTGAGGCCCCTTCTAAGGCGGTAACGAGCGCCGCCGCGCGCTCGGGGAGTCTGCATGCGAATTGGAATAGTCAGCGGCGCTCTTGCCTGTGTCGTCGTCGCATCTGTTACGGAACGGCCACACGCGCAATTCTCTGCGGCACCATGGACGCCGATCACTGCCGCGCGCCTGAGCCATCCCGAGGCGGGCGACTGGCTCAACTATCGTCGAACTTATGACGTCACCGGCTTCAGCCCGCTCACGCAGATCAATAGAAGCAATGTCGCCACACTGCGATCCGTCTGGTCGTACTCGCTTCGTGATAGCAGTCGCTGGTTGCCGACGCCAATCGTCGCCAATGGTCTGATGTATTTGTCCGAAGGAACCGGCCGGGTCATTGCCTTCGACGTCGTTTCAGGTGACGTTGTCTGGATTCACGAGCGGCGTTACCCTGACGACATCGCCATTTCCGAAGCATATCGGCGCGCCCGTGGTGTTTCGGTTTACGGTGACAAGATCTATTGGACCACGGCGGATTGCTATCTCGTTGCGCTCGACGCACGTACCGGCACGCTTGCGTGGGAAGTCTCGACCGGTGACTACCACACCGGCGAAGGACACAACCATCCACCGCTGATTGCCGATGGCAAGATCTTCGTCGGTCATGCCGGCGGCGATCGTACCGCGCAGGGTCGATTCCGCGCCTACGACGCTGACACCGGCGCGCTGCTCTGGACCGTTTACACTGCGCCTCGGCCTGGTGATCCAGGTTATGACACGTGGACCAAGCGTGAGGTGCCGCCGCTGGGCGCCGCGCCATGGAATACGGCCAGCTACGATCCCGACCTGCACCTCGTCTACTTCTCCACCGGCCAGCCAGCACCATGGTCTGTCACACTCCGCGGGCGGGGCGATGCGTTGTATACGAACAGCGTCCTCGCGGTAGATGCGGGTACCGGTACGATCCGTTGGCACTTCCAAATCTCTCCCGAAGACAGCTGGGATCGCGCCGCCTTCGAGAACGTCCTGGTCGATCTCGTGATCGGCGGGAGAACTCGCAAAGCTCTCATTCAGACCGGCAAAATCGGATGGGGCGTCGTGCTGGATCGGCAAACGGGTGAATTCCTGAGCGCTTTCAAAACCGCCTACGACAACGTCATCACAGGCTGGACGAAAGAGGGACGGCCCATTTACAACCCGAAGGCCCTGCCGACGTTGGCCGATGTCGATTCCGGCAAGATCTTCGAGATCTGCCCACACATCCATGGCGCGCGCAACCTGCAGGCGTCGAGCTACAGCCCGCTCACTCGTCTCTACTATCTGGGCGTCAACAATTCGTGTATGAGCGCATCGGTTGTTTCTGAGCCGTACGTGGTTGGACGTCGGTACGCTGGTGTCAGCTACACCCCGAAGCTTGCACCCGGCTACGACTACGTCGGTGAGTTCGTCGCATTCGATCCGATCGCCGGTACACGCGCGTGGACCTATCGCCCCGAGAGTGGAGCAGCCATGTCGGCTTCTGCTCTTTCAACCGCCGGCGGTATCGTCTTCGGCGGCACGGCAGACCGGCAGTTCTTCGCGCTGAACACCGAAACCGGTGAGCGGCTATGGCAAAGCCGTCTCAACGGCGATGTTTCTGGCGCGCCAATCACGTTCACCGTCGCCGGCAACCAGTACGTGGCCATCGGCGCCGGTGGCCGCGCGGCGCCGTCTACGTCGTTCGGGCCGCTGACCGGCGTCGACATTCCCCAAGGAACGGGCGCAATATGGGTCTTCGCGCTTCCATCATCGACCGTGAGGCCGTCGCTCTCCACACGAAGGCCGGTGCTCCGATCGACTTCTGGCCACGCGCCGGCCGTCGCCAGGGTCATAGAAACAGCGCCGAACCGAGGATCGGGGCCTGCTGTTCCTCCGGCCAGCGTCACTGTCGCGCCCACATCTGCGGCGTCAGGAGCGGGTGTGCCGAGCCAACAGGTTGCAGGGCGCTCGATGCTCGACGGCGTCTTTACTGCCACCCAGGCCACGCAAGGCGAACGGCGCTACGCCGCGGTATGTAGCGTCTGCCACAGTGTCAGCGAGCACACCGGACCGGCGTTGCGAAGCAAGTGGGCTGGCCGATCGCTCGATGACATCTTCGCGTTGATCGCCACGACCATGCCCGAAAACAATCCTGGCAGTCTTTCGGTGGACGACTACGCAAGCATCGTCGCCTTCTTCCTTAGCCAAACTGGCTACTCTCCAGGAGGGTTAGCCCTTCCGGCCGACCACGCGGTCTTGCAGAAGCTGAAGATTGAGTCCATCAAGTAGTAGACACCGACAGCAAGGCGCTGCGTCGGCCGATCGGCCAATAACTTGCATGATCGACGACGAGGCGGTCACGCATGGTGGTAGCACTAATCGACGACGCGCTGTGCGCGCGCATCGAACCGTTGCTACCAAGGCCGCCGCGGAAGCGGTTCAAGACGATGGGCCGACCTCGCGAGTCGACCCGTGCGACCTTAACTGCCGTTCTCTTCGCGCTGCGCACCGGTATGCCGTCGGCAGATGCTGCCGTTAGGGATGGGATGCGGTCGACAGCACTTGCTGGCACCCGTCTGTGCGCTCGTAGCGGGTAGGTGTCTGGAAGCGGCTCCACGCGGCGGTGCTGGCCGAGTTGCGGCAACGCGGCCCACTCGATCTGGCGAGGGCCATCGGGGACAGTTCGTCGGTCCGCGCGTTGCGCGGGGAATAAGCTGGGCCGAACCCAACCGATCACCGTAAGAAGGGTCGAAACACCAACTTCTCACCGCAGCCCGGGGGATTCCTCTGACCGCGATTGTCACGGCGCCAATCGGTCACGACATTACCCAGCTGCTCCCGCTGGTGGACGGCATCCCTTCCTCCTGGCGCGCCGCTCCGCAAACCAGCCCCGGTGCAAGGGGATCGCGCCTACGGCTCAGAATCACCGCGACCACGTGCAGGCCCGCCCGCATCCGCACTCACCTCGCCAGACGTCGCATCCCGCACGGCAGTGGGCTGGGGCACACCCGATGGGTCGTTGAGCTGACGGTCGCGTTGCACCACCGCTTCCGGCGCCTGAACGTCCGGTACGAACGCCGCGACCGCATCCATACCGCCTTCGTGCTCTTGGGCTGCTCCCCCATCTGCTGGAACGTCCTCAAGCCCTTGATCTACTTTTGAAACGCGCTCTTACTTCGAGGGCACTTCGATTCGCATCGCTTTCAGAGGTTCCAGCGTCGCCGGCAGATCGCTCGTGCCTGCTTCATAGCCGCTTTCGCGAAGGAAGAAGGCGACGATGCTGCTGTACTCCTCGGCGGAAAGACTACCGGGATTCCCCTCCGGCATTGCGCTACTGATGAAATCGAATACGTCGCCGACAGTTTCATCAGCCCACCGCGATCGGAATTTGCTGCCGGACATCTGATCAGTGTTGTGACACGGCGAGCAGACCTGTTTAAACATCTTTTCGCCGTTGGCTGCCTGCTGAGTGCTGAATGTGCCCGCTGGCGAGCGGCTCGTGGCGCCTTGCGAGTCGATGGACTGTGGCGCCGCCGACGGCGTCAATGGTGCCATGGCTACCAGCGCCGACGACAGCAAGATCACACCGCATTTGAAAAGAGACTGGACGCGCATCATGGATGATTCTGCTCCGGCTGCGCCTTCGGGAGACGAAGTGCAACGAGAGCGCCAGGATGTGTCGGGCTTGCAACTTGAACAACGACGTACTGGCGCCCGTCATGCATATAGCCCATCATGCCGTACTGGCCTGGTGCTGGCAGCTTCACGGTACCGAGACGCTGCCCCGTGCGTTTGTCGACTGCGTAGAGCACGGGATCCCCACCGGGTGCGGTGATCAACAGCGTCTTGGTCGTCATCATTACTGCGTGGCTCATCTGGCCCGTGTTCGGCAAGTTCATACCCTTGAGGAGCGGATGCTCCTTGATACGGCTGGGCGTATCGCCGTTGGGCGCTTCCCACAGATAGTCACCAGTGTTCATATTGATGGCGATAATCCGACTGTATGGTGGTTTCCAAATCGGCAGCCCCTGCGGTCCCCTCAGATCGCCGCGATTGGCTACGACCCACTGCGAGAGCGTCTTTCCGGTCGTCTTCGGATCGTCGGGCTCGTCCATCTTTGTACCAGGCACTACGTTTTCGGCACGGCAGGATCGCTCCGTAGTCACGTAAAGAATGCCGCTCTCCGGATCAGCAACTGACGGCCCGTGTATGTTGCTGGCACCCGATGGGCAGCTGACGAAAGAACGCTTGCCCGACGGGTGTCCAACCTGAATTGGCGGATTGAACAAAGGCCCGACCTTGTAGTTCTTCAGGCTAGCGATTGCTTCGGCGCGTAGCTGCGGCGTGAAGTCAATGAGGGTATCTTCCGTCAATTCCTGAATCTCGAACGGCTTCGGCTTCGTTGGGAACGGCTGCGTCGGTGACAGGATCTCTCCCGGCAGGTCCGAAGAGGCGACTGGTCGCTCTTCGATCGGCCAGATCGGCTTTCCCGTCTCGCGGTTAAAGGTGTAGGTATTGCCCTGCTTCGTGGTCTGGGCGACAATCGGCGTGCGCTGGCCGTTTATCATGACGTCCATTAGAACAGGCGCTGTCGGATTGTCAAAGTTCCAGATGTCGTGGTGAACGGTCTGGAAGTGCCACACGCGCTTCCCGGTCTTCACGTCGAGCGCGAGCACGCTCGTGCCGAACAGGTTATCTCCCGGCCGGAAGCCGCCGAAAAAATCGATCGTCGGTGGGTTCGTCGGAACGTAGACCAAGCCACGTGTCGGGTCTGCCGACATCGGCGCCCATGACGACACGTCACCTGTTCGCTTCCACGCATCGTTCTTCCATGTCTCGTGGCCAAACTCGCCGGGCCGCGGGATGACGTGGAACTTCCATATTGGCTTGCCGGTCTTGATGTCGTACGCAAGGATGTCCCCCGGAATATTCTCGATGCGTGTCTGGTAGTATCCCTGCTCGTGCACGTTGCCTACAACGATGACGCCGTTGACTACAATCGGTGGTGACGAAGTCGAGACGTTCCCGAGGTCACGCGGAATCCCGTGGTCAGGGTCGAACTTATAGCCAGACGTGAGCCACGGCTCCCAATCCTTGACGAGATCCGGAAGCATGTCGACGACGCCACTGCGCGGGAAACCTGACAATTTAACCTGCGTTCCCCAGTTCTCAAGGTGCTCGCCGGTCTTCGCGTCAAGCGCATGGAGGAAGAACCCAGGCGACGTATAGAGAATCACCCTGCGCCCGTCGATTTCGCCGTACGCGACCCCCTTGCCGTAGTTGTTTCGCATGCCCCGATCAAATCGAGTGGTATGCGGCTCACGATACGTCCAGATCGTCTCACCGGTCGCGGGGTCAATTGCGACTACCGTCCGGCGCTGTCCTGCCACGGTGTAAAGCAAGCCGTCTACGTAAATCGGCGTCGCGCGAAAAATGTAGTCGACGTTTGATCCAAAATTGTCGCTTCGCCAGGTCCACGCCACCTCCAGCTTTTCAAAGTTAGCCGCGTTGATCTGATCGAGAGGCGAGTAGCGCGTATGCCATGCGTCACCACCGATGTAACGCCACTCGCCCGGCGCGCTGCCCCGTTCAGGTCCTTGCGCATCTAACGTCGTACCTACGACAGCGGCCGCGAACAGGCACATCGCCGTCGCCAAACCCTTTCCAAGCAGTCGGCGCGTATCGAGACGCCCTGCTGACTCTCTCCGCGAATTCAACATCATGGCTCCCTCAGCGCTCTGAGCGAGCGCCATATCGGATCGCGACCATAGCGCGTCGATCGCGGTCCTAACAATTCCCCAGATCTAGTGATGTATTGGTGGAGGGCGATACGAGGAGCGGAGTTATTGTAGATGGACGATGCCGCGCGTGAGTGCTACAGTCACCGCGGCCGTGCGATCGTTCACGCCGAGTTTGACGAACAGGCGCTTAATGTGGGTCTGCACTGTCTCCTGCGACACACCGAGAGCACCGGCAATTTCCTTATTGCGCATCCCTTTGGCGACGAGTTCCAGTACTTCCACTTCGCGCGCTGACAACGAAGCGGACCCGACCCGAGCCGCAAGCCGAGACGCGACGACCGGCGGAATCGGTCGCCCGCCCTCGTGCACCTCGCGAACGATGGTCACGAGGTCATTCGTAAGAGAGTCCTTCAGCAGATAGCTTGCCGCACCGGCCTGGATGGCTCGGTAAATATCCTCGTCGCCGCTGTACATCGTCAAGACGATGATGCGAGCGTTAGGATCGTGCGCTCGGATGGCGTGAATCGCTTTCAAACCGCTCATCCCGCGCAGCTGCAGGTCCATCAGCACCACATCTGGCCTGTGGAGTACATACAGTTCGACCGCCTCTTCACCAGTGAAAGTCGTGCCGATTACCCGCATGTCTGGCTGGCGATCGATCTTCCGAGCCACAGCTTCCAGAACGAGCGGGTGATCATCTACGCACAGCACACGAATCGCCTTCGTGGGCTTCACACGATTCTTTCCGTCAGCGTTCTGGCTATCCGGTCGCAATGTTCGGCGATCTTCCCCCTCACCACGGTGAAGATCAACTCCCAATATCAGGGGACACGCCTATGCTGCCGCTTCTTCTTGTGTCGAGAACAGGTCGGAGCGGATCGGCCAGCAACCTCTCGCGGAACTCACACTATAGAACGGAGGTGGATGTCCGCACCCCGTGGCTTTGGCGCAGTATTACAGCACACGGATCCGTGACATCTGCGGTCTGGTTGACGTGCAGTTCGGCAACGGAATGCCTGGATCAAGCGCGCTCCGCCGCAGTCTGATGGCGAGGAGTCAGTACGCGGGCCCGCACAGGTGCCCCCGGGCCGTGCCCGCTCTTTCAGGCGAGCCGTCTCAGCTCGTTCCACATGGCCTCGCATTCGAGGCCGCGCCCGCCGGCGGTATGTACGATGTTCTCGGCGTTTTCCCGTCGCCCAGCGCGAACGTAGAGGGCAAACATTGCCGTCAGAACGTCAATGTTGTCTACGTCCGTGGTGGCTGCCATCTCAAAAATGGTCTCGGCCGCGCTCAGCTTCCCGGCGCGACCGAACTGATGGATGAGAAAAGCGAATGGTCGCGGTTCGACCCGCCCACGCTCAACCGCAATTTTCAGCAGCCGCCGCGCGGCATCCGCGCGGCCGCGCAGCGCCATCGCCATGACCATCGCAGTGTAAACCGGGGCCTCGGCCGCGCCATCCTGCTCGGCCTGTTCGAAGATGTGACGGGCGCGCCGAAGCGCGCCAACGCGCCCATAGCCGTTGATCATGATGACATACGACGCGGGCCCGGCGCTCCGCTGCGCGCGGGCGAGCTCAAACATTGCCCGCGCACCCGCAAGCCGGCCAGCGTCAGTCCAGCCGCGCAGCACGATCGGTAGGCTACAGTGGACTGCGAGCCGTTTCGCGCAGGCCTCTTCGAACAACTGGCGAGCACGGACCAACGAGCCAGCTCGCGTCAAAGCGATGATTACCGCGCTGTACGAAGCGCCGCTCTTATCACAAGTGATTACCTCCGCCGCTCGATCCATCCTGCCGCGCATCAAGAGGCACTGCACAAGTTCCGACACTAGATACTGGTCGCAAATGTTCCGAACCAGCGTGCGCTCGAGCAGGTTCTCCGCCAACGCAGGGTGACCCGCTTTGCGAACGGCGTGCGCGACCTGACACAGACTCTTCGCCAAGTGCGGCCGGCTCCGCCAATCGCCCTGAATCGACTCGAGCTCTGCGCAGACTTGACTGATTAGCCGTGCGCATTGAACCTCGGTAACAGGTGATGCGAGCTGTTGCTTCAGAAGATTCAGCTGCTGTAGGGCGCTGTCGCGTAGCACTAGCGCCAATGGCGGCGCGGACACCGGCAGATGCATAGAGACACCGTCGCGGAGTGGGGAAAGATATCAAGCTACGGCGCGCCGAGGAGTCCTACGGTCTGCCGTAGCCTGACCCTTGACGGAGGCACATCAAAGGCGCAGTAACGCTCTCATGGCGTACGAGGGGGCGCAATCCCCAAAGCCAGGGATGCGTTCTTGTACTAGCTAATTACTGCGCCTTCGGTAGTGCATAAGCGATCAGCTCGCCTGGCATGATTGCGCCACTCGACGCCACCACGATGTACTGCCGCCCGTTCAGCATGTAAGTCATCGGCGACCCTGTTTGAGCACCAGGCATATAGACCGCACCTACCTCATTGCCACTTGCCTTGTCATAAGCTCGTAACATCGCGCCACGCGCGCCAGACGGCGTCGTAAAGACTCCGCCTTCGCCAGCTATCAGCAATGTCTTGGTTGCCAGCGTACCGATACCACCGGAACTTCCGCCGGCACCACCGAGGCGTCCCGTCCGAGGGATCTTCAGTCCCTTCAGCAGAGGATGGTTCCTCACGGTGTCCGGCGTTTCGCCGTGGGCGATCTGCCAAACAATCTCGCCCTTGTTCAAGTCGATGGCGGTGATTCGTCCCCAGGGCGGCCTTACTATTGGCAAACCGGACACACTAAGACCAGGCCCGACATCATCGCCGCCAGCACTGATGAACTGCATGTCGGAACGCTTGGGATCGCTAACCAACGAAAGCACTCGAAGTAGAGTGTGCGAATATACATATAGCAGCCCTGTTTCCGGGTCCAGCGAGCCACCTGGCCAGTTCGCACCATTCGGAACATAGAGCAAGCCCACCTTGCCGTCCTCACCCCGTACGACCGGCGGCGTGAAAATGGGACCAATCTTGTATTGTTGCAGCCTTTTTAGCGCTTCAGCCTTCAGCTCTGGCGTGAAGTCAATGACGTATTCCTCCAGGAAACCCTGACGCTCAAACGCGGGAGGCTTTGTCGGAAATGGCTGCGTCAGCGAGTAGCGTTCAAGCGGAACCCGCCCTTGCTCTACCGGTCTCTCCTCGATGGGCCACACAGGCCTACCATTAGTACGGTCGAATACATATACCCACCCCTGTTTTGTCGGTTGGGCGATTGCTTTGACGCGGTGGCCGTCGACCGTCACGTCGGCCAGAATTGGGGCGCAAGGGATGTCGTAATCCCAGATCGGATGGTGGACCAACTGGTAATGCCAGATGCGTTTACCTGTTTCTACATCGACCGCAAGCAGCGTCTCCCCAAACAGGTTGTCCCCAGGACGATGGCCACCGTAGTAATCGCCGGTGGGGGTTTCGACTGGCAGATAGGCAATGCCAAGCTCGCTGTCTACTGTCAGTTGCGTCCAGACACCTGTATTCCCCGTGTACGACCACGAATCGTTCTGCCAGGTGTCGTTTCCGAATTCTCCTGGACGCGGAATCGTGTGAAAGATCCAGCGTCGCTTGCCCGTGCGTGCGTCATACGCACGAATGTAGCCTTTGGCGTTCTGCTTGCTGCGAGGTGCCGTTCCGGCACGATGGGCGGCACCGACTATCACAACATTCTTCGCAACGACCGGTGCTCCATTCCATGCAATCTCACCTGTAATCGGATCGAGGGCCTGGTCGGCGTCCTTCTTCAGGTCGACAACGCCATCGGTGCCGAAGTCTGTCAGAGGTCTACCGGTATGTGCATCAAGACCGACCAGCTGGTACCCTATCGTGACGTAGAAGATCCGCTCGTCGCCCCGTCCATCCGTCCAGTATCCGACGCCACGGCCTGACATCTTCCGTACTGACGCCGCTCCACGCCGTCCCTCCGCGAGATGGTGCATCCAGAGCAGCTGACCAGTAGCAGCATCGATCGCCACGGCGTTTCGCGCAGCGCCGACCGTGGCATACAAAACGCCTTTGATCATCAGCGGCGTCGTCTGAAGATTGAAATCGGGCTGCGCTCCAAGATTGTCCGTGCGAAACCGCCATGCGATCTCCAGTGTATTGAAGTTGTCGGCGCGGATTTGATCGAGCGGCGCATACCGTGTCGCTCCCAAGTCGCCACCCCAGGTTCGCCATTCGCCGCCGAGCGCACCATGCTGTGCATACATCGACACGGGTGTCGTCAGAGCCAGCATCGCCATGAAGGCCAATGCCAGGACCAGCCGCCGCCCAGTCGTATCGGCACCCGTCACTGCTGATTACTCACAATGTTTGTCTTCCTGGCCGACGCACGCAATCCCAGTTCGTGTTCGTACTGTTCTTCTGTTAGAAACGCTATATCGGTCCAGCCCTGTCCCATCTCGTCCATCGTTCGACTTCCCCAGCCCACCCATCCGGTGGGATCCGGATTGTGACGATTGTTTGTCGTGTTGTCGTGCCATGAAGTCGTGTGAAGGATGGTGCCCGCTGGAAACAAATGCGGTACCTTGTATTTGTAGGTGATCTGCCAGTTCTGTTCGTAGTGGGTTGCATCTGTCAGAAGTTCGCGCCGACCGTCCCGATGGATCGCTTCGAGCGTCATTCGCGTCCCGCGGAAATGCATGTGTGGCTGAAAGCTAATAATTAGCGCTGGCTTCGGCAGCGGCCAATACCGATCATGCTGGGCGATCGTGTTTGGTGGAATGCTCAAAAGTTCCGCCGAATGCAACGGGTTCTCGTCAATCAGCGCGCCAGTCGGCATGAATGGCTCGTCGATCTCGAGCGGATATCCCGCTCGTAGCAACAGGTCCTCGACCGCCTCGCGATTGAGCGTCCAGTCGTTGCCGCCACCTGTACGAATGCGATGAGAGGTAACGACGTACTTTGGCACGACCCCGATCGGGTAAAACTTGATACCGACCTTCTGTCGATCATGCACCTCTTCACCGTAGGGATGATAGTGCGACGAGAATCGGAACATTGAGCCGGCGGGAATCATCTTTGACGTGCCGTCTGGAAAAATATCGGCATCATTGCCGGTTCCGTACTCGATGAGGTCAATTTCATCGGCACGGTTTGAGCCCATCCCAAGGCCGACGCGTTGCGCCGCTGAGCCATCCGGTGGCTCGACGTAGACATGCGAGTGATGAACGGCACGTTTAGCGCTCGGAATGATCTGCACCCACTTCACATACCGATCCTCGGTGATCTTTGGATCAACGCTTTCTTCGGGGAGCGTATCTGGACCGTTCGGCGTAATCGTGAAGCCGTTCTTCATCTCGACGACTAGATCGGGCTTTCCGTAGGTCCATTCATCGGTATCCGCGAACGTGCGTTGAAAGGGTGCGCCGACCGGGTTGCCACGTGGCAGTCCGGTATCGATCCAGCGGACAATCGTCGCGATCTCATCGTCGCTAAGTGACGGATCGTCCAGGTACTCGCCGATGCTCCGATCGATATGCCACGGCGGCATCTCGCGCTTCGATACTTTGACGCGAATGGTTCGCGCCCACGGCCGCACGTCCTCGTACGTGAGCAGAGACATCGGTGCGCTTGTGCCGGGCCGATGACACTGCTGACACGATCGCTGCAGTAGTGGCAGGACGTCCTTCGTAAATGACGGCGCAGGCGGAATCTGCGCGTGGACTGTCGCGGCCAGAGCCGCCGCAATCAGACCGCTGGCTAGCGGAACAGGCAACGGTCGAATCGGTGCGGACGCCATGGTGAGACCCTCCTTCGGCGCCAGGCGCCATTAGATGGTTCACTGTAGCTGCCCGTGGCTCACGCTTCTCGTCACCAGATTCAGGTAATGCGACCTCCCATTGCGTTACCAACACTGTGCCGTCAAGATGCCGTGCGTCCAGGAGCGTTCATGTCCGCATATCTCGCCCGTATTGCTTGTTCATTTGTCTCCGCTTTGGCCGTCGCGGCACCCCTGTTCGCGCAACACAATCGACCCATTTATCCTGCTTACCAGGGCTTCATCACGAACCCCGATGGCAGCTATACGCTGGCGTTCGGGTACTTCAGTCACAACGCGGACGTTGTGAAAATACCTGCCGGTCCGGCCAATGGGTGGTCGCCGACGCCGACTGACCGGCAGGCGCCGCAGACGTTCTTGCCTGGCCATCATGAATTTCAATGTGTCATGGTCGTTGGCGCCGATTACGACGGCAAATTGAACTGGACGTTGGCCTACGCCGGTACGACCACCGGGACTAGTCAGCATCAGCTACAGTCGAGTTGGAATCTCATAGAGAATATAGAGGCACTGAAACACGTTGACTTCGCGCATGTGAATCGAGGCGTTTGTCTCAATCAACCGCCTCGCGTTCGCGTGCTCGGCATTGTTCGCAACTCAACAGAACCGTTGAAGGCCAGCGTTGGTCGTCCGATGAGCCTCTTCGGAAGCGTCTTGGATGAGGGACTACCTCGCGCACGTCCCTTAATAGTCGGTTGGAGGCAGCTGACCGGGCCGGCGCCGGCGGTCTTCGCAGATCAGAGGTCTGCCCGAACGAGGGTTTCCTTCGCCACACCCGGCGACTATGAACTCCAGTTAACCGCCAGCGATTCCGAGTACTCACGCAGCATTCAGATTCGAGTCGCCGTACGATAAGTGGGTAGTGCCCCACCACGATATGACATCTGTCGGAAGCCCCTAGATCTGGGGACCCTTCGATACCTTGTACTGGCTACTGGCATCGATGCACACAGCCGTCTAGAGTGGCATCGTGCCGTGTTCTGCGCCGGCGCGATAGGTTCCAATTGTCATGGAGTAACGATGCACAAGAAACATCCTTTGTTATCGCTCATCACACTGGCTACCTGCGCTGTCTTGCACGCCGCCAGTGCCTCAGCCGAGATCGCCACGAACCCGACATTCACGAAGGACGTGGCGCCGATCTTCCAGGAGAAGTGTGAGGCCTGTCACCGCCCCGACTCAATCGGCCCAATGTCGCTGCGGACCTTCACCGACGTGAGGCCGTGGGCACGTTCCATCAAGGCTCGTGTCGAAGCCAGACAGATGCCGCCGTGGCACATCGACAAAAGCGTGGGTATCAAGGACTTCAAGAACGATCGCTCCTTGAACGACGAACAGATCGAGACGATTGTCCGCTGGATCGATCAGGGCGCTCCACAGGGCAATCCTAAGGACATGCCGCCGCCGAAGGCATGGCCGACCGAGAATACTTGGACCTATGCCGCCTCTTTGGGACAAAAGGAACCGGATCTGATTGTCCGTTCGACGCCATGGACGCAGAAGGCCGGCGCCAACGACACATGGTGGAAGCCCGTTGTTGACACGGGGTTGACTGAGGCTCGCTGGGTGCGCGCCATCGAAACCCGCCCAGGTACCATCAAGGGCCGAAAGATCACCCATCACGCCAACGCCGACATCCTGCAGGTAGATCCAGACGCACCAGCCGCACAGATGACACCAGGGCGCTTCAGCGAGTGGGCCGTCGGCAAGGATGTCGAGCTGATGCGTCCAGACAGCGGCATGCTGATGCTACCGGGGTCGCGCATCGCTTGGGACATTCACTACTCCGACGGCGCCGAAGACGTTACTGATGTCATAGAAATGGGCATTTACTTCTACCCGAAAGGCCAAGAGCCGAAGTATCGACAGCACCTTATCCGTATGGGTAAGACCGGCGTCGGAGCGATCGACATTCCGCCCAATACCGTCCAGTTGACAGAGGTTTACTTTCCGCTGCGTCAGGCAGCCCGCATTGAGAGCTTTCAGCCGCACATGCATCTACGGGGTAAGGCGATGACGCTCGAAGCGCTGCTGCCGACCGGCCAGAACGTCGTGTTGAGCCATGTCTCAGAGTTTAGCTTCATGTGGCACAGCGCATATGTGTACGCCGATCACTCAGCACCTCTTTTACCCAAGGGCACCATCATCAAAGTAAAGGCGTGGCACGACAATACGGCGAGCAACAAGGCCAACCCCGATCCCAGTGTGTGGGTGGGCTATGGCGGTCGTACCGTCGACGAGATGGCACACGCCTGGGTCAACGTCACTTATCTCGACGACGATGACTACGCGACACAGGTCGAGGCAAGAAGAACGCAGCTCGCACAGCACACACAGCAGTGAAGCATCGCCGTGTTCCTGGACGTCCACGCGATTCGTGGACGTCCATTTTGTTCGCTGGAAGAGCAGAAGGTGTCGATTGAGCCCGTGAATCTTGGCGAACCTCAACGGATTTCTGCCGGATATCGATGATTCCCCGGCCGGCGGCCCCACAGCCTTTGCTGCATGCGTGTGTCACACTGCTGGCTACTCGTAGTACAGCGGTGACTTCATCAACTTGTCGTAGTTGAGAATGTCGTGGTGAATCCACATCTGAGCGCGTGCCTTCTGAACTAGCGCTTCAATTTTCGCGCGCGACGCGGCAGACGACGTGAGGTCAGACTCGAAGTTCGGAAACCGGTGATAAAGGCGCTCTTCAGGGTAGTGATACAAATCACCCGTCAGGAGCACTGCGCCTGTCGTGGGGAGTGTGACAAGAAGACATTGATGCCCTGGGGTATGGCCCGGAGTCGATTGCAGAACGACCGTGTGATCGCCGAAGACGTCATAGTCTCCGTTCAGTACGATCGTCTTGCTGTCCTTCAATGTGATGTAGTTGCCTTGATTGCGTGCCAGAAACATCGCGTCACGCTCCGCCTGCTGGACGAGCCACGTCGATCCGGCGAAGTTGTTTGCGTTGCCAACGTGGTCGCCGTGCATGTGCGAGATGGCGAGGTAGGTCACATCAGTCGTAAGATAGCCGAGTTCCGCCAACTGACTGGCAATGGTACGACGCACCGTGTAGGCCGGGTCCGATGGCTTCTCTCGCCCATCGACGTAACGATCGCCAAGCCCCGTGTCGAACAGCAAGACCCCCTTGGGATGCACGACCAGGAACACCGCAACCGACAGATCGCGCGGCTCGTTCCAGAGATTGTAGCGTTCCAGGTTGCGGCCGACGATCGTGCCGCCGTCGAGCACGTATAGCCGAATCGCAGAGACTGGAGTTTTCGCGCCGCTGGCCGCCGCGCCCTGAGCGTCCGCTCGAGCTACCAGGTGTCCTGACGCGATGAGAAGCGCACAAGCCAACAGACCCGCGAGGATGGGACGACGACAGAGACCGGCAGCTGCCGTGGCTATCCGCCATTCAGATCGTGCCAGCGTCGCTACGAACAACTGCTTGCTAGCCAAGGTGCTCGTTACCGCTCGCAGAACACCACGTCGGCCGTCAGAGTGGCGTGCGTAACGATGAGCATCACCTGCCTGGTGGCTGGATCGCGTCGATGACACATAAACCGCAATCATTCATGCGCTTCGAAGACACCTTCTACCGGACCGACGGCGGACGCGATGTCTGCACCGGTTGCTTTCTGACGCCGGTCGCCAGGAACTCGTTTCGCGTTGAAATCCCGATATCGTTCCCCAAATAATCGTCCCGGCCCACTTCCTCCATCCAGAGAGTCGGCCCAGAGCCGATCGAGGTTTGAAAGAAGTGCGCAGTGGTATCAGGCATAGCGCCGTGCCAGTGCTCTACTCCAGAGCCGGCATATTCCGTATCGCCCTTGTGAAGAGTGCGAGCCTTCTGACCGCGTTGTTGCACGCGACCGGTTCCGTCGAACAGCATCATGATCTGCCCTCCTGCGTGGCAGTGCCAGAACGATCGTTCGCCCGGTTGCCAGATTGCCCCCGGCGCTGGTTGGCCATTGATGACGATCTCGGCAACGGGCTTGGGCGTATAGGCCCCGGTCGCCTGAACAGACATCGCCTGTCCTGGGCACCCACTTGTCGGCTGGCTCGACGTCGCCGGCGTGCCTCGCTGCGCGTAGCTCGCCGATTGCACAACGACCAATTGAATGGCGAGTAACGCGAGTGGCAGCACGATGCGACTTATGACACGCGAATTGAGCACCACAATTTACCTCCACGCCACGTGAACGTGGCGGTTCGCTTTTTTCTCGACACATCACACTTATTGAGACTTACATTTGAGAGCCTTTGCTGATACAGCGATGCACAGTCATAAGAGTGTCCAGAAGCCGGTAAGGCGGGTTGACTGTACCGAGAGACCCTCGAGAATGCCTATCACCAGATACAGGGACTCGATCGTCACATCGCGTGGACTGACTCGCCGTGTTCACGTCCCATCGCCGTCCTACCGCGCAACAGAATTGGATGGAATGTCACTTGATCTAGTCACCACTTAATACCCTTTGTTGGGTACTGCCACCAATGTGCCACTCGCTCCTACAGTGGCACTTGTTAGGTCAGGCTTCCGGACAACTCTCTAGCAGACGGCGCAAACACGGCACACAACACTCGGGACGTTCACCTCGAAAAGGTGGGCTTCCTCTCTTGGAGGAGAGCAGTTCGATGCGTTCAATCCGGCTTGGCGGCACTTTCGTCGCTGTCGTAGTCGCCTCGACTTTCTGGAACGGCATTACTACGACCGTCCAAGCGCAGGTCGGGCGGCTTCCCCTCCCTGCTGAGCCGTTGGGCCGCACCGGCGAGGCCATCTACCCGGCGCTGGAAGGCTGGGGACCTCACAAGGACGGCTCGACGGTCATCCTTCTGGGGTACTACAACCGGAATTCGACTCAGGCCTTCGACATTCCAATCGGCCCAGACAATCAGATCGAGCCTGGCGGACCCGACTATGGGCAGCCGACGCATTTCGATCCTCGCCAGCAGCACGGCGTCTTCGCGATCAGGGTGCCGAAAGACTTTGGCGCCAAGAAGCTGACGTGGACGTTGAGGGTCAACGGCCAGGCGACATCAGTTACGTTCTGGCTCAACCCACCTTACCGGGTTGATTTTTTCAAAAACGCCGCTACGGGCAACGAGCCTCCGATAGTTAAATTCTCGCCGGATGGCCCGCTATTGACCGGCCCACCGCTTGACGTTCCGCAAACGCTCTCCACGACAGTCAACGTCCCGGTTACTCTGCGGCTGTGGGCATCGGATCGTCCACCGACTGCGCCAGGCGCAGGCGATGAGCTGGCAGAGATTCGGTCCCGCGGCTCGGTCGTCGATCCGGTGGCCATCGTTGGCGACGATACATTTGGCGGACCAGCTCGGGGCCGACCGCGTGTAGAGCGTCCGGACATAACAGTGATCTGGAAGAAGCACCGCGGCTCAGGCACGGTAACCTTCAAGGACAACCGCGTCGCATTGCGAACGAATCGCGATCCGAAGATCTTTCGTGAAGCGATCACCACTGCCAGTTTCGACCGCCCCGGCGAGTACATCCTACGCGCGCAGATTATCGATGACTCGGGCGAGGACGGCGGCGGCGATCAGTGCTGCTGGACCACCGCCCACGTTCGCGTCACCGTCAAGTGACTGCTTCGCAGACCACACGTATGATTTTTGATCGACGCTACTTCTTCACGGTAGGCGCGGCGTTCACAGCCGGCGCACTAGCATCTGACCCGCTGAAAGCCGATGAAAACGGCGCTCCACTCTTCACATTACCGGTGGTGCACATTCCAATCGTGGGAGCGACAACGCGCTTCCCCGTGCGCCGCATCTATTGCGTGGGACGCAACTACCTGGAGCACATCCGCGAGCTCGGAAATGACGAGCGAGAGCCGCCGTTCTTTTTCGCAAAGCATCGGGACGCCATCGTCACAAGTGGTGCGAATGTCCGCTATCCTTCGCTGACGAGCGACTATCAGCACGAGCTTGAACTTGTCGTCGCCATGCAGTCAGGCGGTGAGAACATATCCAGCGACGATGCCCTTCGCCATGTCTTTGGTTATGCCGTTGGACTGGACATGACACGACGAGATCTGCAGACAGCGTCCCGCAAGAAGGAACAGCCCTGGGAGATTGGCAAATCGTTCGATCAGTCGGCTCCATGCGGCGCCATCGTTCCGGCGGCGCAAGTCGGTCACCTTTCAAAAGGCCGGATCTGGCTGACAGTGAATGGCACCATCCGCCAGGACGGCGATCTCGATCTGATGATCTGGAAGGTTCCCGACATCATCGCGGCGCTGTCCCGCCAGGTGGGCCTGAACGCGGGCGATCTGATTTACACGGGTACGCCGGCCGGCGTCAGCGCCGTTCGGGCCGGAGACACCTTGGTCGGAAGGATCGAAGGCCTTCAGGCTCTCACCGTCACCATCGTCTAAACTTTGGGACGTTTCGCGCAAGGATCCCGGGAACGGCCACGGGGTTCCTTGCGCTTCTGGTCGAACGCTAGCTTCCCGGCTTTAACACGACCTCCGCCATATCGCCCGACACGTTCACGGTCGTTCCAAATGCCTTCGAAGCATTGGCCAACCGCTGAAGGATGAATCGCGCCTGCTCACCTTTGACCGGCGCAGGCAGACCGCGTGTCTGCAGGAACAGATTGTTCGTGTGTTCGTCGTGCGTGTCGGCCTGACCTTGTCCGAGCTTGTTGATCGCTAAGGGTCTGAATCTAATGGAATGGAGCTGTTTCGCTCTGTACTCCACCGAGGCGACGACGCTCTCCCAGATGATCGGCTCGTCGAGCGAGACACGAGCCGGTGGGTACTGAAAGAAGAAGTTGCCGAGATCGAAGAAAATCGGCTTTCCGCGATACAGCTCGAGTCCATGCACGATTGGCGCGCCGTGCATGACAATTAGGTCGGCGCCCGCATCGATCTCGGAGTGCGTCCATGCCTTCAGCCAATCGGCTGGCCCCAGGCGCTCCGGCAGTTCCTCAAGCATCATGGTGCCGAACGGCACGTCGCCAAATACGTGATTGTGCTGATACACGATGACGAAGTCCGCCTTGTTCCGCGCTTCACGAATGCTGTTCAGAATGCGATTGGCATCCTCCGCGTGTGGTTTTTCGCCCACGACCCGCAGTTCGTTCACCCCTGGGCGGGTTGGCGTCGCTGCAGCGCCATCGGCGACTAAGCCCGATGCGATTGCGACTAGTGCCACCGTGCCTTTCGGCGTTTTCATGTAGGCGGGAGCCGCAGCTTCTTGCAGCGTGTTGCCAGTCCCCGCGTGCGCGATGCCGAGGCGTTCCACTTCTTTGAGCGTACTTTGGATACCTACCGCCTTGAGATCCCAGGCGTGGTTGTTGGCGAGCGACAGTAGATTGAAGCCAATCGCCTTGAGCGACTCGAGCGCCGCTGGCGGCGCCAGCAGTCTACCCTCGTTCAACGATTGCTCGGGCTTCGCGATCGTCGCCTCGAAGTTCGTGAACACGACGTCCGCCTTCAACAACGGCGCCCACGTAG
>WBZQ01001125.1_pt1 | contig 19059 bp, 22 predicted proteins | sample 5204251 | NCBI WGS metagenome assembly WBZQ01 (sample SAMN12412402, study PRJNA552823) | activated sludge metagenome | isolation source: activated sludge from nitrification reactor of wastewater treatment plant... | place: USA: Virginia | collected 2017-09 | reverse complement strand
CAGGTATCGGTAACACGCTGACGATTTCCGGCGCGGTGACCTCGAGCGATGAGCCGAGCATCGGTGGTGGCGGCGGATCGGTGCTACCACTACCGCAGCGGCCGCCCAACATGTTCATGAGGATGTGAAATGCTGAAATACAACGTCCCCATCGAGAACGCGGACCTGACGAACGCGGCTCAGGACATCATCGTCCTGAACCCCGCGCGCTCGATCGCGGTCTACGAGCTGCGGCTATGGTCGAATGTCACGACGGACGTGTTCGCGCGCCTGCTGTGGCTGAAGCGCTCGACGGCGGGCAGCGGGGGTGGGACCGCTATCACGCCGCAGCCGATCGACGATCTGAACACGAAGGCGGCGGAGTTCACCGCGACGCCGTTCGTGACGACGCCCGGTACGCTGGTCGCGGGGTCCACACGCAAGCCGGTGCTCTGGAACATGCGATTCCCGCTCGAGATCGTGTTCCTGCCGGAAACCCGGCTGGTTGTGACCGATCCGGCGCAGTTTCTGGCGCTGAATTTCGCATCGGCGGACATCACGAGTACCCGCAAGGTTTCTGGCTGGCTGGACGTCGAGGAGTATTGATCCATGTCACAGGCTTCAAACTATCTCGAGGCGGCGCTCTACAATCACGTCCTGCGCGCCATCAACTATACGCCGCCGGTCAATGTGTACATGGCGCTGTTCGGCACGACGTCATCGCTGGCTTTGCTGGAAGCCGGCACGTTGACCGGCGAAGTGGTGGTCGGCAGCTACGCGCGCCAGGCGGTGACATTCGGCGCACCCGCAGCGCGTGCGGTCACGAACAGCGCGCAGATTCAATATCCGGTGCTCTCGGCGGACTACCCGAACCCAGTGCGGTTCTTTGCGTTCATGGACGCATCGACGGCGGGCAACGTGCTGTCCTACGGCCAGTTCGACTCGGACCTCACGTTCGTGACTGGTAACCAGCCGACCTTTGCTGCGGGCCTGATGCAGGCGAACTTCGCGACGGGCAGCCCGTTCTCGGACTACCTCGCCCACGCGCTTCTGAATCACACGTTCCGCAATACGGCCTACACGTCGCCCACGGTGCGGGTCGCGCTCTTCGGCACGACCGCGTCGGTGGCGAATCTCAAGGCCGGAACGCTCACCGGCGAGATTTCCGGCAATGCGTACGCGCGCAAGCCCGTCACGATCGGTGCGCCGACCGATGGCGCGGGATCGAACTCGGCCGAGGTGCTCTTCGACCAGGCGACGCCGGCGGGCTGGGGCACGGTGCGGTTCATGGCTCTGATCGACGCACTAACCGCGGGTAACGTACTCGCAGCGAACCAGCTCACATCAGACCTCGTGGTGAACACGAACAACACGCCGCGCCTGCCGATCGGGTCGCTACAAGTTTCGGTGCAGTGAGCTGACTGATGCGCTACGTCACGCGGGGCATCTATCGACGCGAGACGGTCGTCGTCCCAACGACGCGCCCGTACTCGAGCACGCTGTTCGTGCAGACGGGCGGCATGTCGATGCTGGGCGGTGCGTTGCTCGCGACGCTCTCGCTGGTGTCGTCAGGCGGTACGTCCTCGATCAACGGCTCGTTCGATGCGCCCGCAGACTTCGTCATCGAGGTCAATGCGGACTCGACGCTCGGCGGTTCGCTGGCTGCGGCGCCTTCCGCCGCAGGGCCACAGCAGACGCAGATCACCGGATCGATCACCGGGACGCTGTCGCTGGTCACGCAGGCCGGTGGTGGGTCGAACATCAACGGCTCGCTGGCAGCTCAGCCGCTGGCCTACGGTCAAGGCGCGTCGACGATCACCGGCAACCTGACGCCGGTCCCGAAGGTCTACGGTTCGGGGGTTTCGAGCTTGGGCGGCTCGCTGGCGCCGACGCCAGTTGCCTCGACGCCAGGTCGATCGACGATCGGCGGGTCGCTGCTGGCTGGGGCGAGCATCATCGGTGCTCAGGCGTCCCAGCTCGGCGGCTCGCTGGCCGCTTCGCTCACACTGCTGACGGTTTCGTCCGGCTCGAGTCCGCTCGGTGGCGATCTCACAGCCGCGCTGCGCGTGGAGCCGGCAGCGGCGAGTTCTATCGGTGGCACGCTCTCGGCTTCGATCGGGATCACCTCTGGCGCATCGACGATCAGCGGCACGCTTACGGCGACGCTGGATCAGATCGCGGCTGGGCCGACGGTGCTGCCTTCGCGAATTCGGTTCGACGTCCCATCGCGCAATCCGGTGAAGTTGAACTCATGACCGGCATGGCATTGATTGACCCAGGCGATGAGGTGCTGATCGAGGTTGACTGGAACGACTTCCTTCCTTCTGGGATCGGATTGGCCGGCGACGTCGTTCACGCCGTGCCGCTGCCACTCGTCAAGATTAGCGAGGTCACTGATACGATTCAGGCGCTATCTCAGGTAAAGGTCAGGGGCGCTCAGCACGGGGCTCTGTACATGATAGAGGCGCAAGCCACATTGACGAACACAGAGATCGTCAATCGCCAGTTCCCTGTGCGCTGCTTCAATGGGTGATGCCGAGCGCAGCCCCACGTCCATGCAGCCATCCGGGCTGCCGAGCACTGGTCCACGAACGCTATTGCGATGTGCATCAGAAGGCGTTTCGCAAGAAGCAGGATGAGCGCAGGGGCAGCTCGGCAAAACGCGGGTACGACGTGGCGTGGCGCAGCTTGCGGCTCGCCTTCTTGGCGCAGCATCCGCTATGTGAGTGTGAGGATTGTCAGGGGGGGGAAAAGCGTCTGGTTGCGGCCACGGTGGTTGATCACATCGTATCGATCGAGGAGCGGCCCGATCTGCGGCTCGAGTGGAGCAACCTGCGCGCGATGTCGAAGGCCTGCCACGATCGACGCACTGCGCGCGACCAGGCGTTCGGACGCGCGCCGCGAACTCATCGAGTGGGGGCGGCCAAAAAGTCTAGGCCTTTGGCCTATTGACCGGCGCCCCAGTGAAATTTCCACGTCTCCGAAATGGCCAAGGCTAAGTTCTTGAATTGGTGAGGTATGGCAGGACGACCACGGACCCCGGCGAAGATTCTCGAGCTGCGCGGAAGCTGGAAGAAGCATCCGGAGCGACGTCGCGTGGATCTTGAAGGCAATGGACCCTTCGACCCGCATCCGCCGGCATATCTGCCGCAGGAGCTGGCCGGCTGCTGGCGCGAGGTGGTCGGGCAGATTCCGCCGCAGATCCTCACCGGCAGCGACGTGACGTCGATCGAGACGATGGCGCGTCTGCTGCTTCAGATTCGAATGACCAGCGACATCGCGGCGATCCGCGAGTACCGCATGTGGGCGGATCGATATGGGATGACGGCGGTGGGGCGCACGAAGATTCCGCCCGTATCGAAGGACGCGGGCGGCAACCCCTACGCGAACGTGTGAGCGAGGTGAAGTTTCCTCAAGTTGCCGCGGCCGAGAGGTACGCGCGCGACGTGATCGCTGGCCGGGTGCCGGCTTGCAAGTGGGTGCGGCTCGCGTGCGAACGGCACTTTGCCGACAAGGCCAGGTCGCGCAGGAAGGACTGGCCGTACAAGTTCGATCCGGCCCAGGGGGAACGGCGGTGCCGCATCCTCGAGCTGATGCCGCACGTGAAGGGTCGTTGGGCCAGACGCGATCCGAAGCGGCCGCTGGCGCATCGGCTCAAACTTGAGCCGTGGCAATCGTTCATCACCGTCAGCATCTTCGGCTGGGTGAAGAAGCGCGGCGGGCGCCGAAGGTTCCGCAAGGCGTCCGTGTACGAGCCTCGCAAGAACGCGAAGTCGACGTGGGCTGCCGGCGTCGGCCACTGTATGGCCTGGTACGACGATGAGCCGGGCGCAGAGGTGTACTCCGGCGCGACGACCGAGAAGCAGGCATGGGAGGTTTTCGGACCCGCGCGGCTCATGGCGAAAAATGAGCCGGAGATGGTTGAGGCACTCGGGATCGAGGTGAACGCTCAGAGCATGGTGCGGCTCGGTGACGGATCGAAGTTCGAGCCGATCATCGGCAAGCCTGGCGATGGTTCGAGCCCGCACTGTTCCATCACGGACGAGTACCACGAGCACCAGACGAGCGAGCAGTACGACACGATGCTTACGGGCATGGGCGCTCGCGAGCAGCCGCTCGCGCTTGTGATCTCGACCGCCGGCGACAACCTGGCCGGGCCGTGTTACGACGACTGGCTGACGGTGAAGAAGATCCTCGAGGGTGTGCTCGTGGACGACACGCATTTCGGGATCATTTTCACGGTCGACGATGACGACGACTGGACTTCCGATCTCGCGCTGCGCAAGGCGAATCCGAACTACGACGTCAGTGTGTCGGGCGAGTTCCTGCAACAGCAGCAGCGGGACGCGATCAACAACGCGCGCAAGCAGGGCACGTTCAAGACGAAGCACCTGAACATCTGGGTCCAGGCACGGGATGCCTACGTGAACATGCAGCGCTGGGCGGAGTGTGAGATTTCGAGCATGAAGCTCGAGGACTTCGATCGACGACGTTGCTACATCGGCATGGATCTGGCGAGCAAGGTCGACCTTGCCGCGGTGGAGATCCTGTTCCCGCTTGAGCAGGGCGACTATGCGCGCTTTGGTCTGTATTACCTGCCCGACGAGACGGTGCAGGCGCCGGAGAACGAGCATTACCGGGCTTGGGCGAAGCAGGGATGGCTGACGGTGACCGAGGGCAACATCATCGACTTCACGCGCATCCTCGAGGATATCGACGGTCTGCAGAGTCGATTCGAGGTCGCCGAGCTGGCCTATGACCCCGCCCAGGCGACGATGCTCGTGACCGAGATGCAGAACGCCGGTGTCAATTGCGTGGAGCTGCGGCCCACGGTGCTGAACTACTCGGAACCCATGAAACAGGTGGAGGCGCTCATCCGTGACCGCAAGATCAAGCACAACGGCGATCCGGTCATGACGTGGGCGATGTCGAACGTGGTCGCGAAACTCGACGCGAAGGACAACGTGTATCCGCGCAAGGAGCGCGTCGAGAACAAGATCGATCCGTTCGTGGCGCTGTGTGCGGCGATGGCGCGCGCAATGGTGGCGGTAGCGCCGACTGACCTGGTCATCGCACTCTAATGTCGCTCGAACATCTTGAGCAGGCGATGGCGCGATGGTCGCCGAAGAATCAGGATCTGGTTCTTCAGCCACCCGCCATCACCTGGGACAACTGGGCGGACTTCTTCACGGCGCATCAACGGTTCGCCGGTGTCGTGGTCACGCCGCAGGCCGCGCTCAAGGTCGCGGCCGTCTATGCCTGCGTGCGAATTCTGGCGGGAGTGATTGGAGCCCTGCCGCTGCCGGTGTTCGAGCGTGATGGCGATGACCGACGCCCCTTTAAGCACCCGCTGTGGTGGCTGCTCAACGAGCAGCCCAACGAGCGGATGACGGCGACGTCGTTCTGGGAATTCGTTCTCGCCAACAACCTGCTCTACGGCGATGGTCTCGCGGTCATTCGCAGGAACCAGAACAACGTCATCGAAGCCTTTGTGCCGGTCGATTCGCGCGCCACTACAGTGCGCACGATCAAGGTAGCCAGGTTCAAGTACCGGCAGATCTACACCGTGACGGACGGTGATGAGGTGTACGGGGTCGAAGCGGCCGACATGCTGCACTTCCCCGGCCTCGGCTTCAACGGCGAGCGCTCGATGTCGGTGATTCAGTATGCCGCGCACAACGCGATCGGCATCGCGATCGCCGGCGACCAGCACAGCGGCAATGCGTTGGCGACCGGACTGACCTCGCGCGTGGCGCTGGAGGCTCCGGTGGGCACGCGGCTGGACGAAGAACAGGTCGAGCAACTGCGCAGGCAGTTCATAGAGCGCTACGGCATGAGCCCGACGGGCGGGCCGAACTCCGCGCTACCGCTGATTCTGACCAATGGACTGAAGGCCAATGCGTTGACGATCAACGCGGTCGACGCGCAGCTCATCGAGTCGCGCAAGTTCCAGGTGGTGGACATCGCGCGTGCCTTCGGTGTGCCGCCGTTCATGATCGGCGAGACCGAGAAGTCCACGTCGTGGGGGTCGGGCCTTGAGCAACAGGTGCTCGGCTTCGTGAAGTTCACCCTGCAGCCGATCCTGCGCCGGATCGAGCAGGAACTGAACCGCAAGATATGGCCGGTGCGAGAGCGCTACTTCACAGAATTCAACGTCAACGGCCTGCTGCGTGGCGATGCGAAGTCGCGCGCGGACTTCTATCGTGCGGCGCTCGGTGGCGCCCAGGGCGATGGCTGGATGGGCGTGGACGAGGTTCGCAAACTCGAGAACCTGCCGCCCGCCGAAGACGAGACGATCTACAAGGCTCCGAGGAAAACCGATGCGACATCCAGCGATGACGCGCCTGCAGGCGCTGGTTCAGACCAACCTGCGGGCGCCGATCCGACAGTATCAGACGATCCAGAACGCTGACGAGGTCACGATCTTCGTCTATGACGTGATCGATCCGTACTTTGGCATCTCGGCGGAGCGATTCGTCAAGGACCTGATGGCGATCACGGCTCCGGTGATCCACATGCGGATCAACTCTCCGGGCGGTGATGTGTTCGAGGCGCAGGCCATGATTACCGCGATTGCTCAACATCCATCGAAGGTGGTGGCGCACATCGACGGTCTGGCCGCTTCGGCCGCCGCGCAGCTCGCGCTGGCTGCGGATGAAGTGGAGATCGCCGATGGCGCGTTCTACATGATCCATCGGTCGTGGACGTTTGCGATGGGTAACGCAGAGGATCTGATCTCCGTGGCCGAATTGTTGGAGAAGGTGGACGCGGAGATGATCAAGCACTTCATGCGCGAGACTGGGAAGAGCGAAGATCAGATCAATACCTGGGTGAATGACGAGACGTGGTTCAACGCCGATGAAGCGGTCGAGCACGGTTTCGCGGATCGCAAGGCCGAGACTTCCACCGCTTCGGCGAAGGCGTGGAATCTGTCCGTTTACGAGCATGTGCCGAGGGCGCTGCTGAACTCCGCAACACCTATTCAGGATTCGGCCGCGTTGGACGAGCGGCTGCACCGATTCGAGCGCGCGCAGCGACTGGCTCGCACGCTCTGAAGATTTCGCACCGCGCGGACTCCCGCGCTGTGAGTTCCATGCCGCCACGAGGCGGCTTTCATATCAGCAACAGGAGATGGAAATGTCCAAGTTGAACGCTCTGCGGGAGGAGCGCGGTACGCTCGCGAAGGCGATTCGTGACCTCCTCGACAAGTACCCCGGCAAGGAATGGGGTGAGGACCAGCAGAAGGTCTATGACCAGAATCTGGCCCGGATCGACGATCTCGACAAGGAGATCGGTCGGGAGCAGAAGGCCATCGACCTGCTCGCCGCGGAAGGCGCCGCGATCGAGCAGATCGCGAACCAGCGCAATATCAGCCCGGATCACGCCAAGGCGCAGCAGGAGCGCGAGCGCGAGATTTTCCGGCGATGGGCGCGCGGTGGCGATGGCGTGCTGAAGAACGAGGACTATCAGTTCCTGCGCAGCGTGCGCAATACGATGTCCACGACGACTGCGGCGGAAGGCGGATACACCGTCCCGGTCACGGTGGCGACGACGATCTTCGAGGCGCTGAAAGAATACGGTGGCATGCGTGAAGCGGCCGACGTGTTCTCGACTTCGAGCGGTGAGCAGATCAACTATCCGACGACGGATGGTACGGCGGAAGTGGGTGAAATCATCGCCGAGAACATCACGGCGACCAACCTCGACCCTTCGTTCGGCGTGGTGTCGCTGTCGACCTACAAGTACAGCTCCAAGGTCGTTGCGGTTCCGTTCGAGCTGCTGCAGGACTCGGTCATCGATGTCGAGGCGCTCATCCGCAGTCGGCTGGCCGAACGACTCGGTCGCATCACCAACCAGCACTACACGACGGGCACCGGCACGAACCAGCCGCGTGGCATCGCCGTGGCGGCCGCGTCTGGCAAAGTCGGCACGACCGGGCAGACGCTGACCGTGATCTACGACGATCTCGTGGATCTGGAGCATTCGGTGGACGCGGCGTACCGCAAGCAGGGGGCGCGCTGGATGATGGCCGACAGCTCGATCAAGGTGATCCGCAAGATCAAGGACTCGAGCGGTCGGCCGATCTTCGTGCCGGGCTATGAGCAGGGCGTGCCGGGCGGCGCTCCGACGACGATCATGGGGCGTGAGGTCATCGTCAACAACGATGTCGCGGCGATGGCGGCGAACGCCAGGTCGATCCTGTTCGGCAACTTCAAGAACTACAAGATCCGGGACGTGATGGCGATGAACCTCTTCCGGTTCACCGACTCGGCGTACACCAAGCTCGGCCAAGTTGGCTTCCTTGCCTGGATGCGCACGGGTGGCCAGCACGTCGACGTGTCCGGTACTTCGGTCAAGTACTACCAGAACTCGGCGACCTGATCCTTCACCACTGAGCGAGCGGGCGGCGTACGGCCGCCCGCTGTCGCGGAGAGACTTCGATGGCAGATGAGAAAGGCAAGAAGAAGGCGCGCGCGCTGAGCGACTTCCCGCACGGGACAGAACGGTACAAGTGCAACGATCTCATCGAGGCGGATGTCGCCGAGATCAAGTCGCTGAAGGAAGCCGGCCTCGTGGATGACCATCCATCGGCGGTGGCACATGTCGAGCGGCAGAAGGCGCGCGTGAAGGCGGCGGCCGACGCAGCGCTGGAGTGATCGGTGGGCGGCAAGGTGCTGACGCAAGCCCCGGCGCTCGATCCGGTGAGTCTGGCTGAGGCACGCGCGCATTGCCGCATCACAGAGCCGGATGAAGACGGGTTACTGGCTGGGTATCTCCTCGCAGCCCGCCAATACGTCGAGCGCGATACCGGCCGGGTGTTGATCACGCAGCGATGGTCCTACACGCTTGATCGTGGCTGGCCGAGCGCGTGGGATGGCGCGTGTTATCGCACCCGGATAGTCCTGCCGATCACGCCGCTGCAATCGGTCGTGTCGATCCAGTACGTGGACGTGGATGGCGCGACGCAGACACTCGCGGCGAATCAGTACCGTGTGATCAAGGAGCGGTTGTTTGGGTACGTCGAGCCTGCGTTCGGCGTGTCGTGGCCCGCCGTGCGAGATCAGAGCGACGCCATCACCGTGATGGTCGACGCCGGCTATGGCACGAATCCGGGCGATGTCCCGGAGCCAATCCGCCAGGCGATGCTGCTGATGATCGCGAACTGGCATGAGAATCGCGAGGCGGTCATCACGGGAACCATCGTCGCCGAAATGCCACTGGGCGTCGAAGCGCTGCTGTTTCCGTATCGAGTGTTCTACTGACGTGCTTTGCAGCGGCCCTCAATGACGAGCATGTCGGCCGCTGGTTGTGTGGACTCAGATCACTTGGTCTTAGCGATGAGTTCTTGCAGCATGCTGCACACATCAGAGAATCCCAGCGCGATGGTGCCCCATGTCGCAGACAGGAACACCAGCAGAACCTGCAAGTGTCCAGAACCAGAATTGAAGGTGCCGAACGCGATGATCGCCGCAAGGGCGAAAGCAATGGCGGAGATAAGCCTGAGGACAATAGCCATGTGTCGTATGCCTCCGGTTGGCGAGCATAATGTACGCATTGGTTCGTTGTCGATTTAACCATGCGCGCCGGCCGACTTGATCGTCGCCTGAGCCTCTACCACAGGGTGCTCACTCAGAGCAGCCACGGCGAGCAGGTGCCGAGTTATCCGTCTGCCTACGCGACCGTGTGGGCCGAGAAATTGGACCAACGTGCGCGCGAATACTTCGCCGCGCAGGGAACGCAGGCGGAAGCCACCACGCGTTTTCGCATTCGCTGGCGGTCGGATGTCGTCATGACGGATCGGCTGGTTCTCGATAGTGTGAACTACGACATCGTGCAGATATCGGAAATCGGGCGGCGGCAAGGATTGGAACTGTTCGCTACGAGTGCGCCAACATGATCGAAGTTCGCCGCGTCGAAGGTCTGACAGAGTTGCGCGACATGTTGCGGCGGAAGCTTCCCGAGGCCGTCCAGGGCAAGGCGCTGCAGGGCGCGCTGCGCGAGGCGGCCAAGCCCATTGTGACCGAAGCGCGTGCGCGTGCGCCGGTCAAGACGGGTCGGCTGCGCAAGGCGATCTATTCGTTCAGGGATCGCGCGAGCCGGCGCACGCGGGAGGTGCGGCTGATTTCGGTGCGACGCGGGAAGAAGTTCCAGAAGTCGAACCGTGATGCCTACTACTGGAAGTGGATCGAATTCGGCCACGGCGTGATCACGCTCAAGCATCGCCGCGGCGGCGGGAAAGGCAAAAAGTCGCGATCACTCGGTACGCCTGCGAAAGGGTTTTTCGGCAAGGAAGTGAAGGCTCAGCCCGCGCGGCCGTTCATGCGGCCAGCGTTTGAAATGCGCAAGGGGCAGGCACTCGAGAAGTTCCGACAGTCCCTTGCTGCGCAGATCGACAAGGTAGCCGCGCGCAACCTGGCACGCATTCGGTCTCGTCTCGCAGGCAAGTTGGGGTTCTGATGGCGGACAAGGTGATTCGGGACGTACTGGTAGCAGCCAGCGCGGTGACGACGCTCGTGCCGGCGTCGCGCATCACGCCGCTAATCAGGCCGCAGTCGATCACAGTGCCTGCTATCACTTTGCAGCGTGTCTCGCTAGTCCCGCAGAACCACCTTCGCGGCGATGGCGGTCTCGACGACAACAGTGTGCAGCTTGACGTGTGGGCCGATTCCTATGTTTCGGCCCGCGCGATTGCAGACGCCTGCCGCACAGCGCTGGCGGGGTTCTCGATGAAGTTCGAGAACGACGACTACGAATCTGAAACCGCACCGGAACTGTACCGGGTGACACAGACCTATCAGGTCTGGACCAATTGACGGGACTTACTTTCCACCACAAAGCCGCCCTTGGGCGGTTTTTTTGTTTCTGAGGAACTCAAATGGCACAGAAAAGTCAGCAGTCCTATCTCAGCGTGTCAACCGCCGAGGCGGCGGCTGACAACATCAGTGGTCTCACGAATGCCAACCCTGGCGTCGTGACGGCCACGGCGCACGGCATGGCGAACGGCACCATCGTGGTGATTGAGGCAGTCGGGGGCATGGTGCAGGTCAACAACAGGGCCTATGTCGTCGCCAACCAAGCGACGAATACCTTCGAGCTGAAGGGCGTCGATACCTCCACGACTCAAGGGTACGGCGCGTACACGAGTGGTGGAACCGCGAAAGCGCAGACCATGACCGAAGTCGGCGAGGTGCGCGGCATCACGTCGGCATTCGATGGCGAGGCTTCGGAGATCGACGTCACGCACCTGCGCAGCTCTGGCAAGGAATACCTCACCGGCCTGCCGGAGTTCGGCAATGTCGCGCTCACGCTGTGGCTGCCTGTGACGGCGGATGCAGGTCATACGAGGCTCCGCAATCTTCGCGAGACGCAATCAACCGCGGCATTTTCGATCACGCTACCGAGCGGGCTCGTGGCAGCATTCCGGGGTCTCGTCAAGTCGTTCGCGATCAGCGGGATCGAAGTGGACGGGGCCGTGCAGGCGTCGTGCACGATCAAGGTTTCGAACTCGCCGGCGTGGTTCGCATGACGCTGACAGTCGATCAACTGCTGGCGTCGCGTCCATTCGTTCGCGAGGTCGTGCTGAAGGACCGGGATGGCAGTGTGAATGTGCGCCCGCTGCCGGCGGGTGAAGCGCTGACATTCCACAACGCGCTGAAAGCGGCTGGCGAAGACTCAAAAGCGCTAGTCGTACTGCAACTGGTGGCCTATCTGAGCAATGCGGACGGCTCGGCACTCGTAAATGCCGAGCAGGCCGCGCAACTCGTCGATGTGCTTTCTCAGCGCGACATCGCGGCGATTCTCAGTGCTGGCGCGCAAGTGAACCGCATTGACGACAAGGCCGTCGAGGACGCCGCAAAAAACTAGCGGCCCAACCCCTGCGGCGCGTGTTGCTGACGCTGTCGGTGCGGTTGGGTGTGCTTGTCACGGAAGTTGAGCGGCTGCCGATGCCGGTGATTGCCGAGTATGTCGCACTACTCAACGACGTGAAGCCGGTCGATGTAGACCGCGATCTGATGTCAATTTTTGGGAGACCCGATGGCCAGCCTCGGCGCACTCGTCATTGAGCTTGCGGCTAACACCGCGCGCCTTCAAGGCGATCTCGGCAAAGCCGTCGGTATGGCCGAGCGAGCTGCCGGACAGTTCAAGCGCGTGTTCGGCGGCTTGGCCGCAGCGGGCGGCGGACTCGGGCTTGCGGCGATAGCCGGCCAGGCGATCTCGCTCGGCGACGAGTTGCAGAAGGGCGCGCTGCGCGCGGGTGTGAGCGCGGGCGAGTTCTCAAAACTCGCTGCAGCCGCCAAGCAAGCCGACGTCGATATGGGCACGCTCTCGCGCGGTCTCAAGGAGATGCAGAAGACCATCTCTGAGGCAGCGAGCGGCAGCAAGTCCGCGACCGATAGCCTCGACGCCATCGGACTCTCCGCGCAGCGTCTGCGTCAACTCAGCCCCACAAAGCAGCTCGAAGCCATCGCTGACGGGCTGAACCGCATCGCCGATCCTGCCGACCGCTCGCGGCGCGGCGCGGAAATCCTCGGCAAAGCCTACCTCGATCTCGTTCCCGCACTCGCGGATGGCGCTGCGGGTTTGCGCGCGCTTATCACTGAGCAGGAAAAGCTCGGTAATACCTTTACAGATGAACAGATTCGCCGCCTTGCCGACGCCGACGATTCGGTCAAGCGGCTGTCGGCGTCGTGGCGCGGGTTCGCCACTTCGATTACCGCGTTCATCGCGCCTGCGCTGACCGAACTGCTGGATCGCCTCGGCGCGTTAAGCCGTGGCGAGGGGCTGGATACGCTCGAGGAAAAGCTGCGCTTCTTCAAGAACGAGCGCAACTCGACGATCCCCATCGTTTTCAATCTCGGCTATGACGAAGGTTCCGGCTTTGTCATTGGACCGGGCGCGCTGGATCGGCGAATCGCACAGATTCAAGCGCAGATTGACAAGGCGAATCTTGATCGCCGCGTAAGGGCGGTCAGCCGAGGCTCGGGTTTGGCCGGGCAGGTCGCCGAGGAGACGCGACGCGCCAGAGAAGCCGCTGAACAAGCCCTTGAGGCCGCCAAGAAACAAGCCGAAGCCGCGAGGAAGCGTCAGCAGGCGTTGATCGACGAGGCGACGGCGCATCAGCGCGCGCGCGAACAGCAGGAAGCCTTCGTGCGCTCGCAGATCACGGCCATTGACCCGCAGCAATTTGAGGACACGCGCTTCGACCAGTTCGGCGACGCCATCCTCGAGTCCACGCAGGGCATCGCCGACAACATGTCGGAGATCTTCAAGCAGCCCTTCGAGGAACTCTCCCCCTACGCCGAGCAAGCCGCGCGAAACATGCAGGACGCCTTTGCCGATTTCCTTTTCGATCCGTTCCGCGACGGGCTGAAGGGGATGCTGAAGGGCTTCATCGACATCGTTCGCCGCATGGTGGCGGAAGCGGCGGCGGCGAAGATATTCGGCAGCAAGAAATCGGGTGGGCTGGGGCTTGGTGATTTGATTACGGGCGCGGTTGGTTCGTTGTTCGGTTTCGCGCAGGGCGGTTCTTTCAACGTCGGCGGCAGTGGCGGTACGGACTCGCAGCTTGTGGCGTTTCGAGCGACGCCGGGCGAGCGGGTGAGTGTGTCGACACCAGCGCAGCAGAAGAGCGGGCGTTCGATCGTCGTGCATCAGAGTGTGACAGTGAACGCCGCGCAGCTCACGCAGGACCAGGCGGCAAGGATGGTGGCCGACAGCCAGCGGATGATGTGGGACGAACTCGACCGCCGGTACGGGCTCGCGTGATGGATGTTCTGATCCCGCCCGACATTCCGATTGCCGAAATCGAGTGGCGCATTCTCGACAACACGGCCGTATCGACATCGCCGCTGAACGGTGTCACGACGACGTTCACGCGCCCTGGCACGCGCTGGGGTGCGCGGCTGTCGTTTCGCGATCTCAAGGATCGGGATCGTGCGCGGCTGCTAGCGATTCTGGCGGCGGTACGTGGACGTTCAGGCCGCATCTACTTCACGTCGGCGGCTGATCCGGCGCGCACGGGCGGCAGCGGATTCCCGGAACTGTTCACGAACGCGGATTTTGCAAGCGGCACGACGGGGTGGGTCGGTGCCGGTGCAGCGTTGAGTGTGTCCGATCGCGTCATGCGGGTGACTCGCAGCGTCGGCAGCGCCGAATCAGACCTAATACAAGCGATAACAGGATTCACTCAGTACGCGCCTCACGCTCTGCGCAGCTTTATTCTCGACGGCAAGGGATCAACCGGCCTGAACATTGGTCGCGCAATGGCTGCGGGCGTCGGTGCAGGCACTGAAATCAGCGACTACAGCACTGCGCGCGGACTCGGGACTGTCAGTCTGGTTGCACGCGGCACAACTTCTGAAAATCAATTCCCGGCGGTCATTGCCTCAAATTCGCTGGCCGGAGATTACATCAGCGTGCCGTGGTGCTCTCTCTCCCGCTGCGCCCTCGTCGATAACGGCCCGAACGCGCTGCTGTATTCCGACCAGATCGACAATGCGGCGTGGACGAAGACGCGTACGAGCATCACCGCGAATGCCGCGATCGCGCCAGATGGCACGAGCACGGCGGATGCGATTGTTGAAGATACGTCTGCATCCACGAATCACATCGTCACGCAATCCTCGACGCGTGCATCGGTCGCGGAGGACTTGTGCGCTTACGGCTATTTCAAGCGCGGCAGCGGTACACGTGATGTGCGCATGTATGTGCTCGTGGACGGCAGCAATTATGCTGGATGCACGTTCGATCTAGGCGCTGGCACGGCGGGAACACCGGGCCTCAACGGCTCCGCGACCAACACTCGCGCGTTCATCCGCGATGCTGGCAACGGCTGGTACTACTGCGCAGTATTAGCGCGATGTCCGGCAACGACCGGGCTGAACATTGAAATCGACATGGTCAGCGCAGGCAGCACCAGCTACACCGGCGACGGCACGTCGAGCATCTACGCATGGCGTCTCGGCGCGGCGCGTTCTGGCCTGCCGACGCGCGGCGCGCTGACGACCGGAACAGCACTCGCGTCCGGCACGAATCAGACCGGCAGCGGTCTCTATCTCAAGGGCCTGCCGGCGAACACGCAGAACATTCGCGCGGCCGGTGACATGGTGGAAATCGTGCTGCCGACATACTCGCAGCTCGTGCGTCTCACGGCCGCTCTTGATAGCGACGCCGCCGGACTCGGCTACCTGCAATTCGAGAATCCTGTCCGTACGTCCCCGGCTGACAACGCAGCCGTGATCTTCAACCAGCCGATGATGCGCGGGATTCTCAGTGAAGGTCCGGCGTGGCCGACGCGTCCCGGCCTGTTCAGTGATTTCGATCTCGACCTGATCGAAGACATCGCGCCGTGACCTCCCTCGATCCGACCGTATCCTGGACACCGGAGGTTTCGCCGTGAGCCGATGGGCTTCAAGCACCAATGCCGCCGAGGCGCTCAAGGGTGCAACGCACGGCGTCTTCATGGCCGATCTCGATTTCGCTTCCGGGATGATCCGCGCGCACGACGGAGCTGGAACCGTCATCTGGAACGGCAACGAATACCTCGGTGGCGGACAGCTTCTGGGCTTCGACCAGATCGAGGAATCCCTCGACTACGTGCCGCGCGGCGTGACGCTGCGATGTTCGGGAGTTGCCGCGTCGATCATTTCGACCGCGATGACGGAAATCTACCAAGGTCGCGCCGTCACGATCTATCTCGCGCTGCTCGACGACAAGCTGCAGTTGATCGACACGCCCGAAACTGTGTGGGCCGGTGTCATGGACACCATGTACATCGAGCTCGATCAAGGCGAGGGGTCTATCTCGGTCGCGTGCGAGTACCGCGTCCGTCGCGAGGCTGAGGGAACTCGCTACACTGATCAGGACCAGCGCCTGAGGGCCGCGGATGATTCGTTCTTCGATCTCATTCACCTGATCCCTGGCTATCGGGCGACATGGGGTGAGAAGACGGCGTCGTTCTCTAATGGCCCCGGCGGTGGCGGCCGAGGCGGGCCGGGCCGCGGCCAGTATCAGACGCCATGAGGCGCGACGACTGGCACGCGCGCCTGTGGGCGGAGATCGAACGACGACGCGCCTTTCCGTTTCGCTGGGGCGCCAGCGAAGGCGCGCAGGACTGCTGCACTTTCGCGGCGGCGATGATTGACGAACTGACGGGCAGCGCGCAGCTACCCGCGCTGCTCACGCACTACCACGACGAACCGTCTGCGCTCGCGTACATCGAGGCGAGCGGCGGCATCGACGCGGCGATCTCGTCGTTCCTCGGCAACCCATCGCCGCTGCCTTTCGCCAAACGCGGAGATGTGATCGGCCTCACCGGCGACATCCAGATCGGCGTGTGCATCGGCCACAAGGTCATTGCCGCCGGGATGGAGGGACTCGTCGAACTGCCGATGAAAGAAGTCGCTCGCATCCGGTGGGCCGTGTAATGGCCGCTGTCGTTCCATGGGTGGCCAAAGGCATCGCGGCGATCTTCGGTATCGCGAAGGTCGGCAAGGGCGTTCTGCTGGTCGCCAAGTTGTTGGTGTACATCGGCGGCACGCTCGCGCTCAGCAAGATATCCAAGGCGATGGCGCCGAAGATGCGGCGGATTCGTCCGTCCGCAGACATCGAGTACGACGGCACGCAGGAGCCTCGCCGGATTCTGTACGGGCAGAACATGGTGTCGGGCCTGAATGCGATTCCGCCGATCGTGCGCGGGGCCAACGGCGAATATCTCAATCAGATTCTCGTGCTGTCGGGCACCGAGATCACCGGCATCGACAGCGTGTGGTTCGATACGACCGAGATCACGAACGCGCAGATCGACGCCAACGGCAATGTGACCGGCGGGACGTTCGCGGGCAAGGCGCTCATCCGCAAGTATCTCGGCGCACCCGGACAGGTGGCCGATGACGTGCTGATGAACGCCACGACGCAATGGGACGCCTACCATCGCGGCGACGGTAATGCGTACCTCGCGATTCGCTACACGTTCGACACGAACATCTACAAGAACGCCAAGCCGCAGGTGAAGTGCCTGACGCGTGGGCGCAAGGTCTACGACCCGCGACTCGACACGACGCCGGGGGCGAACCCGACCAACGCCTCGTACATCGCGTACAGCACGAACCCTGCGCTGTGCTTGGCTGACTATCTGATGCTCGAGTTTGTGCTGGGGGAGTCGCCGACACGGATCGACTGGGATCTCGTCGTCACGGCCGCGAACGAATGCGACGAGAATGTCTCGATCCCGCCGGCCGGCACGCAGGACCGCTACACCTGCAACACGGTCATGTACGCACCGACCGACCCGGACGCGTTGCGCGAGGGAATCGAGACGCTGGCCAAAGGGATGATGGGCGCCTGCTACTGGTCGGGTGGCAAATGGCGCATGTACGCGGGTAGCTACACGACGCCCGAGTTCACGCTCACCGAATCGGACCTCGCCGGGCAGATCAGCGTGCTCACTGCGCAGAGCCGCAAGTCGGGCGGCTTCTACAACGCGGTGCGCGGCAAGTTCATCGACGCGGCCCGCAATTATCAGGAGCTCGACTTCACGCCGGTCACGTCGAGCGCCTTCGAAACGGCGGACGGCGAGCGCATCTGGCTCGACGTTGAGTTTCCGTGCGTGACGAACAATCTCGAAGCGCAACGCAATGCGATCCTTCTGCTGCGCCAGTCTCGCCGACGGCGAATCGTCAAAGGCGTGTTCAGCTTGCGCAATGCTTACGGCGTGAAGCCGTACGCGACCGGCACCGTGACGATCGCCGAAGTGGGCTGGACCGCTCAGACGGTGCGCTGCATCGGCTGGCGGCTCAGACCCGAACCGGCCATCGAACTCGACCTGCAGGAGATCGGCTCGACCGACTTCGACGATCCGGCCACCGGGGATTACACGACACCGGGCGCGATCACGCTGCCGACGCCGAACGACTACAAGCCGAGCGCGGTGACGAATTTCACGGCCCAGGGCCTCGTCGACGCGATCAGCTTCAAGTGGGACCCGCCCACGAACGCGCCTATCGGGATTCTGTACCAGCTCTTCGAGTACACGTCGGCCAGTCCGTTCTCGTCCGCTACGCAAGTCTCACCTGACACTCCGCAGACGCAGATCACGCTGAAAAAGAACGACACCGTTCAGCGTTACTACTGGCTGCGCACGCGGATTCCGTCGACGGGTACCGTGGGCGGGATTTCGCCGAGTGAATCAAGCGGACTGCCCGCCAAAGCGCTGGCCGTAACCGCTGCGCTGTCGGCCGGCATGTCGCCTGGCTCAGTGTCGTCGAGCACCATCGGCGCATCGCAGACGACCGGCACTGCGACCGTCACGCCGACCGGCGGCACCGCACCGTACACGTACGCATGGACGTGGGATTCGGGTGGTACGGGCCTCACGATCACGAGCAACACGGCTGCGGCGACGACGTTCGGCGCGACAGGGGTTGCGATCGATGAAACGCGCAGCGGCATCGCCAAGTGCACGGTGACGGACGCGGCGGCGGCGACCTATGCGGTGACCGTCTCGGTGACGGTCACGCGCATCAGCGGGATCTCGTTGAACAGCAAGACAGTGCAGCAGGTCGTCACCGATCCGGTCAATGCACTCGCGTCCTACACGCTCGCCAACACGCGCGCGGTGCAGGTCTCGCCCGGCTCGACATCGGACGAGTGGGCGGTCTCCGGAATCACGGTCGGCGATTTCGAGGCGCGCGCAACCGTGGTCAGCGGCTCGGTGAGCGGGGGCACCACGGGGTCATGGCTCGGGCTCGGCACGTCGCGTACGTGGGAACGCAATCGCACGACGGTCGGTACGAGCGAAGCGGTGCTGACGATCGAGATTCGCGACGTCGCGACATCGACCGTGCGAGCGACGGCCTCGATCACGCTACGCGGCATCGTGAACAGTTCGGCCTAGTCGGAGGTACGCATGCTCGAGTCCCTGCTGAACTTCATCCGCCCGCCCGACGACGCGGGAATGGTTTGATGTGGCGCCTCGCCTATTCGATCCCGCTCTGGCTCGCCTACTGCGCAGTCACCGGCCCGTTGTGGATCGTCGGCGCGCTGATCATTCCGCCGCTGGCGTGGGCGAAGGCATGGGAA
>WBZQ01001124.1_pt1 | contig 19069 bp, 18 predicted proteins | sample 5204251 | NCBI WGS metagenome assembly WBZQ01 (sample SAMN12412402, study PRJNA552823) | activated sludge metagenome | isolation source: activated sludge from nitrification reactor of wastewater treatment plant... | place: USA: Virginia | collected 2017-09 | reverse complement strand
ATCGCGTTGTTCTCCTTCGATTGACTTTGCTGGTCGTTTCGAAGGATCACGCGATGACCGCCCTCTACCGGGCTACGACACGCCCACCGGCCCTACTGGCTCGTACACCACGCCCCTGGACGTAACTAGAGCCACGCTCTCCTACCGCTCCTCGAGGCGATTGTGAACAGCATTCAGGCGATCGATGCGCGTCCGGGAGATTCAGAACAGCCTGGCCGGATCGACGTCAGAGTGCACCGTGACGCCCAGGGGGAGCTGGACTACGGCCCCACTGGTCCTGGGCGCGCGGCCATGAAGCCAATCGTGGGCTTCACCATCTCGGACGACGGTGTGGGCTTCACACCGCTGAACATGACGTCTTTCGAGACCCTTGACAGCGGCTACAAATCTGAGCTCGGATGCGGCGGTGTGGGGCGGCTGCTCTGGCTGAAGGCATTCGACAAGGTGTCGGTGCGGAGCGCGTACCTGGACGAGGAGGGCAACCTCCGAAGACGCCAGTTCAGGTTCTCGATCGAGCGTGAGGTCGAGAGTGAAGACGACGCGGATGGGCTCACGCAGCCGGGCTCGGTCGTCAGTCTCGACGGCTTCAAGCAGTCGTTTCAGCAGCAAGCGCCGAAAGGCGTCGACGCCATCGCTCGCGAGGTGTTCGAGCACTGCATTTGGTACTTCCTCCGGCCGGTCGGTGCGCCGACGGTGACGATCACGGACGAGGACGACTCCGTGTCGCTGGACACCGTGAAGGATGAGTTCGTCGCGTCAGAGATGTTGAGGTCGAGCATCGAGGTCAAAGGGCAGAAGTTTGACATGCTGAACCTCCGCTTGAAGCCGACCGCGCGAAATTCTGTCCCCCGTCTCCATTGGTGCGCGGCGAGCCGTGTCGTCATCGAGGAGAACCTGAGCGGGAAAGTGCCGGGGCTTCACGGCAGGCTCCAGGACGAGGCAGCCGGCGAGTTCGTCTACGCGTGCTACCTGACCTCGGATTTCCTGGATGATCACGTCCGGTCCGATCGCACGGCCTTCGACATCGCCGCTGCCGTAGAGGACACGCTTGTCAACGACCCCACACTGGACGACATCCGGGACGCTGTCACCGAAAAGATCGGGGAAATCCTGGAGGGACCGCTCACTGCGGCTTGCGAACAGTTAAAGCAGCGGGTCCACGACTTCGTGACTAAACGTGCTCCGCGGTACCGGCCGGTGCTGGCCAGAATCGAGCAGCGCGGCATCACTGTTGATCCGACGGTCAAGGACCAAGACCTTGAGCTCCAGCTTCATCGGCAGCTGCAGAAGATCGAGTCCGAGACGTTCGTCCAGGGGCAAGAAATCTCCGCGGAGGCCGACGCGGAGCCGTCGGACGACTTCGCCGAGCGGCTCGACGCATACCTCGCCACCGTGAGCGAGATCAACCAGTCGGATCTCGCCGCGTACGTCTCGCGGCGCCGTGCCGTGCTGGATCTGCTCGCGCGGCTGATCCGCGCCGACCCGGAGGGGAAGTACAGCCGAGAGGATGCGATTCACTCGCTGATCGTCCCGATGCGGACGGAATCCAACGACGTCACCAGCGACAGGTCGAACCTGTGGATCATCGACGAGAGGCTGGCGTTCCACGACTATCTCGCCTCTGACAAGACGCTGAAGAGCATGCCGGCAACGGGGTCCGAGTCCAAGAAAAGGCCCGACATTCTCGCGACGCGGCTCGCCGACTCCCCGGTGCTTGCAGCTGAGGGGAAGAAGATGCCGCTGCCGTCGATCGTCGTGGTCGAGATCAAACGCCCGATGCTCAAAGACCCGAGCGAGGGCAAGAATCCAATTCAGCAGTGCCTCGATTATGTGAAGAGGATCCGCGCAGGGGGAGTGATGACCGCGGATGGGAGGCCGATACCGCCGACTCAGGATCCGCCAGCCTTCTGCTACGTCATCGCTGACCTCACGGAAAAGATGATCGAGCGGTGCGAGATCTCGGATCTGCGTCCGACCCACGACGGTCTCGGCTATTTCGGCTACAACAATGCTGCCAAGGCGTACATCGAGGTCACGAGTTTCGATGGCCTAGTCAACGCAGCCGCGCAGAGGAACCGGGCTTTCTTCGACAAGTTGGACCTGCCCGCTATCTAGGGTTCTCCAACGCGCTGCGCCGCTACTGGGTTGCGGGCGGGCAGATCGCCGGTGGGCGAGCCTCACGACAGCAGGGTGCGCTCCTTGAGCCATTTATCGTGCCAGCGGTGGAACTCAACGCCGAAGACCGAGCAGCGCTTCAGTTCCGCCAGGATGTTCGCGCGATGCTTCTTCGGGGCGTGCTTCTCTACCGAAGTGGGCCCACATAAGACCGCTAGCGTCTTCGGGTAGGTCTTCCACTTGGCCATCAACCGCGTGGTTACGAACGCGAGTAGCTCAGATGTCACGATGCCGCAGTGTTCGGACTCGGGCTCAGACGGAGTGCGTCCGGAGTGGATGACGCTGTTTCGGACATCGGCGATGTGCTCCCGCCAACGCGCGATCGGACGGTGTCCGTTCAGGTTCCAATCCCCGCCGAGCCGAACCGCATACAGGGATTTGATGCGGTGCGTGACCGAGCTACCGCTGGCCCACACTTGGGCGGCCTCTGCAGGGGTCTGTCCCTCTTCCCACAGCATCGCCGACAGAACGCTGTCGAGTAGTAGTTCACACGTGATAGCCAGGCTGAGCACGGATGCTCTCCGATCCCCCGCCACGTGTTCGGCGTATGCGCGGGCGAAGTGGTCACGGATCAGCGCGGTGATGCTTCCATGCGTGAGCTCGTTGAAAATGTTGCCCGCATCGGCTGGATCGACGTGCGGTGCCTGCTCGAGGCGAGTGGGCAGGTGATCCAAGACGATGGCGCTCTGCTTCTCGTCAAATCGGACCTGCCCATGGATGTCAACTGCTCCGAATGTGGCTGGCACGATGGGGTTTAGCGATCGGTAATGCAGTTCGGGTATTGGGGCCGAGGATGCAATTCGCAACGACCGGACAGCGTCGGCGACCAACCAGTGTGCGAGCGTTAGCGGATCGACCTTGCCGTCGTGCGGCGGGGTAAAGGCTGCGCCGCGGTCCTTGACAGGCATCACTACGACGGCGACCGACCTGTTCCGCGCATCGGCGTCTTCTTGCAGGTTGGGGGGTTGTGAGGGCTGTCCCGTGAGACGGGACAGAGCGGCTGAAGCCAGCTCCGCGTCGTCGAAGAGAGAATCGACGCGGCTGGACTCGACTGACCACACCGTCAGGCACGGGAGCGGAAGGACCATCCAGGAATCGTCGACCTCTGTTGGTGACACTCCGCGGATACGGAGGTACTCCTCGTCAACGACGATCGGCACCGCCTGAGGTTCAAGCGGTACCAGGTATGGAAGCGCGAACGAGAACGCAACGGCGCCTTGGAACCGTGTCGAGTCATCCCAACCCGCGCCCTCCGGTTGCTTCAGCTGGGCGCCGTCGTCGGTCACGGCGACAAGCGTATCGATCCAGCGACTGCGCACCCGGCGGCCCGTGCCGGCGCCGGACGTGGGGCGGGGGCGGATGTCACCAAAGCAGCTGAGCGCCCGTGACGACTCCGGTGCTTTTGTCGATGCGCAGCTTGACTACATTCCTTTCGGCGAGTCCCTGCAGCAGCTCTATGACTGCGGACGTGCCGTCGTCGGTCCCAGAGGCGTCCGCGTAGGTCGGTGCCAACTCGGTGACTTGAACGTGAGCCCCGTACGGGTTGAAACCGGCTGGGACTCGTCTCTGCAATCGGTCGAGAAACTTAGCCTCGATTTTTCGTCGTAATTGGTTTGCTGGCGGCTTGGCGGCGAAGTGTGTTGCTGGGTAGGGCTTTTCCGGTGTTGGCGTGGTTGATCGTCCCGTGTCGTCGGGTGGGTCGGGCTTTCCTGGGGCCGGGTCTTTCGTGGTTGGTTGGTCGTGTGGGGTCGGTGTCAGTCGAAGGCGGTGCGGATGGCCTGCCAGGCGGTGGCGATGATGGCGGCCCAGCGCCAGGTGGCGTCGATGCGCAGCCGTATTTGTCGGGCGCCGCGGGTGATGCGGGCGGCGACGTGCAGCACGCGATAGCGGAATGTGGTGATCTCGGCACGGCCGAGACCGGGATGGTCGGTGAACCCCAGCAGTTTGGTCCAGGTGACCAGGTCGGCGGCGGCCTGGATGATTTCGAGCCAGGCAGCGTTGGCATCGAAGGCATGGCATGGCAGGTTGCGCAGACCGGTGTTTTTGAGTTCGCGGATGCGGTCTTCGACACGGGCGTGCTGGCGGTGGCGTAACTCCAGGCCGGCGACTTGACCGGGCACCACCCCGACGGGGGTGTCGGTGATGAACGCGGTGACCCGCAGGCCGTCGGCGTCGGTGAACCGCAACTGGGCACCGGGATGGGGCCGCTCCTTGCGCAGGATCAGCCGGGTGCCCGGCGGCCAGGACGACAGGTTGACCAGGTCGGTGGCTTCGGCGACCCAGGCGCCGTCACGGATCCCGCCGTCGGTGTCGATGGCCGGATACCAGCAGTGCCCGAGGTTGAGGGTGTCCACCGCGTCCTGCACCCGCCCGTCGACGGGGAACCCGAAGGAGAACCCCACCCCGGCGGTGTGGCAGGCGTCGGCGAAGTCGTGGGTGGCTCCGGCGGTGTCGCAGCGAACCAGCACCTTCGGGCTATCGGGGTTCTGCGGGTCGGGCCGCCACTGGTGCGGCAGCGATGCCAGTGCCTGTTGCAGCAGTGTGATGTGGTCGGCGGCGGTGTTGGAGCCGGCGCGGCCGGTGCGCAACAGTGCGGCCAGGGCTTCACCGCCGGCGATCTCGGGGCGGTCCAGAAACGCCAGCAGCGGGTGCATGCCGAAGGTCTTTTTCCAGGTCGGCGATGCCTGTTCCTTGTTGTCGGAATGGTCGATGGTCACGGTGGCGTCGAAGTCCAGATGCAAGCACTCGCCGATGGCGGGGGCGGCGCCGGCGGCCCATGCCGCGGCCCTGGCGGCGCTTCGAGCCTCCCGGATTCCGGGTAGGTGTGCGGCGTCGATTCGCTCGTCGACCAGCCGCCACATCGTGGTCGTCGAGGCCTTCGCCCCGAAGACGTGTTCCCGGTCGCCGCACAGCTGTCCGACACCGTCGATGCAGTCGGCGCCGTCAGCGACCGCGGCGGCCAGATCAGCGAACACCTCACCGGGGGCGTACACCCACGGACCTTTGTAGGTGTCGGCCAGCACCGCTGTAACCTGCGCTGACAGGCCCGTGAGGTCGGCGACCTCACGCAGCATGCCCATCCCGGCGTGCGACACGACACCGTGGCCGTCGGCGGACACTTTCACCCGTGGGGCGACCGCGATATTCTTCACCTGCGAGGTGCCTTCCCGTAGGAATTTTTGAACCCTAGATAAGTCCAATTATTCCTTGCGGGACAGGCACTTTCGCGTATCTACACCCCGAAACTCACAACATTCCGCGAAAAATCCGGGTTAGCCTCTTCCGTTGAGAGAATCTTCAGCTTCCACGCCAGCTGGAACAATGCCAACGCCACCGCTTGTGTAGGGTACCCGCCCGCTTCGGCAAGGGCTTGTCCAAGGCCCCACGCGGCGCTGTCGGCCGCAGCGAGCTCCTTCAGGTTGATGAAAACCCGGCGGCCGATCCTCGCCATTCCGAGGATGTCGGTGTCGTCTAGGCCGATGAACTCAGTTCGGATCTCGACCAAGCCATCCAGGAGAACGGCTTCCGCGCCGATCTCAAGTGGGGGCGCGCCGAGTTTCAATAGCCCCTTCCCCAGCCAGCTGAACTCGTCAACCTCGTAGTAGACGCCTCGTCCATGTGTGCTCATGGCACCAACGGTTGCATATCCCAAACCGAAGTCGGTCGATACGCAACAGGTTGCGTATCGACTAGCAACCGTCACCCCGGTGCCCCCCGACGGCCGGACACCCGGGGTAGTGAGGAAGGTCGGATGTTCTCGGCTGGTGGGGTTGAGCAAAAGTGGAGCAAAGGTTGAACAAAATCCTGACCCGATCGACAGCGTCGCCGCAGGTCAGAGTGGGAGTCGCGCCGCGGGGTGGGCCGGTTGAACAAAATCCTCAAGGCCGCTCCAGATATGTAGAAAAGTTCCTGTGAACGTTCACAGGAACTTTTTCACTACAGCCGACCTCTTCCAGTGACTTTTGTTCAACCGAAACGGAGGCTAAAACCCCATATGAGCTGGGTAAATGCCGTCTGAAGCAGCGGAATTTTGCTCAATTTTGTTCAACCGGGCCTTCTGGGCACCCCCTCTGACCTGCGATTTTCCTTCGATGCTGAATCGGGTTGCTCAACTTTTGTTCAACCTTGTTCACCCACTTGCTCACCCCGCGGCACCCAGCCGAGACGGCTACCGCCCCGCGACCTTGACGGTCACGGGGCGGTAGCCGCGGTGGCGGATCAGATGCTGCTGATGCGGGGCATCGTGTAGCTGGAGCCGGTGATGCCGGGAATGACGATGTCTCCCCGGCGCATCTCTGCGATGAGTTCCTGGCCCGCCTCGGACCAGCGGACGCCGCGGACACCGGCCTTCGTCTTTCCCTTCGCCTCGATCCGGGTGACGCCACGCAGCTGTTCGCAGACCATCGCCGCAACCACCCGCACGCTGCCGGGTGACGCGTGCTTCTGATCTGTGTCCTGCCCGCGGAAGTGGTCCCAGACGGGGAAGATATCCGCCGACAGCAGGGTGTCGGCGGGATCCTTGGTGACCTCGAGTGCAAGATCGCAGAACCCCGCCCAGCTGCTGGACCCGGCAAGCGTCGCCGAGGTCCACTCGTCGATCTCCGCTGGCACCCGGTCCAGCCCCTCAGCGGTGTACATCCGGTAACCCTCGATCAGCCAGTTCAGCACGCCACTGGCCTCCTCGGCGACGATCGCGGTTGCCAGGCCGTGGATAAGCTCGGGGCCACCGGGTGCTCCGAATTCGACGTCGAACCGGATCACCCGCAGCCGACGGCGCATCGCCGCCATCGCAGACGGCGCCCACTGCAGCTTGTTGTTGGTGCGCAGCACCAGCAGGTGTGTCTGTTCCCACTCGACTGTGTCCTGCCCGCAAAGCCGCCCGCTGATCCAGCCACCGCCCGTCAGTTTCTTCACGCGGTCGAGGTTGAGCTGCTGCGGCGGGACTTCATCTGCGGTGGCGAACCTCGCCCCTTTCAACGGCATCAGATCGGTGGCGTGGTTGTTCATGCCGGCGAGGGTGAGGACGCTGGTCTGCAGCTCGGTCCCGTAGTCGCCGAACACGGCGTTGATGACGTCGACGACGAGGCCTTTGCCGTTGCCGCCGAGACCTTCCAGCACGAGCAGGATGTGCTCGTCCTGACGCCCGAACAGCGCTTGCCCGAGGACCTTCTGCAGCCAGCGGCGAACCTCACCGCTGGGCAGGGCGTCGGAAAGGGCCTGATCCCAGCGCGGGCACGTCGCACCGGCGACGAAGCCGGCTCCCATGGTTCGAGTGACGCGGCACGCTGGGTCTGGCGCCGTGACAGTTACTGCTTCCGCTCCGTCGCGCACCGCCCGCGGATCGGCTAGCCGGATGTAGCCCCCAGCCGTCCCGATGACAGCAGGGTTCGCGTCCAACTCCTCGGTGCGGACAGCTACGGCGGGATCCGTTGCGATCTGCGCGACGACGGCGTTGCGCCCAGCTGTGGACTCGGCTCGCTCGGCGACCTCGACCGCGAGACGCTCGATGATCTCGCCGTTCGGGCCGACCAGATCCCCGAACTCGTCGATCTTGTACGCCGGGTCGCGCTTGATCAGCTTCGACTTCTGCTCGACGGTCACTTTCTTCCACGTCCAAGCGCGGATCTTCCGCTGCCGCATAACGGGGTCGGCGGCCTGGTGGTGCCGCTGAAGCAACGCCTGCACCGTCATCTGCGGCGCGGTGGGATCGATGCGGAAGCGCACGCCGTCCCAGGCGTACCAGGTCTCGGCATCAGCGGCGTGGATCAGCTTGGCGCCGCCCAGGGCAGCGGTGATCGCTTGCGCGAGTTGCCCGTCGGTGGCTTCGACATCCACTGGCCTGGCTGCCGCCCTCGGCCCGAACACGGCTTCCCGGAGCGGTCGCAGATCTGCGGGCAGCAGGTTCCGGGCGTACCCGGAGGCGGTGTCGATCGGAAGGGCCGCTGATGCGAGTTCGTCCACCGCGCGCTGCGTGTACGCCGGCAGCAACGGATCGACCGCTGGCGGCCCCTCGATCACCTCGACAGCAGCAGTGTCGGCCGCTGTGGCCGGCTCCGGGGCCAGGGCCAGCGCGCCGAGGGTCGGCGTCCAGCCCACGACCACTCGCTGCTCGTAGCTGCCCGCCGGGTCGGTGCGCGCAGGTGCCCAGAGTTCCACTTCCTGCCGCAGCGCGGCCGCCCCCGACCGGAACTTGGCCGCGTGTTCCCGCACCCCCGCCTCACCGACAATCAGCCGGAGGTTTGCGCCGTTCGGGCCGGGTGCGGAGACCTCGGTCCCGCCGGCATCGGCGTCGCCGTCGAGGCGATCGGCGTACTCATCGAGGTCCTCGGCGGTCACCGCGGCAAGCTGTGCCCGGAACGGCACATCGTAATTCTCGCTGGCCCACGCGACTTTCTCCGCGTCGCTCCAGTTGCGCAGCGCGGCAAGCAGGTTCAGCCGATCGGTGTGCTCGCCGATGTTGGCGTCGCGCATCATCGTCCCGGACCAGGTGTGGATGCCCCACCCCCAGCAGCAGCCGTCGTGCAGGGTGCAGCTCTTGGCGTTGTCGGCGCCGCCCCAGTGCCAGATCGGGCATCCGCAGGTATCGACGAGCCCGGCGTCGGAGAGGCGAGGGTCCGCGCCGACGATGTCGTCCCAAGGGATCTCATCGATCGCGGCCTGGATCTCGGAACGCCACCCCCCGTCCGCGCCGTACTCGCGATCGGCGCGGCCCCGGCCGAGGGCCATACCTCGTAGCGGAAGAAGCTCGTCCGGGCAAGCCGCTTCGGGGTCGGTCAGCCATGCGGGGGCCTCGGGGAGTTCGCCGCCGGTGGCGAACACCCCTCCCTCCGCGGCGGCATAGGCGAGTCCGCCGGCCTCGTCCAGGGTGGTCGGAGGGGCAACGAGGAAGCGCCTGCCAGCGAGCACATCCACCACGCCGCCGGCCGGCAGTTTGATCCCGGTACGGCTGTGCAGCGCGGCCGGGTCGACACCGGTGGGAGCGCGGAAGACGAAGTGTCGGCCGCCCTCTTTCTTGCCGCCGACGACCTGTGCGTTGGCTGTGACGACGTCGGGGGTGAACCCGGCCGCGACCAGCGCATCGGTCCCCAGCTGGTTGTCGGTGTCGATGACGATCCAACCGCTAGCGCCGAGGTTCACGCCGAGGTTCCCGCACTGGCCGAGCCACGCGAGGGCGTCAGCGCGAGTCATCGCACGGACGTCGGGCCAGGCCCGGTTCACCGGCTCTTTCACGCGCTTCCTCAGCGGCAGCAGGTGCGCGCCGTGGTGGTGCAGGAGATCGATCCAGGCTTCGGCGACGGCGCTCATCGGTCGCCACCTCGATCCAGGACGGCCACCATCTCGCCCACCCGAAAGTTCAGGCGGTAGCCGATGCCGCGGAGAGCGACGGCGACCTCGGCGGGATCAGTCGGATCTGCGCAGTCGGCCCAGGCACCGCCGCTATTCTCGACCACAGTGAACCCGCCGAGTGCGGCGACGATCTCAAAGACTGGCTCGGGCGCGGGCCCCGGGGCGGGCCTGGCGGCCTCGCGGGCGCGGTGACGGGCGATAGCGGCGTGGCGGCGCCGTGCCCGGGGATCGGCGTAGGTAGGTGTTACGCTCATTGGAGTTTCCTCTTTTCTTTGCGGTAGAGCGGATGCTGAGCGAAGTTCCCTCGGTCTGACCACCGGGGGTTTCGCTATTTCTGGGGGCTTTGGGCTAGCTGGCTTCGTCCAGGTATGCGTAAATCCAGCTTCGCTTGATGCGGTAGCCGCGGCTGACCTTCGCGGCACGGAGCTTGCCGCTACGGATGAGTCTGAGCACCGTCTCCGGGCAGACCTCCATCTCAGCCGCAGCGCCGTCGGTCGTCAGGATCGCGTCGGGTTCGGCGATGGTCACGGTCGTCATCAGACTGTCTCCTTACTGCGTAGTCGTGTGTCGTGCCCACCGAGTAGAGCACACATTTTCCGAAACACCTCACGAGATTGCGTGTCGCGAAAGCCCGCGTGCCGCATAGCAATTCATCAAAATGGAGAGACGCTCCTCTACCCGATTTCGCACGTCTCTCCAACTCAAAGAATGCGACACGCCGACGCGGGCCCCCACCGCCGGACCAGCTGAGGGTCGCGGCTACCCCGCTGGCTGTGGGTGCCCGGCCGCGACACGCCGACGCAGCGCCCCTCACGCAGCGTCGGCCACCCCCTCCGTCTCCGCCGCCGCAGCCGCAACCTTCGCAACCACGGTCCGATGCAGACCCGTCGCGGCCGACACCGATCGCTGTGAAGCCCCCGACGCGATCCCGGCCAGAGCCGCAGCCACCGTCACCACCGGCGCCCGCACCCGCCCCTCTGCCACCAACTGCTGAGACAGCCCCATGAACCGTTCCGCGTCCGGCCCGTCCACCGCCCCCGCGACCGCGCCGGCCCGGGCACCCGGGTTGCGGGTGGCCGTCGGCTTCTTTGTCGCGCGTCGGGTGGCCGGCTTCGGCTTGCGGGTGGCCGGTCGGGTAGCGGTGGCCGGTTTGCGGGTGGCCGGAACGCGGTCGGTGGCCGCGTCGGTGGCCGGTTTGGTCACGGTGGCCGGAACACAGGCGGCCACCGTGTCGGCGGCCGTGGCCGTGGCCGCCTCGGTGTCCGGCCGCAGCGCCAGCACCATGATCGAGCTGACCGCGATCGTGGCATCGGCCAGCAGCGGCCAACCCGCTGCGACCGCTGCCGGCTGCCCCAGCGCAATTGCGAGGTCCCGGAGCGCCGCGAAGCTGAGCGCAAACGCCAAACCTGCGATCGCCACCCCGCCCGCGACTCCGGCGCGGTACACGCGTCGGCGGACTCCGCGGCCATGCGAACGGGCGAGGCCCTCGGTGACCGCGAGCAGGGCCAAGGGTGGGAGAGCGGCCGCGACGGCGGCCGGAACGCGGAGGGCGGCATGCGCAGTCAGCAGCGCGTGTCCGACATTGCCGGCCACGCTGACCGCGACGGCCGCGGCCAGGACGCCGGCCCAATACCTACGTGCGTTCATCCGGCAATCACCGCCTCTGCGACCTCGACCAGGCCGTCGAACCGCTCGGCGACGAGGGCCGCCAGCCCGATCGTCCTCGCCTCTCCGAGCACCCCGAGGGCGGCGTTGGCGAGCGGATCGGCGCCGAGGATCCTCTGCGGATCCGGCTCACCCCCGCAGAGCCGGAGCCGCCACTGTTCGGCCGCACAGACCCCGATCCAGATCGTCTCGGCGAGGCTGCACCCACCCCGAACGGCAGCGGATTCGGCGACGGCGCAGATGGTCACGGCCTCGCGCGTCGGGGGTAGGTGCGGGTCCGGGTCCAACTCTTCCAGGGCGGAGAGGGGCGCGCCCTCTCTAGCGATCCACGCGCGGTGCTCCTCGGCCCAGGCCCCGATGAACTCAGCGTTCTCCAGGCCGATCTCGTCCACGGCGACGTTGACCGCGCGAGCATGCAGCAGCATCCGATACGCCCCGATCACGCGGTGAATCTCGGCCACGGTGACCGTCAGCCACTGCAGCGAGATCCCGCCCGCGGCGAGGTGATCCGCCACCGCCACGGCGGCCGCGCGGGCGCTCACGCTGCACCCGATTCGCTGGTGCGGACGCGCCGCTGGATCGGTGTCGCGGTCAGCCACCGGTCCGACGATTCCCGATCGATCAGCGTCCGGTTCCCCGCTTTGTACGCGCGCAGATCACCCGCCGCGATGGCGCGATAAATCGTCCGCCGGGATAGCCTGCTGCGCTCAACAAGATCCCCAATCCCCTCAAATTCCATGCGTTTCAACTCCTTTTCGCCGCCCGGCCGTGTCGGTACGGGCCTCTCTGCGCCACACCGTGCCAGGGCGCGCCACCCCGACGCGAAGAGGGCGCGGTTCGCAAAATGTGAATTGAATCACACTCTGACATGAGTTTGCTGTGACGGTGCGTGCCAGGGTGTGCCTGACTCTCTAAAACGGAGAATTGCAGGCAAAGCTAAAAGATCGACGGTCGACTTTTTGGGTGCATCATGTTTGCCATGAGCACTTTTCCCGTCCGATTCGCCGCCGCCACCGCGGTCGCAGGCACCCTTTTCCTCGCCGGTTGTGCCGGGCCAGATCCGGCCCAGCTCGTGGAGCCCGTCGCACCGCAGCGGCCGCCGAGCATGGTCGCGGACACCGGCAGTTGCGGCGATTCGGCAACCCTCGGATACAGGCTCTGTGCGAGCCAGGCCCAGAGCAAAGCCGACCGCATCAATGCGCTGTCCGACCGCGAGTATGAGCAGGCGCAGGCCGCTTACGAAGCGGCGCAGAAGCGCTACAACGCGGCCGTCGCGGATGCGAAAAAGAATCCGCTGGAGCGGTTCATGGATCGCCTCGGCCGGGCGGGGTTTATCGGCATCGGGATCATCATCGCGGCGGTGGTTTGCGCCCGCAGCGATGCCGCGACCGACCGCCGGCGGGCCGCGAAACTGACCGGCGCTGGGCGTGACCCGCAGGGTCCGGCTGTGCAGAAAATCGCGATGGAAACGGCCGGGTTCAACGCCGTCATGACCATCGCCGCGGCGGCCGGCGCGGTGGTCGCGGCGTACGGAATCGGGGGCGTCGGCGGCGCCGTGCTGGCGGGTGTGCCGGCCGGACTGGTCGCATGGGGCCTTGTAAAACGCGTTGGGAATCTGCATGGTGCGGAGAAGGGCTACGTGGCTGCGGAGGCCGATTACCAGGCCGACGTGGCTGCCGCCGAGGCCGAGGCCGCGGCCGAAATCCGTACGCCGCACGCTGATCTTGGCCTGGGACTGGACCCGGTCACTCCGGCCGCGCGGGTAGTACCGGAACCCATCCTCAGCCGCGAAGAGGCGCTCGTGTACGGCCGCACAGGTGGGGTTGAACTCACGCCGGGGTCGGCCGCCGCGGCTCTGATCGACCGCACTGGGAAAGATGGCCCGGCCCGGCGTTTTTGGGTGCAGGCCTGCGAGGCAGCGAAGCTCGGAACGCTGTCGGAGAGCAGGACTTTCACCCCGTCCGTCGCGCTGCTGAGCGTGACACCGCTGGCCAGCGGTGACGCTGTTCTGACCGCGAAGCCGGACTCGATCACCATCGGCGAAATGCAGCTCAAGGGGATCGTCGACCCGTTCATCCGCGCCGCCGGAATCCGTGCCGCCGTGGGTTCCTGGGAACGGGATCACGTGTCTGGCGAGTGGAGCATCACGCTGTCGAACCGTGCCCCGGAGAAGGCAAAAGTCACGGAGGAGTGGGTCTGATGGGCGACGACTTTCTACCGCCGGACCCGGGCAGCTGGGGCGAGAACACCGCTTTCACCCCGCCGGATTTCGACCGGTGGGAGAGCGAGTGGGAGAGCGACACCGACGATGTCGAGGATATCGACAGCGATGCCGACGATCCCGATCCCGAGCCCGCACTGACCGCCGCGGAGCAAGCCGCGCAGGCCCGCCGGCTGGAGCAATGGGTCGACGAGTACCTCGACCTTTTGCCCCGGATCGAGGCCGCGAAACCGCTGCCAGCGCAGGAAGTTTCAGAGGGTGAACTGCGCGGCGCCGAGCGCGTTGCGGAGTCCGTCCGGCAGTTCCTCGCCGCGCGTAAGCAGCAGTTGGTTTTCACCGTCGGGATCCGCGGCGACGCGATCGTGGCTGATGTCGATGTCGTCGGGGAAACCCGCAAGCAGGCGTACGGCGAGTGGCTCGCCGGCGGCCTCCGCGATCGCGGCCATTGCGGAAATTTTGAAGTTCATGTGCGTGCCTCTGACCAGCACATTCTGCTGCTCCGCCGCGGGGTCACCGGACCCGGTGGTGCCTGGCGGGCAGCTGGGGCACAGGCGGGGAAATTCTTCACGGATCCGGCGGCGCGGGCGAAGGTTTTCGAACTCGCGAAGCTGCACCAGACCCGCAAAAGTGACGGCCGCAAGCGGTATCCGACCGTCGCCGTGTGGGGTGAAGATGACCGCGGCGGAACCGTCGAGCTGCGACTTCTGGAGGGCCACACGCTGGCCAAGGCGCAGTCCGCCGAGGGCGCGCTGCGACAGGCCCTGAACGCACCGGATTTGGTGGTGGATTCGGTCGGTGTTCACCCCCTGATCCGGTTGAACACGCGGCCGCTGGTCCGCGAGTTTCCGAAGCAGAATCCGTTGCGCCCCGAGCTGTTTGTGCGTCCGCGGACGCAAGCGGAACGGCACGTGGCGGCCTCGGATTTCGTGTTGCCGTTGGGTGTTCGTGCAGACGGTTCTCCGATCCTGGTGCATCAGGATCGTGTCCCTCACCTGGGCGTTTTCGGGGGCACCGGAGCGGGCAAAACGGTGCTGCTGACCATGATCGTGCAAGCCGCAATTCTCCAAGGTGGAGAGGTGATTCTGGCCGATGCGAAGAACGGCAAGGACATCCGCAGACTCGCCCTCGCGGGCCTGCCCGGGGTGGTGCACTACTCGGTGTGTGAAGCCGGTCTGCACCGCGCAGTGCTGTACGCCCGCGAGGAATTGGCACGCCGCCAGCAGCTCGCAGCGGCCCTGCAGGCGAAGGGGATTGAGTACAGGCCGACCCCGCTCCTGCTGGTTTTCGATGAGGCTCCCGCATGGATCAATGACCGTGCCCGCGCGTCGAATCCGAAGCCCGTTCGCGACGCCGCCGGCGCGGTCGTGGGCCACCTCAGCTACATCGCCTCGCAGGCCCGCGAGCACCGCATTTTCCTCCTCACCGCTGGCCAGTTTGCGTATGTGAGTGCCTTCGCCGGCGAGTGGAAAACGAACACCAGCACCCTGGTGATTCTCGGCCCGCCGAGCGAGATCAACCGCCAAGCCTTGTTTGAGGGCGAGAAGCGCGGACAGGTGTCTGACCTGGGCAATTTGATCACGAAAGAGCACAAGGGCCGCGGCCTCGTCGCCGATCAGGAAACCGGAAAAGTTGAGCTCTTCCAGGGCTTTTACAACCCTCCGTCGGACGCCGACGCGTTCCAGCATGCCGTGATGCAGGCCCCGAAACTCCGCCGTTTCGCGTGGGGATTCCCGCTGCCGGGCGAAGAGGGCGGAGATGGTTCGTGGCAAGAGTGGACGCCCGCCACGGTCCCCGCATCCGACGATCTCCCAACGGTTTACCTCGACGGACCGGACGGAAATCCATTGCCGGATCTGGCGATTTTCGATCCGACATCACCGCTGTATTCGCCGGGCCAGCGCCGCGTCCGGAACGAGCACGAACACCGCAGCAGCTACGACAACTGAGACCGAGGCGGAGAACTTTCATGGGCCGAATCCACGCCCCGACCGGCACAAATCTCATCGCATCGCGCGAAATGGCGCCGGTCTATGCGCGCAATCTCAGCGCTGCGGTGACCACGGCGCTGAAGCCGGTTTCGGCCCTCGCGCAGTTGCGCGAGGGGGCATCGCCGGACGAGGTGATCGCCGCTGTCGCGCACCTCCGCGCCAGCCAAGTGGAGGTCGACCGCTGGGCGGACCAGTTGGTCGGTGTGGCGGTCCTCGGCGGCGCGGCGCCCACCAGCGTCGCGGCGGTGCTGCAGATGCGCCCCGCGACGCTGCGGGCCCGACTGCGGAGCACCTGGGCAGCCGCCCGTGGCAAACAGTTGCAGCGTGATCCCAAGCGCGGTGACGGGTGGGGCCTGGCGACCGCACAGGGGCCGATACAAGGCGATGCAGCATGATCGCCAATCGCCGCCCGGTTCAGGAAGCCGTGGAAAACAACGGTCTCGACGGCTTGACCAGCGAATCCGCCTCGGACCCCGCGGGCTATCGCCGCCCGGTACAGGGTTATCGCCGCTCGGGACATGCCCTATCGCGGGGCGGTGCAGGCCCAAAAGCCGCTCGGGACATGTCGTTTTCGCTACAGGCCCCGATACAGGGTGCGATACACCACCCGGTACAGACCCCGGAACAGGGGTGGCCACAGACCCCAATAAGCCCGTTGGTCCCGGACGGCCCCAGCAAACAGCTGGCCGAGGCCGTGCAGGCCGCGCTGGCCTATCCCGGCTACTCGCTGTGCGTCACGCCGACGCCGGCCCACGTGGCCGTGACGGTGACCCCGGCGGCCGGTACATCGCCAGCGGACGTGGAGCACCTCGCGCACGTCGCTCGGCAGGTTCTGGCCCTGCGCGGCCTGGGTTCATGGCGAGCGCTCGTACAAATCCGGCCGCCTGAAATCGTCCTGCTGCGATCGGTGGAGGAGGTGCCTGATCCGTAACCGCTTCCGCATGTCCACCACCACCACCAGACAACCGAAAAACACTCACAGAAAACGGGGTTCAACATGATCACGAAAACTCACCCGGAGCGCATCGCCAGGCTGTTGCTCACCACCGATCTCCCGGCCGGTGTCAACGCCGCCGCCGTAGTGCAGCTCGTCGACGACGGAGCGAGCCGCGCCAAGGTCTACGCCGCGACCGAAAAACTGGTCGCCGCCGCGTGGGCCGGGGCGGGCCGGGAAGCTGCCGCCGCCACGCGCCCGAAGGCGGTGAAGCAGGCACAGGAACGGCTGCGCGCTGTGGCGGAACTCGAGGCCCTGCTGGGGCTCGCGCCCGACAACGCGGAGGGCACCGCGGATGAGCCGGTTTCGGCGGTGGTTTCGGACACCGAAACCGACGTCGAGTCCGAGCCCGCCGACGCGCCCGCCGCAGCACACACCTGGGGGGCCGCCTGATGGCCACATTCCGCGAAAACCTGAACGCTGACCTCGCCGCCGGCGGCCGCGCCCTACACCGGCATCCACTGCTGACGCTGGCGGGGCTCGCGCTGATGACGTTGGTGGCGATCGGCATCCACAACGCCGAGCAGCACCCACCGCCGCCGATCCGAGTGGAGATCGTCACCCCCGGCGGCGTGCCGCAGAGCCTGCCCACATCCGCGTGGCCAGATCACCTGGGAGAGAAGTGATGATGCAGAAACTCAAGACGGTTCTGAGCCGCCCCCGGGTCCGCGCCGGGGTGGCGGCGACGGTGGCAGTCGCAGCCGTGGCGGCCGCTGCGATGGTGGGTGTGCATGTGGGCCGGGGAGAGGGCCGGGAGCAGGCGCAGGCTGAGATGCAGCAGCAGTTCCACGACGCCCGCAATTACGCCGCCAGTTTCGGTATCTCTGCGGCAGCATCGCGCGAGGATGTCGACAAGATCCGCGCGGACCGACGGGAAAACGCCCGCATGGCGGGAACGGTTGCTGATCCTGGTGACCTCCCAGAGGCACTGCGCGCCGCGGCACAGGCCGCAGCTGCGAAGGTTGCCAGCAGCCCGTACGGGACCCGGGTCAACGGCATCGCGTGGACCTCTGAGCCGGGGTGCCTGACGCTCTGGATTCCCAGGTTCGAGGGTGAGCTTTTCGCGATTCCCACCGACATACCGAATGGCCGCGTTGTTGGTCTCGGGTCAACGTGCAAACCCGCGCCCGCCGAGGCACAGGCCGGGACCCTCGCTGAGCGTTGGGAATCCGCAGTTCAGCACGCAAACGCTTTCGCCTACACCGACGGCGGCCGGATCGTGCTGACCCTGCGCCGGTGCGACGGCTTCGTGGCGCCCGTCAACGGCGGCGAGGCGCTCGACGTCGTGCCGCCGCTATCGGATTCGGAATTCTGCAAGAAGGGGAAGTGATGACGAAAATCCATCGACGCTGGGTGACCGTCGCTGCGGTCACCGTGATGGCGGCGGCGCTGGTCGGCGGCACCGCCGTGGTGGCCCTGGATCAGGGCCGTGCGGAGGGGTGGTCGGAGATCGCGGCGCAGTTGCCAGCATCGGTCGGGCCCGTGTTGCCGGATACCGATCGCCCGGCTGCTGTGACGCCGGTGGTGGAACCGGACGCCGCCGAGGAGGTCGCGGACCAGGTGCTGGCGCAGTACCCGGACGTCGACCGCGGCGCTCTGATCGATGCGCTCCACCGCGGTGATCTGTATGCGTGGTCGGTCGCCAGCGGAGGCGTCGAGTATTGCCGCAGTTACGCGGTCGGCCGCGACGGCCGGATCTGGTCGCTCGAGCACGGTTTGTACGCGCACCAGGGCCGGGCACTCAGCACGACCCGGGATGACTGGAACTGCAGCGCGCAGCAGAAACCCGGCAGCTGATCCACCACCAGGGAACAGGCCCCGATCCGCAGCGGGATCGGGGCCTGTTTCGTTCGCCGGGCCGGTGGGGGCGGGGCCTACCCTGGGGGCATGGAATCGGAGCAGCGTGAGCACGTGCCCGTCGTCGCGGCCAGCCCCGAGATGCTGGCACTGCTGCGCATCGCGGAGCAGCAGGTTCGCGATGGGAAAGTGCAGCCGCGTCCGGTGCGGGAACTGTGACCGGGCGGCCGGTGCCGCCGGGTCGGACGGCGGACGACTCGTACACCCCGAAAGCGGCGACGATGTCTCCGGCTGAGCGGTGTGAGCACGTGGAGCATTTGTCGCGCGAGATCGAGCGGTGGTCAGCCGAGTTGAACAGGCGGCTGGCGTGACTGTTTTATGGCGGGCGACCAGGGCCTATCTATAGGGGGCTGGGCGGCAAAAGTGACACGGAGGTGACACATGAGCGGTGATCACCCCCGCGCACGCCCCGCACGAACGCCGAGGTCAGTCGATTTCCGTGGACCCGGTGGTCCGCAAAACACGCTGGTATGGCTATCTTGAAAGCGAGAGACGGCTAACACCGTCCGGGGGTTCAAATCCCTCCGTCACCGCCATCATCATGAGTCCGTGGCGGGCCCGCGTGACGATCCGCGCCGCCTCGCCGGCGTCCGAGGTTGGGCGCTACGTTGCCGCTACCAGCTCCGGGCTGACGCCACGGGACGCCTCGCGGGCCAGCAGCCGGTCGCGTTGTTCTTCGAATCGCGCCGCCTGGACCTCCATCTTCTCCAGGTGCGCGGCCAACTCTTCGCGGCGCTTCTCGCCGGCGGCGGTGAAGTCGGTGCGGTCGAAGATCTTCCACTGACGTAGCGGGGGCCGCACGACCTCCTCCAGGTGCTGGCG
>WBZQ01001122.1_pt1 | contig 19084 bp, 16 predicted proteins | sample 5204251 | NCBI WGS metagenome assembly WBZQ01 (sample SAMN12412402, study PRJNA552823) | activated sludge metagenome | isolation source: activated sludge from nitrification reactor of wastewater treatment plant... | place: USA: Virginia | collected 2017-09 | reverse complement strand
CTTTTCCCATTAAACGCCTCCCCAATGCTCGGAAGATGAATTTTGGATTCCCTAAAACGTAACGCCTAAATAATCTCTTCGGTTCTAGCATTAAGCGATATAACCATTCCAACCCCCATTGACGCATCCATAATGGCGCACGGGGAACTGCACCGGAGTAAAAATCAAACAGAGCCCCTACTCCCAGCACAATGGGAACCTTTAAGCTGTCTGCATGGCGGGCAATCCAGAGTTCCTGCATCGGCACCCCCAAAGCAACAAAAAGAATTTGCGCTCCACTATCATTAATGGCAGCAATAATATCCGCTTCCCTATCTGACTTGAAATAACCATCATGAATCCAAACAATATTTAAACCCGAATACTGAGATTTCATATTCTCAGCACAACGTAGAGCAATTCCCGGGCGGGCACCCAATAAAGCTATCTTTACACCAGCCACTGCAGCATCACGACAGATTACCGGAAATAAATCTGTTCCATTAACATTATCAATTATAGTCAGACCCGCCCATCGAGCTGCCAATCGCATACCAATGCCATCAGCAAATAATAAGTCAGCGTCATGTAACACCGAAAGATAATTTGCATTCATAGAAGCGACATTAACACAATGAGCATTAACGAAATAGATTTTGCGTCGCACACTTGAATTTGCTTCACGAACAATTCTGATACTGGCATCCGATAATTTTACATTCTGGATTTTTAATCCAAACAAAGTGATCTCGTCCATGATTGTTCACTTATGGTAATTAATATTACGATCTATATTTGGGGTTTACGGTTGTTAATATCTTTTTAGTTGGCAAGAACAGCATCGTAAATTTTTGCAACCCCTTTTGCCATGCTCAAATCTGAAAATTTTTCCACCTGCAAATAATAGGCATTAGTTCGCAAATTTCGCCAATCATATTTGTTATTCATCAGATCAGAAAGGGCAGAAGCCAGTGAATCAGCATCCCCTGGTTTAACCACAATACCAGCTAGGCCATGCTCCAGGACTTCGGGTATGCCTTCTACATCGGACGCTACTACGGGCACTCCCGCCGCCATGGCTTCCAAAATAACCATGGGCATGCCTTCACCAAAAAGGCTAGGCAACACAAGAACATCCATTTTACGCAGCTCAAAATCAACATCTTGCACAAAACCAACCCAATCAATCATATCGGCAACACCTAGCCGAACAGCCAACGCCTTAATCACATTCTCGTACATTGGAGTTTCAAATGGACCTACTGCACGCAAATGCACCGCATAATTATTTTGACGAAGAACTGCCAAAGCCTGAATTAGAATTTCTATACCTTTACGTGGACGAAATAAGGCGACGCTACCAATTATCCATTCAGATTGAGGCACAGATCGATCTGATAAAGTACCTGGCGTTACCACACCATTAGACACCATCGTTATTTTTTCCGGCAACCACCCCTGCTGCTTCAAATAATTCTCTAAGCTTTTCGATACGGGAATTAATTGTGAAACCCCCATTAAACTTACTCGCTCAACAAAAGCATTTACACGATTACGGAAAAAATTCTCCGTGTCGCGTGTAGTGGGGCTATGCACATGATGAACAAAAGGTACTCCCGACAACCAAGCTGCTATACGTCCTATCAAAGCAGCTCTCGGAGTATGAGTATGTATTAATGTATAACCTTCCTTCCTTACAATGCGCGCAATCTCTTTTGCTGGGATCAGATCAAATTTTGACTTCATCGGTATGGCAAATAATGGCACCGTAGATTTCCGGCACTTAGAAAACTGAAGTAACTTCAAACATGCAAAGCCCACCTCATAGCCATAATCTGGCAAACAAAGCGCTAATACATCTTGGACCCTTTCGGCCCCCGCAAAAAATTCTCCATTAATAATATGCAGGACCTTTTTTCTTTCTTTACTTACAGTCATGTTAAGCACTTTGAGGTAAAAAATTATAGAAGAAAATTATTCCTAAAATCTCTCATCTAAACACATGAAAGCACTAGTCATTAATACTACTTGATTGATAATGATATTAAGAAATTCGTGAGTCTCTTCTTTATTGATCATTGAACGAATCTTGCAAAATTCCTAATTCTAAAATTCAAATATTTTCAATCTTCAAAGTTGACTATCTCTAGGAATTCGTTTTCCGGCTATCATTACTACTCTGGCAGGAACACCAACTACGGTGGCATCATCAGGCACGTCATGAACCACGACAGCGTTCGCTCCTACCTTTACTCTATTGCCAATTCGGACACTTCCGATTACCTTCGCTCCAGCACCAAATTCAACATCATCACCAATCACAGCATGTCCAGAACCGATCGTCACATGCTGCCTGATTTTTACTCGACTACCGATTTTTGCGCCGGGAGCAATAACGATTCCCATACAGTGAGAAAAGTTTATATTCGCGCCTATTTGTACTCTATAGGGAATAAATGCTCCATATACGATCCGTATGATGAGCATGATAATGCGTGGCAGGAATGGAATATGCCACAGATAAAGCCGGTGCATCAGATAATAAAGTGATTCCATCAATTATTCCTCCTGGCTTTCCGTACAAAATTCATCTGTCATATCTTTGCTCAATGTCTATCAATTACCTCATCTGGTTGGACTTCTCATTCCAAGCAAAAAGAGTAAGAAAACGCAAAGGCATACGTATTCCACGGTTCAACAATGCAACATCTGATGAGTTCAAGGGTTTAACAATGAATAAACCCAACCCATAGGCAAGAATCACAACTGTTAACGTCAACCAAACCCCAAATTCATCTTTAATGAATAACCCAATTCCAGCTAGGAATGTTGCCAAGCCTATACCACGTAAAATACCAAACCAGTCCAGCTTGATAAAGTTAACCTGACGCTTTAACCACACCATAATTATGCTGTTCATGATCCAGGCATTTAATACAATTCCACTAATCACCCCCAGCAATCCCCAATTTACACCGAAAAAAACGACTACTGGAGTTAACAGCAACAGCAAACTAAAGAACCTTAATTGCCGAGTATATGAAAGCATTTCCATTACCATACTAATCAGCTGTCCCTGACTGGTAGTTCCTAAACCAAACAACATGATTAGCATGAACAGACCGGCATCGGTGAAACGCCCGCCACTCACTAGCGCTATGATTTCGTCACCTCCAATGCTGATCGCGATCATGCTTAAGGCTATAATCAGTAAATTACTCTTCCACAAAAGCGCAATTCCCTGTCCAACTATTTCATAGTCTCCTGCCACTTTTCGTGAAATAAGCATAGGACGAATAATATTCGCTAATAAATTGGCGGGGAGATAACGTCCGATGATAATGAGTAATTGTTGCAAAAAAGCGTACATACCGGCGATTTCTAGCCCCAAAACGCGGGCCACGAGAATTCGCAAGGCTCCCATACTGGCAACAGCCCTACAAAAATTAACGCCTGCCATATGCCAAGCAAAATTTGCAATTTCATAAGCACTTACCCGTAAATTCCCCGATCCGGAAAGATTCTGCAATTTTCGAATCAAAAAGTACTCGCACAACATAAAGCAAATGAATGCAACTATTAAATCCACCCACAACAGTTGTTCCAGCGTGATACTTTCAATCATCACGAGTATCGCAACTCCGAGCAGGCGCCCCAACGGCATAAAAGCATGTGTAAGCTGCGACCAGCGTTGCTCAAGCAAACACTCCAGCATCTCCGCGGCATAGCGGAAACCTAGCACAGTGATGATGAGACCCAAACCTAGTAATGTAGCATTCTGTTGTAATTCACTGAAACCCAACCAGGTAGTAATCTCAACCCAAAAGACAGCAATTACTAGTGTCCATACCACCATAATGGCAAGACGAATCAATGTCATCCATGCAACGAATTTTTTCAGCGCCTCAGGCTCTCCTCGAACAGCTAACTCAGGTAAGAAGCGTCGCACAGCTTCGAGCATGCCTAATGAACTCAATGGCACCATCATTTCCACCATGCCCCACAGAACCATATAAGCGCCATAATCCGATGCCCCTAACAAGCGTACTAGCCACAGCGTTAATATAAAAGATGTCAGGGATTGTGCAGCCCGACCCAGCAAGAAATGTTGAATCGCTTTACGAAAACGTTTACCAGTATACAAACCTGAACTATTCAACTTCAAATCCCAGCAATTTACGATATTGCGAATCTACCTCATCGGCAATAATGTCATAGGTGCGATTGTTTCTAACCCAAATCGGTCCTTTGGAAGCTATTTCTTTGGCATATTCTGGATTATCCAGCAAATAAAACACTTCGTTGACAAAAGACTGTACATCCCATTCAATACATCTTCCCACACCACTGTCACTCAGAATCTGGCATTGCTCGGGATGTTTATTCGCGACGATGCATTTTGCCATCGCCATGTATTCTATAAGTTTCGTAGGTGATGCGGGAAGAAGTGCCGGAATAGGAGATAAAGGTGAAAAACAAATATCAGCTTCGTTGACCAGTTCCCAAGCCTGTTCTCTCGGCAAGAAACCAGTTACAGTCACAGCGTCTGATAAACCTAATTCAATGGCTTCCTTTTCTATCGCCTGTCGGTCAGAAGGCAATTGACCATCTCCAACATATATTAACCGAGCATTGGGATAGCGTAATCTGACTTGCCTCAGCACTTTCAGCAGAATCTGCGACTGTCTTAATTGCGAAATAAGCCCCAGGTAGAGTAGCAAGGGAGCATCGATATTGGGTGCACGCGCATCTTCAGCATTTCCAATTTGGTCACTTCTTATTCCCATCGGAACAGGCGTCATTTTTTGTGGGCAGATACCTTGCTTTGCTACGTCTTCTTTCATACGCTCACTCTGCACAAAGATATGATCGGCTGATGGAAGAATAATATCGTACAACAGTTTCTGGATGATTTTTCCCTTCAACCAAACCAAATGATGATGAGGAACCAGTCGATTACTTGCCTGATAAAGCTTAGATTCTGCAAAAGGATAAGACATCCAATAAACAAAACGCGCACCGGTTAATTTGGCTGCAATCCAAGCAATTAAACTGGCAAAAAACTTATCTCTGACTTGAATAACATCGTATTGGTTTTTGAATGCTAACCGAAGAATTATCAAATCTCCCCACATATCTAAAAGATTATTTAAAATTCTTCCTATCAAGCCACGAGCAGTACTACTAGGAGTAAGATAAACTCTGTTCCCCAGCCATTCTATGGGAGAGGGTTCATTAAATTTATTTGTTCCTCTCTGCATTAACCAATCTATTCGATACCCTCGCTTTAACATTTGTTTTGCAAACAACTCAACAACGTCAGCCCGAAAAGGCGGAAAGCGGTCTTCAACAATGTAAAGCATTTTCATAAGAGCTCTCTAGGAAATTGCAATAATGACGCGACACCTCTTCTTCATTATCAATCAAGAAGAATCTTCAATAGTTTATAGAAGAATAGAAAATGGCATCAAAGGAAATTCAACAAGTTCTTACGATGTAGTAAATATTGTTGAAACATTCCAAAATCGCGAAAGTGCGAAAAGTTACAGATTTTAAGCGCCATTTAAAAATTCAAGTATTGAATATTAAAGGATTCAATAATCTGTGGTTTCTTGTTCGCTGCGTCTGCACTATGCCGATGACCTTTAACATAGCTGCCATCAACAAATCTTCCAGGTCAACGAACAAGATCCGGGAAATACTCGTTATTAGCAGCTTTATGACTACGCATTAAATCTTTTGTAGATAGAATTCCAGCAATCAAACGCTTAATGCAGATCCCGCATGAGTAATGAACTAGCATGCGATACAGCATTCCTTCTCTACTGTCATGGGCAGATTGCTTTTGTTATCAATCGATGCTTGAAGCAGAATGTTCTCTAACTTCGTCCAGAACTCATCATTGATTATCAACGGAGTCAAGCATTCTTGTTTTGTTGACAGCGTCGGAGCTTCGATATTAGGCGTTCGCTTCCTGTGTCTATGCGATGTTAATCTCTGCACGTCAACAGCCCTCTAGTAATAACCCAACCGGCGATTCATTTCTCCTCCAACGCTGTTAAAAAAATCCAGTTCTCTCTCAGCAAGGTCTGTACGCCAGCGTTCATCTAGACGGATCCCTTTTTGTGGTGCGAATCTAGTATTATTACCGCTCACTAGATGTCTTGTAGTTTTTGATAATTCAAGCATCTTCTGCTCAAAATCTATATTTAAAAAATCACATAAATGATTACCTATTTTTTCAGGATCAGATGCAAGATCTTCATAGCGCAATTTAAGCAAGCTTTTGGGATCGATGTAATTCTCTAGTAAAGGTAGTGCATCTTGATAATAATTCAACCATGCAGTAACACTTTCAGGTTGACTCCTTCCGCTTGAACGGCGAGATAAATATACCCCTCTTCCGTCACGCGTCAGCAAGAGTACTTTAACAATGTTTGGCCATCGCTGATGAAGTTCGATTGCTTCGCGGAAATTTTTAGATGAATCAATTATTAATGACTTATTCCAGCATCGAGAAATTTCTCTATACAGCGACATTTTATTTTGTAATGCATGCAACAGAGTTGAAGGTATAGGAAAACGATCTCTTAAAAAATCAGGTAAAAAATCTCTGCTCTTCATCCATTTTCTACGTAGAGCAATTCCAAAACGATATATCTGAGTTTGATGTCGATGGTCAACTGTGTTAATGGCAACAGCATCCCACAACCTGAAGCGATAAGGATATTTAACAAAATCAATACTATATTGAGCATCAATCGCATCAAAAATCTTGCGCCAATGATTGCAAGAACTCAACTTATCACCACAGCTACATTCCGCATTGAGACTAAGAGCATTCCCTAGCATATTGACTTCTCCCAATGACGCAGCTTGCGAGTGCCCTCCAATAAACATGTCCGTTAGAGTTGAGCCACTTCGAGCAGCAGAACAAATATAAAGTACTTGAAAATCATCCTGACCATTTTTATTGATCTGATCACCACTAGAATGCATCATATTAGATATTCTCAATTAATTAAATTTTTCAAGTTTCAATTTCTACCTAAGCCACATACCATAATTAACAATCTCAAGTTATCTCAAATCCCCATCGCTGCAAGGTATCTCTTTGAACGTCCATTACCATTTTTAATTCTGCATCACTCCAATTCCATGTCCAAGCGTCTTCCCTAGGCGCAAGTTTCAAGGAATTCACAATTTCCCAGAATTTGGCTTCATGAGGTAAGCTAATTTCCATAAAATCCAACATCCGTTGTAATTGTTGCTGAGGATTTTTTAGAAGATCATCATAACGTACTTGTAATAATTGATGATCTTCAAGCAGATCCATTCCCTTTTCCAGAGAGTGCATTTCTTCCACCCAATTTTGAGCTGCAAGTACTAATGAATTTGAACCTTCAGCAACCATCTGTCGAGGTGTCTTACCTGTCCAATATAGTATGTGATCATTCCACCATGCAACCCTCAGCAATGAATAAGCTACCGAACGACCATCCCTGACTAAATGGATATATTTTGCATCTGGAAAAATCTGTTTCAAAATTGGGATACGTCGATTATTAGCTGTTCTCTTACTTAATAATACCTCACCGCCCGAAATGCGACGCACAGATTCGAATTTATTTATCAGACACTGGGCTACATGTGGTTGAACTAGAAAATCATCTGTGCGAAACGTAGGAATTCCGCAGCGCACATAAACTGATTCAGCTTCGGAAGGAGTTGGTACGATCGACTGTAGCCATTTTCTTCGCTGATCAAAATAAGCTCCACCATGTTTTTTAAACCAAGTAGTGCGCTTATACTCCGGAAACTGATTTAGAATACGCTGCAAAAAAGCTGTGAAATTAAACTGTGGGTAGCGATTTTGATAATTATTCAAATAAGACACACTTCGATGAATTGATAATAATTTATAGAGCAATGTAGTACCCGAGCGACCCGCACCAAGAAGAAATACTACATTTTTGCCTGTTCGGCTCATCATACCTCCCGGAAAAATTTTTCCATTTAATTTAAGATCGCCATACTATGTGAACTGAAGATTTCGGACTGAGAGCAGAGTTTTATATACTGAACCTAACAAATTAATTTCCAAGCACTCTATCAGTTAATGAATTCGTCTATCTCATTAACAAAACTCCCAAATAGTTGATAATTTTATTATTCAGACATTATATTTTTTCAGGAAGCTTAGATATTAAATTTAAAAACAATCACCTTCACTTCAACCTCATTTTTCAGCTTCTAAAGATATCTCAACAATCTTATTGTATTGATGATGCACGTCAGGTCAGCATGAATTTGAATATCTATCAGTCATTAAACAGAAATAACCCTTCTATTTTATATCTGTATAATCTGGTTTTACGCAAATCACTGCTTCTTCATCAGTAAAATTCCTCTTAGTCTACAATAAGAAATTCTATTGCTCTTCTCATTTAATTTTCGAGAAGATTACTAGGTCATCGGGTCGGGCACGTTTCATAGGAAAGAATCCAGGCCATCGCATTCAAATACAGACCAGTCATTATGAGTTGCCAACAGTGTCAGCGGATGCTTGAGATTTACCAATTCATCCAATTGTTAGCAAAACATGTCTTCCTTCTTTGGTATATTCGGATTTGGTGCCATATAACTATGGAAATTTGAAAGAAATTATCTATATTTTATCGATTTCATACAATCAAGGTCACTACAAATGAACAGTATTCAAATTTAAATCATATTGTTATGATTTATTTAGGATAGACTGTTTATTTTTATTGAACTTTAGATTCTTTTCCATCACATGGTAAGCAATTAATAATAAGTCTAAATTTTTATCTAAATCATAATGCAGTTAGAAAATAGCCCGACATCTGAAAAGATTAATTTTCAATGCGCCACTTTTAAATTTAACTTTTTAATAAAAATAGACCAATAAGCTGCTTGCCCCAGCATAAACATCATCAGAAACTGAGTTGGATTAGAATAAAGATGTACATTCTTATAGGGCAGCATAAAAATCAAAATAATTAAACCGACTGCACCAACCCTAAGCAATATGCGATGAATATCCGGAATAGCTTCGTGTTTCGCTGCCAGCTCTGAAGTCCGAGCGCCTAATAAGAGTATAAGGAAAAAAACCAAATGGCCAAGGATACCCGTTTCCCATAATAAAATAATGGTGGTGGTTGTATTAATTTGATAAGGGATTCGACTGGCCAATTCTCCCACACCCAGTTTACTCGTATGAGTCGAGCCCATTCCATAACCGAACAAACTATGTTGGATATCGCCACTTTTCACATTCATATCCCACCAGTTTATCAAAAGACTAACCCGCCCCTTTTGACCCAATTCTACTGATTCGCTTTCTGGATCCAATGCCCTGCTAATATGCTCATAAATTGTAGGGGGGGGTCTATTCGCACTGAATGCATCTGCCGATCCGCCTCCATAATGAAGCTTCTCATACATTAATAATATTCCACTCATAATTACAATTACCGCAATTACAATCGTAATTGATTCTACAGGTCGCCTTAATATTTCCTTGCGGTAGTACAAACCAATTGCAATCGGTAGCAACATTACAGGTAACTTGACTTCTGCCAAGGCCAACGTACCTATTCCTGTCGAAATTATTAAAATCGCCCATCTGCCGTAGATTTTTTTCTCTCTCCATAAGGCAATCGTCAGTAGTATGGTGATTAACAACAAGATAGCCATACCAGCACTGTCTCCTCCACCAGAAATATTGCCGGGGAATGTTCCTACAACTGCATCAAAAGGTGAAAGACGCGTACTCTTCTGAGAAACAAAGATATATTGATAAAGCGCCATGGGGAATTGTACAACTGCCACAACCAGAAGCGCTTTCCAAATTTGCTCTACCACTTTTTCGGGAATTAACCCAAACATAAAGATCAGCATTAATGGCCACATCAGAAAATAATGACGTGATGCATTCACAAAATCAGCAAATTGAGGACGGTCTATAATAGTAGAAAAAATCACCAGTAAAAGAAAAAAAGCGGGAAGTATTAGATCTTTCGAAGTTGAAGAATATAAGATATTTCTTCTACTATGCAAAATGTGAAGTATTAAAGGCAGAATTAATGCTGCACTTACCAGAACGGTAAACCACTGCAGCTGGGTGAAACGTATGAAATAAGCACTTGGTCCGCTGATCAGGAACACCATTATGAAAATAATCCAAACCGTCCAAGTAGTGGGAGCGGCAATTACAAAAACACTCCCATATAAGCCCAGCAAAGCAATCAGAAGAATGACATTTCCAAATGCTGCCAGCACTCCACTTACTACCGATAAAACCAAAACACTCATCAGCAGAATTACAGCAGGGACTGCTTTATAATTGGAATAACTATTAGATATTTGCAGGTAAGGAATTTTCACTCTAATTAATCAAGACATTGATAAAATGGATAAAAAAATAGCTATCAAGCTCAGAGCCATCCTCAAGCGAAAACTACACAAGCGGGAATTATTCTAAATTCAATTTGATACCAATAAATTCATCGGACAGATTGAAGTATTTGTCACATTGACCTTTTTTAGATGCCAAATAGTGAACAGTAAAGTGCAAAACTGCAGGATATATTTATTATTCATTTATCTGATGACTACACTCATGCATCAAAAGCCCCAATCAACCTAGTACGCTGGGAAATATCCACCATTGACAATAAATCCTTAATAAATTTATCTTGTAAATAGTAGGCTTTACGTTCATCAAATGAGATGGAAGATACCCTCACTAGCATGCCATCGGGGACATTGCCGGTTAACCCATAACGCAATTGCCGCAGTTTCTGTTCAATCCCAGGCATTACCGCTTTATCTCCGATAGTCATCCAATAAGTAATGGGTTCAATGCGATTTCCTTTGATGGCCGATAATCGTTTGATAGGTAGGCTTCCGTATATGGTAGTCAGCTTATCCTGAAAAATATTATTTATTTCAAAACCTTGCGAATAGTAACAAACTTCTGGTTTATGTACCGCAAGATTATCACTTTGGTCTCCTCCATAAGCAATCGAAAGCATAATACGCTCACCGCTGGAATTAACGTAAGTTCTTGCTAAAGTTTGGTTATAAATTTTATCAAGCTTAGCTTGAGTCTCTGCGTCAACTTGCAGCGGAATGATAGATTGATCGACATGCCAGTCACCAAATTTTTGAGGAATCATCGTTTCAAGGGTGATACTTTCCCGCTGGTCTGCAATCTTATTTGTAGGAATCAGATTTTTTGTTAAAACACTGGTTGATAGCATCAACATTGCTAAAACGATTGATGTCATGAATGGCTTTTTCAGTGCTTCACTTGTCTTTTCCATCTGTATGATGTCCTCCATAAAAAGTATAGCGGATCACTAATTTTGTTCAATCATATGGAATTCATTTGTCGATTTTAACTTTGCAATATGCTGCAGAAATCCATCCACACTCAAAATCAGAATTAACGCACTAATAAAGAGAACCATTCCGGCAAAATCATGTAGAAAGCCTTGCCCGGCAGCATCGCCATAATGATAAGTAATCAAAGTCAGTGTCATGACGCGTATGACATTGGCGGTAAATGATATCGGTACAATAAGAATAGCTAGCGATACATTACGAAAAAGCGATGTATGGTGAACCAGATTTAAATAAAATAATCCCAATGCCTCGAGGGTAAGCAATGTCTGCAGTCCGGCACAAGCATCGGCCACTAAAAGTTGATACTGACCAATTTGTAAAATTACGCCATTTCTCGAAATAGGATAATCAGCCCAAAACAAAATATGTTCTGCTACATAAGAAACCGCCATTTTCATTGGCATGGTTAGAAAGCTGACTATAACACCTGGCAGTGGAATCATAAATAACAAGAAGAATAGTGGAAACCACATCGCTTTCAGCGCACTTATACCTCTCTTGATCAATAAAATAGCAGTGAGGATTAAAATGAAAGATCCTATTTCTAATATTAATATCTGTTGAGAATGGCCAATTATGTAAAAAATCAATGCCACAAAAAAAACTAACCAACCGAAAGGTTGTTTAGTTTTCCTTTCATCAATATTTATTATTCCGGGCCATCGTCTAAAAAAAAGCCAGCATGAAAGCAGTAAAATAATAGGCCCATGCGCTTGCTCTTCAGCTGCCCACAATCCATGGGAAAGATTATAAAAAGTAGGAACATATAAAACCAACAACCCCAGCAATACAGGCCACCACTCTGATAAATTAGATCTTGAATAAACCGATTGAAATGCAAGCATAAATGTATGATTAGAAATCAATCAATACTGAACCAACCACTTCGGCGCCAGTAGACTTGATCTGCTCATTGATATTATTGATATCATTAATACGAGTATTATTCTTGTGAGCAACGATCAGGGCACCGTCAGTACGCGCAGTGATTGCCAAGGCATCCACGCCGCTGGAAAAAGCTAATGTATCATAAAGAATTACATCAAACTGACTTGCAAGTTGAGCATTAAGTACATCAAATGCAGGTCGATTAAGCAGTTCCAAAGGATTAGGCGGAAGAGCGCCGGCTGGCAATACTGACAGATCCACAAATGAATCAATTTTACATATAACTTCAAAAATATCCGCACGACCTGCCAAGACATCCGACAAACCTTGTTTATTTTTCAAATTGAAAATATCGTGTTGTTGAGGATAGCGCAGATTCGCATCAATCAAAAGAGTACGCTCACCAAGTTGCGAGAAAACTATAGCTAAATTAGCTGTAAAAAGACTTAACCCGTCACTGGGATTATAACTTGTGATGGCCAGCGCTTTGTGTCCGGCCGTAAACCAGCGAAGCATTAATTGACTGCGAACGGCTCGAAATACTTCTACTTGAGCTCCAAAAGGTTGATACGCCACCACAAGCTCGGGCGGGTGATTTCCTTGGCCTGGTAATAAATAGGGATAATCGAATTGCTGCGCCAACACTTGCTGAATATCGGCTTCAGTTAACAATCCTAATTTTAGAGCTGCATCTCCAAAACGCATACCGCTTTCCTTTTGCAGGCGCAATATGCGTTCTGCTTCTGCGGGTGTGATTTTCCCCATATCGAGCAAAATGCGACCTATGCTCAGTTTACGGACAGCGGATGAATTCACTGCCACAGTGCCTGAATTATTTAAATGATCAGTTTCTGATGAATCATAGATAGTCATCGTTTTTATCCTATTTTTGACCAAGCAAATTGATTCTTTGAACCAAGCGTGGCCAAGTCCGTAACAGACCTTTTTGTGAGGGTGTTCCCCATTTTATTACCCCGAGAACAGGGGCGTTGAGTACATTTGCTAGGTCTTCTGGAGAACGCACACGCTGATCGATCATCTCTGCCACCAATCCAGATCCTATTCCCAGCATAGTTCCCAAGAACAATGACAACATCACATTTAATAAAAGCTTGGGACTATCAGGCTTATCAGGAATTTTTGCTGAGTCTAGCACCGAAACACTAGACAGATTTGATTGTCCTTCAAGTGTTGTTTGATTTAATCGCTGCATGGCGCTGTTATAGGCTTGCTGTGCTCCTTCTACTTCACGGGTAAGCAATTGCAATTCATCCCTGGCACGATTCAAAGTGAGTACTTTTGCTTTTTGCTCTTCAAGTGCAGCCTTAATCTCAGCCTCTTTTTTTATCCCGTCTTGCGCCGTAGCTTTGATATGCCTGTTAAGTTCTGAACGCAGCATATCTACTTCAGCTTTTGCTCCCGCGTAACTCGGATGATTGCGACCCAATTTTTGAGAAATTTCAGAAAATTTAGATTCAGCTTGAGACAAGTTGATTTTTAGATTACTAACCATTGCGTTCCTGAGGCTCTGGGCCTCGCTGCCCCATTTAGCACCATCTTGATCAACCGTTCCTAGTAGTTCTGCCTGCGCATTTACTAATTGACTCGATAGTTCATGTAATCGCCGTGTTTCAATATCCAAACGAAAATCGGTATCAATTATCCCTTTATCGTGTTGATAGGCCGATAACTTCTTTTGAGCTGCATCTAACCTATCGCGAAAGATATTCAATTGGCTGGTAAAATAAGTAGCTGCATTCTGCGAAGGCTCAACCGTGAGGCGAATACTAATTTCTTGATAGGCATTAGCAAAAGCATTAGCAACCATAGCAGCAAATTCTGCATCGGTACTAACGTAGTTAATCTGTATGACGCTGCTATCGCGAGAGGTTTCGATGTTTAAATCTCTAAGAAGACCACCTGCTAACCAATTCCTCAAATCCAATCCAGACTTACTTTCCTCATAGCTTGCTTTCACAATTTCACTTTGATCGAGTTTAAGCTTGTCGATTACAATCAAGGCAGTTTTGGTACTCCTGATGATGTCCAACTGAGTAGCCATATAATTTGAAATTTGTTGCGGAGCCAACATCATTCCTGTGACAGGATCAGCTCCTTTATAAGTCAAAACTAATGTTGCAGTCGACTTATAGCTCTTCGGTAATAACAAGCTCACGACTATCGTCGTCAGCACAGTGACTGCCAATGTCAAAAGTATGATATTGCGACGAGCCAATAAAATAAGAAGAAGCCTAGAATAGTTCATAATAATCTCTTAGCGTAGATGAAAAGAATCACGCAAAAACATGCCTCTCACTTTCAAAACAAACTTTCGCGGATATAAATCACATCGTCAGGTTGAATTAAATCACTGGGGTTAACACTCAAAATCTGCAGGTTGCCTTGCGCATCTCGGCGCTGAATACGCAAGCCCCGCTCAGTACCTCGTTGCGTCAATCCGCCACCTACTGAAAGCCCCTGTATAACGGTCATATTTCGTTCCAGTCTATACACACCAGCTCGTTGAACCTCACCATAGATATAAAAACGGGGCGCTCGGTCAACATAAATCAGATCATCACTTCTTACAGTAACGTTTCTGCTAAGATCGTTGGAACGAATCATATCTATGATATCGATCACTTCTTTCGAGAAAGAATTTCCTTCCGCACGAATCAGCGTAACTACTTCTCCACCTTCGGGAATCACGCCGCCTGCCATCGCCAGAATATCTGTCACGCTGCGTTTACCATCGACGGGATAACGCCCTTGGTTACGCACCAGACCAAGAACAGATACCATTTGACTCTGCAAAGAAGAGGCTAGAATATTAACTTGAGGCCTCCGAATAATATCTTTGCTTTCCAGTAGCTTAGCTATTTTTTTCTCTGCAGAGGCAGGTGTAAGTCCATCAATGAATATTTCACCAAGTAATGGAAAAGTGATATTTCCTGCTTCATTTATTTTCACTTCGGTAGTCAAATCCGAATGCCCATAAACAAAAATTTTTATCACATCGCCCGGACCTAATACATTCCTGTTGGTTTCGGCAGCCACAGCATTACCCATGCAACCCATCCAAACCACGGTGAGAATTAATATCAATAACTTTGCTTTATTCATAATGGACATCCTTTGCCAAATCTTTGAAGTTTATGTTACTTATCAGTTAAATACATCTACATATATACCACCATATGTAGCTAGAACAAAAAATTTATTTTAATCCCATAATACCACGTTCGATGGGGCCTTCAGAAACTGGTTCCTGGGGCACATTCGAATTGTTAACAGATTCAGGAATTAATACACTGGCCTGGGTTCCAGGCTTTTCGGCATTTCCTGATGGTGCTTTAGCACTCAAATATTCAATTTTTGCAAGCGAACGCAAACGCGAGATTTCTGCATCAGTGGCTTGCTTGTATTTTTGATTGATCAAGTAGCGCTCAATCTGTGGCGTTGCAGCTTTTAATGAAATTGGATTATCTCTAATCGCATTCACTGAAATGAGCAAGCTTTGCTCTCGCTCATTCACGACAATAATATGATCTTGACCCTTATCTTGCAGCAGCTTCACCATATCTGCAGGCAAATCCGAAGTATTTCGAGAGATTACGTTACGTGAGTAAGACAGGTTCTTCTTATCAAGTGAACCTATCAAATCATTGACTGATTTTGCGTTATCGATCAATCTCTTCAATTCTTCATCAATCTCCTTGCTGATAAGTCGTACCATTATCAAGTCAAATTGCTTTCGTTCTGAAAAATAATGAGGATGTTTCTGAAAATATTCATTAATCTCAGAGTCGGCCGGCTTAATCACTCTACTCGCGACTTCTTGCAAATAAGCCTGTGCAGTAATTTGTGCCATGGCTCGCTCTCGTGCTTGCATTACATCGGGTGTTCTATCTAATTTGTTACGTATAGCTTCTTCGACAATCAGCTGCCGCGCAATGAGCGATTCAAGAAGTTGCTGACTGGCATTTTCATACTGATCTGCACGGATTCCTGCACGTTTTATCTCGTCATTCAGTTGAAGTACTGTAATTTCATGCCCATTTACACTTACCAAGGCTTGTCCAGGCTTTTTATTTTTGGATTGACTATCACACCCCAAAAGAATTAAAACAAAAATCAGCATCAGGCTGGTCAACTGCATTGGAGGATTTGCCAATACCATACAAGTTTCCTTTTTATGATTCGAATAGTAAATAAAGCGGTCGCACGCACCATCGCATCCATTAGATAATACAATTCAAGCTGGCAAAACCAAGTTCTGCTACGACAATAAGATAAGAAACTTTAATGAACGGTTGTCTTCTTGGAAAGTTGAAAACGCATATAAGAATAACTGACGAGTTTATGGCTATCATTATGCATTAATCCATCATTTCAGCAAATAAAGAATACATTGTTAATATAAGCACTTATTCATTTAATGGAGACTGAGAACAAAAACAGCCCAAACATCGGCAAGAATATTAAGATTACGTCATTACATTTCATTTGAAGGAATTCTTATGATCAAAGCATATGCTGCACAGAGCGCGGGTACTGAACTGCAAATGTTTGAATATGATCCCGGTCCTTTAGCCGCTCATGATGTTGAAATTGATATTGAACATTGTGGTATCTGTCATAGCGACCTGAGTATGTTAAACAACGAATGGGGAATAACGCAATTTCCTTTTGTGCCGGGTCACGAAATTATCGGCATGATCAGCGCCGTAGGGGCACAGGTTCGTCATTTACAACCGCACCAGCGAGTCGGACTTGGATGGCATTCAAATTATTGCCTAACTTGTTCCGCATGCTTATCTGGCGATCATAACCTGTGCCAGCATGCAGAAGCCACTATTGTCGGTCGACATGGTGGTTTTGCTGATAAAGTAAGAGCAAATGCCGCCAGTGTGATAGCACTGCCAGATCATATCGAGGCACTTAGTGCTGGCCCTCTTTTCTGCGGGGGAATCACTGTCTTCAATCCCCTCTTGCAGTTCAACATTCCACCTACAGCCAGGGTTGCGGTTATCGGGATAGGTGGCTTAGGTCACATTGCATTGCAATTCCTGAAAGCATGGGGCTGTCATGTTACAGCTTTCACGTCAAGTGATCATAAAAAAACAGAAGCTCTGGAATTGGGCGCCGATGAAATTTTGGATACTCGCGATCCGGATATCCTTAAAAATGCAACTAATCAATTTGACCTGATTCTATCCACAGTGAATGTAAAACTAGACTGGAATTCGTTTATCGGAACGTTACGTCCCAAAGGCCGCCTGCATTTTGTTGGAGCAAGCTTAGCACCGCTCGACTTAGCTGTTTTTCCACTAATCTCCGCTCAACGTAGCTTATCAGGTTCGCCCGTCGGCAGCCCGGCCACCATCAAAACAATGTTAGCTTTCGCAGAACGGCATCAAATCAAACCCATTGTGGAAGTCTTTCGATTCGATCAGGTCAATGAAGCTTTGGCTCGATTGGCAAGGGGCAATGCTCGGTATCGCATTGTTCTCAGCAATCAGTAGTGACATTTATTAACACCTATTTCTTACGAATAAAGATTGGTAAAACTGCGCTAGATCCTATTGCATTAGGATCATTTCAAAGGAACATTGAATATTCAAAGATTGCCGACTCCATCTTTCTTGACCATCGTTTGCTTCATTTATGAATTGATCAAAAAATTCGTATTTAAATTCCCATTTTTTTACGAAGAATCCAGGCAAAAAATCGACCGCCAAGAATCCACCGTGAAATTACCGCTGCTTTTGAATCCCACGGCAACGCATGTCGCACCGGTCGAATCGATGTGGAAGCCGCTTTCAAAACAGCGTGGGCAATTATCTCAGGCCCAGGACACTGAGGCTCATGACTCAAAAGCTGATGCAATCCACCAATTACCTTTTGATACGCCGAGGGATGATCAACCGTCTTGAGCAATTCAAATTCTTTAGTCACAAATTCTGTTTTGATTAAACCTGGAGCAATCACCACCACATCAATACCCAATGCCTTGACTTCTCCACGCAAAGCTTCGGATAGAGCTTCTACCGCATGCTTCGATGCAGCATACCAGCCAAATCCGGGAAGCGAAAATCTTCCTAAGATTGAAGATAGATTGATGATGCATCCCGAGCGCTGTGCACGCATATGGGGAAGCACCGCTTGCATGCACATTGCATAACCAAATACATTGACCTCGAATTGATGATGTGCAGCTTCCATAGATACACATTCAATCGCGCCAAGTTGGCCATAACCGGCATTATTTACAAGCACGTCGATACGACCTTTGGTCGCCATAATATGTTCAACGACGTCATGAATAGCCGCTTCGTCCATTACATCGAGCTGTATGGTTTCGATATTCTCGGAACGAATCTCTTACAATTGATGCTTGCGTCTGGCAACAGCGAAAACATAAAATTCATTTTGAGCCAAAAGAATGGTTGCAGCTCGACCAATTCCACTTGAAGCGCCAGTCACGAGTGCAATCTTTTGTACCATGTTTGCTTTTGCTCATCCATCGTAATAGCCAATTGATACCTAATCATTTGAGCAGCAAAATTGAATCAGACCAAGCATTTTACTGAGTGAACATCAAATGAAACCAGACAATATATTCTCAAATATCCCCTGTAAATTGGAGCAAGAGATGTTCGAGTCGATTCTCAATAACCAAACAGTAAAGATTGAACGAATCATTTCCAAAGGTCAGACATCACCGGATTCCGGTTGGTTCGATCAAGAAAAGAATGAATGGGTCATCCTTTTAAAAGGAAAA
>WBZQ01001118.1_pt1 | contig 19125 bp, 13 predicted proteins | sample 5204251 | NCBI WGS metagenome assembly WBZQ01 (sample SAMN12412402, study PRJNA552823) | activated sludge metagenome | isolation source: activated sludge from nitrification reactor of wastewater treatment plant... | place: USA: Virginia | collected 2017-09 | reverse complement strand
CCTGAGTTGCCTGTTCGATGCCGTAGGCGATGTTGTCTGCGATACTGGCTCGGAACAGGAGTGTCTCTTGCGGCACCATGCCGATCGAATGGCGGAGTGACTCGCGCTCATAGTCGGCAAGACTCCTGCCGTCGAGGAAGATCGTTCCCTGAGATGGCTGATAGAGGCGGAGCAGCAGGCTGAGTACGGTCGACTTGCCGGCTCCAGACGGACCGACCAACGCGATACGCTCGCCAGGCGCAATCTGGAGGGAGAGGTCATGCAACACCGGGCACCCTTCGAGGTAACTGAATGAGATGTGCTCCAAACGAATAGCTCCCTGTAGCCGATCGGCTTTGACGGCATCCGGGCGATCTTGAATGTCCGGTTCGTTGCCGAGCAAATCAGCGATGCGTTGGGCGCTGACCATCGCCTGGGAAAATTGGGATGAGAGCTTGGACATGTCCTTGATCGGACCGTAAATATTCTTCATGTAGCTGACGAAGACCAGCAGATCGCCAGGGGTCATGCGTGCCTTCAGGACTTGCCAGGCCCCCAAAAAGATGGTGACGGCAGTACTGATTGCGCCAATGAGCGATACCACCCGCGCCACTGCGGCAGTTGTTCTGGCCGTACGAAGCCCGGTGTGAAGGTGTTTGGTACTTTCCTGGTTGAACCGGTCTTGCTCTACTCGTTCTCGTCCGAAGGTCTGCACGACCGAAATGGACGACAGCCATTCATTCAGCCGGGAGGTCATGTGACTGTCCCGCTCCCGCTGATCACGCGTGGTCGCAAGGATTTTTCGATTTAGGATGAAGAGTGCGGTGATGAGGATCGGCATCGTAGCCAGAATGATCAGGCTCAGTTCCCAATTGACGGTGAACATAACCACGAACATGCCGATGAACGTGAGCGTGTGACCGGACACGGCCAATGGAATATCCGTGAAGGCGTTCTTCAACGTCTGGGTATCGCCCGCGAGCTTCGTCAAGAGTTCACCAGAACGGGTCTGCGAGTGGAAGGACAACGAAAGCCCTTGGACGTGAGCGAAGAGGTGTTGCCGGATCGTAAAGACCAAGCGATGGCCGATCTTGCTCGTCACAAATGATTGGGCATACGACAAGGCACCGTTCAGGGCGGCGATGACGGCAAGCGATGCGGCTAGACCGCTCAGCACGGCCAATGGCCATGACTGTATGAGCGGATCGAGGAAGGTCAATGACGGCGGCAAGGGCTTTTGCAGGAGGATGTAATCGAAAATGAGTTTGAGCGGCCAGGGCGCCACGAGCTGCATGACGGTGACACCCAGTAGACAGCCGGCGGCCAGAGCCAGATGGCGTTTGGCGGAGCGTAAGTGCGAGACGATGATAGATCGGAAGCGAGCATGGCCCCGACGAGCGATCTCCGTCTGTTTCATTGTGGCACCATCTGTGACTCTCGTGTGAGCGGCAGCAAGGTTCGAAAGGTATGGAGTCGCACCGCTGCGGATCGCGTAAGCTCAGCGAGGAGCTGGTCAAGAAAGAGGAAGGCCTCGCGCTCCATCACCTTGTGGTGGAGCAGTAGTCCCACGATCGGCAGCATGTCCATCTGCGACATCAGGACCTGGACAATCTCATGCGGAGCCTTCATGTGGGCCCCGTGTTTCCAGGTGTAGAGATCCAGCGTTGTGGAAATCTCGGAGAACCGGTACCCAGTGATGCCGTCCTTCCCGCGATCTTTGGACAAGACCTGAAAGCCGAGTTCCTCGAGGGCTTGATAGGTGTCTGTGGTGCAGCGATTCCACGGGGGGGTGAAGGCTGGGAAAAACAACTCCTCAAACGTGGATTCAAGAATCGCCTTCCCCTGCGCGATGTCGTTCAGTTGTTGCGTAAACGAACGGGAAGGGCCGAACTCACATTTTCTCCCCTCCATTTCATGATTTGAATGTTTCCAGCCATGTTGGTCCAGGCTTAACAGCGCGCGGTCGGCTCGAAGGACATTCTTAAGAGTGGCCGTACAGGCCGGTGTGAGCCGACCGGGGACGATTTCTAGATTCATCGGCACGTCTCTGGCCAGCGCGAGGTCGAGCAGATGCTTCAGCGATTCCTCGTCTTCATCGACATCGTCATCTCGAAGAAAGAGATGGAGCTCTCGACCTTCGGTCTCTTTTTCCTCTAGAAACCGTCTCAGTGCGGTGTGCCATTGCCCAGGTTGAGGCATGGAGACCGATCCCCACGCTGAGCGAGAGGTCCGATTGTCCGGCTGTTGAGCGAGCCGTTCAATCGACAGAGCCGTTTCTTGTCCACCGTTAGTATTGATGGAATGCGGAGTCCGAGCGTGCGAACCACGCAGAGAGGCGAGGATCTTTTCTGCGAGCTGTTCAGGGGCGAGGTCGGCGGGCCGTAGCAGTGTGAGGAGCCCACGTTGTTCCAGTTTCTGTGCTCGAATGGTTTGTTCGTCATTCTTGTGGCCAGTGAAGGGCCACACTAGTGCGCGTGTGCCGGTATTCAACAGATTCATGCAGGTGTTGTAGCCGGCCATTGAGATGGAGAGGGCGGCCTGATGCATGAGTAGTTCAAACGATGAGGTGAAACGACAAACGTGGATATGTGAGTGCTGAGCTGCAAGATCATGGAGCTCCACGTACTGTTGCTCGGGCATATAGGGACCTGTGAACACGAGCATCCGATGGGTGAGTTTCTGAATCAGTAACGCGGAGGCGCGAATGCTATTGTCGAGCAGTTCGTAGCCCACGCGTCCTCCACCGACACTGGCGAGGACCAGAGGCACACCAGAAGGAATTGAGTCGCCTCCCGGGGTCTGACAACTCGTTACTACATCGGAGCCTTGGGTCACAAAACCCGTGTACTGAATCTCACAGTGGAGATCTTGGCAGCGTGAAAAAGTCTCGTCCAAGGTCTGGAACGTCGGATCCGAATGGATCAGCAGCACGTCGAAGTATCGATTCATGAGGCTGACCACCCAATCCTCGTGGCGAGTCTGATCCGGCTTGGTGACCAGGATGTCCCGCAGGCTACAGACGACTTGCGTTGAGGGAACGGCAAGCCGGATATGGGCCAGCAATGGCAGGAGTTCAAACGCAAACCGCTTTCTCCCAAATGGGAACAGCTCGATGACCACGACGTCGGGATGAAAATGATCGAAGCACTCAAACAATACCTTCTTTCTGGCAGGTTGAATCTGCTCAAGCGTGCTGTTGTCGCTGTGGATGTTCAGCCCTTGGAATTCACTGTCAGAGCTGATCGGTGGCAGGTTGACGACGCTGACCCACGGTGGAACCTCCAGGCCGGAAAGCGATTTCCCCCCGTTGATGAACACAACGGTGCAATTCTTCAGCGCTCGTGCGATAGCCATGCTTCGGATGAGATGGCCCATTCCCAGGACATGTTGACAATAGATAAGGATGCGTGGTTTCTCCGTGCCATCCGTTTTGTACGTGGGCTCGTCTTTCATAGACTGAATCCTCTCTCGGCCAACTGAAGTATCCGCTCGACTGTGTCCTCGAAGCCTGGCGCGAATCGCAGATAATGTCGGTATGCCTTATTGATAAACTGGAGACGGGCATGCCAGGCCAAGCGTTCGATCGGGACACTCCATGTCACCTGTTGTCGGTAAGCGTAATAGAGTTCCGCAGTGATCAAGCGTCTGAATTGCTTGTCGATGTTTCGGAAATGCAGGTCGACCATGAAATTGGCAAGATCTTGTACCGGGTCTCCGATGATGAGCTCGTCGAGATCGCAAAAGATGACTTGCTCCTGACTGGCGAGCAGTTGTTCAATATGAAAGTCCCAGTGGATGGGGCAAAACGGGATCGCCGAGGGTTGCGGTGCGATCCGTTCAAGTTCATCCCCTAAGGCGTACAATCTTCTGGAGAGGAGAGGAATAGCATCCGAGAGCTTCGCGAGTTTCTTCTGAATCTCTGCAATATGGTCCGCCGGCGAGTGTGTCAGTAAGTTGGCGGCATCACTTGTGTGCAACGATGCTAACCCTTTCGAGATCGCCTTGCTGTACTGCTCGTAGTTGGATGAGTCGAGGATCTGAAGCAGCGGTGTACCGAGGACTCCAAGTTGCCAGACGGTGTGGGTCTGTTCTGAATATCCCAGGGGGCGCGCCACAGCCATCGCATCCGGGTTGGCGAGAGACCGGTTCCAGAAGTAGTCCAAGCGTTGATTGAGGGAGCGCCCGTCCCCATTATGGAAAGTTTTGCCGAACAGTTGGTAGGTACGGTCTTGGATCGAATCATGGAGATCATACCGGTTGGTGCACCGAATTTCTGGCCGATAGTTGACGACATGGTTTTCCAAGACCCGCGGTGTCCTACTCATGCCGATCTGGCTCAGACCTTCTGCTGGGAGGTGCTGTTTGACTGCGGTCAGATCGATGAGTCGATGCAAGTGAGGAAGGGCAGGATCATCGGGGAATCTCCATATAATGGCATCGTATTCAGGGACATGGATCACGGCTTGGGCACATTCTGAATCGGCAGATCTGTGAGTGAGGCAACGAAAGGTTTCAGCACTTCGTCCGTCAAGAAAGGCTTTGAGATAAATGAAACGTTGAGAACGTTGATTCGTTAAAGGGGCGCTCATGGTGAGTTGGTAACAAGCTGACAATGTGGATTTGATCTTGCTCGAAGACTTCAGGAAGGTCTTTAGTCGCGCATCCTGAATCGTACAGGTGCTGGTTTCATGAGAATGCTGCGACAGCTCAGGCAGGCAAGACAGAAGGATCTTGGATGCGGTCGCCGGACTGGTGAACCGTTGAAATGCTCGATACATCGTTCCCCAATCGACGTCGCCCATGAGCGTATCAGTGGCTTCTGTTCTGATGGCGTGAGTACGTGCCATGTCCCTACACCATGGCCTGTGTCCTGGCACCGTCCTCTGTCTGAGCCATGAGACGGACCATATTCATTCGTGGCTGTTTTCCCGTCATAATCTGGTACACATACCGACTTTTGAGAGCCAGATCCGGCCACCCGATTTCAGGCAGGTGCATAAGTAAACCGAATAACGCTCTGTTCACGTTGCGATGTCCGACGATCAGGATGACGCCGCCATTTTCACGGGCCAGAATGTCATCGAATGAAGCCTTGACCCGTTTCGCAAGGTCGAGGAAACATTCTCCTCCCGGAATGCGGTAGTGGCGTTTATCTTTTTTATGTTCCTGCCAAATTGCGCTGGCTTCGGGATCGCGGGTATCTCGAAAGCGGCCTTCGAGGACTCCCATATGCAGTTCATTCAATTCGGGTGTGCGCTGAATCGGTAGACCATGGTGTTCTGCCGTCGGTCGAGCGGTCTCGATTGTTCGCGTCAAGGCGCTCGTGTAGATTCCCGTTAACGCGACATGTCGAAGCCGATCGGCAAGGAGTTGGCCCTTCTGGATACCATTTGAAGAGAGCGAGGTGTCGAGCTGGCCGGATACACGTTTTTCTCGGTTCAACAGACTTTCCCCATGCCGAACCAGGTAGACCGTGGTGTGGCGGACTGTTGTCTGGGTAATCACTGTCCACGGTTCCTTTCACAGGTGGTTGTCAATTCGTCAATCGGCAACAGTAATGAACCGGCCTTGGAAATGTCGTCAGCGAGGTTGAGTAGGAGTTCCATTAACCCTAATCGACCGTCCTTGAGACGGGTCACGCAACGATATGAGCGCTCGGTGACCAAGGCCATGGTGGTAAACCAGGCGAGCGTTGGATGGTCAAGCTTCCATGGTGTCCGTTGATTGTAGTGCTGGAGAAATGCCTGCAGTGCGCCTGCTAGCTGAGACAATGGCATCTGCTTCGCCAATGCCGTTGTCAGTAATCCGGCAATAAAACTGCCGATATCCTGACCAGGATGTCCCTGACACACGTTGTCAAGATCGATCAATGCGATGCTGTCGTGTGTCAAAAACAGATTCTTCATATGGAGATCGCCGTGAAGCGTCGCGGTCGGCCCAAGAGAAATGGTTTTGGCCTGTGCTCTTAATCGATCCCGCAGCGGAGCCAGTGTGGGGCGGCAAGATGGTCGGCACTGCATCAAGATGGATCCAACGGCTTCGAGCTTGTCGAGTAGCTCCAACACTGGGGTAGACGGAATATTCGACAAAGGGGTTGTGTGGAACGTGGCGACGGTGTGGGCCGCTTTCTTCAGAAGGGTAATGCCGGCTGGGGTTTCAATGGAGTGGTGCTCCAGCGTGGTGCCCTGAATACCCTCTTGCCAGAGGGTTTTGAGGCGCGTGTCATACCACAGCGGCCGTGCGAGTCTGAGCCGTCCACTGCGTCGGGTCTCACTGTCCCAGAGTTGCCGCATCACCAGATCTGTCTGAGCCCCTTCTTCGTTGTAATAGGTCTTACCGAAGATCGTCAGTGTCTGCCTCGTATCCTGGGATGAGCGAATCAGTTCAAATGATGTCTGCACCGTGCAGGTGTGTTCCCCGACATAGTGCATCACACGGGATTTGGTATCGACCACCTGCCAGCCTGTGCCTACATGCGCCAGGATCCAGCTGGGGGGAATGCTCGATGTGCTGAAGGCTGCGTGGCTGGAGGCCGGCAGTGTGTGCATCTTGCGATCGTTTGGAAAGCTCCAGATAACCATCTCGACCTCGGGAAGATGGATCAGTGGCTTCCCGAATCTCGGCTGCACGAGGGCCCGTGTCGAGGCCTTTTCCCATTGTGGCAGCGAGCGGCCGTCTGGGAACGCACGGCCGCAGAGAATCTGTTCCCCTCTCTCTCCCGTTTCGACGTTCTCGACGTTCAGGCGATAGCTGACCATACAGGACGATGCCGGCTTGTACCGGACCTGGATAATGTCGCACTGCCGGATCAGGAAGCGGTCTCGAGCACTGGCTGACTCGAACATGCCATTCCACAACGTCTTTCTCATGGCTTCTGTGTCTAAGATCATCGAAAGTTGTGGCAGTTGGATATCCCTCGGAATGTCGTCAGGTCCATTACGCTGAGAAGTCCGAGATGTCTCTGTTGTCGGGATCACGGCGTCATTCATCATGGCTAGGCGTAATGTTGAAATAGTGGTCGACCATCGCTGCCTGTCCGCGTGACGCACACATGGTCTGTACAGGAAGGCACGAGTGAGTCATTGTCTTGAACTTGATGCTCGATAAAGACCAGTTCATCGCAATACTGATGGCTATTCGTGTGAGTGATGGTGATAGACACAGTTGCCCGATGTTTTCCTCCCACCGGCCCGACGATGTCAGGGATCTGTTGAACAGCGACGGAAATCTTTGGTGTCTCGTGCTTGTAGGGGTACACGGCGGTCAGAAAGCACGTGCTCGAGGCATCTTGCGTCAGCCGGACGATCGGCGCCCGTTCTTTCTTGCCGTACGACGCGGAGACAAAACCCTCCTCGATGGAGGGGCGTACGGTCGGCACCAGCGGCTGTGCAAGGATCAGCTTGGGCGAATAGACTGACAATGTGTCGTGCGATAACGAGAGTGAAACCTCTCCTTGCGCGGGTGGTGCGAGATGAAAAAGAAGGTCATACCGATGGGATTCGTCTGCACGCAGGAGGTCAAAAATGACCCAGTACTCTCCGTTGATGAACAGCACCTTCCGTTCATGAATCACCGGATACTCATAGCTACGCGCTATACCATGCAGATAGTCGAGTCCGGGCTTGCTGACAAATGCGGCCACCGTTCGTTCTGGGTCCGGCCCTGAAATCTTGAACCGATTCTTTTTCCACTCATACCGAGTTTGATTTCGCCTATCGACCAGCACAGTATTGTGGTAGGCGGTGCCACGAAAGATGACGCGCCAGTTGATGGGGCCTGATTCATCATAGGTATAGCGACCTGGGTCTACGATCAGTGGTTTGCCATAGGCATAGGCTTCGAAGCTGAATAGATCGAGATGTCCATGATTGCCGGCGCCAAGAGGTCCGCCATCAAAGATCAAATAGCGTTCGTCCTCATAGGGTTCATCCTGGTCACCCCAGCCGCTTCGCAATACATAATAGCCGCTATGGGGAAATCCTTTTGAGCGCACAGTCGGAGCGTGTCCTTTTTCTCCTCGCGACGCGATGTACAAGAGATCTTCCCCTCCATAGAGGTCATAGCCTTGCTGTAAGAGGTCCAGGAAACAGCGGCTATCGCCATCGCTGAGGGCGGGGATCAGGCCGTCTGGTCGATGGGAATAGAGCGAAAACTCCAAAGCTTTCCTGATCAGCTGATCAAACTTCTCCGGCATTTCGATCTGGTTGAGGCGCGCCAGCTTATTGATCCAGAGATAGTTCTTGAGTACCAAATGGTGGTAATCGGTGGATTGCTCAGAATGGACACCATCGGGTTGCAGATCAGATTGAATGTTTTTGACCAGTTCGTCTCGCGACCACCGGAGCCATTCGGGGGATTCAACGAATTCGGGGAACACAACCGCAGCCAAAAAGATCGCGCAAAGCTCCAAGGTCCGGTGGTTCCGAGACGGCGTGACATGGTCTCGAAGGTACGAAACCTGGTGATGTAGCGATTCCAGAAAAGAACGATAGAAACCTGGAGTGACGCAGCTCGGTAGGGTAGCGTTCACAAAATAGTAGTGCGCGAAGATCCAATTCTGGATCCGCCGTCCCGCGACGTCGCTGGGGAGGAAATCGAGCGGAACCGTTCGAATCCAAGAACTCGTGAGATCAACCCATTTCTCGACGTATCGACGATCATCTGTTTCACGATAGGCCATACCGAGCCCGACGGCGTAATAGAATTTATGCAGCAGGATCAACCATTCCTGGTCGCTGCTGAGGTTCGTGAGCCAGAGCGGGGAAGCGGTAAAGGCGTGACGTTCACCGTTGAACTCAAATTCATTCATCAATATGGCATCAATCTTCGGGCGTGCCGTTTCAACCGCATCCGGGACCGGGAAATAGTGGATCGTTGTCCTGGTCTGGAAATGGTCCAGCAAGGCATCAGCGGTCAAGTCTTGGAAGGGTTCTGTAAAGAGGTGCCGGGAATCCATCTGTTCATTCGAAGGGTGCTGACTAGTGGCAAGCTGCATGGGTTTCCTGGTGGTTGGTGGTGGTCCCAACAGTTTCCATCCGAAAAAGGCCAAAGAGCTGTTTCGTGGTCTGATTCGAGTCAAAGAGTCGGCACATCGTCTCACGCCCTGCATGAGCAAGATTGTTGCGGAGGTCGGTATCGACCAATAGTTCTTCGATGGCTTTCGCGAGTGCCACTGGGTCGCGCGGTGCGACCAACAAGCCGTTTTGTCGATCTTCAATGATTTCCGGAATGCCGGAGACTGATGTGGAAATCACTGGCACGCCTGAGGACATGGCTTCGGCGAGGACGTTCGGGATGCCGTCTCGATCACCGTTGTCCACGATATGACAGGGGAGTACGAAGACCGTCGCCTCTTGATAAATCATGCGGAGGGCGTCTTGTGTCACACCCGGTTCGATTGCAATTTCTTCCTCAAGCCCATAGCGGTGAATCAGGTCTCGTACTACATCGGTCTGTTCATCCGGTTCACCGACGATCCGGCAGCGAAACGGGATCCCGTGCTCATGAATGATCCGACAGGCCTCGATCAAGAAGGGAAACCCTTTCTTCTCGACGAAGCGTCCGACTGACAGGACTGTTGGGATTGCCGGTGTCTCTCGGTCAATGGCCGGAGCGAAACGCGTCGTATCGACGCCATGATAGATGGTGTGTATGGGTGCACTCTGTGGAGAGACGTCCTGCAAGTGATGATGGTTGGCTCCTGTGCAGGTCACGACGAACTTCGCTCGGCGTAACTTCATCGGCAGAAGATCGCCGGGATTGAGCTTAGGTAGGTAAATGTCCTTGGCGTGAGCGGTGAAGCTGAAGGGATAACCGGTCAGCATACTTGCGAACATGGCCATGGTTGTCGCGCCATGGCAAAAGTGGGCGTGTAGGTGACGGATGTTTCCTGACTCGAGAACGGAGTCGGCGATCGCCCCGGCACGAAGAAAATCTTTGTAGAACACTTTCTTGGGCCACGAGAAAAAGCTGCTCCGACAGCTCAAGCTTAATGTCCAGGCTTCCCATGCGGCATGCAGATATCGGCGCGGAACGGTGCGAATGAGTCGAATATGACTAGAATAATATCGGGGAAGGTTTGCGATCAGCCAGGGCAGAAATCCGCTGTCTGTCTTCTCGTTGTCTTCGGGCAGATAGGTGAGCGGTGAAATGAGGGCATTTCCATGAGATTCGGTACAGTTCGCTTCGCCTTGAAACGCAGAGAAGATGTGAAGCTGAAGCCCCATCTGCTCCAGGAGCATAACTTCATTGGTGATAAAGGCTTCCGATCGACGAGGGAATCCCTTCATGATATAGCCGATGCTGCCGTCGGACGAGCGGGTCTCTGTCTTGTTTCGGCCTGGATGGGGGAAGGTGTCTGCCGTCTGCAATAGTGCTGCTTCTATCGGTGCCGTTCCTGTGAGAAAGAGCGTCTTGAGTTGATGGCTCGCCTGGCAGGACGTAAATTGCCGCTCAATGGTCTCACGCCCGGCTTGTCCTAAGCGTTGCCGGATTGTCGGATTATCCAGAAGATGGGCGAGGGCCAGCGCTAGCGCTTCAGGGTCGCGCTGGGGAACAAGAAGACCGTTGTGATCGTGTCGGACAAGTTCCGGTATACCTGAAACTCCAGTCGTGACGACGGGGAGTCGGCATGCCATGGCTTCCATGAGGACGTTCGGAATCCCGTCGCGATCGCCGTCCTGAGCGACCTGACAGGGAAGGGCAAAGATGTCGGCACGCTGGTAGAGCCCCACGACTTCTTCGAGTGGTTGTTGTCCCATCAACACGACGAGATGTTCGAGATGGAACTCTTGAATCAGCGCTTCCATAGCGGATTGCAAGGGACCGAATCCGACGATGCAGCAGTGAAACCGGTAGCCACGGACGTTCAGCAAATGGCAGGCGTGGATGAGCGTGAGTAGCCCTTTCTTTTCTCGAAAACGTGCGACACTTACGATCGTGGGGATCGCCGACGGTACAGTATGATGATCGTGCTGTAGCCGGTCGAATCGGGCCAGATTCAGGCCGTGGTAGAGACGAAGCAGCGGGGTGCCGTTGTCCGACAGACGTTGGAGGTACTGCCGATTATCCTCGGTGCAGGTGATGACGAATTCCGCATGGTGCATTTTCCTTTGTAGTGTGGCTGGTGGCGTGAGGAAGATATCCTTTGCGTGGCAGGTCATGCTGTACGGAATGTCTGTCAGCCGGTGAGCCAGTTCAGCGACGCTCGTGGGGGCATTCGCAAAGTGGACGTGGAGGTGACCGATGCGTTGGTTGAGAAGCGCCACAGCGAGTGAACCGGCCTGGAGAAACTTTGGCCACGAGGGCTGCTCGGTGGATCGACGCCAGAATTGAACGGTTGAGACATACCGCCGGGGCGCCGTGATGAGTAGACGCAGATGCGCCCACAATGGGTTTCGATCCAAGATATAGAAGGAACGAGGCAGATAGGTGACTGATGCGCGAACTTGGCCGACCAAATCATGGGTGACGGGATCGGTCGGCGATTCCAGGGCAAAGACCGACAAGTCCAGTCCCAGCGCTTCCAGGTCCAACACCTCTTGAAGGATGAATGTTTCCGACACCTTTGGAAACACCTTGAGGAGGTACCCGATTTTTACTGTGGATTCAGTCGGCATGGTCTACATCGTGGAGTGGTGCATCCTCAGTGTCTCCCGCGAGAGAACTTCCGATGGGTGGTTGGTAAGAGTGGTGCTTATCCTCATGTGCTGCGTTTCCATAAATAACTGTGTCACGGCTCTGGAGACATTGGCGCCGCCGTTCAGCGGTATCCCGATATCCTCCGGGCGAGGGGGCCGAGGCTGCTGCAACGACTGCGTGATGGCCTTGAACAGGCTCGTGGGGGTCAATTGGTCCGGGTGCATCATGTCGATGAGGCCGTGAGCTGCAAGACGTTCTGCTCTGATGTATTGTTCAAGTCGCGGATGGACTCGCGGCACGATGATCCCCCGTTGATTGGCGGTTAGAATCTCGACGACGGTGTTATACCCTCCCATGGAAACAACGAGATCGGCTGCCGTAAGATATTCGTACAGTCGTGGGGTGAAATCTAGGACGGTTAATGCCAGCTCCGGAGAGGCTGCTTGCTGGAGGCGACGGTGTTGCTCTGGGCTCATCAACGGGCCGGTAACGATGAGGGTGTCAAAATTGGGACGTCGAGATGCAAATCGTTTTTTGAGCATTGAGACGTATGCTTTCAGCAGGGGATAGCCATCATTCCCGCCACCAGGGGTGACCAGAACCAAGCGATCGCTCCGTAGCGCTAAGTCTCGGCGAGTGTCCTCTCGAGACACGTCCGGCTGTGTTCTGCCCACATAGCCGCACGAGACGACCTTCTGCTCAATGCTCCGCGGAAGCCCATATTCTTTGACTGGATCGTAGATCGCGCGTGAACCATAGAGGAAAATGGCGTGATACGTATTCTTCAGCAAGGGCACGATGCCGGACTTCGTCCATTCAGCCTGAACATGGTCGGGATGATCCTCGATATCGCGCATCCCCAAGATAATTCGGGTTGAGGGCGACTTAGTCTTGAGGAATTGGAGGGCCGGCAAGAGTTCCCCGCGTATACCGGCCGGGGCCTTGTCGACTAAGAGGATATCGGGTCGCAAATTGCGGACGCTCTCGAGGATGATGCGTTGGCGAAGTCTGAGTGTGATGTCGATCGTATGTGGAAGTAGCCGCGAGCAATATTGCCCACCGGCGTCCTTGGTGAGCGCCGGTAACTTGATGTACTCCATACGCTCGGGTAGCGCATAGGCGTGAGCCTGCATGGATCCGGTCAGCATGATCAGGGAGGCATGCGGGATACGGTCAGACAGATGCTGCGCAATTTCGAGGCTCCGGCGGATGTGCCCGAGGCCGTAGCTATCGTGTGAGTAGAGCATGATCAACATCGGTTCAGCCTCATTCTTCCTTGTCGCCCAGGTATGCCCAGTTGGTTCATGACCACTGCCGTCGTCTGCCCGTGTTCGTGCTGAAACAGCCTCTCATGTCCATCTCAGATACAGTCATGTTTGTTGGACGAGACTGATCGGGCTTGGTAAACGCACTTGGTACGTGTTCTGCTCGATCATCGCCGCCGGACGCACCAAAGCGTGTGAGCGTCTCGAGAAGTTCATCGAATGAAAACGGTTTCGAGAGATAGGCATTCGCGCCGGCCTGCCTACTCATTTTTTCCATTTCCGCCGTCCCTTTGGCCGTCATGAGGAGGATGGAAGATTCCACCCCGCGCTGTCTGAGGGTCCGGCAGATGTCGAGTCCGTCATCAGGCCCCAGAAAGATATCGAGGATGATGACGTCGTAGGTGCAGGCTTCGATGAGATCCAGGGTTTGCGCTTTGCTTGAAGCGATGGCGACTTCGTACGATTCAGCTTCAAGCCCGCGCTTCATGAAGCTCACAATCCGCTCATCATCTTCCACTATTAGAATGTGCACAGCTGTCCTCTGTCTGGGTGCCGTGAAATGCACTATGGTCAGGGGGCTACTGTACGTGAACGAGATGAGAGGCGACTGAGAGCGAGATGAGAAATTGATAAGAACTGAGATGCGTGCCCAGTTGGAATTATCTCAGTGGGTCGGTCAAGCTGGTTGATTGTCAGAGATCTTGTATCCGAAATCTCGCACGGTCTGAATCAGTTTTGTCTGCGAGCCGCTGTCGAGTTTTTTTCGCAGGTACCCGATGTACACATCGACGGTATTGGTCAGAGTGTCATGGTGATAGCCCCAGACCTGTTCCAGGATGGATGTGCGATTAAGTGCTTTGTTGGGATTGGACATCAGGAATACGAGCAGATCGAATTCTTTCCTGGTCAAGGCAATCACGTCGCCCCCTCGGCGCACTTCGCGGGAGCGTTGGTCAAGCGTGAGATCCGCTACTTGCAATAAGTGGGATGGTTCCTCTCTGTAGGAGGAGCGACGTCGGAGGAGTGCTTTGATGCGGGCGATGAGTTCTTCGAAGGCAAAGGGCTTGGTGAGATAGTCATCCGCTCCGTGGTCGAAGCCGCTCAGTTTGTCCTCCAGCGCATCTTTAGCCGTCAGGATCAGAATGGGAGTATGAATTTGTTCGCGGCGTAGATCCTGGCAGACCTCGTGCCCGCTTTTGTCGGGCAGCAGAAGGTCGAGGATGATAAGGTCGTAGGGGGTCATGCCTCGTTGGATGCCTTCGTGGCCGTTTTGGACGACATCCACCAAATACCCTTCCGCCTCCAGCCCGCGCTTGATGAAACTCGAGATGCGTTCGTCGTCCTCGATCACGAGGATGTGTGTCGCTGCCATAGGTTATGTCCTTTGTGATGTGCGTGAAGCCCAATCAGCTTCGTTGCCGGATTGTGATGTAACGGGGCGATCAAGGGGAAACCGAACAGTCACCGTGGTTCCACGGTGAAGAATGCTGGCAATCGAGATCGTTCCATGGTGTGCTTCCGCGATCCATTTGGCGATCGGCAGCCCAAGTCCGGCTCCACCGACTGCAGAGGGACGGCCTCTCCAGACGCGATAGGCTCGCTTGACGACATGCGGAAGATCTGTTTCGGGAATTCCAAGCCCGTTGTCGGCCACGGTGATATGCGCCTCACGATCCATGGTTTCTAATCGAATCACAATCATACCGTCTTTCCGCCCGTACTTGACGGCATTGTCCGTGAGAATCATGAAGAGTTGTTTGAGTCGTTCTGTATCCCCCTGCATCAGTACGTCATGCGACAACCCTTCACATGTCACGGCCATGTTTCGTGACTGGGCAAGAATGTTCGTTTCTCGGCGCACGTCTTCAAGAAGCGGTGCCAGCGGGGTTGGCTTCAGATCCATCTGCAACGTGCCCGATTCCGACCGAGCCAAGAACAGAATATCGCCGACCAACTTGTTCATTTGACTCGACAGCTGGACGATCCGTTCCAAGGTATTCCGGTATTCGGAAATCGGTTTGTCTTTTCCTCGGAGCGTCACCTCAGCCTCGCCCCTGATCACGGTTAAGGGTGTCCTGAGTTCATGGCTGATATCGGCAAAAAATTGTGACCGTAATTGGTCGAGCGCTTTCAGTTTCTGGTGTGCATCTTGAATCGTCTGCACCGCTTGTTTCCGTTTCGTGACATCCTGTTTGATACTGACGAAGTGGCTGATCTCTCCATTCCGGTCGCGGACGGGAGTGATCGTTTCCTCTTCCGTGTAGAGAGTGCCATCTTTTTTGCGATTGGTGCTTTCGCCGTGCCATACCTTGCCGCGCATGATTGTCTGCCACTGGTTCTGATAGAACGGTTGGTCCCGTTGCTCAGCGTTCAGGTTGCGGATGTTTTGGCCGATCACATCTTCAGATGCATAGCCGGTCAATGAGGTGAAGGAGGGATTGACCCAGGTGATGCGGCCGATTCGATTCATAATCATGACGGCATTTGCGGCGGATTCGAGTGCTGTGCCCTGCAGTCGAATTTGTTCTTCCTCTTGTTTCAGCACCGTCATGTCCTTGGCCACGCAGGCGATTCCTTCGATGTGGCCAGCCTCACCCCGCATGACGGCTGCAGACCAGAATATGGGAAAGGTGCGCCCGTCTTTTGCAAGATAGGTAGTTGCCATCTGATGAATCGATCCCTGTCGAAGCATATTCTGATATGTTTCTCCGCCCAGCGGGTTGTCATGTGGCGGAAATAGCAGGGTTGCGTCTTGGTCGAGCAGTTCCTGCTCTTCATACCCGAGCAGCGTGAGGGCGGCATGGTTGACGCTTCGTATGGTGCCGTCTGGATTCAGGACGATCAAGAGATCGGTCATGGAGCGTATGACGTTGTCCACGTAGTTCTTTGACACGGTGGTGTGCAACAACTGCTCGGTCATGCTGTTAAAACATTTTGCCAACTCACCCAACTCATCTCGGCTGGATACGGGCACGGTGGCGTGCAAGTCGCCTTCTGCCACCTTCTTTGTGGCGTCGGTGAGGGGGGCGATGACCTGTAAGGATTGTCTGAGCAGAAAGATGAAGAGTCCGCCTCCGAACAAGAGCGTCAGCATGCTGGTTACGAGGGTTTGGTGAATCAATTCGTTGAGTCGTTGTTCAAGTGCGCTCCGATCCAGAAAGATTCTGACCCATCCGAGGGGCTGAGCTGAGACCGAGCTGTCTCTCCTTGCAGGAATCGATGCGTCAGTCACTGCGCCTCCGAACGCGGAGATCCGATACCCTTCGGTAAGGACCAAATCCCTTTCCCATACATCACCGAGTTCCGGAAAAGTCAGGTCCTCGGGAGTGAGTTGGATTCCAGAGAACTCAATCCACAGGACCTTGGACGGTAGATAGGCGAGGATGGCGACGACATCTTCTCCCTCACCAAGCGATTGGAAAAGAGATGTCAACCCCTCAACGTCCTGCTCCTGATAATCTGTTCGCGATTGTGACGCGATGGCCTTGGCCAGCGTCCGTCCACGGATCTTGAACTCTTGGAACATAGCATTCCGGCTGGAGGTGTAGGCGAAGTAGGTCAAGCCACAGACCGCGCAGAAGAAGACGGCGAAAAAGAGGGCCATCAGCTTGTGAGTGAGAGACTGTGTGAACCAGTTGTGGATCAACATGGCGGTAATACTACGGGTTATCGACAATCAGGATGATTCTGATCTGGCTATCGTTCATTTCTTTGAGTGTCGAGAGACTGACGTATCCAATGGCTCCCTCAATGGTGCCGACAAAACGCACGACGGCTTCGTCCGACCGTTCGATCACACTCTGGACGGGAACGGGTGTCCCTTGGCGATAGAAGACTTGATCCGGCTTTGCATTCAGCACTCGCAGATAGAACGTTTTTCTCTCTTCGGCCGCTATCTCACGATTGACCAGCTTGATCCGGTCGCCCGCTGACCAGTGAAGGGTCTCGCCTCGGTACATGCTGGCGATCGCCGTCGTACTCAATGAGGTGTTGGGATTACTTTTATGGACGATAACGGCAAGGGGATCGGCTTGGGCGAGGGTGGGGAACGACCAAAGGAAGAGGGCAACCGCCAGCGCCTCGAGCCGGCGCGATCTGGTACTGGATGGGCGAGTCATGTGAGGGCCGTTAGAAGATCCACGCGATGGATGTGAGAAATCCGTCGGACGGGAACTGGTTGAACTGGCCGTTGTTAAACTGATACTCCATCTTGAAGACATAATCCTCGACCGGGCGGTAATTGAATCCGACAATGATTTGTTCGCCGGTCAGACTACCAGTCGGACTTGCCGTCGTATTCATCTTAGTGCGGCCGTAGAGACCGACGAGCGCCAATGTCGGATTATTGAAGTGTCGTCCCAGGATGGTGGAGTTCAATGCCGACGGCCAGAACCGATACGTGAGTTGGATGTAATACCCCCAGAGGCTTGATGGCGTGGTGGAGCCTTGAAGATCGAAACGTGCGAATTCACTTCTGAGCTGAAAGTTTTCCCATAGCGTCACGTTGCGGGGTTTGAATTCGGCATCGAACGCGATTCCCGTAATCAGATCGTTGGACCCCGGCTTGTATTCTCCGCGGTATCCTGAAAATCCAATTTCGTACTGGTCAAAGAACTTTAATGTTCCTCGGCCGACGACCGCCTTATCGCCGTTGTTGTCCGTGCGCAATCCTGATCGTGCGCTTTGCAGGCCAGGGTCGGGGAGGTGGCCGGGCGTGGCAAGAAACTTATCCGTCAGCCCGTTGATGACCTGGATTTCGTACGTGGCTTTGAGATTGTCCGAGATCGGAATCAATCCGAATGTGCCGAAGCCCAAATCGGACCAGGTGGTGGGGGTGACGAGCCGTGCGACGGAGGGGGGGCGTATGAGATCTCTGCGTGGATCGAAGTGATCAAGATTGAACTTGCCGAATGGGATCAGCAATACCCCCGCACGGACATTGAATGCCTGCGCAAGGAGAAGATCGACATAGGCTTGTTCCGCATCCGCGGTTCCATGGGGAAGCCCCAGATCAATTTCGGTGTAGACACGAATCCGATCGTGAAAGTGTCCTGATATTAAGACTTCAAAGTTGCCATCATGTGTGGACCGTCGATCCTGAAAACTTTCAAACGCTACGGCTCCGTAGGCACCGACGCGGATGTTCTGAGCCAGTTCGTCCGACAAACTGCTCTGTTGTTGTTCAACCACCCCGAGCCGCTCTTTCAAGTCGGCGAGTTCTTTGCGGTGCTGCTCTTCAATCTGGTGGAGCCGCTCTTTCAGATGTTCGACGGTATCCTCTTTGCCGCTTTTGGATGGCATGTCGGAGGTTTGGGCGAGGACCAGGTTTGGAATGCATAGGCAGAGCAGGGATGTGATTAACGCTACGACATTATGTACGAGGGGCTGGCTATCGGGAGATAGCTGAAACCAGGGTCGGTGTTGTCTCATGCTCTCATGATCCTTTACCGGAGGGGAGTGATGATCCAGTTCGTCACGACACCCTTTCCGTCCGAGCGACGTGTATAGAGCCGTTGAATGCCGGTTGGCCGCAGCTTCCAGTTGGATACCGGTTGCTGATAGGTGTTGTGCTCTCCTTCGTATCGAGGTCGTCGTAGGTTTTCCATAATGAGATGGACCTCTTCGTTGAGGACAAACACGAACCCTGTCGTCTGCCGATCCGGCTTTTCCGTCTCGGTGATGGTAAAGGCGGTGACCTGCTGTGGAGGGGCAAGGCTCAAGGCTTTGGATAGTTCTGGTGCCAACTGCTCTGCTTGAGACCTGGTGAAGACTTTCCTGAGGTGAGTTTTTGAAAACGGCAAAACGGTGCCTGCATCATAGGTTAAAGATTCTAGGACATTGAATATCGCATCAGGTGGCAGCGTGTAGGGGTGGTGAAAATGGTTGATTGGAGGGTATCCTCCTGGAAGTTCACGAAGCTCGACCGAGAAAGTCTCTGATTGATAAATCAGGAGGTTTTGGCGCAACTTGCAAGATGGCATACTCAAGAATGCTAGGGCTATGGCCGCCATGACGATGTTCCCTGACACGGTCATATTCCGTTTGACCATCACCCTCTCCTTTGCACCGGCGGATGTTTCATTGGCGTCCCCCCTATGCCGATTTCCTTTTGACGAGGCTGGGGCGGTTTTGTAAATACCATGGGATTTCTTTTAATTGGAATGAACCATAAGAAACAAGACCAAGTAGAAAAACGGTATCATGCCGAATCATCTCTTGTGTATTATTAGGGTGTAGGTAT
>WBZQ01001117.1_pt1 | contig 19139 bp, 12 predicted proteins | sample 5204251 | NCBI WGS metagenome assembly WBZQ01 (sample SAMN12412402, study PRJNA552823) | activated sludge metagenome | isolation source: activated sludge from nitrification reactor of wastewater treatment plant... | place: USA: Virginia | collected 2017-09 | reverse complement strand
CCACGGTCAAGGTGATCTGTCAGAAATACGGTATTTCTCCGAGTACCTTCTATCGGTGGAGGGCCAGTGTGGCCGCACATAAGAGTGAGGAGGGTGCCCGCTTGAATCATCTTGAATCAGAGAATCGACGGCTGAAGAGGCAGGTGGCCGAGTTATGGCTGGACTACACGAGTCTCAGGAATGCACTCATCAACGGTAAGGGGCCGGAATGTTGATCGTGGAAGCGTCTTCTGCGAACTGTCAGGACTTTATCCGCTAACGGAAAACGATATCAGAGGCATGGCTGTAGCTTCGCTCTGTTGTGGACATCTTGGCCCTGCCTAGGATTATCGTTAGATAATATGAACGTACTGGAATTTGTTAGTGGACTTCTTGTTGCGTAAGAGAGCGTGCTACGTCGGTTGCCGAGCCTCTCTATATGCTGTCGCATGTCTTACCGTTGTGGCGGCTCTGCTGGTAACTCCCGCGACGAGCCTGTGTCAGCAGTCATCCACTCTTATTGCTCCCGGACCTCGGAATCTTTCTTTTGGGGGAATGGGTTGGGCATGGTTCTCTCAATTTGCCAATCCGGCCTTGGTGGGTTCGTTGTACATGACACCGGATTGGCCAAAAACCGGGTACTACCCCGTCTATCCGGGCGCGTTTTCTAGACCGATCGAAGAGGACGGTATTGCGTTCGGTTCCGTCAGGCTACATCCGATGATGGGTGTGGCCGAAATATATACGGACAATGCGTTCCGAACCAATACTAACCGGCGCAGTGACTTTGCGACGACGCTTGCCCCGGGGCTTCAAGCCGAAGTGCCGTTTGGTGGACGTCATTCATTCGTGGCCGATTACCGCAGCAACATTCAATTGTTTCATCAGAATCCCTCGAACAATGTACAGGATCAAACCGCGTCTGGGCGATTCAATTTTGATTTCCCCGGCGGTCTACGGCTTGATATTCAGGGTGAACACAAGCTAGGGCACGACCCGCGAGGATCGGCTCTGGATACACAGAATGTCGCAGTCAACAAATGGATGGCCAATAGCGCGATCGGCCAGCTGTCTTACGACGGAGCTGTGGCAGGTCTTAGACTGAACATGTCGTCCACCCGGTGGACCTATCTGAATAATGATCAGAGTTTCTTTCGAAACCGTCTGAGCAACTATGCAGGTGTTACATTGCTGGGGAATGTCACCAGCAAGACGGCCGTCGTGGCGAACGTCGCCATCAATCAAGAGCTGTTCGATGAGAGCAAGAGTCTCGACAGCACGACATACAGTGCGAGCACGGGACTTCGGTGGGATCTGACTGAATTGACGTGGGGAGAAGTGTTGGCCGGGTATCAACATCTCAAGTTTTCGAATGCGGCCGGCGACCAAAGCACCCCTGGCGTTCAGTTCCCGCGCAGCAGTGACTCGTACGATAATTTTTTCTTTGTAGGGAATATGTCCTGGAAGCCGACGCCGTTTCTCACTTTCTCCTTACAGGGATATCGCAGCTTTCAACAGTCCGTCGTCTTGAGTACCTTGTTCTTTACCTCGACCGGAGCGAACTTCTCGGCCGTTCACACCCTGACTGACAGCACCGCGGTGACGCTGAACGTGGGAATCGAAAACGATCGGTTCGAAATGTCCTCCCCCACACCGGAGAACCCAAGCCGAGTTGATTTGATCAAGAATGTGGCATTTGGCGTGCGGTATCGCACAGTGAAATGGGCCGGCGTCGCCTTGCAGTACATCTTCGAAGACCGCAGCTCAAACGTCGAACGGTTCAACTATTATGCGAATTCGTTCATGCTGTCACTGCAGGCGACTTTTTAGGGCGATTCGATCTAATGTTCGGACAATCGAGCGGCTGCAGGCAGCCGATGCCGACTACGAACATCCTCGCAGTCTCCATCCGTGATGGTCCGCTACCGAGGAGTCATTCTTTCAAAAGGAGACACTGTGATTCCAAAAGCCATGGCGTTGGATGAGGCAGAGCATACACTTGGCGAATATGCGGCCGCCTGCCGGCGGCATATCTGGTTAATTGGTCTTGTTGCCGCCGGCTTCTCGGTTGTTGCGGCGGTGTGGTCCTTAATGCAGACACCGGTTTATCAAGCGAAAGCCGTCGTGGTCATCGAAAATCAGGGACCGGGAGGCTTGGACAGAGACAAGTCGTCCTATTACCCGGACAACAGCCCCGAGTATTTCCAAACACATTTCGAATTAATGAAAAGCCACTATGTGCTTCAACGAACAGCCCAGTTGCTGAAGTTGTCGGAACGTTCGGAATATCAGCACAAATCCTCTGTTCTCAGAAAAGTTTTAGACTCTGTGTTTCCGACGTCGTTCCACGCGTTGTGGCAACCCGAAAAGAAAAGTGAAGCGATTTCAGCCGAAGAGGCAGAAGAGAGGTTGCTCAAACGGTTTTCGCAGGACATCGAGATTATGCCCATCCGGGGGGCTAGGTTGGTTCATGTGACTGCTAGTTCGATCGATCCGCATTTCGCCGCGCTTATGGCCAATACCCTGGTGTCCGTCTATATCGAGCGCAATCAAGAACTCAGCGCCAATTCGAAGGAACAAGCCGCACAATGGTTTACCACGCATCTTGATGAACTGCGGAAGAAGGTGCAGACGTCTCAAGAAGCGTTATATGTTTTCCGTGCGAAGCATGGGCTGTTGACGGGTGAGGAGCGGAAATCAGTGGCTGCGCATACGTTGGCTGAACTGAATTCTCAACTGGTAAAAACGGAAATGGCTAAGGCTGAGGCCCAGTCGCGGTTTCAGCAGATACGATCAGTCCTCAATAGTCAAGGCAGTGGAACAGGCGGGCTGGATTGGTCAAAATTGGATTCGCAAATTCAGGTGCTGAACTCGTCGCTGATTCAAACGCTGCGCGCACAGGAGATTACCGTGTCGTCGCAGTTGGCTGAGTTATCAGAGAAGTACGGACCCCTTCATCCCAAGCTCGCTCATATGAAAGCTGAATTGCAGGATCTGAAGCAACGGATCCAGCAGGAAGTTCAAAAGATCTACGATTCCGTAAAGCATCAATACGACATAGCACTCGCGCAAGACAAAGCCGTGAAAGAGGCAATCACTCGATATAGCGCCGACAAGATCCGGCTGGAACAGAACGACATCGAGCATTCGATGCTCGAGCGCGATGCTGAGAGTAGCCAGCATCTGTACGATGTCTTTCTCAAAGCAACTAAAGAAACCGACCTGTCATCTGGGATGCGGACCAACAACGTATACATGGCCGATCCGGCCGTATCGAATTCGGTGCCCGCAAAACCTAAAACCAGGCTGAATATCATGCTGGGATTTCTAGCTGGGCTGATGAGTGGAGCCGGACTGGCGATTTTTGTGGAAGGACGCAGTAAGAAACTCATGGCGCCAGCCGATGTCGAACGTTATCTCCCGAACGTATCTTTACTGGGAGTTGTGCCGCTTCTCTCGAAGGCCGCAGCCCGGGAGAAGGCTTTGGCGCCACCTAATTCGCTGACACCAGTTGCTGAAAGTTTCCGCATCATTCGGACCAGTCTCCTCTTGTCCAACCCTGACATGTTGCCCTCGCGAATTCTCATCACGAGTCCGGGAGAGAACGAAGGCAAGACCACGCTCGCAGTAAATTTAGCGATGGCGATGGCCCAGCTAGAGGATACACAGGTCGTCCTGATCGACGTGGATTTTCGAAGCCAGCAGATTCACCCCATCTATGACGTTGGGAGTCAGGAGGAGCCACCCAAAGGGCTTGGGCATCTGTTGCGAGGCGAGGCCGATCTGTCCGAAGTGGTGCATCAGACGTTCATCACGAATCTCTCCGTCATTCCACATGGAGGGCGGCCTTCCAACCCGACTGAATTACTGCATTCCAAAGCCATGAACCAACTTCTGGATTGGGGGCTGGAGAACCGACACCACATCATTTTAGATTGTCCTCCAGTCTTGCCCATTGCTGACGCAGCTGTGTTAGCTTCCAAGGTGGACGGGGTACTCCTGGTTGTCAGCGCGGGGGAGACAACACGGGAGGCCTGTCGAATGGCTATTCAGCGTATCAAGCTGGCCGGAGGGCGGCTGTTGGGCGTGGTGATGCAGAAGGCACCGGTCGCCGACTCTCCATATTATTACTCGGCCTACCAGGAGAATCGCTGACGTTCGATTTGTAGCGATGTCGTGTGTCAGCTTGACTTCGGTAAGCTGCTGGGCGGAGTGATAATGCGCGAATGAATCGAGAGTGCTGGGCATGTTGTTTGTGCGCCTAATTGTAGTGACATGAATTACAGCCTTCGTATTGGGTTAAATAGATGGAAATCGTGGCAAGAACACTCCGCCAACCGGCGCGTATTCGCTGCATTGGTGACAGTTGGGAGTTGCACAATTCTTGTCAAGCTTGTGGCCTTCATAAAGGATGCCATCGTAGCGTATCAATTCGGTACAGGGGACGCGATGGACGCGTTTCTCGTCGCGTTGATCTTGCCTCAATTTGCGGTCACGTTGGTGGGTGCGTCGTTCAATACGGCACTCATCCCTACATATATTCAGATTCGCGAACACGAAGGATGGACTGCAGCCAATCGACTCATGTCGAATGTGATTGTCATCGCTGGCCTATGTCTCATTGTGCTGTCATTGCTTATGGCGATTAGCGCCGCGCATGTCCTGCCACTGCTTGCACGAGGATTTTCCCTAGAGAAGCTGCTCCAAGCGCGCTCGCTGTATTTGATACTTCTTTGCACTCTACTGTTGCATGGTATCGGCACAATTTGGGGCGCTGTGCTTAACGCAGTCAACCGGTTCGCCCTAGTCGCGATCCTTCCAATTGTCACGTCTGTTGTGACCGCGGTTGCGGTCGTTGTCCTGGCACGGTCCTATGGAGCTCATGTCCTTGCAGGGGGAGTTGTAATCGGCGCACTGATCGAAACCAGCCTTATGGGTTGGTGTCTTCAACGAGAGGGCGTATCGCTGATACCTCGCTGGGGGGGGATGACCCCGGCTGTCCGACAGGTGCTCGGGCAGTATGCTCCCATGGTTGCCGGGGCGTTCTTGATGGGTGGTACAACCATTGTGAGTCAGTCTATGGCCGCGATGTTGGAGCCGGGAAGCGTGTCGGTCATCACCTACGCGAATAAAGTGCCCAGTCTTCTGCTGGGGATCGGCGCCACGGCGGTCAGCACCGCGTTTCTGCCTCATTTCTCCCATCTGGTGGCCGTAGCAGATTGGCGAGGGTTACGGCGCACCATCGAGACTTACTCGCGATTGTTGTTTTCTGTGGCGATCCCGGTGACGGCTGTCCTGGCATATTTTTCCGAACCTCTTATTGCCGTTCTCTTTCAACGAGGTGCATTTACTGATGCAGACACCCATCTTGTGGCTCCGGTCCAGATTATGTATTTGTTACAGGTTCCGGTCTATATCGTCGGGATGCTGTTTGTGCGATTGGTGTCTGCTTTGAAGGCCAACCATCTGATGATGTGGGCAAACGTCCTCAATTTATCGCTCTGCATACTGCTGACGTATGTTCTGGTTCATCTCATGGGCGTAGCCGGGATAGCTCTGGCGACAAGTAGCATCTATTTTTTCAATACGGCGTTCTTGTTTGGGATGAGCAGGCGGATATTGAGCCGGGCCCCTGATCATCGTTGTGCGGCATGATTGTGGAGTGAGCCGGTTTTACGATAAGCACATGCGAATTGCTCTGATGATTTCAGCGTTCGGTGCAGGAGGCTCTGAACGAGCGATGTCGGTTCTGGCTAACTATTGGGCTGACAATGGGGAGCAGGTCACACTCATCACACTTGCACTGGCAGGGAACGATTTTTATCGACTGCATTCAAAAGTGAGACGCATAGGTCTTGGGGTGACGGCACGGTCGACGAACCTCTTCGAGAGGGTGTGGAATAATGTCGAGAGAGTCCGAGCCTTGCGACGTCAAATACGGGACATTCGCCCGGAGATCGTCATCAGTTTCGGAGATACCACGAACGTCACGACAATCCTGGCCGCCGTCGGCATGACGTTACCAGTCGTGATCTGTGAACAGGTGGATCCCCGGCAATATGCCATCGGGACGGCCTGGAGTCTGTTAAGGCGTGCAGTCTATCGTCGGGCAGTCGCCCTTGTCGTCGTCTCAAAAGCCATGGCTACCGGTTGGGCTCAAAACATCGTGCCGAACGATCGCATTCGAGTCATTCCCAATCCCGTACATTTCATGCCCACTGGCTCAGAACGTCCCTCGAATGTTGCAGTGAGAGGACATACCATCGTGGCGATGGGGCGACTGGTGAAGCAAAAGGGGTTTGATATCCTTCTTGAAGCGTTCAGGCTGTGTTCGGATCGCCATCCGCAGTGGTCGCTTCATATACTTGGTGAAGGTGACGAGCGCGAGACTTTGGAGGCTCTGGCCGAGACGTTAGAGCTGCAAGGACGGGTCAAATTTCTTGGACTGGTAAAGGATCCATCCCTGGTCTTGAGGGATGCCGGTATGTTTGTCATGTCTTCTCGCTTTGAAGGGTTTCCATTGGCATTGATAGAGGCCATGGCGTGCGGGCTGCCCGTCATTTCGACCGATTGCCCGACGGGACCATCTGAGATCATCAGAAACGGAGTCGATGGAGTTCTTGTGCCGGCCGAGGATGCATGTGCGCTATCCGCAGCGATGGAGTGTTTGCTGGCCGATCCTGAAGAGCGTCACCGCTTGGCGACGGAAGCCGTCAATATTGTCGATCGATTCGGAGTAGAAAAGGTCATGATGCTGTGGGATCAACTCCGCATGCAGGTTGTTGGGATCCCACAGAGTCTAAATCGTGACAACGAATCAATAGTGCTGCCGGGCCATGGGTTGTGAAGGAAGCGTGACGGCGCATCCGTTAAAAATCATTTTTCTGCTTCGCGCGCTGAACTATGGAGGTGCCGAGCGGCAGTTGGTCTTGCTTGCAAAGGGGCTTTGCGAGCGCGGGCATGACGTGGTCGTAACCGTATTCTACCCTGGAGCCCCGTTGGAGAAGGAGTTGCTCGAGGCTGGAATTCGCATCCGATCCTTAGACAAGCGGGGACGTTGGGATATATTCGCCTTCTTCAGGCGATTTACACGGGTTGTGTGGGAGGAGCGTCCGGACGTGATGCACGGATATCTAGAGGATCCCAACATCGTGATCGCGCTGTGCAAGCCTTTTCTGCCTTCATGTCGAGTCGTTTGGGGCGTTCGCAGCTCTACGATGGATCACAGTAAGTACGATTGGGTGTCTCGGTTGGGGTTCACGCTGAGTTGCTGGTTGGCAAAATTTGCTGATCTCATCATTGCGAACTCATACACCGGTCGCGAGGACTATTTGGCGGCCGGATATCCGGAGGGCAAGACGGTTACGATTCCTAATGGGATTGATACAGAACGATTTCGCCCTGATCCGGAAGCTCGGCGGATGACTCGTCACGGGTGGAGCGCGAGTGCGGACGAAAGGTGGATCGGGCTTGTGGGACGTCTGAATCCACAGAAGGATCATCGCAACTTTCTGAAAGCGGCGGCACTCTTGGTGCGTGAGCGGAATGATGTTCGCTTCGTATGCGTGGGTGATGGGCCCCCGCAGGAGCAAGCCGCGCTTCAGGAATTTGGGAAGGCATTGGGACTCACAGATTGTTTGATATGGAGCAAGGCTCAAGAGCGTGTTTCCTACATCTATAACGCGCTGGACCTTCTGGTGAGCAGCAGCGCGTACGGCGAGGGATTTTCCAATGTCATCGGTGAGGCGATGGCGTGCGGAGTGCCCTGTGTGGCCACCGATGTGGGAGATGCGGGATTCGTCATGGGCGAATTGGGAGAGCTGGTGCGTCCCAAAGATCCTGATGCTCTCAAAGTCGGGATGCAGCGGGCCTTGGAACGCAAGTTATCCGCAAGAGAGATTCGACAACGTATCATCGATCATTTCTCATTGGGCAATCTTGTTGTGGCGACGGAGCGCGTCTTGCTGGCACTCTGTGGGCGACAGGCCGATGTGGCAGTCACGAGACGAGAGAATATTCCCCCGACAAGCCCGGTGTAAAAAGGCGGATACATGATGAGAAACGGCGATCCACGAAGCCGTTCCGTCCATGTCGAAGCACAAGTGGTGTTTGAGCTATTCCATTGGGCCTTAAGATTGATACGAGCATGAATCTCTTCGCCAGTGTGGTCACCATCATATCGGTTGCCGTGTTTTTTACCAACATTCCGAATTATACATATGGACAGCATGGCCTGATGGTCCCGTACCTGTGGGTCTCGATGTTTGCGGTCATCTCTATACCGCTTCTCATTAGGGTAGTGTCCGAGTCGAACGTGTTGGGATCGCCTGTGATCAGTTGGTGTTTTCTTTACATACTTGTCACCATACTGTGGTTTATTCCCTCTTCACAGAATGACGTGGCATGGCAGGAGGTGCGATCGAGAGCCCTCACCGTGATCGAACTCATGATGTTCTTGATGGTGTTCGCATCGGAAGGCATGAACCGATTGGCCAGGCAGGTGCTTGTCGTCGGGGTCCTCTTGGGAGTAGGGCTCAACATTTACGAGTTATTTGTTCCGCTCTCCTTCAGTCCGATAATTGGGCGATCTGCGGGTATGTACGTCAATCCCACCACATCGTCTTTTGCCTTAGTCGGAGGAATGATATTCGCCGTGACGGTGCTGCCGCGTTGGGCGAGGGGTGTATTTATTCTGATCGTGGGAATCGGCGTTGTGAGTACGTTTTCCCGCGGTGGGATCATTGGTTGGTGCGTGGCCAGCGTCAGCTTTGTGCTTGCGAAGCAGATTACCTCCAAAGATGTTGTCCATGCCGCTCTTGCCGGAATCTTGATCATCGGGATGTTTATCATGACGCGGGGGGAGGAGTTTCTGGACACATTGAACAGAACAGGTGTCATTAATGCAAATGTGGAGGAACGATTATCCTGGCTTACCGACCCTTCAGGGGTGCAGGATCAATCGAGCTGGGCTAGGGCCTATGTGGCCAAACGGTTGTGGGACAAGTGGGCAGAGCAACCTTTTCTGGGAACTGGGACAGGCGCGGCATATGCGGCATTCGAGATCCCGCCGCATAACCAATATCTGGTGTTTATGGTGGATCACGGCTTGATTGGAATCATGGTGTTTCCTCTCCTGATCCTGTCGGTGATATACCAAGCTCGAGGAGAATTCAGGTTACTGGTCATGCTGTTCGGCGGCATCCAAGCGGTGAATGGATTCATGTCGCATACGCTTTTGACGGAGCCGCAGACGTTGTTGCTTTTTGCGTTGGCCGCCACGCTTCCTGCGAGGAAGACGACGAATGTTTGGTTCGATCGTCAACGTATTGAACAAGATGCCTTGAGCCCGCAACTGGTGTGAATGCCCATAGAGGCGTCCACACAAATCGCCATTACCATATGCTGACAATAACAGGTGGCTTCGGCGCGCTCGTATCCGCAACGGAATCATTAGTGGCATAAATGCCGAGGTCCCAAGGGGTTGCCCTCAATTTGCCGTCTCTATCTTTATTCACCGTCAGCGTTTCTCCCTTGAATCCGATGGCTGTGATCGGTGTACCCTTTCCGATGGCCGGACTTCCCGGTGTCAGGTGCCAGTCCGAACGGGAGTCGACAAACAGCGGGTTGCCGGCAATGGGATGGACCTGTGGAGGAAAAGCCGAGCAATTGTAAAAATTGTTGTAGTCGAGGTTGAGAGTTCCGGCATAGCTCCACTGTCCCAATAAGGCGTTGTCTAGACATGCGACGATATTGTTCTTGATCGCTGGATTCGTCGAAGCAACGCCGGCATAACCTGGTTGGAGAAACAATTGCCCACCTTGAACGATGTTATTGAACAGGAGACTGTCTTTGGCTCCCATCATGCCGAGGGATTGCGCGCCGCTTCCGCTTCCGCTCTCATCCAGAACGACATTGTTATATGCGACGGAGTTATAGGCTTCGATCCCTGATGAAGAATCGTATAGCCATTGTGTGCCGGTCTTACCACCAACGACGATGCCCACTCCCCACTTCGAGCGAATACGGACCACATTGTTATAGGCTTCGAAGTTACGTACGCCTCCTTTGGCCACTAGACTGGTGTCCCACGCATCCCCGCCGATGATGACGTTATTTCTGAAGACGGCTCCATAATTGTTGAACGATTCAATTCCAGAATTGGAGACACAGTTTTCAACGACCGAGAAATCCTGACTGGTTTTGACCGCATGGCTGCGTGCGGGACTTGCATCGAAGAGCATCCCGCGGACGATACAACCCATGGATCCTGTAGATGGATTTGAGGGTGTCGCAGGGTTAGTATGCCAACACCTCACACCCGTCCCATCGGCACTGTTATGGGAACCACATGGAACGTTGTCGGGAGAAATGCTCGACCGCAAATCCTCAATTGTGACGTAACTCCCCAAAATACTGATATTGGGATTGCAGCCTGAGGTTGAGCTCAGGACGGCTTGGTGTTTGTTCTCCGCACGGACAACAATCGGCTGGCTTGCCGTACCAGAATTTGCGAATTGAATTTGTGGCTCGGTGTAGGTTCCATCTCTGATAATGGCGACGTCTCCCGCCGCGAGGGTGCTCGCAGCCTTACTGATGCTTTTCCAGGGCAAGGCTTGGCTGCCGGGATTGGAATCGGAGCCATTTGGCGAGACATAGTAGGTTGCTGCGTTGCTCGGAGACGTACCGCCTGCAGACCACACGAGAAAGAGAGTCGCAATACTACCGATCAATCGTATACCCCAGGTCTGGCGAGGGGAATTCTGGATTAGAGAAGTCATATTTGCCTCCACAGCTTGTCAAGGATGTATCCCAGCTACGGATCTGCAATAAGCATGCTCGGATGGCATGCGATGATGCCATCGAAGTTTATCGCTAAACTATTGTTTTAGCGTTGATTGATGCATGCACCTGGCAAAACTGTCAACAATCTTGAGCAAGTGGTGAAGGATACTGCCTTCACGAGAGTGCCCTGGCTAGACATTCTGCTCAGGTGCTGCAACAGCAAGACTTAGTTAAGGTCGAATGCTCATTAGCGCGATAATGCCCGAAGTGACCACGCTCATCACTTTTACGAGAACATGAATAAGCCTATTTCTCTAGCGTTTGTGATTACCAATCTTGATTGCGGCGGGGCCGAGGTGATGCTCTTCCGGCTTCTCTCGCGTCTCGATCGATCCAGATTCACTCCGCAAGTGATCTCGTTAATTGACATTGGGCAAATTGGTAAGCAGATCCAGGCGCTTGGCATACCAGTTCGAACTTTAGGTATGCAGCGTGGTAGGCCAAGCCTCAAGGCGTTAATCCAGCTAGTTCAATGGCTTCGTCAAGATCGCCCACATGTGGTTCAGACGTGGATGTATCACGCAGACTTGATGGGCGGGTTCGCAGCTAGGCTGGCTGGCGGCATTCCAACCATTTGGGGTGTTCACCAGAGTGATCTCAGTTGGGCAGGGAATCGGATTCTTACTCTTCTTACGGTGAAATCCTGCGCATACTTATCTCGATGGCTACCGAAACAGATCATTTGTTGCTCGGAAGCTTCGCGGCGTACTCATGGGGCAGTAGGGTATGCCATCGATAAATTGATTACGATTCCGAATGGGTACGATGTGGATACGTTCAAGCCTGATCTTCTAACTAGCACGATGGTTCGACAGGAGTTGGACATTCCAGAGGACGTTACGATAATCGGTATGGTAGCTCGATTCCATCCTCAGAAGGACCATATCAATTTTTTAAAAGCTGCGAGAATTCTGTTGGGCAAACGGCGGGATATATGTTTCCTGCTATGCGGTCAAAACATTACGTGGGACAACAAGCGTCTTACTGTCTGGATCGCTCCAAATGAGTATTCACATTTTCGCCTGATAGGACAGCGGGACGATATTCATCGAATCACAGCATCGTTTGATATCGCGACGCTGTCTTCTTTCGGAGAAGCGTTTCCGAACGTCATCAGCGAAGCGATGAGTTGTGCTGTACCCTGTGTTGTCACCGACGTGGGTGATGCGGCCTTGATCGTGGGACAGACAGGCGTAGCTGTTCCTCCTCGAGACCCAAAGGCTCTGGAGGAAGGTTGGCAGAGGATATTGGGTCTTAATCTGGAAAACCGAATGCGGCTCGGTTTGGAAGCTCGACAGCGGATCAAAGAACAATTCGATATATCCAAGATTGTCACCCGCTATGAGAGAGTGTTCGAAAATCATGGATGTTGTCGAAATGCTTAGATTAGGTGTGGGGGCTATAATCTCGCCCTCACTATTTGTGGGCCATCAATGTCCTTTAAAAACTTTGGTTTAAAAAAAGACCGAAGTCGGGGCGTCTACTAGGATGATGAAAGTAAAAGTTGTATCCGGCGGCTGGCTACCAAAGCTTCTTCTGGCGGGAGGGGGGTGCTTCATAGCATTGTTGGTGGGCGAATTCGTAAGCCAAGCGGTGAGCCCCGTCTCAACTGTTGCATATCGTACTGATCCTGATATCGGCTACGTGCTTGCGCCGGATCAGCACACGCGACTGGCGTCGCGTGATTTTGACGTTGAGATACGTACCAACTCGCAAGGTTTTCACGACGTCGCGCATACATATACCAAGGCACGAGATACTTATCGGGTTGTTGTTCTGGGAGATTCCTTCATTGAAGCACTTCAAGTTCCAATCGAGCGCGGGTTTACACAACAACTTCAGTCTCAGATTCAAGAATGGGCTGGCAACAGAAGAATTGAAATTATCAATCTTGGCATTTCAGGGACGGGTCCAGCACAGTACTATCGCGTGCTCGAAACAAAGGGGCTGCAGTACCACCCAGACCTCGTCCTAATGGCTGTGTTGCCTGACAATGATTTTCGGGATAGTTATCAGCCGCTCGGAGGATCAGCCTTTAAACCGTATTATCGAATCATGGAAGATGGTTCACTGATTTTAATTCCCCCACAGTTCTCGAATTTGGTCTCTGGAACGCGCCTGCTCTTACAGCGAAGCGCCTTGCTCCAGATCGTTCGCAAGGCCGTCGCACGAATGCCGATTGAAGAGCTTTTCACACGAATTGGTCTTCTGACCGCGAATGAGGGTAGAGCGCTGCCGGAATTTCCCACAACTGTTCCCCGGGATTGGCTTGTATACATGGATGACCTGCCTCGTACATGGGAGGAGGCCTATCAGATGACATTCCGGATGATCACCGAAACGGCAAGATTGGCAGAACGGAATCAATCGAAATTTCTAGTTATGACAATTGGTTCTCCTGCCGCCATTGAAGATCGCTGGCAGGAGGCGCTGGCTCCCTTTCCGGATGCTCATAATTTTCGATGGGATTTTGATAGACCTTTCAGAGCGCTTACGGAGTGGGGTTCCACAGAGAAGTTCGATGTTCTGGATCTGCGCGGAGCGTTTCGGCGGGATTTTGCAGCTTTTAAACAATCACATTCGTGGATACACGATGGGCACTGGAATGTTCGCGGCCATCGTCTTGCGGCTAACGTCGTTGGAGCTTTCTTAAACGAGCACCGAGAAGCCTACGGAATTGATTAAATCTATGTGTGGGATAGCAGGAATCATAGATATTGGTGCAGGAAACCAGCGAAATCGGCTGCTGCAGTCTGTCTTGGAAATGACAAAAGCCCTTTACCATAGGGGGCCGGACGATGTAGGCACGTGGGCGGATGGTGCTTCAGGAGTGGCTTTAGGCCACCGCAGGCTATCGATTCTCGATCTGTCTCCATTGGGCCATCAGCCGATGCAGTCCGCCTGTGGACGATACGTCACGAGCTTTAACGGCGAGATCTATAACTTCATCGCACTTCGTGAGGAACTCGAAGGTTTGGGCCATCGCTTTCGAGGCCATTCAGACACGGAAGTTATGCTGTCGTCCATATCTCAGTGGGGGCTTGAGTCGGCCGTGACGCGTTTCAACGGGATGTTTGCCATTGCGGTTTGGGATCGTGAGACACGGCGGTTGCATCTCGTGCGCGATCGCATGGGAGAGAAGCCGCTCTATTACGGTTGGCTCGGCATGACATTTGTGTTCGCTTCCGAACTGAAGGCGCTCCGTGTTCATCCACGCTTTCATGGCGTGATTGATCGCGGGGCTGTCGCGCTGTTTATGCGGCACAATTACATTCCTGCTCCCTATTCCATTTATGCCGGAATTTCCAAGGTGATGCCCGGTACGATTGTGACGGTCACGCCGGACCCTGCAACCCCTCCACTGGTTCATGCATACTGGTCTGTGGCCGCCGCTGTCGAACGAGGATGCGCTGAGCCATTCACTGGAACGGCCATCGAAGCGGTTACTTACTTGGATGATTTGTTGCGGAATGCGGTGAGACTTCGCATGACTGCGGATGTACCCTTGGGAGCTCTCCTTTCAGGCGGAGTTGATTCTTCAACGATTGTCGCGCTCATGCAGGCGCAAAGCACCGTACCGATTCAGACCTTTTCCATTGGGTTTCATGAAACGGCATACAACGAAGCGCATCATGCCAAAGCGGTAGCTGCCCATCTTGGAACGGCCCATACTGAATTATATGTGTCACCTGCTGAAGCGATGCAGGTGATCCCCAGCTTATCGCATATCTATGATGAGCCGTTTTCCGACTCATCCCAAATTCCGACCTACTTGGTTTCTCAGCTGACCAGGCGCCGGGTCACGGTTGCATTGTCGGGAGACGGCGGCGACGAATTGTTTGGTGGATATGATCGCTACTTTCTGGCGGTGGACCTATGGGGAAAAATCGGATCCGTCCCAATCTCCTTAAGACAGTGTGTCGCGCGAAGGCTCGCGAAGGTGTCGCCGAAAGTCTGGAGCGCCCTGTCTCGTGGTGCGAGGCCCCTGTTGCCAAATCGGCTGCGGTTCGGCAATCCCGAGGAGCACCGCAAGACACTCACGGACATGCTCAGTATGGAATCGCTGGAGTCTTTATACCTGACGATCGTCTCTCATTGGAAAAGCCCGACTTCTATTGTGCTTGGTTCCACGGAGCCGCCTACGGCATTGACGGACCCCTCTCGGTGGGCTCGTTGTTCGAACCTGTTCGATCGCATGATGTTCCTGGATATGCTGACCTATTTACCCGATGACATCCTGACCAAGGTGGACCGCGCCAGCATGGCGGTGAGTCTGGAGGCGCGTGTGCCTTTTTTAGATCACCGCGTCGTCGAGTTCGCTTGGCGGTTGCCACTGTCGAGAAAAGTGCAGAATGGGCAAGGTAAGTGGATTTTGCGCAGGGTCCTCGAACGCTATGTTCCTTCTTCACTTCAGGAGCGACCTAAAATGGGGTTCGGCGTTCCGATCGACAGTTGGCTGCGTGGGCCATTGAAAGAGTGGGCCGAGGAACTGCTGGACGAAAAACGACTGAGGGATGACGCCATTTTTGATTCGACCCTGATCAGACAGAAGTGGCGCGAGCATTTGGCGGGAACTCGGGATTGGCAGTATTACCTGTGGGATGTGCTGATGTTCCAGGTCTGGCTGGAGAAAGATCGACAACCGATATCGGGTTGATCCTGGAGAACGCTGCACGCACCCGCCAATGACCTCAAAAATGAAATGTGCTCTCGGCGCTCGACCTCTGCGGCATCGCAAGGGTAGTGCCTGGCGCTTGAGGATCGTACGAGAGAATATGGCGGGTAGTCGCCGCTCATGCGGCAACACAAGAAAGGGTTCGTCAAGATGGAACATGTTTGCAAGCGGATTCTGAGGGAATTCGTCGCTCATTCGCCTTGGCTTAGGGCTGCCTGGCTGGCCATGACCGACGTGCGGCAGGGTTACAGAATGAGAGCCGGAGATATTGAAACCAGCTCGGGGGCGACGCATGCTGAATTTTCGCTCAATCAGTCGTTGGACTACATTGAAGGGGTGTTCGCTGACTACAAACGCTATGGCGGTTTGGACAGGTTTCATGGCGTCGGAGCGGAAATCGGGCCTGGTGACAATGCGGGCGTTGCGTTGTTAATGAGGCGGGATGGATGCGAGCGGGTTGATTTGGTCGATCGCTATTTCTCCCGGCGCGATCCTGACAAGCAGCGGCTTATTTATGAAGCCTTGTCGAAGCGGCATCAATTGGATGCACTAAAGGGTGAAGTTTCCTGGAGTGACCAGGCTTTGATAGGAATTTCAGCGAAGGTCGGTCACGCGGCGGAATTGTTCTTCGAGACACTCGCTCGATCCGGGGGCGGGGCGTATGACTTCATTGTTTCCCGGGCGGTCATGGAGCATTTGTACGATCCGTTGAGCGCACTTGAATCGATGACTCTCTGTCTAAAGGCGGGTGGTCGGATGATTCACAATGTCGATCTGCGCGATCACGGCCTATTTTCCCCCGCGCTGCATCAGCTGACTTTTTTGCGATTTCCGCGCTCGTTCTATCGACTCATGACGCATCATTCGGGCAGGCCCAATCGCATTCTCTTGCATGATTATCGAGAGGCATTGGAGAGATTGAGGGAAAAATGTCTCATTACCTATCGGGTCTACGTCACGCATCTGGTCGGGGTCGGGGAACTCAAGCCCCATCTAGATCCCGCTGATATCCCTCCTGCGACTTGGCGGAAGGCCGAGGAGGCCGTGGACAAATACCGCTGCCATGTCTCGCGCGAGTTTCGCGAGGTAAGCAGTCGCGATTTGGCGGTCGCGGGTCTGTTCATCGTGGTGCAGGCTGGTGACGGGCTGGATCGCTCACAGCCATGCTCGGCCCACGTTCTAGGTGTGGACGAGGCACGAGGCACAGAGAGGGAGAGCGTATGTGCGGCATCTACGGTGAATTAGGCTTACATTCCAAAGCGCGGGTCGGCGCGCATGCAGACGAAGGTGTCGACCGTCTCCACCATCGCGGCCCCGATGAACGCGGGATGTGGAGAGGAGATCAAATCGTTTTGGGCATGCGGCGGCTCAGTATCATCGACCTGCATGGCGGGATGCAACCGATCTGGAATGAAGATCGAACATGCTGCATTGTTTATAACGGTGAGCTCTACAATTTTAGAGAGTTGCGCCAGGAATTATTGTCCCTAGGGCATGTATTTCGTACGGAAGGTGATACGGAGGTCATCGTTCATGCTTATGAACAGTGGGGCATCGAATGCCTCATGCGGCTTAACGGCATGTTTGTCTTTGCCATCTGGGATGATCGCAACAAGCAGCTGATGCTGGCGCGTGATCGCATTGGCGAGAAGCCCCTCTATTACTACCTTGATCAGGAACGGTTGATATTTGCCTCCGAAATTAAATCAATCCTTGCTGACCCCACCATACCTCGCCATTTGAACCCTCGAGGACTCTCCAACTTTCTCGCGTTTGGCCACGCGGTGGCTCCTGAGACCATTTACCGGAATATTGTCAAGCTCCTACCGGGGCATTACTTACTCGCTAAGGACGCAAAGGTCACAATCCGCCAGTACTGGGATGTGGGAGATGAACCACAAGTTGGAATGGATTATGTCCACAGTGAAGGTAGCGATGCCCGACTTATTCTTGACCTGCTTGATGACTCCGTACGACGTCGAATGGTTGCCGATGTCCCCGTGGGTGCTTTCTTGAGTGGTGGAGTCGACTCCAGTGCTATTGTCGCATTAATGAAACGTCATGCGAGTGGGCCAGTGAAGACCTTCTCATTAGGCTTTAAAGTGGGAGGCGCCTACAACGAACTTTCCGATGCACGCCTAGTTGCGAAAGCCTTGGGAACAGACCACTACGAACTTGAGGTGGATCATGAGGATCTAGTCGGCACCCTACAGACACTCGTATATCACTACGATGAACCTTTTGGAGATGCCGCGGGGTTTCCCATTTATCTGCTGAGTCGGTTTGCTCGGGAGCACGTGAAAGTTGTGCTTGCAGGTGACGGAGCGGATGAGTTGTTCGGCGGGTATCGTCGCTATGCCTATGATCAGGTGGCACCCTACTATTCCAGCCTTCCTCGCATGTTGACTGAACGCTTGATTCCTGGAGTGCTCGCTAGCTTACCACGGCTCAGACGAATCAGACGTGCTTTGTGCACGTGGCCATTGAAAGACCCTGGTAGGCGATACGCGGCATGGCTGCTTCTGTTTACGCCTGAGATGCAGGCTGAATTGCTTCGGCCGTCTCTAGTGAGTGAGATATCTGGTCATGATCCTCAGCATCCATACTCGCGCTACTACGCTGCTCTTAATCATTCGACTCATCCGGACCATATCAATCGCCTCATGTATACCGATCTCAAAATGTTGTTGCCTGATGGCTATTTGGAAAAAGTGGATAAGGCAGCGATGGCATGCAGTTTGGAGACTCGGCTACCATTCTTAGACCATCGACTAGTAGAGTTGGCTTTTCAAATTCCAGGCCGATACAAAGTACGAGGTCTCTCGACGAAACGTATTCTGAAGAGGGCCGTTCGTGGATTGGTACCTGAGGTAGTGCTACGGAAACCAAAGCATGGTTTTGCCGTACCAACCGAGCCTTGGTTTCAGGGAAAGCTACGGGACTTCGTGTTTGAAATCCTTCTCGACCAGCAGACCAAAGAGAGAGGTTACTTTAACATGAATTTCATTGAGCAATTGTGGCGCGAGCATACGGAAGGCCAGCGGGTGTGGGACGGCCCGCTGTGGTTGCTGCTGAATTTTGAACTGTGGCATCGCATGTACTTGGATGAAAGGACGATACTGCCGTCTCGCCAGTAGATCCCTGACGGTCGTACGCAAGTTATTCTGGTCAGCTTGTGACTGGGGTAAAAATGCTGATGAGGCCGCCTATGACCCTCAAGTCCGAGTCCTCGACGCGAGTCCTCCTTGTGTCCGTCGAGGTGACGAGGCAAATCTACTAGGTTGTGATCGAGCTCGCTCTTGCAGGCCGGCATTCTGCTGTCTGGAATTGGAAGTCATAGGATAAGTCGCATCATGGCAAAGTCGCTTCTCAAGTTAGTTCATATTACTACGGTCCCGCAATCGCTTGGGTTCCTCAGCGGCCAGGTGGGGTATATGAAGGCACAAGGCTTTGAGGTATTCGGAATTTCTTCCCCGGGCGAGTCTCTCTTGCGCTTCGCCGAGCGGGAACGAGTCTCCGTGCATCCGGTCGAGATGCCCCGGCGCATCACTCCCATGCGAGACCTCGCGGCGGTCGTGGGAATTTGGAAAGTGTTGCGACAGGTCCGCCCTCAGATCGTCCATGCCCACACGCCGAAGGGCGG
>WBZQ01001114.1_pt1 | contig 19175 bp, 13 predicted proteins | sample 5204251 | NCBI WGS metagenome assembly WBZQ01 (sample SAMN12412402, study PRJNA552823) | activated sludge metagenome | isolation source: activated sludge from nitrification reactor of wastewater treatment plant... | place: USA: Virginia | collected 2017-09 | reverse complement strand
GCAATAACGATACGTTGAAGTCGCTGGTGGCGCGGTATCAGAAAGAGCTGAAAGATCGCTCCCATGCCGGGCCTGCAGCGGGGGCTGCCACGCTGACTCCCAATCAACCTTCTTCTGGAACTGCTCAAGCAACCCCGGTAGCACCATCGGCGGCGATGAATATCAATAAAGTCTCGGCGAACGACATGGTGCTCTTTCTTGGTCTGAAACAGGATGAGGCGGAGCGCATTGTGAACAATCGTCCCTATCGTGTGAAAGGCGAGTTAGTCGCGAAGAACGTGGTGCCAAAAGAAACCTTTGATCTGATCAAAGATCGGATCTCCGTCACGCCGTAGATCAGATCGCGATCCGCTTCTCGGCAATCTCACGGGCCGTTCTCCCTAGATGGAGAACGGCCCGTTTTGTTATTAAGGACAGGTGCTTCTGGCCCATTTATTTTGTGGCCGATCCGCATGAATCTTGTATGACATCTTCCAGTCTGTTGCTCTCTTACTACTGTCGTGTCTCGTAAGTGCCTTTCCGGTCCGTTCGTGGTGAGCTCGTCGAACCATGAACGGAACCGGTTGAACACATACGTCCTTCGACAAGCTCAGGGCGAACGATCAACATCAACGGATGCGTGAATCACCACGCTACCTTCTCCGACGACAGAACGGATGTTCCGGTAGAAGCGTAAAGCGATCCACCTAGGTCATGAGTCTGGCGTATTTTTACAACAACTTCTATTCACGCTTGCGATGGCGAGTCTCGCTGTGGCACGATCCGAAAAACTATTCATTAGGAACAAGACCATGTCGAAGAGGATGGATCAACCGACTTCGGGTCGGAATCAACCGCTCCCGAGCAAACTCACGCCGCCGAGATTGCCGAAGATCGTGCTCCGTCCACGGTTGTTTCGGGAACTGGATCGAGCTCGCACCAGACCCATCATCTGGATCACCGCGCCGCCGGGCGCGGGCAAGACGACGCTGGTGGCGAGTTATCTGACCGCACGACGGCTGCGCCCCCTCTGGTATACGGTGGACGAGCGGGACGGGAATCTTGCGACGTTCTTTCACTATCTCAGCCTCGCTGCGCGTCCGCTTGCGCTGCGGAAGAGCCCGCCGCTTCCCCATCTGACGCCGGAGTATCTATCGGGAGTGTCCGTGTTCACGCGGAATGTCTTCGAGGCGCTCGACGAGCAACTTCCGAAATCAATCGCGCTGGTCTGGGATAACTACCACCTAATTCCAGTCGACAGTCCCGTGCATGAGATGTTGGCGCTGGGGCTCAGCCACCTGGCGGTGGAGCGTCCCGTGATGCTCATCAGCCGTGAAGAGCCGCCACCGGCATGGGCGTACTTAATAGCGTCGCGTCGCATGACGGTGATCGATGGCCACCTGTTGCGCCTCACACCGGCGGAAAGCCGTGCGATCATCGCCCTGTACCGGCATCGCCGACATGACGCTTCTGCCGAGAAGGCCATGGCTCAAGCCGTGGCCACCCTGGATGGGTGGATAGCCGGGTTGGTCTTGCTTCTGGAACAGGCCACCGGATCCGGAACCATACAGGTGGGCCACGAACAGTCCCGCCAGGCGATCTTTAACTTTCTCGGTGCAGAAGTCTTTGCGCGCATGGAGGTGAGCACGCAAGAGGTGTTGTGCTCGACGGCGTACTGTCCTGTCGTCACGGGAGCGATGGCCACGGAGTTGTCGGGGCATCGTGACGCCGAATTCTGTTTGGAGAGGCTCTACCGGCGCCGCTACTTTGTCGAGCGGCATGACGGAACTCCGGTGCCCTACAGCTATCACCCCCTGCTCCAGGAGTTTCTCCGGCATCGGCTCCAACGGCACTGGCCGATGGAGCGACTGGTCGCTCTACGCACCAAGACGGTCCAGCTCCTGTTTACGGCCGGTCAGGTCGAAGCTGCGGTCGATCTGTCGATAGACGCGCAAGATCATGAAGCCGTAGCTCACGCCATCATCTCCCATGCGCCGAGTCTCTTGCGCCAAGGCCGCTTTGCGCTCATCCAACGGTGGCTCCATACACTTCCACCGGAGCGACGCGCACACGATCCCTGGCTTGTGTATTGGTCGGCCTGCGCCAGCCCACCGGTCAATGCGGTCGCGCTTGAGCAGATCCGCGCACAACAGGAGCAGGCCTATCGCCTGTTTGAAGCCCGCAGCGAATTGACTGGGCAGGTCTTGGCCTGGGCCGGAGTCGTCAAGGCGATTCTCAATTCCTGGGATCAGTTTGACCGCGTCGATCCCTGGATGGAGATTGGTGAGGTGTGGCTGAAGCAGTTGTCCGCTGACCTGCCTCCGCCTGTTCGGTTCGAATTTCTCACGACTGTCTTGGGGGTCTTGACGTGGCACAAGATGGGCTCCTCCCTATTATTTGTGGTGCGAGAGGAAATGGAGCTGCTGCTTCCATCCATTCATGATCCCTTTTTGTTGGCCGAGGCCTACGCCCATAGTGCGCATGTCGATCTTCATTCAGGAACGAACCATCCCGCAAAGAACCATCTTTCAACGAAGATACATACCCGCCTCGGAGACACTCCCCCACCTCTCGCTCGGCTCATCCGCGATTATGCAGAAAGCCACACCCTCTGGCACAGAGGGGACATGGAACGGGCCCTGGCCGCAGCCGATCCCATCATCGAGCAGTGCCACGCACAGGGGATCTACTTCCTGATTGGATGGGTCGCCGGACAAGGAGCTTGGACACGCCTCATGCTCAACCGTCCCCTGGAGGCTGAACGGTATCTCGCTATAGTGAGCCCATTGCACGACCAACTCGCTCCCTTTCAGCGGGGCTATCTGCATTTTCTCATGGCGTGGAAGGCCTATCTGGCTGAGGATTTCCAGTCAGCCTTGCGCGAGTGCGAGCAAGCGAATACGTCGTGTGAGGGCACGCAATGTCCTATTGGCACTGTGGATGTACGTGTTGGATGGGCCATGGTCTGCCATGCGATGGGGAACGACGACGAGGCGCATCGACTGTTGGCCAGCATTGAAACGGAGGTGCAGAGTTCCCCTCGCAATACGTATGAACGTTGTTTGTGGCTCTTGGCCACAGCGCGCCTGCATCTGGATGCAGGACGGGAATCTGATGGGCTCATGACCTTACGCGAAGGGCTCGCATTGGCCGCCGAGACAGGACAGCACTGTCTGTCTTGGGGACGACCTGATGAGATCGCGCGACTCCTGCTGCGAGCGCTGGACGAGCAGATTGAACCAGCCTTTGTCCGCTTGCTCATCACGAATTTACAGATTAAGCCAGTCGGGGTCGCACGGTACTCTATCGCTTGGCCCTGGGCGATCAAAGTCTACACGTTGGGGAAGTTCGAGATTCTCGTGAACGACCAGCTGCTTCAGTTTGGACGCAAGAGCCCGCGCAAGACATTGTCGCTGTTGCAAGCGATCATTGCGCATGGCGGGCAGCAGGTACGGGGTGAGATACTTTGTGACCTGCTCTGGCCGGAGTCTGATGGTGCTCAGGCTTACCAGGCGCTCACGACGGAGCTGAATCGGCTGCGTGCCCTCCTGAAACACAAGGCGGCCGTGACGATCCAGGAAAAGCGCCTGTCGTTGAATCAGACGCTCTGTTGGGTGGATGCGCTGGCATTTGAACAGCTGGCAAAAGAGGCGTTACTCAGCATGGAACAGGGGAGACAGGAAAAGGGCGAGTACCTGACGAAACAGGCGGGATCGCTCTATGCTGGTGAATTTCTTCCCACCGCCGATCATCTCACCTGGCTGGATCCCTATCGCGACCGGCTCGCGCGAACCGCAAGCCGATTGGGCATTGGATCGGCTGTGTCTGACTCTCTTCTCACCGAGCGCTAGCAAGCGCGTAAAGCGTATCTCGCCCTTCGACGGGACTCAGGGCCGTGAGTATGTCGAACGGTGAAGCGTTGCGCGTAGCTGAAATGACCTCTCGGCCCTTTACGCGGGATTAAGGCATCGCCAAGCCTTTCCACATTGTGCCGATGGTATTCTCACGCTCTGCACCAACCCCACAAGCGGTCGATCGCTCTTCGGCTCGGTTTTCTTAAGTATTTCAACAGCAAAGACGATGGTTGCGAATCCGTGATCTATCCGTGATCGGTTCTGTGATGGAATGCCGTCCTATTGAGAGGAGCGAACGCGCTCACATCACACACATGGAGGTGGGAAGATGAAGAAGATGCTGACGGCAGTTGTGATTGCTGGCTGTGCCGGTGTGTTCCTCGCGGCGTTGCCCGCCGACGCACGGATGGCAGCAAACGGCTTGGCCCCTATGCCCGTGAATGCACGGATGGCAGCAAACGGCTTGGCCCCTATGCCCGTGAATGCGCGGATGGCCGCGAACGGCTTAGCACCCGTGCCAGTGAACGCACGGATGGCGGCAAACGGCCTACGTGCAACTGGCTTGAACCTCTCTCGGATTGGCCAGAAGGCCTTGGGGAAATAACAGATCGTCTGACCCTCGAGGGGCGGAGCGCATCCGCCCCTCATCCTATGATGTGGACCGCCTTGATCATCCCTATCCTCGTCGCGCTGTTTCCGGACCCTGTGGCTGAGGAACCACCGCTACGTGGAGGAGAGCCAATTCTGTCATCCCCGGGTGCTAGCGCTCAGCCGCTTCAAGAGATCGAACTGGCTGATCCGACGCTGGCCGCAACAGAGACCGCACGGCATCAACTGAAATATCTCGTCAATTGCGCCTTGCCGGATTCGGTGCGGCTCTTCTCCGTACAGGGCCATGAGCGCTTCACGTTTTCTGGACACCTTGGGCTGGCTCCTGAATGGCTGAAGGCTCCCCTGACCCCTCTCCAAGAACGATGGGTCTCGGCCTGTCTATTGGCATTGACCAATTATGCCGGCAAACATGTGGAGGTCTCACTTCACGCGAAATCCGGAGCCGTGCCGTTTCTGGCTCAGACGAAGGAAGAAAACAGGGCCTATTCCCTTCTCGAAGGAGGATTCTTCGGCAACCTCTTCAGCACTCACCCGGTTGCCTACGTGTGCTCCGGGACGCACCCGAAGATTGAAGCACAGGACCCGGTCTTCCATGACCGCCTCTGCACCAAGCCAAGCGGTGCCAGCACGCGAGATGGGAAAGCGCTCACGGTCTGTCAGTTTATCCTCACTGGTCCCTGTTCCGATCCGGCCAGTTTCACCGTCAACAGCCAGACCTATGACGAAGTCATCTTCGTTTCCTTGAAACCGCCGAAGTGAGAAAGCGGAAACGCTGAACAACCAGGAGGTGTGACATCAGAGTGGATGACAATACGGATGCATGTGATGCCATCAGCCGAACTGTCGGTTGATGTCTTGAATGTGAAGTGGTGTACGGAAATGCTCGTCAATATATGTACCTATGAGTGCCGTTCCTTTTCTGTGTCGCTCTTTGCTCGAATCCGTCCCTCTGTGGTGTATCTAAGTAGATACGTATGAACAGAATTAGATACAGATATCTCTGTAAGATGCAGGTCCATGTATAACTACTCATGTTCGAAACGTACTGTAAAGGGAGTAAAAGCGCCGTCTCTCTGTGTTCGGCACGTGCTTTGCTTTACCGGTGGGCAGGTTTACAGCTTCAGACCAAGAACGATCAGTCGAAGAACGATAACTGCGAACACGCTTTCTACCGTAGATGCTCACTGGTGCAGCGTATAAAGCCGGCCAGCTGTCCAGCGTACGACTGTGCTGATTTGTAGCTGACAGAAACTACTTATGAAAGAGGTAACCCATGCAAAGGGCACTTCAGAATGGGATTAAGGATCACCTGCTGCTTATCCTGGCCTTGTTTGTCACGGGACTGGAGGTGTTGGGGCATAGCGCACCGGCGTTGGCGGCCTGTGAGCCAACGGATAATCAGGCCTCCTTCTACACGGATGCCAACTTCCGCGGGTCTTGCGTGATAAGAGGGGTTGGCGAGTTCCCGAATGCTGAGTCGATCGGGCTACCCAACGATTCCATTTCATCGCTCAGGGTGGGAGCCAATGTGCAAGTCATCGTGTGTAAGGATAACAATTTCAGAGGGGACTGCATTCGACTCAATCGCGATGTGAGTTTCCTCAATGATAGGCGAGTCGGGAACGATGCCGTGACGTCACTCCGCGTTGAGGCGAGCGGGACTGATCAGTGTCCACCCGGGCCCAATCAAGTGTCGTTCTACACCAATGCGGACTTCTTGGGCGCATGTGTCACGCGCGGCGTCGGGGACTACCCGACCGGGGCCAGCATCGGTCTTCCCAATGATTCGATCTCATCTATTCGAGCAGGTGCCGGTGCCCAAGTCTTGGCGTGCGCAGATGAGAATTTCGGTGGTCGGTGCGAGGTCATCACAGGCAATCGTTCTAACCTGGCCGCGTCCACTGTCGGCAACGACCAAATCACGTCCATCCGGGTGCAGCCGATCGGAGCTCCACCTCCATGTTTCCCCGGGCCTCAACAGGCGGCGGTCTATGTAGACGCCAACTTCGGAGGCCTCTGCCGCCTACTCCCGGTCGGAGACTTTCCGACGGGGACATCGACCGGGTTGCCGAACGATTCGATCTCTTCGGTTCGCGTGGGGTCGGGAACCGAAATCCATCTGTGTGAGGACGAGTTTTACGGTGGAACATGCAGTCTGCTGACCTCTGACACGCCGTTTCTTGGGAACACCGCGGTCGGCAATGACCGCATCACTTCTGCCAGGGTACGACGCCAGGGTGAAGCCTTGTGTTCGACCGGTGATGCACAAGTGACCCTCTTTGGCGACTGGAGATTTAGCGGCCCCTGCAGCACCCTCAGTATCGGCGAATTTCCCACTGCCACCAGCACTGGATTGGCGAATGATTCCATTTCCTCATTTCGCCTTGGTCAGAACGTAGAGGTAGTGGTGTGTGAACACGAGGATTTTGGTGGGGAGTGCCAGGCCTTTACGCGGGATATCCCTGATATGAACGGACAGGCCGTTGGCAACGACAAAATTACGTCGATCAAGGTGAGACCGCGAAGACCTGTCCCGCAAGCCGTCCTGTGCCCGTCGGAACGGCAGGTCGTCACGATCGACAGCAATTCTGATCAGGTCAAACTCAGAACGGCGTTAGGTACGCCCAATACGATTGTCCTGTTGGCGGCCGCTCTCGATATGGATTTCGCGGACATCGCGCAGGTAGATGAACCGGTCCTGCGTCTTGCCCGCTGTGTGACCATGGCCAGTTATGTTCAGCCGCTCCCGTCGAGCTCTACCCAGGTTTCAGCGCTTCCCGACTCAGCGCGCTCACCCAACTCGCCAGGTCCGGTCTTGCGCATGAAAAAAGAGATCAACGCGACGTTGATTGAAGCTACGTGCACTGGCGGTTTTGATGGAGATGGATCCAGGATTTCTGGGTTCCGCATATATGGCCCCACCTTTGACGATCAGCAGACTGGGAATCGTGGCATCTCCATCATGGGCTGCCATGATGTCGAGATTTCAAACATGGAAGTCGCCGGATGGGGTGTGGCCGCGATCAGTGTGAACGATCCTGATGCGGGTCCGGGCATTCCAGATCAGGATCTGGAGCCGGTCCGGGTCCTGATCCACGATAATTATGTTCATCACAATCAAAGGAAATCAGAGGGGGGAACATTAGGTATTGGGGCACATGCTTTCGGGTACGGGGTTGTGACCGGCCCCTCCGCATGGTCGAGGATCTATCAGAATGTGTTCGACTTTAACCGCCATTCGGTAGCAGCGAATGGCTACATGGGTGGGTACCAGGCTGAACGCAACCTGGTTCTCAAGGGTGGAGGCTTTCACGGAAGTGCCGTTAATCGAGATACGCATGTCTTTGACATCCATGGCACCGACGGCTGCAATCTCGGCGGCGCTAATTGTGGCGCCGCAGGTCGGACGTCGCTGTTTCGCGACAATACGTTTCAGTATAAAAAAGACACGGACATCAAGATTCGAGGCAATCCCACGAATCTTGCAACCATCGATCACAATGTCTTTGTCCGGTCAGACAGGGGCGCAGCGATCGAGCTTGCCGAGGATTGCTGCAGGGTTAAGGTGTTGGAAAACAATCTCTACAACGTAGAGACATTCGGCCGCTATGGTGTGTGCGACCTAGATGGGGACGGCACCGACGATCTGTTTCTGCCGACCGGCGTCACCTGGTGGTATTCGAGCAAAGGCACGTACCAGTGGACCTATTTGAGGCAGGACGATCATGAGGCGACAAACCTTCGCCTGGTTCAGTTTGCCGGCACCAATCGCTGTAGCGTGATGTCGGATACAGATACTGGAATTTGGCGGGTGTCATCTGGAGGAAGGGGCGAATGGCAAGAACTTGGGGCCTTTGGCCGACCATTAAGCGAGGTGCAATTCGGGCGTTTTGATCCGACGCAGCGTGACCCTCGACCTGGCATCCGAAAACCCGACACCCACGCTTTTTGGCGAGGCCCAAATGGTCAATGGTTCGTGACGCCACTCTCCCGTCCCGACTGGCAACCTGTGCAAAGCTCAAGCACGCCATTTAGCGAGCTGCGCTTCGGCGACTTCAATGGCGATGGTGTCACGGATGTGCTGGCCAATATCGGCGGCCATTGGTCCGTATCCGATTCGGCGCGAGCAGGATGGCGGACTCTGAATCCGTCCTTGAATGATCCCGTTGGCAGTGCTGATATTGTCATTGCGAACATGGATGCGGACGACAACATCGACGATATTCTCAAATTGGAGGTGAAGAGCTTGGCACAAGGCGAGCTGGCGGTGAAGGCCTTCGCGGTCACATGGTGGCGATCGAAGAATGGCACGGAGCCGTGGAAAGTCTGGAAGACATACACGACGAAGTTCCCCAATCACAACCCTGATTTCGAAATCCCCGGCCATGGATTCGCTGGGCGGTTTGGTCCAGTTGGGGCGTTTGCGACGTTGATGATTGATGAACATCGGATCGGGCATTTTCAGAGTCTCGGTCCGGGCGGTTCGCCTGTTGAATGGCAAAGTGCGTTTCCGTACTGATTGGGTGACGTAGAGAAAACGGGCTAAGAGCTGAAATTTAACCTCGACGAAGGGTTTCGCGACATGACCGGCAATGGAGAAGGAGTTCCGTTGCTGTAAGCTGCACAGGATGACCCGCTCGAGTCGTGGTAAGTCATAGCTGATAAAGATATCTTTCGTCCGCGCACGAAAATGCAACAGAATCCATAATGCCTTCTCAGGGATGCTGACCAGGATCAATAACAGATACGTACGGTCCAGCATCCTGGCAATGTCGGAAAGGTTTTCATTATGTCGACTGAGAAACGCTTAGCCTTCATCTGCTATCGCGACAAAGATAGTCGTTCGATCGCCGAAATCTTGTACGGTCAACTCAGCGCGAGGTTGGGACCCGACCGATTGTTCTTGGCTACCGAGGATATAGCGCGTGGCAAGCAATGGCTAGAAGAAATCAATGATGCTCTGGCTGCCGCAGTAGTGATGGTTGTGCTTATCGGGCCTAGATGGCTCAGTTGTGAAAATAAGGATGGCCAGGGATGTCTGGAGCAGCCTAATGACTGGGTTGTTCACGAGATTCATTCGGCTCTTGAGCGACGGATTCCAATTATTCCTGTCTTGGTCGACGGGGCGGCTCGTCCCTCTGAAGAAGCACTGCCTGCAAAGATTAGAGGACTCTCGACGTATCAGCTGTTCCGTCTCCATAGCAAACGTGGGCAATCGCAAGAACTCGAACTAGGGGATGTTGAGAGACTTCACAACGATCTCGAAATGTACCTATCTCCCATCAAGGGACTGCACTCATACCAACCAAGTGATCGGGCTATCTTCAAACGCCTCCAAAGAGAACGCGAGCTTGGTGAATGCCGCATGGCCCTGACACAGCAAGAAATGCGCATCGGCGTCCTCTCCGGAAGGGCTGGTTGTGGCAAGACCTCATTCATCAGGGCGGGCATTATGCCGGCCCTCGACGGATCGAAGACGAACTCCCCCATAGGCATCTATGTCAAATTTACCCGCGAGGATCCGTTTAGCACGCTTCGGAAGGCCTTTCAGGATCAGCTGCAACTCAGTCTGCAGCAATGTGATTTACATTCGTGGTTTGATCAGGTAGCGGCAACGAAGCATTTGCCTATAGTGCTTTTATTTGACCAATTTGAAGAATTTTTGCATGGCAAGCAGGATGTTCGTGAAAAATTCGAAGACGGCCTTAAAGTTTGGTATCAATGCCAATCGCCGTCGTCTCTGAAAATACTTTTTTCTATCCAATCAGGCGACCACTTAGTGCCGCTATTCAAAAAGTTAGGGTGTATTAACCGCTACCAGATCGACCTGGAACCTTTTAGCAGGGATCAAGCCTTTGCCTCTCTCAAAGCTCTAGCCGAAGCTGATGGTTTGTTATTCGATGAACGGTTTGTGAGAGCAACAGTACTAGACGATATCTTGGATCCTACGTCGGATCGCATTTTGCCTCTCCAGCTGCAGATTGTCGCCTGGGCAATTCAGCGACACAGTAAAAACGATCGTGGTTTCACGAGGGAGGGGTACGAGGAGATCGGCGGTCTTAAAGGCTCCTTGGACCGTCTTCTATTTACAGGACTCGGTCGCAAACCGGAGGACGATCAAGAGACATTGTGGTGGATCTTAGATTCTCTTATCGACCACGATGTACAAGAAGGGCATCCACTTACCGTGAATGAAGTCTCCAATAAGCTTCCCATGAAAATGAGTAAAGATAACATCGAACAGAAATTGAAATGGCTCACTGATGAGCGCCTCGTCTGGAGCAAGGATGAGAAGGATGAGACGGACGAGAACGTGGTCAGGCGCTATGAATTAGCGCACCGGCACCTTATTAAACCAGTGATGAACAAGGTAAAAGACAAATTCTCTGATGTTAGAACGGCCAATGATGAATTGGATAACCTCGTTCGACATTACCGCACGAACCATCGTTTCCGCTGCTTGAAGCTGAAGGATTACTGGCTGGTAAGAAAAGTCATGAAGAGGGGCAAGATCCGAGGGGCGTCAGAGGAGCCTAAGAAGACAATAATTAAGAAAAGCCAGGGACGCGCGATAAGAATGCTAATTGGTTGCATGTTTCTTGTTGTACTCATTGGCAGACTCGGTTATCCGCTTATTCCAGATAGTGCAGAGACGAAAATCCGGCAGTCCATCGAAAACACTCTCTTAAACCCGCAACCTAACGATCCCCCCAGTCAGCTTACCATGGGAACATTGATAAGGGGCATCGCCGCGCTTGGTAAATGGGAAGAGTGGGAGAAGAAAGCAAAGGACGAACACTACCCTGAACCCAACGCCGATCGTGGCCGAAGCGAGCTTGCCGTGCTCGCCGCCAATAAAAAGTTATGGCGTAAGTCGGAAGATTTGGCCAACTCCATTAGTAATCGTGGGCTCAAGGCCAGAACGTTCACTCATCTTGCAAAAAAGTTGAAGGAGTCAAAGGAACCAACAGGTGAACAGTTGCGAGATAAGTTTATCGATCAAGCGTTGCGTGCCCTTGACGATATGCGCGACCACGAAAGGCCAGAACGAGTTCACGTGCTGTATGACCTTCAGAGACACATACCCGACCATGGTCTGGTTGACAAGGTGGAGACGACCTTGCATGAGGAGACGGAGAAATCACTCCTTCAAATCGAGAACTATATAAGGAAGGTAGTAGATCCCAGAGAGCCGTTAGGGAAAAGCTTGACTCCGCGCGAACAGGTACGATTACTTGCTCTTAAAGCCGAGGTTGCATCATATGCCGGCAAGACGCTGGCGATGAGAAACGCCTTGAAGGAAGCGAAAGATATACTCGAGAAAATTCAGGACAATCATGAGAAATCGATTGCGTTCCATTTGTTGATAGAGGGGGCAGCCAGATGTATAGAGCCCGATGAAAATAAAGATAGTTTTTTGGGGAAATATCTGAACGAGGTAGTTGACTCCACTCCTGCTATAGATCGCATCTTGGGACTTATCGAGGCCTCGGCCATTATTCTACGTACGCCGCCGCCGATTGCCGTAAGAAATCTTGCGAGTGAGTTTCTGCGCCAAGCAGAAGGCCTTGCTTCTAACCTGCAACATGACCATAAAAATCTGCAGCTATCCGAGGAAGAGATTCCGTCACCAGTATCATTTTTACTTCGTGAAGTTCGCATGCTAGAGCTCGCTCACGCGCAACTTTTAAGTAAGCCCACGCTAGAGGACAGTAATGAACAAAAAGAATCTGTCATTAGCCTGGTTCGCAACATACAACAAGAGGTGGAGAAGAAATGGCGGCAGAACGAGAGTGTCGGCCCTGAACGGCTTGACCTTATTCTGACTCAACTGGCCATAGCTAGAGCATTCGCTAAGATGAACGATTTAGAGCATGTCGCGAAAGCGCTGAGGGATGTACGTGTGTATGCGCAAAAACTTTCTAACACCCACCAAAAATCGGCAGTACTGCGTGCTATCGTGGAAATTTCAACAGGTGTCGATACTGGGGCACGTACCGATAACGCCTTAGTTCCTTCTGATAAAGATTTGATGGGTTTCGCCAGGGAAGTTCTCGATCAGGAAAGCCTCGAGACAGACGACAAAGCCTGGGCTAATGCCTCATACGCGATCGGCCTCGCCCGCCAGGCTAACAATGCATGGAGTAATCCGACTGGAGCGATTGATCCTAGGGTAGGTGGCAGTTCATGGATACCTCCAATTCCTTGGAAGTTTTTCGGGGGGTGTCCTGCCCGTGGGGTATTCTCAGATAGCATAACGATAGTGCCTAATCAGAAGGGCTCGGAGCGTGACTTTGCTTTGTATGGAATTGCAAGAGAACTAGCAAAGGCAGAATACTGGGATTGTGCTTATGAGCAGCTGAAGGATGTTTCGGATGTCAGTTTACGGACGTCTGGATATACTGAAATACTACTAGACGATAATAAAGATATACCCGCACTTCCTAAGGAAGGTGTGCCGACCCTATTAGATCATGTTAGCGCAAGTCAGGATAGCCTTCAGTCTCAAGATAAGTTAGCTTCGATGCGGCTTGTGCCAAGGGGGTATTTCATTATGGGAACTGCATACAGGGAGATCGATCAAAGTCCACCGCATTATGTCTACCTTAATGCGTTTTATATCGATGAACACGAGGTGACAGTTGCTCAATATGAAAAGTTCTACAGTGCGCATCACGAACAGAGGTTCAAACCTAAAACCGATTGGGGCGATGAAACTGCTCATAAGTACGGAATGAAACCTGTGATTGGCATTACGTATGAACAAGCAACTTGGTATTGTGAATGGGCCGGTAAGCGACTCCTGACCGAAGCGGAGTGGGAGAAAGCCGCACGCGGAACGTATTTCCGAAGCGGCGAGGAGGATATTTTCCCATGGGGCAGCGAATTACCAAACGAACTATCGAATGCTGATGCTCAAAAGACAGGCATGCTGCGAGCTCAATATGATATTCGAAAGAACATTCCAAAGAATATACGAAGGAATATGCGAAAGAATTGGACTGGGTATGAGGGTCTTAAGAATGCTGGAGGCATAGCCTGGGCGAACGGGAAAGGCGGCCAAGAGAGCGGTCTATGGAATCCTGGCAATAGCCCGTACCAGGTTTTCGACATGGCTGGCAGTGTCTGGGAATGGGTCAAAGATTGGTACAGCCCATACTACTATAACCATAGCTCCTCGGAAGATCCTCAGGGACCACCAGGAGGTACCTGGAGAGTTCTGCGCGGTGGATCCTGGGATAACACCGAAGGGCAATTAGAAGCCACCTATCGACTCTACAAGGATCCTCCCTATCACTATTCCACCATAGGTTTTCGTTGCGCCAAGTAAGTGCAACCTTCCCCAGCCAAGCGGCCACTTTAGAAGTCCGGCTGGGCCCACGACAATGCCATTCAACGCGGCAACAAGTAGATGTGCTGGAGGATGGTTTATACACTGAGAACAGCAACTACATGGCTTCTCAGACCCCTCCGGCAAGTATTCTGATGACTTGAAGCGTCAGAGAGTTGGAAGAATGAAGACGGAAGCCATCGCACAGCCCCCCCTCATTACCAATATTCCTCAACGTCTCGATCGGCTGCCGTGGTCGCGCTGGCACTGGCTGGTTGTTGGGGCGCTGGGAGTGACGTGGTTGCTCGATGGGCTTGAAGTGTCCATCGTGGCCGCCCTCGGTCCGATGCTGACCCATCCGGACGCCTTGAACCTCACACAAGCGGAAGTCGGACTTACGGTCTCCGCATATTTAGCTGGGTCTGTTGTTGGTGCACTCATCTTTTCATACCTCACCGATAGGCAAGGGCGAAAGAAATGGTTCATGATCACCTTGGCGCTCTATCTCGCGGCAACGGTGCTGACAGCGTTGTCTTGGGACTTGAAGAGTTTCATGTTCTTCCGATTTCTGACCGGCGCTGGGATAGGAGGGGAGTACGCCGCCATTAATTCAGCCATCGATGAATTGATTCCCGCCAGAAGCCGTGGGCATACCGACCTCGCAATCAACGGGACGTGGTGGCTTGGCTCGGCGGCTGGTGCCCTACTGACGTTGCTGTTACTGAATCCGGCCATCTTTCCTGAGTCGATCGGCTGGCGCCTGTGCTTTGTATTTGGTGCCGTACTGGGAGTGGCGATGATCATCGTTCGGCGCGTGATTCCCGAAAGCCCACGGTGGCTGATGACTCATGGTCGGGCTCGTGACGCGGAAGCCATTGTGTCACAGATCGAACGGCAGGTATCCCAAGATCAAGGAACGACACTTGCTGATCCTGAAGGCCACATCACCGTCCATCCTCGTCCTCATGCGACCATCATGACGGTGGCCCGAGAACTCTTTCAGTCCTATCCTCGACGGACCGTTCTCGGCATCGGATTGATGGTGACGCAATCGTTCATGTACAACGCGATATCGTTTACCTATCCTCTGCTGCTTTCCAAGTACTATGCGGTAGCCAGTAGCGACGTCGGGCTGTACATTGTGCCGTTCGCACTCGGCAATTTTTTGGGACCACTCTTGTTGGGCCGATTCTTCGATGCGATCGGTCGCAAACCGATGATTAGTCTGACCTATGGGTTAGCCGGTATTCTTTTAATGCTGACTGGATATCTGTTCTGGGTTGGCTCCTTAACGCTGTCGACGCAGATGCTGCTCTGGTCGGTGATGTTCTTCTTTGCTTCGGCTGGGGCTAGTGCGGCCTATCTGACGGTCAGCGAGATATTTCCGATGGAAATCCGCGCGATGGCCATCGCCTTTTTCTTCGTCGTGGCACAAGGGGTGGGTGCGGCGGCTCCGTGGCTCTATGGGATGCTCATTGCATCATCAATAACCCATGTGTTTTACGGTTATCTTGGAGCTGGAGCCCTGATGCTGCTTGGCGCGGGAATCGAACTGTGGTTGGGAATCAATGCAGAGGGACAGTCGCTTGAGCAGCTGGCAACGCCCTTGTCAGCACGACCAGCTCCCGAAGGTCCGACGGAGTCCGCTTGACCAACTGGTTGCCGTTAGTGTGTTGCACAGGCAGGGTTGGCCGGTGACGTTAGTCGTGGGCGGATCTTGTGCTGTGCACGGTGAAAGCCGATTCTATTCTCGATGCCTCTGTTCTCAAAGCGGATTGGTTCATTTGCCTATGGCGTAGGGCGACTGGTGTACGTGGTAGGACACTGGCGTTTCTCGGCAGCTTGCCATTCAGGCCACAGAGCTTGGTAGTCCTCGTGACCTCGTATGTCTCTATTTCCTGAGATGATGTAGATGGTTGGATACCTTTGTATTCAATCTGATGAGGCTCTGTCAAACCTATGGTAATTCCACGAGTCGTTCTCCTCTCGATGAAAAATGGCCCGTTTCTTTTGTGACACGGCATTTCCTTGGGTTGGTCGACTCCGCTTATGGCTGTGCGGGGAAAATTTGCACAACGATTTCCGACAGGGGGGGCTTCGTTGACGATATAGTGGATCGGTGGCGGAAGACTGGCGAGAGGCGTCATCGGTTAGCACTGATTCTCGGAGTTGGCCTCGAGTGAAATCATCGAGCAGGGTGCTATCGAAAGTTGCCGAAGGGAGACGGTCCGTGCGAGAGAATCGCGAGTATAAAAGGGCCAGGCATGGATTTTGTTTACCTGGATGAGTAGTAGGCTCGCAGTGTACAGGTCTACAATCAGAGTTCTAATGCAAATCGAAGTGCCCGGCCTACCTGGGTCATCGAGTCGTCGCGCAAGGTTGTGATAAGGGTGCCGATCTTTCTTTTGGAGACCGTTTGAACATGATCGAGATTGACCGCACAGATCTTTGGAAGACCGTCGGCTTGAGTGAGCAAGACTTCAGAGGGAATGTCGCGGATCGTCGTTGTCAGAGGAGCCACTGTCACCTCTCCAAGGATTTCAATGGCAGAGTCCCGTGTCAGTATGACGACCGGTCGTTTCTTGTCGGGGTTGGGAAATGTATACCACCGCACCTCACCTCTTTGCATCAGACATCCCACACTTGTTCGGGCTCCCAAATGTCGAACTCTCCTGGCTTCACCGGTTTCTTCGCATAGCCCTCCCGATGCTTTCGTTCAAGTTCTTGTATGCGAAGACGTTGAAGAGCCGACCGCAATGCATCACGCGCGAAAGCTGAACGAGTCGTTTTCAGCCGTCTTGCTGCACGGTCAACCGCGTCGACCAGCTTATCCTCCAAGGTCATTTGGACTGTTCGCATCTCATCTCCTTGCTATAGCTATGAGTATCAACATGATTATCGCTATCACTGGATGGAAAATCAACTTCTACTGAAGTCTATTGTAGATAGGGTGGTCACAAGATATTGAGTCACAGGGCGAGGTAGCGGATGTCGATGGGTGGGAGGAAGGAGATGCAGTTGTTAGCGTAGCGGGTGGCGATACCATGAAGGAGGCTGGCCTGTGTTCTGAGAGCGTCGCATAGGAAACAGAAAAGGAGTCAAGAGTCCACCTGCTACGAGCGCCATCCTCGCTACAAGGATGGCGGCGATGCTTCACCCACGATGAGGGGGGGCATTTGAAGCCGGCGCATAGGTGCAGACTATTTATTAGACCTCTTGCATAACCTCACGACATCAAATCCTTGTTGTAGGCTGCCGCGATCAGCGTGAACCGGAGACCGAAGCGTTTTCGGCGGTTTCGGTATCGGTCAGAAACGATCTTGAAGCGCTTGATGCAGGCGATGACGTGTTCAGCCGGGACGCGGTCCTTAGAAATGTGGCGGTTGGCCTGTTTGTCTTGCTTGCTCAGGGGGTTCTTCTTGCTACGTTTTTTGGGCATGGTGGTCTTGCCGTGGAGCTTTTGCAAACCCATATACCCAGTGTCGGTGATGGCTTCGGTCTCGGGATGTAGCCGGACCCCGGATTCTTTGAACAGCCGGAAGTCGTGGCGGCGGCCCGCGTCGTGGGCAAGGCAGAGAATCCTGCCCGTGGCCCTGTCGACGACGAGTTGCGTCTTTAGGGTGTGGCGTTTTTTCTTGCCCGAGTAGTACCGGCGCTGTTTTTTTGAGGACGCTCGACGGGTGTTTCCGTCGCATCGATCAGGACGACCTCGTAAGCCCTCTCGTGTTTGAGCAGGGCACTCTTGCCCGGCAACGTGAAGGCGCCGCTCTTGATCAGCACATCCTCACACCAGCGGATCGTGCGATACGCCGTGCTCTCGCTCACACCGTAGCTGTGGCCGATGTGCAGATACGTACGGTATTCCCGCCAGTATTCCAGGGTCATCCGCAACCGCGTCGCCACCGCCAGGCAATTCGGCTTACCACCCTGCTTCTTGAGGACCGCGTCGGCACTCTCCAGCACGGCGACCATCTCGGTAAACGTCCGCTTCCTCACCCCAGTCAACCGCCGGAACGTCTCCTCCGGCATCCCTGCACAGCCTTGAATCTCCATGGTGCTCCTCCCAGTCAGAGCGGACAGGGAATCACAGCCAAGGCGAAAAGAGAACCCTCAAAATGAGGTTATGCAAGAAGTCTATTATATCAACGCACTCCTGGGATCTTATTCTAATTGAGCCATGTCTACCTCTCTCTTGACCTCCTCACAGGCCTGCCGTACAATTTGTACAATTCGTTCATTTGGAGCTTCCTTAGCTCCTTCACGGGGGAAAATGCTATGGGTCATCTTCCGGCCAGCAAAGCTAGGCAAGGGTTTGCGGATACGATCAATCGTGCGGCCTATGGGAAAGAGCGTGTGGTGGTGCGCCGACGCGGAAAAGACGTGGCCGCAGTTGTGCCGATTGCCGATTTACGACTCTTGGAAGACTTAGAAGATCGTATTGACCTGGCTGATGCACGGGCTGCGTTGGCCGAAACGAAGAAAAAGGGAGCGAAATCGCTGGAAGTGATTCTGAAGGACCTTGGCCTCTAGCCCCTCCCGATGTCTTACTCAATTCTTCTCTCCCCGTCTGCTGAACGCCAACTTCGATCCTTCGCTCCAGTGATCCAGAAACGCCTGGTCAAGCGCATGAAGATGTTGCAGCATCATCCACGTCCGCAGGGGGTGAAGAAACTCACTAGCGAAGACTATCTCTACCGTATTCGCGAAGGCGATTACCGGATCATCTACACGATCCAAGATAAGGAGTTCATCGTCCTGATCGTCAAGATTGGCGACCGTAAAGAAGTCTATCGCTGAGAAGAATGCTCCAGCGCACAATTTGGGGTCAGCTCGTGTATCTTACATGGCATAGAACCACGCATAGCCCTCCTGGCTCGCCCATCCCACCATACATTTCCACTCCCGCCAATTCATCTCACCGTTCGAATCGAGGCATCGCCTACTCCTCTACACCGACTTAATGATGGCTTGGCTCGCCATCACGCTATTCGGAACCACAATTTCGTTGTTCTCTCGCGTTTTAATCACGAAGAGATAAAACGGGGACAGTCTGAATTTTCGACCAGATACAGACTTCGCTTCTCGACGGCCGCAGTCGTCTAAAGCTTCGTGGCGAGGTCGCCCACGATTGTTTCCGGCTTCTCGTTCGGTGCATAGCGTTTCAGGACCGTGCCGTCGGAACCGACGAGGAACTTGGTGAAGTTCCATTTGATCGCTTCGGTACCGAGAATCCCGGGCTTCTCTGATTTCAGATATTGGTAGAGCGGGTGTGCGTTCGCGCCGTTGACGTCGATCTTGGCGAACATCGGAAAGGTGACACTGAAGTTCTTGGTGCAGAACTGTTCAATCTCTGCGTCGCTGCCCGGCTCCTGCTGTCCAAACTGGTTACAGGGGAACCC
>WBZQ01001113.1_pt1 | contig 19179 bp, 13 predicted proteins | sample 5204251 | NCBI WGS metagenome assembly WBZQ01 (sample SAMN12412402, study PRJNA552823) | activated sludge metagenome | isolation source: activated sludge from nitrification reactor of wastewater treatment plant... | place: USA: Virginia | collected 2017-09 | reverse complement strand
TAGATTGGGGAGTGTCGATATTCGGGTGACTAATGGCAAATGATCGAATTTGACAAAATTTTCTCTAATAATCTGGCCTTCAATTTGCTGGATTTTTTCTTGAATCAACCAACGAAGGCACCAGTAACGTTCCATTGCGCGTTGAAATTCACTATAAATCGTATAAATTTGTTCAAAATTATGCATGGAGGCCATCAGTTCATGGCTCGTTTTGGTATAAGGAGGAGGGGCTCCGGTTAGTAAGGCGATGAGTTGTCGCTGATTAATTAGATCAACATAGCGTCGCATGGGTGAGCTACTCCACGCGTATTGTGAAACACCCAATCCTTGATGAGGCGCTGGAGAAAGGCTCATTCTGACTTTTCCACCGCTTTGATTGCGATAAATTGCGGCAACACCTTCTTCGGCGAGTTGCTTACCCCATTCGGTGTTAGTATAAATCATCAATTCAGAAACAACTTTATCGATAGGAGAACCACGGCGTCTTTCTTGGATTGTGACTCGTTCGCCGTCGATCAAGAAGCTATAATCAATTTTTTCATTGTTAATATCATTTTCCTTGCCCCGCAGCGCTTCCATTTTTTTAGCAAAATTCCAGAGTAACTTGAGTTCTTTAGCAAAAGGATAATCAAGGATTTTTCGTCTTAGTGTTTCTTCATTGAATAGCTGTTCTAAAGAATCGTGACGAAGATTCGCATCAACCTGAATCATTTCTATTTTGCTTTGCTTGGTCATCACGGTGAAATCATCAGAAACATCGAGATATAGCGATAATGCAGGGCTATAACCTGATTCTACCAAGGTAAAATGTTGAATCACCTCATCAGGCAGCATAGTGATTTTCTTCCCTGGCAAATAAACCGTAGAAAGCCGCTTTGCAGCAGCTTGATCGAGCTGAGATCCAGGTAATATTCCTAATGCAGGGGCTGCTATGTGGATACCAATTCTAAAACTTCCCAGCGACAGGGGTTGAACTGAGAATGCATCGTCAATTTCTGTGGTCGTGGCATCATCAATGCTAAATGCTTTGACTTCACTCGCAGTTGTAAGATTTTTTAGGTGATCAAGCGTAGGATCGTTTTGTATTGCATCGAATGCAATGCCATCGGGAAAATACTCACGTACAAATTGATTAAAATGATAATCATGAGAAGAAGGGATTGCTCCACATTTTTCCAGCAATTTGATGGGGCTGAGTTTAGTAGTTTGGGCTGCAGCTTCGAGCGCTTTCCATTCAATCGTATTTTTATCGGGCGCATAGAGCAGGGCATCTAACTGCTTCTGGAATGCTTCAGGAAGGATGAATTGATTAAGCTGCTGCATGTAATGCGCTTGCTTTTCTTGATCTAAGCGTTTTTTTTCCTGACTGGCTAGCGCGGCTCTAAGCGCTTCCGGAGGTGCTGCTTTATATCGCCCCTGTCCTTTTTTGTAGAAATAAATCGGTGCATTATTTAATGAGATCATAATGGCAGCAATTTCTACTGCACTAGGGAGATGACCAAAATATTCGGTGGCAAGGGTTTTGCTCGTGAATTCTGTGTTTTGATTACAACATTCCCAAAGGAAATTTATGTCCAGATCTTTGGCAATATTCTGTGCTTGATACATGAATTCGTACACAGGTGGCACATCAAATTGAAGCAAGACAGCGGAAATTTTAATTTTTGAGCGTTTACCGTGAGTTGCTTCAACTTGTAAAGAATTAGCGCTTTCAGCTAGAATCGTGCCAACTTTAAACGTACCTGCTTCTTCATAAAACACATTCACTGATGGGACCTTTCAGAAAAGCGATAAAAAAATTGAAAACAAGTCAATCATAGCCTAATGTTGCGATATTTTTCTGAAAGTTTTGATAAAGTCTTTTCAATATTTTATTAATGCAGAATGATTTATCACTGGTACGCAAGCGGTCTAAGCTTTCTTGAGAAAAAACTATATTGATGTTCTGTTGCCATCAATTTATAGGGGGGTTGCAAAATTCGATAGGTTGCTGATTTTAATAAGTAGAGAGCGAGTGATTTTCGCCACAACTGCGTAACGATTTAAATATACATAATGCGTCTCAAAGTGGATAGTTTTTTGCTACAAATCGAATATTTCTAATTTGTTGCTAACAGTTATCGATTAAAGGATAATAGTGTGCTGCCAAAATTTGAATAACAAATGAAGTCTATAATAGCAAGTGAGTATTTAAGGACATAAAATATTATGAAAGAAGGGATTCATCCAAATTATCAAGATATACTAGTGACATGTAGTTGTGGCAATTCATTTACTACGCGTTCTACATTGTGTAAAGCATTGCATGTTGAAGTATGCTCAGCCTGCCACCCTTTTTATACTGGAAAACAGAAAATTCTTGATACTGCGGGAAGGGTAGAGAAATTTAATCGTAAGTATGCAAAATAGATTGTATTAAATATTAAATGAGCAGTAGTCGGTATTTTTAATTAAATGGCTCGATTGTAGTTTCTTGTTATTTCGTGATGTTTAGTCTTGTTTTTTATCAATAGGTAAATCACTCAAAAGTTTTTCTAAACGATAAGCAGCAGTTTCAATTTTATCGATTAGCTGAGAATTCTTCTGTGAAACATCTGCTAATTGTTTTTTTAGTTGAGTATTTTCTGTACAAACCTTCTTGTATAACTTAATTAGGTGATCAACATCAGCTTCAGTTGATATTGATTGCCTATTGATTGGCTCATTTTCCATTGGGAAGAAATATAATTTTAGAATAGTCTCTGGTCAATTAGCTAACCGTTATAGCCATTCCATCAATTTATTGATTAGACCCCAAGAAATCTTTGCGCGATATACAACGCATCCCCTGATTTAAGGACATTGAATATTAATAAGATATTCAATTTTACTATAGCGCTAACAATATTAATAACAGAGAGAATCTTTAGTCAAATACTTAAGCTATGCGATGACTAATTATTAGTTGAATTTTTCTGAAGTTCAAAGCTTTTTCGAATGATTCTACTTAAGAAAGTCTTGAATAGAACGGAGCTGTAAGCTGGCTGCATAGATAAGCCTAACTTGTTATTTTTATAACGTAATTTTTTATCAAGAGGGCAAAATGGTTGCGGGGGCTCGCTCTGACCTTGCCCTTGGACATAATATTGCCCTTCGCAAGGACAAAATGGTTGCGGGAGTGCACAACCATCTTAACCTGCTGTTTTCCGCAATCGGCCTTTCAGAACGAAACATTACCATATAACCCACAGAAAGTAGGAGGTTTTTGCTTTAATTGTGTTCTGACGGCCATTTTTAGATGGTGTGTAAAATGGCAAGCATTAAGGATAAATTTAATGGGAGAAAACCCCTCCCTCCGTTCTCAATTCGCCTAACCAAAGAGGAGCGGCAGAAATTAGATCAGCTGGCCCAGGGCACTTCTCTGGCCGAATATATACGCTCACGCATATTTGACGGAAACGCTCCGGTTCACAGAACCAAAGGGCGTTTCCCCGTCAAAGACGAACAGGCTCTTTCACAAATTTTGGGAATGTTAGGACAATCCAGAATTCCCAATAATATTAATCAACTAGCGAAAGCAGCCAACTCTGGCACGTTACCTGTTACGCCAGATACCGAAAAGCAGCTCCATGAAGCCTGCTATTCCGTCACCTGGATTCGACGCCAATTGATACAGGCACTCGGTTTGAAAGCTGACTAAGATGATCTTGAAGGCATCGCAACGGGGTGGCTCCCGGCAACTTGCCGCCCACCTCAACAAAACAGAAGAAAATGAGCATGTGGAGCTGCACGAAATTCGCGGCTTCATAGCCGATGATGTTGATGGCGCTCTTCATGAAGCCTATGCCATGAGCCGGGGTACGCGCTGCACCAAATTCCTGTTCTCAGTAAGCCTCAATCCGCCAGAGACTGAGAATGTGCCCATCGATAAATTCGAGGATGCGCTGGGCCGTATTGAAAACAAGTTGGGTCTTGAAAAACAGCCTCGTGTCGTCGTTTTTCATGAAAAGGAAGGCAGACGCCATGCCCATTGCGTTTGGTCGCGCATTAAGACCGACGAAATGAAGGCTGTCCATTTATCTCATTATAAAAATAAGCTGATGGATGTTTCCAAGGAGCTTTACCTTGAAAACAACTGGGATATGCCCAAAGGGTTCATCGATAAAAATCAGAAAAACCCCCTCAATTACACCCGGCAGGAATGGCAGCAGGCCCTGCGCACCGGTCAAAATCCAAAGATCATCAAAGCTTCTTTACAAGAAAGCTGGCTGATCTCCGATAGTCGCAAAGCCTTTGAACATGCTTTGCAGGATAGAGGCTACTACCTGGCGCGAGGAGATAAGCGCGGATATGTCGCGGTAGACCTTTATGGCGAAGTTTACTCATTATCCCGCCAGATTGGCGTCAAAAAAGCTGATTTGACGAAAAAGCTGGGCGATGCCCAGCAATTACCTTCGGTTGAAGAAGCTAAAAACACGATCTCCGGTCGGTTGACCCAACAATTCAAGGGCTACAGCAATGAATTGAATCTCAAGCACAAGCAGGAACTGCAACCGCTTTTTCACGCCAAGCAGGCAATGACGCAGCAGCATCGCCAAGCCCGCACAGACCAAAAGCAGACGCACGAAAATCGCTGGCAAGCTGAAGAACAAGAACGCGCTGCCAGATTGCGAAAAGGATTCCAGGGGCTCTGGGATAGATTAACCGGCGCATATCAGAGAACCTGCGCCAAAAATGAGAAAGAAACCCAAAAAGCCTTTCTGCGGGATAAGGAAGAAAAAGAAAATCTGGTCGCCAAACAACTCACCGAGCGCAGGAAGCTCCAGACACAATTCAAGGATTTACGCCAGAAACAAATTAAAGAGCGAGCCGATCTTTTTGGCGGCATGAACAAGCATTACAGAAATATTGAGCGCCAGGATGAAATCAGGAAGCTCTATGAGCAAGAAAAACTCAGAATACAACGCACGATTAAAAATAAGGAAACAGCCGATTACGACCCTGAAATTTAGATCAGCATTCAAACTTTGAAAAAAATTCGACTGAGTAGGGAGAAAACATTGTGAAAAAGCCAAAATCAGAAAGAAAAAAGTTTATTCCCTTGTTTCTTGTTCCCAAAGTGCGCAAACGTCATGTTCTACCAATTTTTCAGGCATTTGAAATACCCTGGAAGCTGTTCGCTGAAGGTGCGCTCAGGAACCGATTTTTTCATGAAGAGATAATGAAGCGAGGATCAAAATGTCTGGCCTGTGATCGTCATTTCAATGGCGAAAACGCTGCCGTATCTTCTAAAATTGAAAAGCACCATCATTGTTATCTGCGACTGTGCATCGGAAACCTCCTGCCTTCAGCATCTGATGATATTTACAGACCGGCCAAAGATGGTGAGTTTCCGCTTGTTCCAGACTGCCGACGCTGCAAAGCAGAAAATCCAGAATACCATCAGGGGTGCATAAAGAAAATTTTCCCAGTCCATGGCAAATGTCATGAAGACATTCACGAGCTGGAAAAGCTGCTCTTCACAAACCTCAAAAAGAAATTACGGGCTGACTTTCTGTCAGCTACAAATCCATGATCGATGGATTTTCGCTGGCTTGTTTGTTGGTGGAGTTTACAGCTCCAAGATTTTGTACACTTCGTCAAATAATTATTTTTCACGTAAACACACAAAATAGCATCAAAAATCATGGATTGTAATCATTTTTCATGATAGTGTGGGCTTTGTACAGTTTGCATCATAAGGAGTCATTGTTTTTCATGGCTAAAAAAAATGGTAAACAATTTTCAGAGGCAGTAAGCGTTTTTCAGGAAAGACGCTTACCGGAAAAAGCAAAGCCAGCAGGCTATGCAGCGCTTATTGATGCATACAATCTGGCCGTTCCTTTGCCCATCAAATTGTCAGCCATCGGTACGCGCCATAAGGTTTATGAAGAAGATGGCTGGCATATCTATACGCCGCGTCACATGCCTGACGCAACATTGGAAGGGCATCTGGTATTTGCCCTGAAATATGAGGGGCTCGACCTGGCAGTTCTGAAACGCCTTTTTGAAGCTGTTTCTCCCGAAGCAATTGAAAACATCGTCAAGGCAAAACCAACCAGTAGCTATGCCCGCCGTCTATGGTTTTTGTTTGAATGGCTATTGAATAGAGAGCTAAGTTTGCCCGATGCCAAGACGGGTACTTATGCGGAAGTAGTTGATACCACTCAGCAATGGGCTATTTCCGGCGTAACTTCCACACGGCACCGGGTACGCAATAACCTGCCGGGAACCCGAGATTTTTGCCCGCTCGTTTTCCGCACACCGATCATTGAACAGTATATGAAGGCGAATTTATCCGAGCGAGCACGTCAGACTGTCAGCAAACTATCCGCTGATATTCTCGCTCGCACTGCCGCCTTCCTGCTCCTGAAAGATTCTAAATCCAGCTATGCGATTGAAGGAGAAGCTCCGCCGCAAAATCGTATCCAAAGATGGGGCCGGGCCATTGGTGAAGCCGGTCGGAGGCCGCTTGATCTGGATGAACTGCTTCGGCTCCAGCGTATCGTCATCGGCGATAGCCGGTTTATCAAGCTAGGGCTCAGGCAGGAAGGCGGGTTTGTCGGCGAGCATGAACATGGCAGCCGCTTGCCTTTGCCAGAGCATATCAGCGCAAAGCCTGAGGATTTGCCTGAGCTGGTTCAAGGTTTACTTGATTTTGATCGCCGTTTTTCTGGTGAGCTGGATGCCGTTCTGGCAGCCGCCATGCTCGCCTTTGGTTTTGTTTATATCCATCCGTTTGAAGATGGTAACGGACGGCTGCATCGTTATCTCATTCATCATACCCTAGCTCAGCGTGGTTTTAGTCCAGCCGGTTTTGTTTTTCCGGTATCGGCAGCCATCCTGGAACGGATCGATGATTACCGGACTGTGTTGGAAAGCTATTCAAAACGACTGCTTCCGCTGATCGAATGGGAGCCAACGGAAAAAATGAATGTGCACGTTCTGAATGATACCGGTGATTTTTACCGCTATTTCGATGCAACGCCCCATGTGGAATTTTTATATGCCTGCGTAGAAAAGACCATTGAAATAGATTTACCCCAGGAAGCCAACTTCCTGAAACGGTACGATCTGTTCAGAACGCGCATAGAATCCTTGATTGAGATGCCTGCCTCGACGATTGATCTGCTATTTCACTTCTTGAAACAAAATGAAGGACGGTTATCCAAGCGAGCAAGAGAGAAAGAGTTTTCTGCGCTTAATGCCAGAGAAACCGAGCAGGTAGAAAAAATTTATGCTGAGGTGTTCGCGAGTCTATCGGAATAATTACCGGATTGTACCGGAATATCCCTCCCGAAATCGGTGCGTAGCACCCTTAAGTGTTTTTCAGGAAATATACCGCACTCTGTGCGGCAAAATTCAGAAAAACTAAGTGCGCAGCACATTCCTTCAAACTGAACCGACAACTTGTCGGTCTCTTTAACACCTACCTGCCAAAGCTGGTAGGTAATCGCCGCCGAAAACTGCAAGGTTTCGGCGGCGCGATTTTTCTCGCTCCATAAAAACAAAAAAGCGCTGCCGGTCTCAATCAGCAGCGCATAATTTGCTTTAGTGGTTCCAGAAAATATGAACTTCTTCATATCCTGTTTCTATGATGAACACATCGCCGTTCAATTCCATATCGCGGCCCATTCTTTCGTAATCGATATAGTAAGAAAGATTTTCAGGAATCCGCGTTGTTTCCTCTGTCAATTCCTGAGCATAATCAGCCAGCGATTTATAGCAGCCGCAATAATTTTCTTCTGCGGCTTTTCTGGCTTCGTCCAAATCTCCGCCGAAGTTGTTTAATAGTTCCCCGCCAAAATCCGGATACTCATCTATAAAACAGGCGATTTCGTGCGCGGCTTCAATGCCTTCATATTCACCCAACGCATAACCGCCAAATCCTTCATAATCATGAATTGCATATTCCTCCGCGAACCCTTCAGGGCTGCTTGCCAGCATTTCGTTAATTTGCTCTTGAATATCTTCCAATTCATCGCAGGCATTAATCCAAACGCCGTGAAGTTTGCCGTTGTTGTAAGCGGCCAAATCTGCAACATAAATTCTGATTTCGGTGTTCATAGTCTTATCTCCTAAAATTCGGTGTTGAGGTTCTAAGCGAAGCGCTTTGCCTCGCTCAGAACCTCTGCCGACTAGGGCGACTAAGGCGGTGGTGAAAAAGTCCAGAAAAATTGCGGAGGGTCTGCCCCACGCAGTGGATCAGGCGGAAACCGTCATTTTTCTTGACTTTTGAGGGGACAAGACCCCTTCTGTTTTTATTGTTAAAGCGCACCATGTGTGGTGCCGACATCCTCTTTCCTCAACTAAAATTAGAATAATCAACCTTTTGTTCTTTTTTATAAGAAGCAGTCTCATATTAATCTTCTGTAAAATTGATTAAAGGTACAAACGATATGCGTATTACATCTGGTGCTTACAAGCATATAATCTCCTTCGTTTTTCCTCCGGCTAGTGCAGTGGCTTAAAACAAAATCGTTCATAAAGAGCTAGAGAAAGCGGCAGAAATATATTATATGTGATTGTTTATTAATATAATTTACGGAATATTGGTATTAGCCAAAGCGCCGTATATAAGTGGATTGGAAAACATGATATGCCCGTTCACCGTACGCACTGACTTTGGAAACTCAAGAAAGATGATGTGGATGTATGGCCAAACGCTGGTAACGTAGTAGAAAATAAAAGAAGAATTCGGACTATGAACATCATTGATAATATTAACTCTTTGCTTGGTGATGATCTGAAGGCATTCATTCACTCAAACGCAAAGCTAAAGATTGCTGCGTCCTGCTTTTCCATTTATGCGTATGAAGCTCTGAAGTTCGAATTTTCTAAGATTGAATCCTTGGAATTTATTTTTACAGCTCCAACTTTCATCCCGAATGAAGTCACTGACAAAATTCGTAAAGAGCGCAGAGAGTTCTTTATCCCTAAAGCCAGCCGCGAAAGTGCGCTTTATGGATCAGACTTTGAAATTCATCTTAGGAACAAACTAACCCAGAGAGCTATTGCGCGGGAGTGTGCTGCATGGGTTCGTAAAAAGGCCAAATTCAAGTCCAACAAGCTTAAAGCCCAGATGCAGCAGTTTATCTGCATTGAGGGTAAAGAAAATAATGTAGCCTATGCCCCCCTGCATGGCTTTACTGCCGTTGATTTGGGGTATCAGCAAGGTGATGCGGTATCTAATTTTGTTAATCGTCTTGATGACCAAACCCATACTGGCAGGTATTTACAGCTTTTTGAGCAAATCTGGAATGACCCAACAAAGCTGGAAGACGTTACAGAGGCTATCTGTGAACATATTGAATCCGTCTATCAGGAGAATTCACCTGAGCGGATTTATTTCCAAATCCTCTACAATATCTTTAATGAGTTTTTAGCAGAGATAGACGAAGACGTTTTACCCAATGATCGCACTGGCTATCAGGATAGCCTTGTCTGGCAAAAATTGTTCAATTATCAGCGTGACGCTGCCGTAGGCATCATCAATAAGCTGGAAACCTATAACGGCTGCATTCTTGCCGATAGCGTTGGTCTTGGGAAAACTTTTACGGCGTTGGCCGTGATTAAATACTATGAGCTAAGAAACAAGTCTGTGCTGGTTCTCTGCCCGAAAAAGCTGGCTGATAACTGGCTTAACTATAACAAAAACCTTAAGACTAATATCTTCGCTAAGGATCGTTTCGGCTATGACGTTTTGTGTCATACCGATTTATCCCGCACTTCTGGGGATTCCTATGGCATTGCCCTGAATAGGATCAACTGGGGTAATTACGATCTGGTCGTGATTGATGAATCTCATAACTTCCGTAACAACGAGGCTTTTAAGGAAAAGGAAACCCGTTACCAAAAGCTTATGAACAAGGTTATCCGCGAAGGCGTAAAAACCAAGGTTCTGATGCTTTCTGCAACGCCCGTCAACAATCGCTTTAGCGATTTGAGAAACCAATTGGCTTTAGCTTATGAAGGCGACTCTGAGAGCCTGAATAAAAAGCTCAAAACCAAGCGTAGCATTGAAGAAATATTCCGAAGAGCACAAACTGCATTCAATAACTGGACAAGGCTTCCCCCTGAAGAAAGAACGGCTCGCGCTATTCTTGAAAACCTAGATTTTGATTTCTTTGAATTGCTGGATAGCGTTACGATTGCTCGCTCACGCAAGCATATCGAGACATTCTACGATACAAAGGATATTGGAAAATTCCCTGAGCGTAGAAAGCCGTTATCTTTCCATTGCCCATTGACTCACCGGGGCGATGTCATGGGCTTTAACGAAATTTTTGGACAGCTATCGTTGCTGAAATTGGCGGTCTATGCGCCTATCAGCTATATTCTGCCCAGCCGTATTCGTAAGTATGAAGAGATGTACGATACGGAAGTTGAAGGCGGAAGAAGCCGCTTCCGGCAGGTTGACCGTGAGCGCAGCCTCCAAGCACTGATGACAACGAACCTGCTCAAGCGCCTTGAAAGCTCTGTTGAGGCCTTTAGGCTCACCTTGGGCGCACTTCAAAGAAACATCACCAGTACGCTTGAAACGATTGAGCGTTTCCAGAAGAACGGGCAAGCGATTCAAGTCACAGATTTTACCGATGGCCTCGAAAACCTTGAGGCTGAGGAGGATGATTTTTCTGACTTTGGTGAGTCTGTAGGCGGAAAAGTCCAGATCAGCCTTAGCGATATGGACGTGGATTCATGGAAGAATGATCTGGGCGGAGACTTGGCGCTGATTGAAGCGCTCATGGCTTCGATGGTCAAGATAACGCCGGAAGATGATGCCAAGTTGCAGCACTTGCGAGGCCATGTTTTCGGGAAGATTGATAACCCGATTAACGCAGGAAACAAGAAAATCCTGATTTTCACAGCTTATGCCGATACAGCGAATTACCTGTATGAGAACCTGTCCAAAACTATTTTGGAACACCGAAAGCTGCATACCGCCAAGGTAACGGGCAAAGACACACCGAAATCTACCCTTGGCAAAGGCTATGATTTCCAGTCGATCCTGACGCTCTTCTCGCCGCGCTCCAAGGAAAAAACCTTAGTAATGCCGGAAGAAAAAGGCGAGATTGATATTCTGATTGGCACGGACTGCATATCAGAAGGTCAAAACCTTCAGGATTGCGATTACCTGATTAACTATGACATTCACTGGAACCCCGTGCGGATTATCCAGCGCTTCGGGCGCGTGGATCGTATTGGCTCTCCAAATTCGACCATCCAGCTTGTGAACTACTGGCCGGATATTACGCTCGATGAATATATCAACCTGAAAGAGCGCGTTGAAAACCGCATGATGATTGCGGACGTGACCGCCACGGGCGATGACAACGTGCTGACTGCCAAGAGCAGTGAAGTTTCCTACCGCAAGGAACAGCTTCGCCGCCTTCAGGATGAAGTGATTGAGCTGGAGGATGTCAAAACAGGCGTATCCATCACAGACCTCGGCCTGAATGATTTCCGCATGGATTTGCTGAACTACGTCAAGGAACATGGCGATATGGCAGATGCGCCAAAGGGAATGCACGCTGTTGTTCCCGCGCAGCCAGAATTAGGCCTGAAGCCGGGCGCTATCTTTGCGCTTCGCAACCGTAATGATGGCGTGAATATCAATCAGCAAAACCGCCTTCATCCCTATTACCTGATTTACATTGCCAAGGATGGCGAAGTGCTTGCCAACCATACGGAGGCGAAAAAGCTGCTCGATCTGGTGCGGACAAGCTGCAAAGGCCACCATGAGCCGATTGCCGCGCTCTGCCGCCTGTTCAATGAAGAAACAGGCGATGGTCGCAATATGGCCGCGCAATCCGAATTGCTCAGCAAAGCCATACGCTCAATGATCGACGTGAAAGAGGAAAAAGACCTCGATAGCCTCTTCTCCGGCGGCAAAACCACCGCTCTGATGAACACCATATCTGGGCTGGATGATTTTGAGCTGATTGCTTTCCTTGTCGTGCAGGAAAGTAAAAATATATGATGCTGTTTGATTACCCTGCCAAAGCCACTTTTGGGCGCGTCCTGCCCAAGAACAAGATTTACGAACACGCCAGCCCGACTTCGGGGCTGAAGGAGCTATTCGTGCGGCAGGTGGATCAGATTGTCTGGAAATACAAACTCGCGCCAGAAACCATCAATCTGCCCAGCACAAAGGCCGTGCCGGAAATTCAGGTCTTTCATGTGTTCTTAAAAAACGGCGAACTGAAAGAGGATGTCCTGCGCTGCATTGATAAGGCTATCCCGTTCCCGATACTCTTTGAGCTGAACTATGACAGCAGGTGCAAAGCCATTGCCTGTTATAAACGCCCGAATGAAGCCGATAGTACCAAATGGGTGGTGAGCGATTATTTTGAAACAGGCTGGCTGGTCGATACCGCCAAGCGCGAAAAACTACCCGTGGTGCTGGATTTAGGGGTTCTCTACGAAAACCTGCTATCCCCCCTGATGCCATACCCAGTCATAGGCAAAGAAACCATGCCTGAACGCATAACCCGGATCGAGAAAATCCGCGCCAAAGAGCGGGAGTTGGAAAAATCAGAGGCTCGCCTGAACAACGAAAAGCAATTCAACCGCAAAGTCGAAATTAATGCCGAAATCCGTGCTATAAGGCAGGAGATTGAGAGCATGACCACGGTAACGGGATAAAGATAATGTCACATTATAATCTCATTGTTGGGTTTTTTGACGGCAGTGGAACTTCAACTGTAGCTGGAAGTCGCTTTTATTTGCCGCAAGAAATTCTTCCTGAATATCAGGGACAAAATCCTGCCACAGGAGCACTGAGAACTTTCTGTATGAACATACCAACTTTGTTTACAGAAGAAATCAGCCGCGATGAAGTTCCAATAGCTAGAATTGGCTGGATTACAAATATCATTAAAAGTGGACGAGATTACCAAATTACCTATCGGCTACCATCTGGAATCGTAGGATTATCAGCAGATCAGATGGCTGAGGTTCTTGGCTTGTCCAGTTTTTCCTCAAGAGGATTTGGGGAAATGCAGCACAGCCACTGGACAATCAAGGAAGGTGACCTTCTTCAGACGCTATGTCAGGCAGGGTTACTTGAAAATACGCAGCCCACTGTTTTTGCTACACCAAAAACTCCTGTTCAAAATAATCTTGTATCCGTGATGATGCCATTTAGCAGTGCATTCACTCCAGTCTATGAAGCAATAAGCGCTGCGTGCAGAAGCTTGAATTTGGAATGCAAAAGAGCTGATGATATCTGGGAACATAGCACCGTGATCCAAGATATATACTCCCTGATATATCGCTCAAAAATAGTTATCTGTGATTTCAGCAGCAAGAATCCAAACGTATTTTATGAGGCTGGGATTGCACATTCTTTAGGTCGTGAGGTGATCCCAATTGTCCAACAGCTTGACCACATACCATTCGACTTAAATCACCACCGCCATATTCAATATCTGAATAATTCGGAGGGTCTGCAAAAACTTGTTACAGATATTACGCCAAGGCTCGAAACACTGAGCAGGAGAACATAATGGAAAAACTAAAAATGCACACGCCAGACCTGACGCAGGATCATATCGCCCGTATCCGCGAAATCTTCCCGAATTGCGTGACCGAAGCGCGGGATGAAAGCGGCAATCTGAAACTGGCCGTGGATTTTGACCAGCTCAAGCAAGAGCTGAGCGATTCCATTGTGGAGGGGCCGCAGGAGCGTTATCACCTGAACTGGCCAGGCAAGCGTGAAGCACTGCTCACTGCCAATGCGCCGATTGCCAAAACCTTGCGCCCTGCGCGGGAAGAAAGTGTTGACTTCGATACCACAAAAAATCTGTTTATCGAGGGCGATAATCTTGAAGCCTTGAAGCTGCTTCAGGAAACCTATCTCGGTAAGGTCAAGATGATCTATATCGACCCGCCGTATAACACGGGAAGAGATTTTGTCTACAATGATGACTTCTCCGAAAGCGCAGAAGATTTTCTAAAACGCTCCAATCAGAAAGATAATCAGGGAAACAAGCTGGTTGCCAACACAGAAGCCAACGGAAGATTTCATTCATCTTGGCTAACGATGATCTATCCGCGCATGAAATTAGCACGAAATCTCTTATCTGAAGATGGTGTTATATTTATCAGCATAGATGATGGAGAAGTGCATAACCTAAGAAAGATTTGTGATGAAATCTTTGGCTCAGATAACTTTATTGCGAATATCGTGTGGCAAAAAAAGTATGCTGTATCAAATGATGATCCGGGCATAGCGCCAATGCATGACCATATTTTAGTCTACAGAAAATCATCTGAATTTTCTCGAAATTTATTGCCTAGGACAGAAAAGCAAACGGAGCGCTATAAAAACATAGATAACGATCCGCGTGGCCCTTGGAGCTCGGATAATTATATTAGTAATAACTCTAAAGATGACCGGCCAACTTTATATTACCCAATTAAACATCCAAAAACAGGAAAGGATGTATGGCCGGGTGAAAACGCATGGCGATACTCCAAAGAAAAGCATGCGATGATGGAGGCTGAGAATAGGCTCTATTGGGGGCCAGATATGTCCTACGAACGTCCACGAATGAAAAGATTTCTAAATGAAATTCAGGATGGGATTGTTCCTTCGACGTGGTGGCCATTTACGGAATTTGGCCATAACGATGAAGCTTCAAAGGAAGTAAACGAGATTCTAGGGAAGAAAAAAGTTTTTACTTTTCCCAAACCCGTGCGCCTTTTAGAGCAGGTAATACGTATTGGCTCCAATAAAGACTCGTTGATACTTGATTTCTTTTGTGGTTCTGGCTCAACAGCACATGCGGTAACAAAGCTTAATAGTGAAGACGGCGGAAACCGAAAATATATTATGATCCAGCTTTCTGAGCCTTGTGATGAGAAATCGGAAGCGCTCAAAGAGGGTTACAAAAACATAGCTGATATTAGCAAAGAACGCATTCGACGTGCAGGAAAGAAAATAAAAGAAGAAAATCCTCTATTTAATGGTGATACTGGTTTCCGAGTCCTAAAAATTGACACGTCCAACATGGCAGAGGTGTACTACACGCCGGATGGCGTGAAGCAGGATGACCTGCTGGCCGCCGTGGACAATATCCGGCCAGATCGCACCCCTGAAGACTTGCTCTTCCAAGTGCTGCTGGACTGGGGCGTAGATTTAACCCTGCCGACTGCTCAGAAAACCGTGCAGGACAAAACCGTGTTCTTCGTGGATGGCAATGCCCTTATCGCTTGCTTTGACACGGGCATAACCGAAGAACTGGTCAAGGAACTAGCTGTCGATAAGCCTTTGCGCGTGGTGTTCCGCGATAACGGCTTTGCTTCGGATTCCGTGAAAATCAATGCTGAACAAATCTTCAAGCAGATGTCCCCCGGCACTGATATGAAGTCGATTTAAGGGGCTGGCGCATGAAACTGAAATTCAAAGTCCAACCCTATCAGACCAATGCTGTAGAGTCCGTGGTAGATTGCTTTTCTGGCCAACCTTATAGCACTGGCACGGCCTACCGTATTGATCCCGGCAGCAAGAAACAAGCCAAGCTGGATGAAACAGGCTTTAAGAATGCCGATCTGATGCTGACCGATAGCCAAATTCTGGCCAATATTCATGACGTGCAAAAGCGCCAGAATTTACCCCTATCTTCCGGTCTTGCTGATTTTACGGTTCTGAATAGCAAAAAGGAAAGCATTGCCGTTCCTGTGACCTACAAGCGCGATGCTCTGGCCGCTTCGCGCATTCATCTTGATATTGAGATGGAAACAGGAACGGGGAAAACCTACTGCTATATCAAAACCATCTTTGAACTGAACAAGCGCTATGGCTGGAACAAATTCATTGTTATGGCTCCCAGTATTGCTATCCGTGAAGGCGTATATAAATCGCTGGAAATAACCGCCGACCACTTCACGGAAAGCTACGGCAAGAAAGCGCGGTTCTTTATCTACAATTCCAAGCAGCTTCACCATCTGGAGAGTTTTTCATCCGACGCTGGCATTAATGTCATGGTGATAAACATTCAGGCCTTTGCCGCTAAAGGCGCGGACAACCGCCGTATCTATGATGAGCTGGACGATTTTCAATCCCGCCGCCCCATTGACGTGATTAGCAGCAACCGCCCTATCATTATTCTGGATGAACCACAGAAAATGGAGGGCAAGGCTACGTTGGAAGCTTTGCCAAAGTTTAAGCCTCTGGCTATTTTCCGCTATTCAGCCACGCACAAAACCCGGCACAATAAAATCCACCGCCTTGATGCGCTGGATGCCTATAACCAAAAGCTGGTAAAGAAAATTGCTGTACGCGGCATTTCCATGAAGGGACTGGCGGGCAGTAGCGCCTATCTCTATCTGGAATCCATTGAAATTTCCAAGCAAGCGCCTGTGGTGCGGATTGAGATGGAAATCAAACAGGCTACGGGTGAGATCAAGCGCAAGGTCGTGCGCCTGAGTAAAGGCCAGAACCTCTATGACCTTTCCAACAAACTGGATCAGTATCAGGGTTTTGTTATCTCCCAGATTGATGCCAATCAGGACACAGTAGAGTTTATCAATGGCCATGTCCTTACGGCTGGCGAAGCTACGGGCGATGTGACCGAGGCCACCATCCGCCGCATTCAGATCAGGGAAACGATCAAGGCGCATTTGGAGAAAGAGCAAAAACTGTTTTCCCAAGGGATCAAGGTGCTATCCCTGTTCTTCATTGATGAAGTGGTGAAATACCGCGATTACAGCCAGCCGGATGAGCAAGGCGATTATGCCCGTATCTTTGAAGAAGAATACGAAACGCTAAAAGCGGAGTATCTGGGCACACTTGACCTTGAGGGCAATGAAGCCTATCGCCAGCATCTGGGGGGTATAGACACCAAGCGAACCCATGAGGGCTATTTCTCGATTGATAAAAAAACCAAGCGCCTGAAAGACCCGGAAATGGGTGCAAAGGCCGTGGATTCCGATGACGTGGATGCGTATGACCTGATTTTGAAGAACAAGGAACGGCTTTTGTCGTTCGCTGAGCCTGTCCGGTTTATCTTCTCGCATTCGGCTTTACGCGAGGGCTGGGATAACCCGAACGTCTTTGTCATGTGCATGCTCAAGCATAGCGACAACACCATTTCCCGCCGCCAAGAAGTTGGCCGTGGCTTGCGCCTGTCCGTCAACCAGAATGGCGACCGGATGGATCATCCCGCCACTGTGCATGAGATCAATGTCCTGACCGTGGTTGCCAGCGAGAGCTACAAAAACTTTGTGGCCAATCTTCAGGAAGAGATCAGCGATGCCCTGTCTGCTCGTCCGCGCAAAGCGGATGAGGCTTATTTTACGGGCAAAATCATTAAAACCGAAACAGGCACGTTGCAGGTAATGCCAGCAATGGCAAAGCAGATATACAAATACCTGCTGAAAAACGATTATACGGATGAAGCAGACCAGATTGCCGCCGCCTATCACACGGCGAAAGCAGAAGGAAAGCTGGCCGGATTGCCGGAAGAGCTTGCCCCTCACGCTGAGCAAGTCTTCCTGCTGATAGATAGCGTCTTTAGCACAAGCCAACTACCGCAGATTGGCGATGACCGCAAACCGAAAACCAACCCCCTGAATTCCAATTTCGAGAAAAAGGAATTTCAGGAGCTTTGGGGCAGGATCAACCGCAAAGCCGTTTACCGTGTGGAATTTGATTCAGCGGAGCTGATTGCCAACTGCATAAAGGCCCTCAACAAGGAGCTGCGCGTTTCTCCCCTGCAATACACCATTCAAACAGGCATCCAGGGAGATCAGATTACAGACGGACAGCTTAAAGCAGGTGAAGGATTCCAAGTGCAAAGCACGGTTACGGAAGCGCATAACGCCTCTATTCATTCCTCCGTCAAATATGACCTGCTGGGCAAAATTGCCGAAAACGTTCAGCTTACGCGTAAGACCGTTGCCGAGATTTTTAAAGGCATGGAGGCGGCTATCTTCGGCCAATTCAAGCAAAACCCTGAACATTTCATTGCAGAAGCCTCGCGCCTGATTAAGGAACAAAAAGCCACAATCATTATTGAGCGCCTGAGCTATGATGAAGTGGCCGGAAGCCATGATGTAAGTATCTTTACGGCTGGCCAGAGCAAGCAAGATTTCACCAAAGCCACGGACAAGCTCAAGAATCACATTTACGACTATGTGATTACCGACTCCAAGATCGAGCGCGATTTTGTAAAAGAGCTGGATACCAGCGCTGAAGTCACAGTCTATGCCAAGCTGCCCAGAGGGTTCCTGATACCTACTCCTGTAGGAGACTATAACCCGGACTGGGCCATTTCCTTCAAAGAAGGTAGCGTCAAATACATTTACTTCGTAGCGGAAACCAAAGGCAGCATGTCCTCAATGGAGCTTCGCGAGATAGAAAAAACCAAGATCGAATGTGCCCGCAAGTTTTTCGATAAGATCAACCAGCGTATTACCGCCGATAAGGTGAAATACGATGTGATTGATAGCTATGGGCGCTTGATGGATGTTGTTGGGGTGAAGGCTGCTTAATCATGGAGAAAAAGTATGACATCTCAACTACGAAGTCTTGAAGCGATAGCTCAAAGTCCGCCAGAAGAAATTAGCTCAGAAGAAGTTTCTGAATCGACAACAAACACGGTTTTGTGGGATTTAAATATAAGAATTGATGGCAATCCTGTTTATCATGCGTTTTCAGCATCGTTAGAAAAATGCAGGTCGCGCCTTATCAAACTCGGAAAAACAGACGCCTCAGAAGTAATCAGCGAAACTGGTAAAATTGCCGTTATTTGCCATAGCCGCAAAAGCACAGCATATGGTGATTATGAAACTGTGTTTATCGAAGGAACAGCACACAAAAACTGCATACAATCACCACTTCAAAATGAAGCGGGGATGCCAGCTCTATTAGAGCAAATCGTAAGTTCATGGAAAACCACTATACCCTTAATCCGTGAAGCAGAAGGCCTGCGTGACGCACAAAGAGGAGCATTATTTGCCATTTTTTCTCACTGGACTCGCAGTGATGCCGTAGCAACCGTTGTTTTACCCACTGGCACAGGAAAAACAGAGACATTGCTCGCTACCATCGGGACGCATTCGCCAAAATGTAGTCTCGTTATTGTGCCATCCGATGCCTTACGTACACAATTCTTTGAAAAAGCCTGTACATGGGGACGTCTTGGAAGCCTTGGG
>WBZQ01001112.1_pt1 | contig 19193 bp, 18 predicted proteins | sample 5204251 | NCBI WGS metagenome assembly WBZQ01 (sample SAMN12412402, study PRJNA552823) | activated sludge metagenome | isolation source: activated sludge from nitrification reactor of wastewater treatment plant... | place: USA: Virginia | collected 2017-09 | reverse complement strand
CGGCTATAGCGGTGGGGAAACGCCCGGTCCCATTCCGAACCCGGAAGCTAAGCCCACCAGCGCCGATGGTACTGCACCCTAGTCAGTGTGGGAGAGTAGGACACCGCCGCAATCAAACCCCTTCGGGCCCCGTCACCCTCGGTGACGGGGCCCGAAGCATTTCCATGCCCTCATGTGGGGCCGGACGTCGAGAAGGCATAGATTAGCAACCATGAGTGACCGCAGGCCCCACCGTCGCGACGATCGAGGCGGCAATTCCCGAGGCAGGAACTCGCGCAACGGCACCAAACGCTCCGCCGCAGCCACCGAGAGGTCTGACGACCCCGCCCTGCCCGATGATGTGAGCGCCGGCGATCTCGAAGCCTCGGTGCGGCGGGATCTGCTCTCGCTCGACAAGGCCAACGCGGAGAGCGTCGCCCGCCACCTCGTGATGGTGACCCGGCTTCTCGAAGAGGACCCGGCGCTGGCGTTGGAGCACGCCCGAGCCGCGCGTCGTCGCGGTGGCCGGATCGGACTCGTCCGGGAGACCGCCGGCATCGCCGCCTACAACGCGGGCGAATGGCAGGAAGCGGTGTCGGAGTTGCGCACCGCCAAGCGGATCACCGGTAGCTCGGCCCTGCTGCCGCTGATCGCGGACTCCGAGCGGGGACTCGGTCGTGCCGATCGGGCCATCGAGATCGCCCGCAGCGCCGAAGGGCGCGCGCTGACCGGCGAAGAGGCCACAGAGATGCGGATCGTAGAGGCCGGTGCCCGCATCGACCTCGGCGAACCGGAGAAGGCCCTCGTCACCCTGCAGCTGGAGAATCTGGCGGTAGGGCAGACAGGTACCGGTCCTGCGCGTCTGTTCTATGCCTATGCTTCGGCGCTGTTGGCCGCGGGGCGCCGCGCGGACGCGATCACATGGTTCATGAACGCATCCTCGGCGGACGTCGATGACGTGACCGACGCGGAGCTTCGGCTGGTCGAACTCACCGACCCGGATTTCGACGAGACCGTCGCCCCCGGATCGGGCGCGGAGGAGGAGAACCCGGCCACGTCTGAGCCTATTGCGACACCCGAACCCGCCGCCGCGTCTGAACCAACTGTCACGTCTGTGTCCGCTGTTGATGCTGTTGTGGCCGAGGAGGAAAAGGTCAGGGAGCCGGCCGACGACGTGGTTGCCGACGAGCCGGTGGCAGTTGCGGCCCCTGAGGAACTGGAAACCGCGACCGAACCACAGGTGGAGCCCGCGCCTGAACCGGAAGCGCCCACCGTCGACGAGATCCCGGAGCGCGATGGTACGGAGGTCCCGAAGGTACGTGAACCCGAGGCCGGCACGATCATGGCGTCGTACGAGGCGTTGCTGCTCGACCTCGACGGCACCGTCTTCGGCGGTCACGCGCCGATCATCGGTGCTCGCGAAACTCTCGACCGAGCCGAGATCCCGCAGTTCTTCGTGACCAACAACGCCAGTCGCCGGCCCACCGACGTGGCCGATCACCTCAACGAACTCGGCTTCGAGGCGGGACCCGAGCAGGTCGTGACGAGTGCGCAGAGTGGTGCGCAGCTGCTCGCCGAACACCTGGAACCGGGATCTCGCGCCCTTGTCGTGGGGTCGGAGGGCCTTGCGCAGGAGGTCCGCGAGGTGGGGATCGGTGTCGCCCGTAGCGCCGACGACAAGCCCGACGCGGTCATCCAAGGGTATTCAGCACACATCGGTTGGGCGGAGCTGTCGGAGGCGGCCCTCGCGATCCGGGCCGGGGCACTGTGGGTGGCCACCAACATCGATGCCACCTTGCCGTCGGAACGCGGGCTGCTGGTGGGCAACGGCTCGCTGGTCGCCGCGGTCGCCAATGCGACCGGGCAGACTCCGCTGGTCGCGGGCAAACCCGCCGCGCCGCTGATGGTCGACGCGATCCGCCGTAGCGGCGTGAACAAGCCGCTCGTGGTGGGTGACCGTCTCGACACCGACATCGAAGGGGCGCACACTGTCGGACTCGACAGCGTGCTCGTGCTCACCGGCGTCAGCACCGCCCGGGATCTCCTGGCGGCACCGCCCGAACAGCGTCCTACGTACGTGGTTGCCGACCTGCGTGGGCTGTATTTGTCGGCCGACCTGGTCCGGATCGCCCCGCACGACGGTTGGCAGATCGAGATCGACGGTGATGCGGTTTCCGTCGCGACCACGGGCGCCCCCGCGGAGAGCCTGTTGCCGGCGCTGGCGGCCGCGGTGTGGGCGTCGAGCGAAACCATCGACCACGGGGTGCTCACCGTCACCGGCGCCGACGACACGGTGGGCGCGTTGCTCGCTCAGCTCGGGCTGGCCGGTGTGGGCTAACGTGAACTCACGATGACCGAACTCCCTGACTCCTTTGCCGCAGATTCCACCGAGCACGCCGTCGTGGGCACGGTGCGTCACCTGTTGGCACAGGTTGACGAGCTGCAACAGGCCGGGAGCGACGGGTTCGACCTTGTCGGGCTCGCAAAGCAGAGCGCGCTGCTCGAACGCGCCCACGACGAACTGACTGAGGCGCTCGAAGGCGTCGAACGCCCATGAGGTGGAGCTGAATGGCCGCGCGTGCCCGACTGGACGCCGAACTCGTGCGCCGCGGCCTGGCCCGCTCGCGCGAGCAGGCGCGTGAGTTCATCGAGGCCGGCACGGTCAAGGTCAACGGGGTGGTCGCGGCCAAACCCGCCACCAATGTCGCCCGGGACACCCCGATCGTCGTCGTCGACGCGCCGTCCGACGATTGGGCCTCCCGCGGAGCGCACAAACTGGTCGGGGCCCTCGACGCGTTCGCGGACTCGGGGCTGACCGTAGCCGGCCGGCGCTGTCTCGATGCCGGGGCCTCGACGGGCGGCTTCACCGATGTGCTGTTGCGGCGTGACGCCCGTCAGGTGGTGGCCGTGGACGTCGGCTACGGCCAGCTCATCTGGCGGCTGCAGAACGACGAGCGGGTGGACGTGCACGACAGAACCAACGTGCGCAGTCTGTCGCCCGACCAGATCGGTGGCCGCGTCGACCTGGTGGTGGCCGACCTGTCGTTCATCTCCCTGTCGCTGGTGCTCGCGGCCCTCGCCGACTGCGTCGAACCGGGCGGTGACCTGTTGCCGATGGTCAAACCGCAGTTCCAGGTGGGGAAGGACCGGGTCGGTGCCGGTGGTGTGGTGCGCGATCCCGCCCTGCGGATCGAGGCGGTCGCGGAGGTTGCCGGTGACGCCGCGGCGCTCGGACTCGAGACCAGGGGCGTCGTTGCCAGCCCGTTGCCCGGACCCGCGGGGAATGTCGAGTACTTCATCTGGCTGCACAAACCGGAGACCCGCCCATCTGAGCCGGCCGATTCGGAGTCAACCCGCTCCACGTACATGTCGTCGGCGACAGATAAGGTCGATGACCGGAGCGCTCCGGTGAGCGCGCTGCCCGTCGAGCCTGAGATCATGGCCATGATCACGGCCGCGGTCGAAGCCGGTCCTCGCTGATCGAGACCCGCGCGAGGCCGCGGACCACGCCGGGCGTGGGCCGATCTTCGACGGCCGGACAGGCCGCGAGCAACCGCACGGAGCGGTGAACGGAAGGACAGCAGTGGACGGTGACAGGCGCGGTGGTAACCATCGGGAATTCCTGGTGGTCGCACACACGGGACGCGCGATCGTCACCGAAACCACGGCCGCGATCGCCCGCCACTGCGCCGCCGGTGGGGTGACGCTGCGGGTGATCGACCACGACACCCGCAGTTTCGTGCCCGGTGTCGACTTTCCGACGGGCGTCGTCGAACTCGGACCGGAACTGCCCGAAAGCTACCCGGTCGATCCCGCGGATCTGCGCGAGGCCGGGGCGGAGGTCGAGGTGACCAGCGGCGATGCGGGTGCGGCAGCCGGATGCGAGGTCGTGATCGTCCTCGGCGGCGACGGCACCTTCCTGCGGGCCGCCGAGCTGGCCTACGGCGCCGACGTCCCCGTCCTCGGGATCAACCTCGGCAGGATCGGTTTTCTCGCCGAAGCCGAGGCCAACCGCATCGACGAGGTGATGACCCAACTGGTCAATCGCGACTACCGCGTCGAGGACCGGATGACGCTCGATGTCACCCTCACCGATCCCGCACATCCGGAGCAGATCCTGGGGCAGAGCTGGGCGCTCAACGAGGTCGCGCTGCAGAACCGGACCAATCACGGCGTCCTGGAATTGGTCACCGAGGTCGACGGCCGCCCGGTATCCGCGTTCGGGGCCGACGGTGTGCTGGTTGCGACACCTACCGGATCCACCGCGTACGCGTTCTCCGCCGGTGGTCCGGTGATGTGGCCCGATCTGGAGGCGATCCTGGTGGTGCCGAACAACGCGCATGCCCTGTTCGCCCGGCCGATGGTCACCAGCCCGCGATCGCGGATCGCGCTGGAGATCGACAGCGGCGGCCGGTCCGCCATCGTCCTCTGCGACGGCCGCAGGCAGATGCAGGTTCCGCCCGGGGCACGGATCGAGATCGTGCGCAGCGCCAGATCGCTGAAGTGGGTGCGCATCGATTCCGAGCCGTTCGCGGACCGTCTGGTCACAAAGTTCAAACTGCCGGTCACCGGCTGGCGAGGGGGACGAGGATAGGCATGCTCGAAGAGCTGACCATCGAAGGCCTCGGCGTGATCGAGCGCGCGTCGGCCCGGTTGCATCCGGGATTCACCGTGCTCACCGGCGAGACCGGCGCGGGCAAGACGATGATCGTCACGAGCCTGCACCTGCTGTCGGGGGCCCGGGCCGACGCCGGCCGGGTGCGGACCGGCAGCGCCAAGGCGATCATCGAAGGTCGATTCCGACTGCCCGAGGCGGCCGGGGACGTGGTCGAGTTGGTGTCGTCGGCCGGTGGGGAGATCGACGACGACGATTCGGTGATCGCGGTGCGCACCGTCACCACCGACGGCCGATCGCGGGCGCACGTCGGCGGCCGTTCCGTGCCGGTCGGGGTGCTCGGCCAGATCACCACCAGCCTGCTCACCATTCACGGGCAGAACGACCAGCTGCGGCTGCTCAAACCCGAACATCAGCGCAGTGCGCTCGACACCTTCGCCGGTGCGCCGGCTACCAAGGCGCTCGCCGGCTACCGGTCGGCACGCGAGAGCTGGACCCGGATACTCGACGAACTCGACCAGCGGCGCAGCAACATGCGCGAACTCGCACAGGAAGCCGACCGGCTCCGGTTCGGCATCGGCGAGATCGACGCCGTGAATCCGTCGCCGGGTGAGGATTCCGACCTCACGGCCACGATCCGGCGCCTGACAGATCTGGAGATGATCCGCACCACCGCCGCGACCGCGCACGGCATCGTCGCCGACGAGGGACAGTCGGTGATCGACGGCCTCGGCCAGGTGCGGTCGTTGCTGGCGTCCTCGACCGACGAGACGCTGCGCGGTCTGCTGCCACGGGTGGCTGAGGCGCTGACCGTGGTCACCGACGTGGGAGCCGAGCTGACCGCTTTCCTGTCGGATCTGCCTACTGACGCCGATTCACTCGACCAACTGCTCACCAGGCAGGCCGAGCTGAAGTCACTGGTCCGCAAGTACGCGCCCGACATCGACGGCGTGATCGAGTGGCGGGACCAGGCGCAGGCCCGGCTCGCCGAGATCGAGGACCCGGCCGGCTCGATCGAAGAACTCGAGGCCGCGCTTGCCGCGGCCGCCGACAAGGTGGCCCAGAGCGCCACCAAGCTCACCGGGATCCGGGTCAAGGCGGCGGATTCGATGGGCAAGAAGGTATCCCGGGAACTCGCCGGACTCGCGATGGGGGAATCGGCCATCGTCGTGGCCGTGACCGCCGACAAGGCATCCGCCGACGACCGGCTCGCCGTCGACTGCGGGGGTGAACTGCTCCACGCCGGCCCCTACGGCACCGACCGGGTCGAGTTCTCTCTGGTGGCGCACCGCGACGCGCAGCCCCTGCCGATCGCCAGGTCGGCGTCGGGCGGTGAGCTGTCGCGGGTGATGCTGGCCCTGGAGGTGGTGCTGGCCGAGCCGACGAGCGGATCCATCATGGTGTTCGATGAGGTCGACGCCGGGGTCGGCGGTGCCGCGGCTGTCGAGATCGGCCGTAGACTGTCGCGCTTGGCGCGGGCGCACCAGGTGATCGTGGTGACCCACCTGCCGCAGGTGGCCGCGTTCGCCGACAACCACCTGGTCATCGGCAAGCAGGTCCGGTCGGCCGGGACGGGAAAGACCGGCAGGCCCGGCAAGGTCACCAGCACCGTGCGCACCCTCGACCGCGCCGAACGCGTGGCGGAACTGGCGCGGATGCTCGCCGGACTCGGCGACTCGGACACGGGCCGGGCGCACGCCGAGGAACTGCTCGCGACGGCTGAGGCCGAGCGGGCAGCCGACGGCGAGGGCGGGCAGGAACGCGCCGGATAGCACCCACGACATATCGGCCACAGCGCAACAGATGTTGTTGATGTGACAAAAGTTGTAGAAGTTACGGCGCGCCTCCCCGGATGACACGCCGTGCGGGGCAATCGACACGCCGTGCGGGGCAATCATTGCCCACATGAAGATGCCTGCTCTGCTCACGCGACCCACAGATGCTCTTCCTGGTGTGACCGGAATCGCCAGGATCGACACGAACACCCGGCGGCTGCTCAGCCGCGTCGGCCCCGGCGATATCGCCATCCTTGACGAGGTCGACCTCGACCGCGCCACCGCCGACCGCCTCGTCGCGGCCGGAGTCGTGGCGGTGGTCAACGCCTCCGAATCCATCAGCGGGCGTTACCCGAACCTCGGACCCGAGGTGTTGGTGGCGTCCGGGATCGTGCTGCTCGACAACACCGGTCCCGAGGTGTTCAAACGGGTCAAGGACGGCGCCAAACTCCGCGTCGACGACGACCACCTGTACATCGGCGACAAACGGCTGGCGCACGGCACCCAGCTCGATGAGACCGAGATCGCCGACATGATGATCGACGCGAAGTCGGGAATGGTCGACCACCTGGAGGCCTTCTCGGGCAACACCATTGAGTTCATCCGCAGCGAATCGCCGCTGCTGATCGACGGGGTGGGTGTCCCCGAGATCGATGTGGACCTCATGGGCCGGCACGTGGTCGTCGTCGCCGACGGACCCGACCACGCCGCGGACCTGCGCTCGCTCAAGCCGTTCATCAAGGAGTATCAACCGGTGCTCATCGGCGTCGGCGTGGGTGCCGACGCACTGGTCAAGGCGGGTTACAAGCCGGCGATCATCGTCGCCGACCCCGACGAACTCAAAACCCAGACGCTCAAGTCGGGTGCGCAATTGGTGCTCCCCGCCGACACCGACGGTCACGCACCCGGTCTGGAGCGCATTCAGGATCTCGGCATCGGTGCCACCACGTTCCCCGCGATCGGCTCGGCCGCCGACCTGGGGCTGTTGCTGGCCGACCACCACGGCGCCGACCTGATCGTCACCGCGGGCTGCGGCGGTGACCTCGACGACTTCTTCGACCGTTCGCGGCGGGAGAGCAACCCGTCGACGTTCCTGACCCGGATGAAGCTCGGCGCAAAGCTCGTCGACGCGAAAGCCGTTGCGACGCTGTACCGCAGCCGTGTGTCGGGCACCGCGATCGCGTTCGTGGTGCTGGCAGCGCTCATCGCGATCATCGCCGCCGTCGTCCTGTCCAGTGCGGGCGGCGAGGTCTGGGACTGGACCGTCGCGCAGTGGGACCAACTGGTCGAGTGGGCGCGAGGGGTCTGGAACCGCTAGCGCATGATCTCACTGCGTCAGCACGCGATCTCCCTGGTTGCGGTGTTCCTCGCACTCGCGCTCGGACTGTTCCTCGGGTCGGGTTTCGTCGGTGACCAGGTCAACTCGCTGACCGGCACCAAACGTGACCGGATCGGGGACCTCGAGGACGAACGCGACCAACTGAACGAGAAGCTCAACTCCGCCGACAGCTTCGACCGGGCGATGGCCAAACGCCTCATCACCGGGACCCTCAAAGGTCATTCGGTGCTGGTGGTGACCGTCCCGGGTGTCGTCGATTCCGACGTCGACGCGCTCAAGGAGTCGGTGTCGGCGGCGGGTGCCTCGTTCGCGGGTCAGATCCAGATCTCCGACCAGCTCGTCGGCGACACCGAGGCGGCCAAGCTGCGCTCCATCGTCGATCAGACGATCCCCGCGGGTGCCCAGCTGCGCGCCGACTTCGTCGACTCGGGGTCGCGGGTCGGTGACCTGCTGGGCACACTGACCTTGCATTCGGCCGACACCCGCGCGGTTGCGACAAGCGATTCGCGCACGGGGCTGGAGGTGCTCCGGGAAGCGGGTTTCATCAGCTACGTCGACAACGCGATCACACCGGCCGATCTGGTGCTGGTGATCTCCGGCGGCGTCTACGACAAGGATTCCGGGGCCAAGGGGCAACTGGTCGGCAGGCTCGCCGCCGCCATGGCCGCACGCGGACAGGGCGGGGCGCTCGTCGGGCGCATCGGCTCGGCGAGGGGCGGATCGCCCATCGCGATCGTGCGTTCGGATCCTGCCCTGGGCAACGCGATCTCGACCGTCGACAATGCCGACGTCCCGACCGGGCAGATCACCACGGTCCTCGCACTGGCGGAGGAGGGAAAGGCGCGCACCGGCGCGTACGGCACCGGCCCGGGTGCGGTCGCGATCACCGTCGGCGCCCGATAGCGACGGCCGTCGCACCGGTGCGATTCGCCGGTGCGGGCCGCGCCACGCCGCGCTGTCGCCGAGTGGAGCCCGGGGGTCCGTACTGGTGCTACTGTGAAGTCCCGTAGGTAAGCAGGTTTCGAGCCTGATTCATCCTGACGGGAGACGCATTGCGACCACTGCGCCACGTGCACGCAGGCACCAAACATATCTTTGTGACGGGTGGTGTCGCCTCATCACTCGGTAAGGGACTCACCGCTTCCAGCCTCGGTCAATTGCTGACCGCCCGCGGTCTGCGGGTGACGATGCAGAAACTGGACCCGTATCTCAACGTCGACCCCGGAACGATGAACCCGTTCCAGCACGGCGAGGTCTTCGTCACCGAGGACGGCGCCGAGACCGACCTCGACGTGGGCCACTACGAGCGGTTCCTCGACCGGAACCTGTCGCAGTCGGCGAATGTGACCACCGGGCAGGTATATTCGACGGTCATCGCCAAGGAACGGCGTGGCGAGTACCTCGGTGAGACGGTGCAGGTCATCCCGCACATCACCGACGAACTCAAGTCACGGGTCCTCGCGATGCGCGCCCCCGACGAGAACGGTGACGCACCCGACGTGGTGATCACCGAGATCGGCGGCACCGTCGGCGACATCGAGTCGCTGCCGTTCATCGAGGCGGCCCGCCAGATCCGGCACGACGTCGGTCGCGACAACGTGTTCTTTCTGCACGTGTCGCTGGTTCCGTACCTGGCACCGTCGGGGGAGCTCAAGACCAAACCCACCCAGCATTCGGTGGCCGCGCTGCGCAACGTCGGCATCCAGCCCGATGCGCTCATCCTGCGCTGCGACCGGGACGTTCCGGAGGGGCTCAAGGCCAAGATCGCGCTGATGTGCGACGTCGACGTCGAGGGCTGCATCTCCACACCCGACGCGCCGTCGATCTACGACATTCCCAAGGTGCTGCACGCCGAGGGCCTCGACGCCTACGTGGTGCGCAAGCTCGATCTGCCGTTCCGCGACGTCGACTGGACAGTGTGGGGCGAGCTGCTCAAGCGGGTCCACGAACCCCGGGAGACCGTGCGGATCGCGCTCGTCGGCAAGTATGTCGATCTGCCCGACGCGTACCTGTCGGTGACCGAGGCGATCCGCGCGGGCGGGTTCGCCAACCGCGCCAAGACCGAGATCAAGTGGGTGCCGTCCGACAACTGCGCCACACCGGAAGGCGCACAGGCCGCGCTCGGTGACGTCGACGGGATCCTGGTCCCGGGCGGCTTCGGTATCCGCGGCATCGAGGGCAAGCTCGGGGCCATCGCCTACAGCCGGCGCAACCGTATCCCGCTGCTGGGCCTGTGCCTGGGCCTGCAGTGCGTGGTGATCGAGGCGGCCCGTTCGGTGGGCCTCGAAGATGCCAGCTCCACCGAGTTCGACCCGGACACCAAGCATCCGGTGATCTCCACCATGGCCGATCAGGAGGAGATCGTCGCCGGCGAGGCCGATCTGGGCGGCACGATGCGTCTTGGCTCGTACCCGGCCACGCTGCTGCGCGGCACGGTCACCGCCGAGTCGTACGGAAGCCTTGACGTCACCGAACGGCACCGGCACCGTTTCGAGGTCAACAACGCCTACCGCGACAAGATCGCCGAGTCGGGTCTGGTGTTCTCGGGGACCTCGCCCGACGGTCATCTCGTGGAGTTCGTGGAGTACCCGCGATCGCAGCATCCGTTCCTGGTGGCCACGCAGGCCCATCCGGAGCTCAAGAGCCGCCCGACCCGCCCGCACCCGTTGTTCCGTTCCCTGATCGAGGCCGCCCTCAAATACAAGGCGGCAGAGCGCCTTCCGGTTGACCTGGGGGAGTACGACGCGGGCGAGCGGGAGCAGGCCGAACAGGACGCGCCCGCGACCGCATCCGGGGACGCCGACGCGTGAGCGGGCCCGGATCGCACGATTTCGTGGTGCGTGACTCGCGGACCGTCTACGACGGCGCGATCCTCGCGCTGCGCCTCGACCAGGTCCAGATGCCCGGCGGGCGTGTCGCCGAACGTGAGGTCGTCGAGCACCACGGTGCGGTCGCGGTGGTCGCGCTCGACGATGCCGGCCGGGTGGCGATGGTGCGCCAGTACCGCCACCCGATCGGTCGTCGGTTGCTGGAACTGCCCGCCGGGTTGCTCGACGGCGGCCCGGACGAGGATCCGCTGGACGCCGCACGGCGAGAGCTCGCCGAAGAGGTGGACCTGGCCGCCGACTCGTGGCGGGTGCTGGCCGACCTGGCGCTCTCGCCCGGGTTCACCGACGAGGCGCTGAGGGTGTATTTGGCGCAATCGCTGCACGCCCTGAACCCGGCGGAACGGCACGACGAAGAGGCCGACATGGCGGTCGAATGGGTCGTTCTCGATGAGGCGGTCACACGTGTCATGGCCGGTGAGATCGTCAACGCCACCGCTGTTGCCGGGATCCTGGCCGCGTCGGCGGCGATCACCAACGGCCTGGCACTGCGGGATCCGTCCGCCGACTGGATCGACCAGCCCACCGCGCTGCAATCGCGTAAGCACGGCGACGCCTGACGGCCATGAGCCTGACCGACGATGTGGGCCGCTACCTCGATCACCTGACGGTCGAGCGGGGTGCGGCGGCCAACACCGTCAGTTCCTACCGGCGCGATCTCACCCGCTATGCCGGCTACCTCACGGACAGGCGGATCGACCGGCTGCCGGACGTCACCTGCGAGGACGTGCGGGAGTTCCTCGTGGAGCTACGCCGCGGCGACTCCGAGCGTTCGGTGGCGCCGCTCGCCGACAGTTCCATCGCCCGCACGTTGGTGGCGGTCCGTGGGCTGCACAAATTCGCTGTCGCCGAGGGCTGGGTGGAGGTCGACGTCGCTCACGAGGTCACCCCGCCCCGCGCGCCCCGCAGGCTGCCCAAGTCGCTGCCCATCGATCAGGTTGCGGCGATCCTCGATGCCGTCGGCGCCGACGACACCCCGCGCTCACTGCGCGACCGGGCGCTGCTGGAATTGCTCTACAGCTGCGGGGCCCGGATCTCCGAGGCGATCGGGCTCGATATCGACGACCTCGACACCGACTCCAAGGCCGTCCGGCTGCGGGGCAAAGGCGGCAAGGAACGCATCGTGCCGATCGGCGGGCCGGCAGCCGATGCGCTCGACGCCTACCTGGTGCGGGGACGTCCGGCGCTGGCCGCGGGTTCTCGCGGGTCCGTCGGTCCCGGGGTGTTCCTCAACGCACGCGGTGGGCGGCTGTCACGGCAGAGCGCCTGGCAGGTGCTCGCGTCGGCGGCGGAGCGGGCGGGGATCGGCGAAACGGTATCGCCGCACACACTGCGGCACAGCTTCGCGACCCACCTGCTCGACGGGGGTGCCGATGTGCGGGTGGTGCAGGAGTTGCTCGGTCACGCCTCGGTCACCACCACGCAGGTGTACACGCTGGTGACGGTCAACACGATGCGCGAGGTGTATGCGACGGCACATCCCCGGGCCCGGTGATCTGTGACCGGGGATCACGACGGTTGTCGGCGATGCGCGATGATCGAACGTCGTGAACCCATTAGGCTGGGCAATCGGAACTGCCAGATCATTGATGTCTCGCCAGGCCGAGTCAACCGACGAAGGGAGCGCGGGGGACGTGACAATTGACAGCGGGGACCCGGACGGAGCCTCATCGCCGTCGGTGCCCGCACCGGAGCCGTCCGCACCCCAACCGCAACCCGAGCCGGACCCACCCACGCTCGATTCGCTCATCGCCGCCGACTCCGCGGCCACAGGTGATGCGGAGGTGACAGCCCCGGCGGAAGCGGAGGAACCCGAGGAGGTTCCGCTCGGTCCCACCGGTCGGCCGTATCGGCAGATCCCCGATCCCGCACCGCTCGACAAGCATGGTCCGGCGACGGTGATCGCGGTCTGCAACCAGAAGGGCGGCGTCGGCAAGACCACCACCACGATCAATCTGGGTGCCGCACTGGCCGAATGCGGCCGCCGGGTGCTGCTCGTCGACCTCGACCCACAGGGTGCGCTGTCCGCGGGACTCGGGGTACCCCATCACGAACTCGACGCCACCGTGCACAACCTGCTGGTACCGCCGACCATGCCGATCGACGAGGTGCTGATGCGCACCCGGGTTGAAGGGCTTGACCTGTTGCCCAGCAACATCGATCTGTCGGCGGCCGAGATCCAGTTGGTCACCGAGGTGGGCCGCGAACAGTCCCTCGCCCGGGCGTTGCATCCGGTGCTGGACCGCTACGACTTCGTGCTCATCGACTGCCAGCCGTCGCTGGGTCTGCTCACCGTCAACGCGCTGGCCTGCGCCGACAGCGTGCTGATCCCGATGGAATGCGCTTACTTCAGCCTGCGCGGGCTGGCACTGCTCAACGACACCGTCAACAAGGTGCGCGACCGCCTCAACCCCAAGCTCAAGCTCAGCGGCATCCTGGTGACGATGTTCGATTCGCGCACGCTGCATTCGCGTGAGGTGATGGAGCGGGTTGTCGAGGTGTTCGGTGATGTCGTGTTCGACAGTGTCATCAACCGGACGGTCCGGTTCCCGGAGACCAGTGTGGCCGGTGAGCCGATCATCTCATGGGCGCCCAAATCTGCAGGCGCGCTGGCATATCGGTCGCTGGCACGTGAGGTGATCGCGCGTGATGCCGGTGTCGTCTGAGGCCGCCGAGGTCGCCGACGCCGGCAGTGGCAAGCAGGGATTTCAGGTACGACTGTCCAACTTCGAGGGACCGTTCGACCTGCTGCTGAACCTGATCAGTCAGCATCGCCTCGATGTCACGGAGGTGGCGCTGCACGCGGTCACCGACGACTTCATCGCCTATACCCGCAAGCTCGGCGAAGAGCTGACGCTGGAGCAGACCACCGAGTTCCTGGTGGTGGCGGCCACGCTCCTGGATCTGAAGGCCGCGCGGCTGCTGCCGGCCGGGGAGGTCGAGGACGCCGAGGATCTGGCGCTGCTCGAAGCACGTGACCTGCTGTTCGCACGGCTGCTGCAGTACCGCGCCTACAAGCAGGTGGCCGAACTGTTTGGTGAACTCGAAGCGGCTGCGCTGCAACGCTATCCGCGGGCAGTGTCGTTGGAGGAGCGGTTCACCGGGCTGTTGCCGGAGGTCACCCTCGGCGTCGACGCCGCGCGTTTCGCCGAGATCGCCGCGGCCGGTCTGGCGCCTCGGCCCACACCGACCGTCGGACTTGGGCACCTGCACGTGCCCAAGGTGTCGGTGCCGGCGCAGGCGCGGCTGGTGATGGCGATGCTGATCGCCGACCCGGGCGCGTGGCTGAGTTTCCGGGAGATCGTGGCCAGTTGTGACAACCCGTATGAGGTGATCGGCCGGTTCCTGGGGTTGCTGGAGCTGTTCCGGGAGCGCGCGATCGCCTTCGAACAGCCGGAGGCGCTCGGCGAACTCAAGGTGAGCTGGACCGGTGAGCGCGCGCCGGACGAGGTGAATCTCAGTCGGGGAGAGGAAGACTACGAGTGAGCGACGCGGACGAAGCCGGTATTGCTGCCGAAGCAGACGGGACCGAAGTCGACGTGATTGAGGCCGACGGGACCGTCACCGAGACCTCGGGGGAGGACGCCGGGGCACTGGATCTGGGGGTCGACCTCGACGTCGTCGAGGAGGCCGAGGTGCGGCTCGACGACGCGGAGCTGCGGGCCGCGCTGGAGGCGATCCTGCTGGTGGTGGACACCCCCGCACCGACCGCGGACCTGGCCCGGGCCGTCGACGAGGACGCGGCCCGGGTGGGGCCGCTGCTGCAACAGATGTCCGCCGACTACGGGGTGGCGCGCAGCGGTTTCGACCTGCGTTTCGCCGGTGACGGCTGGCGGTTCTACAGCCGCGCCGACTACGCGCCCTACGTCGAACGGCTGCTGCTCGACGGGGCGCGGTCCAAGCTGACCCGGGCGGCGCTGGAGACGCTCGCGGTGATCGCCTACCGGCAGCCGGTCAGCCGGGCCAGGGTGAGCGCGATCCGCGGCGTGAACGTCGACGGTGTGGTCCGCACCCTGGTGGCTCGCGGGCTGATCAGCGAGGTCGGCACAGACCCCACCACGTCGGCCACCACCTACGGGACGACGGAGATGTTCCTGGAACGGCTGGGGCTGGCCTCGCTCACCGAACTGCCCGATCTGGCACCGCTGTTGCCGGACGTGGACGTGATCGATTCGCTCGACGACGAGCTGCTCACCGATCCACGATTCGCCAAACTCGATGCCAAGGGGTCACACTCGTCAGGAGAGAAAACACCGGACGACGATGTCTCGTCGCCCACAGAATGAGAGATTCACATGGCATCCGCTAGCCGAGACGGCACACCGGGCCCGCGTAAACGCGCTGGTCGTTCCACATCATCGTCCGCCGGAGGGCAACCCGCGCGTGGGGGACGCAAGTCCGGCCAGTCCAAGTCGGGCAAGGCAGGTTCGCAGCCGGCCAAGGGCGGCAAGAACTGGTCCGACGCCCCCAAACCCGCCAAGAAGACCCACCGCAAGGGAACCTCGAAGCCCGACGTCGCGTCGGGCAAGGTGCGCCTGAACAACGCCCGCCCGGCGCGTCACCAGAGTTCGGAGATCGGCGGAGACGGCGGTGCGTCGTATACGGCAGACGGTGTCCGGCTGCAGAAGGTCCTCGCGCAGGCCGGTGTCGCGTCGCGCCGTGGCGCCGAGGAACTCATCGCCGCGGGCCGGGTCAGTGTCGACGGTGAGATCGTCATCGAGCAGGGCCTGCGGATCGACCCCAACACCGCGGTCGTCCGCGTCGACGGCGCCCGCGTCATCATCGACGAGGCCAAGCAGTACCTGGCGCTGAACAAGCCGCGGGGCTGGCAGTCGACGATGGCCGACGACCAGGGTCGCCCGTGCATCGGCGACATCATCGCCGAGCGGGTGATGGCCGGTCAGCGCATGTTCCATGTCGGGCGTCTCGACGCCGACACCGAGGGGCTGCTGTTGCTCACCAACGACGGCGAGCTCGCGCACCGGCTGATGCACCCGTCGTACGAGGTGCCCAAGACGTACATGGCGACGGTGAAGGGCGAGGTGCCGCGCACCCTGGCCCGCACCCTGCGCGCCGGTGTCGAACTCGACGACGGGCCCGTGAAGGTTGATTCGTTCACCATCGTCGACGTCAACAACGGGGCGTCGCTGGTGGAGATCGTGCTACACGAGGGCCGCAACCGCATCGTCCGCCGCCTCATGGAGCAGGTCGGATTCCCGGTGCGCCGACTGCTGCGCACCCATGTCGGTGAGGTCGCGCTCGGCGACCAGCGTCCCGGCAGCCTGCGGGTTCTCGGCCGCGACGAGATCGGCGGCCTGTACAAGGCGGTCGGCCTGTGAGCGCCGCCCAGGAGAGCCCGGTCGACGGTCTGGCGACCGGATCGACCCGGGTCGTCGCCATCGACGGCCCGGCCGGCACCGGAAAGTCCACGGTGTCCAAGCTTCTCGCCAACGAGGTGGGTGCGCAGTGCCTCGACACCGGTGCGATGTACCGGGCGGTCACCCTCGCGGTACTCGATCGTGGTGTGGCGCTCGATGATCCGGCGGCGATCGCGGCGGTCATGGGCGATGTCGACGTCGATGTGATCGTCGACGCTGATGGGACCAACCGGGTGTTCCTCAGCGGCACGGACGTCTCGGACCGGATCCGCACCGCAGAGGTATCCGCGGCGGTGTCCGCGGTGTCCGCGGTGCCGGAGGTGCGTACCAAACTGGTTGCGCTGCAACGGAAGGTGTCACAGGGTCGGTTCGTGGTGATCGAGGGTCGTGACGTGGGAACCGTGGTGTTCCCGGACGCCGGACTGAAGGTGTTTCTCACCGCCACCGCCGATGCGCGTGCCCAGCGGCGGCACCTGCAGAACCTGGACCTCGGGCAGCCCAGCGATTACGACGAGGTGCTGGCGTCGGTCAACCGGCGCGACCATCTCGACTCGACCCGCGCGGTGTCTCCGCTGCGGGCGGCCGACGACGCGGTCCTGGTGGACACCAGCGACCTCACCCTCGACCAGGTGCTCGACGAACTGACCCGCCTGGTTCAACAGCGGATCGGAGCTCAGCAGTGACCGACAACCTCGACACCGATCTCCCCATCGCGGGAGACGGCACTTGGTCGGACGAAAGTGATTGGAACCTAAGCGAATTCGTCGACGCAGCGGAGCCCGGCGTCGGCGGTCCGGTGCCGGTCGTCGCCATCGTGGGACGCCCCAACGTCGGCAAGTCGACGCTGGTGAACCGTATCCTCGGGCGGCGTGAAGCCGTCGTCGAGGATATCCCCGGCGTCACCCGTGACCGGGTGTCGTACGCGGCGAGCTGGTCGGGTAAACGGTTCACCGTCGTCGACACCGGCGGCTGGGAACCGGACGCCAAGGGCCTGCAGCAGGCCGTGGCCGCGCAGGCCGAGCTCGCGATGAAGACCGCCGACGCGATCGTCGTCGTGGTCGATGCCACGGTCGGTGCCACCGCCACCGACGAGGCCGTCGCCAAGGTGCTGCGCCGATCCAAGACGCCGGTCATCCTGGTGGCCAACAAGATCGACAGCGAACGGCAGGAAGCCGAAGCCGCCGCGCTGTGGTCGCTGGGGCTGGGGGAGCCGCATCCGGTGTCCGCCGCGCACGGCCGCGGCGCAGGTGACATCCTCGACAAGATCCTCGAGGTGCTGCCCGAAACCCCGCGCGAGGGAACGGCTTTGGGTGGTCCGCGACGCATCGCGCTCGTCGGTAAACCCAACGTGGGTAAGAGCTCGCTGCTGAACAAACTCGCAGGATCCGAGCGTTCGGTGGTCGACAATGTGGCCGGCACCACCGTCGACCCGGTGGATGAGCTCATCGAACTGGGCGGCAAGACATGGCAATTCATCGACACCGCCGGTCTGCGCCGCAAGGTGCGCACCGCGTCCGGTCATGAGTACTACGCGTCGCTGCGTACCCGCTCGGCGCTTGACGCGGCAGAGGTCGCGATCCTGCTGATCGATGCGTCCGAGCCGATCACCGAGCAGGATCTGCGGGTGCTGTCGATGATCATCGAGAGCGGCCGCGCCCTGGTCATCGCGTTCAACAAGTGGGACCTCGTCGACGAGGACCGGCGCTATCAGCTCGACAAGGAGATCGACCGCGAACTCGCCCGGGTGCCGTGGGCGCGTCGGGTGAACATCTCCGCGAGCACCGGCCGCGCCGTGCAGAAGCTAGTCCCGGCGATCGAGGGTGCGCTCGAGTCGTGGGACAAGCGGGTATCGACCGGTCAGCTCAACAACTGGCTCAAGGACGTCATCGCCGCCACCCCGCCGCCGTTGCGTGGTGGCCGCCAGCCGCGCGTGCTGTTCGCCACCCAGGCCGCGACCCGACCGCCGACGTTCGTACTCTTCACCACCGGCTTCTTGGAGGCCGGCTACCGCCGCTTCCTGGAGCGCCGTCTGCGTGAGGAGTTCAACTTCGACGGCTCACCGGTGCGGATCAATGTCCGCGTCCGCGACAAGCGCGAACAGCGCCGCAAGAAGTAGCTCATGGATTCCAGGGACCCGAACGGGGGCGTCGATGATGGCTGACAACGGCCCGAGAGTTCGCCGTCCAGAACGTCCAGGAGAGTGCGGACCGGATCCTCACCGACATCGACGCGGACCGTCGGTGAGGAGTCTGGCCGAAGGCTCTGACCAGGCGATTAGTCGTTTGCCGGGGTGGTGGGCTAAGGTCTTAAAGGCCTCGTGAGAACGATGGCAACGGGCTGTGGCGCAGCTTGGTAGCGCACCTGACTGGGGGTCAGGTGGTCGCAGGTTCAAATCCTGTCAGCCCGACGTTATGACCAGCACTAATATGCTGGATCAGGGTCACCGCGCAATAACCGCGCAATAGCCGGATACGACGAACGCCCCGCCGGATGGATGGCGGGGCGTTCTACCGATGAGAACTAGAGCCCTTGGAGGACTCCTCAATCTCACCTCTGATTCTACGCGGTCACCGTGCGACTTACCTGGACCTCGTAGTGGTGGGTTCGGCCGTTGACCTTGTAGGGCATGGCCGCGCCCTCCAGCGTGAACACTTGGGTTCCGATCAGGACCTTGGTCACGCTCTCCACGCGGGCGTCGGTGAGGACGAGGCGATAGACCACCGTCCGACCCGAGGCGTCACGGGAGTATTGGGTATCGCCCGAGACCGGGATCACCGAGGCCCGGACGGGTACGTCCACCGTGGGGATCGGATCCCCGTTCGCGTTCTTGCCGCCACCGGTGCGCAGCTTCACCGTGTCCCGCAGGAGTAGGCGCGGCATTACGCGGCCCGCCGGCGGTAGCGGTTGAGGACGCCGAGCTCGGCCAGGGTGAACCCGGTGAACGCCTCGGAGAAGTTCACGACGCCGGTGGCGTAGCGCAGACCCTCCGGGTTGGCCAACATGCGGGCGGCGGCCATCTGGACCACCGCGTCCACGCCGGGACGGTTCTGGCCCGAGGCGTAGCGGTGAGCCCCGCGACAGTAGGCGTCCACCATGGCCTCGGCCATGGTGATGGCTTGGCCGGCCTGGGCCACGAGGTCGGTATCGGTGGTGAGCTGGCCCAGCCATTTGACGAGATCCGTTGGCGTTACTGCCATCTCATCCTCCTAGATAGGAGTGACC
>WBZQ01001111.1_pt1 | contig 19203 bp, 20 predicted proteins | sample 5204251 | NCBI WGS metagenome assembly WBZQ01 (sample SAMN12412402, study PRJNA552823) | activated sludge metagenome | isolation source: activated sludge from nitrification reactor of wastewater treatment plant... | place: USA: Virginia | collected 2017-09 | reverse complement strand
GCCATGCATGCATCGGGCTCCTCCGTGGCTCAAGAATTGCTGCACTACGACCGACAAAGGATTGGAGGTAAGACGTGGCCAGCTTTCGATTCGATCTCGAAAAACGCAGTACCGACGGGATTCCCAACCTGGCAGAGGTGGAGTCCGGCAAGCTCCTCGGGGCAATTTTGCCGATGTCGGAGCAGGCACAACTCCAGTTGCGGGATAGCATCGAGGTCATCGACTATCTCATGAACCAGGAAACCGTCGTCTGGAGCTAGTTGCTCTGCCCTCACGCATTCCCCTCCCCTCCGTCCTTCAAACCATTGCAGGGTCTGTCTCAGGTTTCTCGCGGCGCCTCTCTGACGACCGCTGCTGAGGCTCGGGTTTAATCAGCCGCTCTGTTCCCGCAGTACCATCCTCAGGCAGTGACCCCCTTCGGCGTTGCACGAATCCCTGTTGAATCTTTTCGATGCCCGGTGCATGCTGGCGCCGTTTTGTGGTCAAGGGGCGGCCGGCAAAAGAAGGAGTCTGTGCATATGGCGAGATCGACAGGGAAGAAGGCAGGCTCTGCGCCGTCAGCTGAGCAGCAGCGTCTCGATGAAGATGATCTCCGCCTGAAACATTGGAAACGTTGGGGCCCGTACCTCAGCGAGCGGGCCTGGGGAACGGTCCGCGAAGACTATAGTCCTTATGGAACGGCCTGGGAGTTCCTGTCTCATGACCAGGCCCGCTCGAAAGCCTACCGTTGGAACGAAGAAGGATTGGCCGGGATTTCTGATCGGCACCAATTCATCTGTCTTGCGCTGGCCCTCTGGAACGGGCGCGATCCGATTCTCAAAGAACGACTGTTTGGCCTGACGGGGAACGAGGGCAACCACGGAGAAGATTGCAAGGAGTACTACTTCTATCTCGATTCGACGCCCACGCATTCCTACATGAAGTTTCTCTACAAGTATCCGCAAGCCGCCTTTCCCTATACCCGACTGATTGAAGAAAATCGACGCCGCAACCGGACAGATCCGGAATTCGAGCTGCTCGACACCGGGGTCTTCGATGACGACCGGTACTTCGATGTCTTCGTGGAGTATGCCAAGGCGTCGCCCGAGGATCTGCTGCTGCGCCTCACAGTCATTAATCGCGGCCCGGACCCTTCGGAGTTGACGGTCTTACCGACGATCTGGTTCCGGAATACCTGGTCGTGGGGCATTGATGTGCGTCGCCCAAGAATGCGTCGGGGCGAGTCAGGCTCCGGGGTGAGTGCCGTCGAATTTGATCATGAGTATTACGGGCGTCGGCGGCTCCTTTGCGAAGGGGCCCCTGAGTTGCTGTTCACCGAAAATGAGACCAATACCCGCCGCTTGTATGGCGATGCCGACGGGGCGCGGTATGTCAAAGACGGGATCAACGACTACGTCGTCCAAGGAGACAAGAGCACCATTAATCTTGACCGGATCGGGTCCAAGGCGGCGGCGCACTATGTGTTATCGACCCAGCGGGGACAGCCGGTCACGATTCGACTGCGCTTTACGAACGGTCCGGCTGAGGGAGCGCTCGACCCGGAAGCCTTCGACGCCATCTTTGCGGAGCGGTTAAAAGAAGCCGACGAGTTTTACGCGCAACTGGCGCCGCCCGATGTGTCTGCCGATGCGCGTTTGGTGCAGCGTCAAGCCTTTGCCGGTCTCCTCTGGAGCAAGCAGTTCTATCACTATGAAGTGGATCGGTGGCTGAAGGGGGATCCAGCCGGACCGGAGCCTCCGTCGGAGCGGCTGCGCGGCCGGAACGCGGATTGGACGCATCTCTATAACGCCGACGTCATTTCCATGCCGGACAAATGGGAGTATCCCTGGTATGCCGCCTGGGATCTCGCCTTCCATTGCCTGCCGATTGCCCTGGTCGATGCACGGTTTGCCAAGGATCAGCTCGTGCTGATGTTGCGCGAATGGTACATGCATCCGAACGGGCAAATTCCTGCGTACGAATGGGCCTTGGGGGACGTGAATCCGCCGGTCCATGCCTGGGCGGCCTGGCGCGTGTACAAGATCGAGAAAAAGCGCAAAGGCGTCGGCGACCGTGTCTTTCTGGAGCGGATTTTTCACAAGCTGCTGCTGAACTTTACCTGGTGGGTCAATCGCAAGGACGCCGAAGGGAAGAATATTTTTCAGGGCGGGTTTCTGGGGTTGGACAACATCGGCGTCTTCGACCGGAGCAAGCCGCTTCCCACGGGCGGGCACATCGAGCAATCGGACGCCACGAGCTGGATGGGCATGTATTGTCTGAACATGCTGTCCATCGCCCTGGAACTGGCGCGGGACGATCGCGCGTATGAAGATGTCGCGAGCAAGTTCTTCGAACATTTCGTCTACATCTGCCGGGCGATGAACAATATCGGGAACGCCAAGATCGAGCTCTGGAACAGGGACGATGGATTTTTTTACGACGTGTTGCATTTGCCGGACGGCAAGACTTTTCCCATGAAGGTCCGGTCCATGGTGGGGCTCATCCCGCTCTTTGCCGTGGAGACATTGGATTCCGAACTCATCGACCAATTGCCGCGCTTCAAGCATCGCATGCAATGGTTCATCGAGAACCGGCCTGATTTCAGTCTGCACATCGAAACCCAATCGCAAGACGGCGAAGTGCGTCGATTCCTCTCACTGGTCAATCGGCACCGGCTGGTGAAGGTGCTGCGGTACCTGCTGGACGAGCAGGAATTTCTGTCTCCTCATGGCGTGCGGGCACTGTCCCGGTATCACAAAGATCATCCCTACGTGTTCTCGATGATGGGGACGAGTCACTGCGTCGAATACCAACCCGCGGAGTCCTCGAATGGCCTGTTCGGGGGGAACTCGAACTGGCGCGGCCCGGTCTGGTTTCCTGTGAATTATCTGCTGATCGAATCTCTGCAGAAGTTTCACTATTATCTGGGCGATGCATTTCGCGTTGAGTATCCGACGGGATCGGGTCAGAAGCGCACTCTTGCTGAAGTCGCCGCCGAGTTATCCCGCCGCCTCACGCATACGTTTCTGCGCGGGCCGGATGGCCGGCGGCCTGTGTATGGCGGGACGGAGAAGTTTCAGCAGGATCCGTACTGGCGCGACCTGCTGTTGTTTTATGAATACTTCCATGGCGACAACGGCGCCGGCCTCGGCGCGAGCCACCAAACCGGCTGGACCGGCCTGGTGGCCAAATTGATTCAGCAGTCAGGGGAATAAGCCGGAGACCTGTGATGCGCATCGATTCGCGACGTTGTCAGGATCTGGAGCAGGCATTGAGTCTGGAGTGGCTGGAGACGAATGGCCGCGGAGGCTATGCGTCGGGCACGGTCGCGGGCGCCAACACGCGCCGCTACCATGCCTTGCTCTTGGTCGCGAGGCACCCGCCGGTCGACCGCGTCGTGCTCGTGAACCACGTTGAGGAATTCGTGGAAAGCGGCGGACGGACCTTCCCGTTGTCGACCAATCTCTATCACGACGCCGTGCATCCGGAAGGTTACCAGTATTGCGAAGAATTTTCCGCCGATCCCTGGCCGACGTGGCATTACGCCGGGCATGGCATCAGCCTGGTCCGAGAACTGCTGTGTCCTCAGGGACGCGACCTGGTGATCCTGCGCTGGCGTCTGGTGGATGAGGCCTCATCGCCGGTGGTGTTGCGGGTCCGTCCGATGCTGTCGGCGCGGGATTTTCATGCGACACAGAGAGAAAACGCCGCCGTTCGGAGCGAGGCGACGACGCAAGACCATCAGGTCATGTGGTCTCCCTATGAAGGGATGCCGGGCGTGCGAGCGTTTCACAACGGGCAGTACCATCACGGACCGGATTGGTATCGTCATGTCAACTATCGTGTGGAGCGGGAACGCGGACTCGATCATGTCGAGGACTGGTGGTCGCCGGGAGAATGTGTGTTCGCCCTCACGCCCGGGACCGCGGCGGAACTGGTCTTCACCAGCGAGACGCTGCCGTCCTACGACGTGACGCAAGCGATCGAGTCTGAACGTCTCCGTCGCAGAGAGGCGCGGCACTCCATCCAGACCGATGATGTCCTGACGCGCCGGTTGTGGGCCGCAACAGGCGCGTATCTCGTGCAGCGAGGGGCCCGGCAGACCGTGGTCGCCGGGTATCCCTGGTTCGCCGATTGGGGGCGAGACACATTCGTGGCACTGCCGGGTCTGTGTCTGGTGACAGGACGGTACGACGTGGCACGGCAGGTGATCGAGGCGTTTGCGTCCTACGTCTCTCAGGGGATGTTGCCGAACCGATTTCCCGACATCGGGGAACAGCCCGAATACAATACGATCGATGCCTCGTTGTGGTTCATTCATGCCGTGGATCGATATCTGCATTACAGTCGCGATCTGGCCGGAGTCCGCGCGGTCGCCTGGCCCGCCATCAAACAGATTCTTGACGGGTATCGCCAGGGCACGCGGTTTGGCATTCGCATGGACCAGGACGGATTGATCACCGGCGGGGTGGACGGTGTGCAGCTGACCTGGATGGACGTCAAAATCGGCGATTGGGTCGTCACGCCGAGGCATGGCAAGCCGGTGGAGGTGCAGGCCCTCTGGGTGCGGGCGCTGGCCGTGGCGGCGTCGCTGGCAGACCAGTTCGACGAAACCGCCTATGCGGCGCAATGCCGGCAGGATCGCGCCCGCGCGACGGTCTCGTTTCGTGAGCGGTTCTGGTATCGGACGGGAGGGTATCTGCTGGATGTCGTGGACGGCCCGACGGGAGACGACGCCTCTCTTCGCCCCAATCAGATTTTTGCCCTGGCGTTGGATGATCAGCTGGTGACCGAGGCGCAGGCGAAACAGATCCTGCAGCTCATGAAGGAACGGCTGCTCACACCGGTGGGGCTACGCACGCTCGCTCCGGAAGATATTCGATTCTGTGCGTCCTATGAAGGCGGCGTGTCCGAGCGGGACGGGGCCTACCATCAAGGAACGGTGTGGCCGTTTCTCCTCGGCCCGTTCGTGACGGCCTGGGTGAAGACCTATGGCGACCACGAGGCCGTGCGGCGTGAAGCGCGACAGTTTCTGGAGGGAGTGTCCGAACACGTGGACGAGGGTTGTATGGGGCACGTGTCGGAAATTTTTGATGGGCAACTTCCACACCGTCCACGCGGTTGTTTTGCGCAGGCCTGGTCCGTGGCTGAGCCATTGCGTGCGCTCATTGAAGATATCGGAGTGCTCCGCGAACCGCCGCCGCGCTCGACGTGATTCATTCGTCGTGTCGCCTCACAGCAGACGACGCTCTGTCGTCCTCATCGCGACGCCGCTGTCACAGATCCTCGCTCGTTTCTGTCAATTCCTCCCCGAAATTCTTGACAGCGTCGGAACCGATCCGGTAAGGATAGCATTATGGTCTCTTCCTCTGGGCCACAGTCATTGCTATTGTTGACGGTCGGGATGTTATTGGCCGGTTGCCAATTGTTCGACTCCTCCACCCGCGAGGCCGCACCACGATCGCCATCCGTGATGTCGATGTGGGAATTGTACCGGCATTGCCAATCAAGTGGTGATGTTGAAACGGTGTTGTCTGCGGCGAAGCAATTGCGGCAATCCGCTGCCGATACACCTGTCGTTCCCGCTCCCGACGTGCCCAAGAGCCTGGATCGATTCGTCACCAAGCAACCGGTTCGCACCACCGTCGATCCTAAAGCCCTGGCTGCCTCATGCACGCTGCAGGCGGCACGCACCAGCCTGAGCGCCGGGCGTGAGCAGGAAGCCGAACAGCTTCTCCATGCCGTCGTGTTCAGTTATCCGGAAAGCGACTACACCTTCTATGTCGCGCAGGCGAAGGTGTGGATTGAAGAGTTGCATCGTCCCGGCTCTTCAGATGCAGTGATCCATCCCATCTCCACACACTAAGCGGCCATCGTTTTTGTCCCGTATCCCTTCTTGATATATCGGTAGGGTGTTTTCCCTTGTAGAGAAACGTTGCGCCCTGATATCAGGGCGTCACTTGCGTTTTCCCATGCTGGGATCGATGCTGCCCGTTATTCCCTTCCTCGCTCTGTCCGTCACGATCAGTGGTCTGCGTCAGCAAGGTTCGCGCGCTATTCCTAGCTCATCACGCTCCCGTACCAAGCCTATTGAGGGAGTCCGAGTATTGACAGAGCGGTGTGATGGCCGTAGGCTCGCGCGGGGTAGCGTGAATGACTCACGACTGACGAAACGGGAGTAAAGGAGGCTTCATGATGAGGGCGCGCATACAGGTGTCTGAACGGGTGGTAGGTTGTGCCGGCCTTCTTGCCGCGGCGCTTATGGCTTCCGGATGGCTGGGGGCGGTGCAGGCAGCGGATGAGTTGCCGAAAGAGTCGGTCTTGCCGGCAGCGCTCGCGGGGAAGGCCGCGCAGGCGGCCCTTGATGCCTGTAAGAAGGATGGCTATCGGGTCAGCGCATCGGTTGTGGATCGGGCTGGTGTACTGCGGGTCATGTTGCGGGCTGATGGCGCCGGTCCCCACACCGTCGACAGCAGCAGAAAGAAAGCTTATACGGCAGCCAGTTTACGGCGCGCGACGAGTGAGTTGGCGGACATGATTGCCAAGCAACCGGCGCTGCAGGCGCTGCGCGAAATGAACGAGAGCATTTTGATGGTTGGTGGTGGCTTGCCTATCGAAATTGCCGGTGAAGTGGTGGGAGCGATCGGGGTCGGCGGCGCGCCGGGAACGCACCTGGATGATGCCTGTGCGGAAGCCGGTCTCGATGCCATCGGGGCGGCCTCGAAGATGCCTGCCGCGAAATGAGCCTGGTGCGGAGCCGAGGACCTGTCTGGATAGGGATGGGGCTGGTCCTCCTCCTGACGGCCTGTAACAGTGATCGTCCGGAGCCTGCTGAGGCTGATGTGCCTTCAGCGGGGCTTCGCTTGCGGGTGACCCGTGTCGCCACACATCCGTTTTTGTCCCGTTATCGCTTAACGCTGCAGGTGGAAGGTCCTCAGGGCTGTACCGAGACGGCAGAGTTATTTCCGGATACGGGATATGCCGGGAGGCGCAACCTGTATGAGCAGGCGTCGGGTGCGATTACACTGGTGGGGCAGTACGATGCCCGGGTGATCGACCAAACGCACTGCACGATTCGGCTGGTAGAGTTTCAGTCGCTGGTGGGACAATCGAAGTTTTTAGGGACGTTTGATGTGGACGCCCAGAAACGGTGGCAGTTCATCTCTGCTTCGGTCAGGCCCGAGCGGCCGTTTGAAAAGCACTAGTCCCACCTGTCAGGAAGTCAGCCGCTCTCTGAAGGTCAGTTCTGCTACTGCCGACTTATCCAATTCACCCTTTCCGAGAGTCACCAGCCGGCGGTACTGAGCATAGGTGGCTTTTGCGAGCGGGAACTCCAGTCCCACCTGTTCGGCCAGGCTACAGGCGATCCCGGAATCTTTCGCGGCATGGGAGGCGGAAAAGTAGCAGTCGTGCGCGCGTTGCTGCATGTCTTCTCCATCGGTCTCCAGGACGCGGGAGTTCGCGCCGGTCTGGGAAAACACCTCGCGCAACATGGTCAGATCCAATCCCAAGGCGGATGCCAATCCAAGGCCTTCCGCCAGGGCGGCGGTATTGGCGTTCATGACCATATTCACCAGCGCCTTCACCTTGGCGGCATCGCCCGCTGGTCCGATGTAGCGCAGGTGCGCGCTCAAATCCTTCAGTAACGGGGTCGCGCGCTCGAACACGTCTCGTCGTCCACCACACATGAGATAGAGGGTGCCTTGGCGGGCCTGAGTAATGCTGCTCGCCATACAGGCTTCGAGGCTCTGGCCCCCCTGTCCTTCGACCAGCGCGTGGACTTCTGTCTGGAGCGCAGGCGACAGGGTCGCGCAATTGATAAAAAGCCGGTTGGTGGCATGCCGCAATAAGCTCTCTGGTTTGCCCGGTGCATAGATGTGGCGCATGGCTGCGTCATCAGGGACCACGGTCAATATCGTGTTTGCTGGTTCAGCGACCTGCGCTGGAGTCGGCACGGCCTTGCAGCCGAGTTCGTTGGCCAGTGTCTCCGCGCGTGATGCCTCAGTATCGTAGAGGGCGACAATCTGATACTTGAGGTCGTGGAGCCGGCGGGCCATGTTGGCGCCCATGCGTCCGACTCCGACGATGCCGATACGAAACTCTGCCTGTCCCATCCGCAACCTCCCGAGAAACGTGGTACTCTGATTGGCGTGGAGTGTACCACAGTCTATTCCGGCCTCGGTATCACGACATCAGCTGGGATGCCAGGGGCCGCTCGGATCACGACGAGGGAGTGAGTCATGCAACAGTCGATTATCGGATACCACCAGGATGAGGAGGGCCATTGGGTGGCCGACCTTCGCTGCGGGCACGGCCAGCACGTGCGCCATCAGCCGCCGATGACGAGTCGTCTGTGGGTACTGACGGAAGAGGGGCGGCAGGGGTTTATCGGTACTGAATTAAATTGCAAGAAGTGTGAAGAGGGGGGAGATGGGTTCGTCCCGACCGAGGCGGTTCCGTAGACTTCTCCGAGGGAAAATGAGATGCGGCCCGGACCATGAAAAGATATGCTGGTCCAGGCCGATTCTTAGCTTAGGCCCATAGCCAATCAATCAAAGAGGAAAACCACCCGGTCACGCTGGAGAACCAGGATTCATCCTGGGGTGCGGCTGTAGGGACTGGACGAGCAGCCGGCGGGGCAGCGGCAGCCTGGCTCACGTTTGCGGGGGCATTCGAGGGTGCGGGGGTGGCAACCGCCGGTGCGGACGGAGGAGTCGATGGTGCAGGAGTCGTTGGTGACGGAGCTGCTGCCGGCGTAGGCGGTGCTGAGGGCGTCTCGGCCTGAGAGGGGTGCGGTGTAATCACCGCAATCGTGTGCGACTCCTGTGGAATCGTATCGACCGGCCTTACCTGTGCTTCCGGTCCAGACTGCTGCGTGGCCATCGTCCGTTCGCGCAGCGTGGTGAGGGTTTCCAGCCGTTTTTCAATCCGCTTCGTTTCGCTGATCTCCTTCATCATGGCCTGATGCCTGGCACGTAAGGCGGCAATGTTGTGCTCCAGCAGTGCCAGCTTGGCTTGGTTGGCCTTGTGAAGTTGATCGTAGGACCCTTGAATCTGTTTCAGCTCGCTCTTCAAGGTGGCAAGGGCGCGTTCATCGCGCTGATTGGCGAGGTGTGCCGCATCTCGCTCTTGTTCCAGGCTATGAATATCGGTCTGCGTCTGCGCCAGCTCGCCGGCCCGTTCTTTGACTTCATGCCGCGCGCTGTCATAGGTCTGCTGCGAGACGCAGCCTCCCAGCGTCAATGCCGCGCCTCCGACCATCCAGCAGAGCGTGAAGACTGATGCGAGTCGCGGGTACGGGGTGATTGCTTGCATGGGACCTTCCTCCCGGATACGTACAGTGGCGATAGGTGCGAAAGGTGGTCCGCTCGGCGGAGCCACCGGGCCTGAGGTTAATTTTTCAGAAAAGTGTAAAAACGGCAAAATATTTCGGGAAACCTGCAGAAGCGGTTGGGAGAGACTGTGTCGATGACGGAGGGGCGGGCTGCTCGTTATTGAATGATGAGACAGTCGGCAGGTCCGGCGATCTGCATGTCGAGTCCCGGATCCTGCCACGGCTGAAGTCGGGGGCCTTGGTAGCGATACCCGCCACTGATGGGATCTGTCGAGAGGAGAAGTGGTGTGTCCAGGTCCAGCACGTCAAAGTCGCCTAGCCCTAACACCAGGCTGAACGAGCATCCCATCGCGATGCGGGTTTCGAGCATGCCGCCGACCATGAGTCGAAGGCCGGCCGTTCGGGTGAAGGCCGCGATGCGCTGTGCTTCGATCACGCCGGTTTTCATGATCTTGATGTTGATATAGTCGGCGGCCTGCATTTCGACCACCCGGCGTGCATCACCCAGCGATCGGACGGATTCGTCAGCTGCCACCGGAATGCCCGTCAGATGCCGAATGGCCTGCAGTCCCTCGAGATCGTCTCGCACCACCGGTTGTTCCAGAAGCACCAGTCGCCCCCCGAACTGTTTCACTCCGCCGGCGAAACGGATGCAGTCCTCGCGGGAAAACCCCTGATTGCCGTCACCGATGAAGCTGATACCGGGAAGCGCGTCGTGCACGCCCTGTAAGCGGCGAATGTCTTCTTCCACGTCGGTTCCGACCTTCATCTTGAAGAGGCGGAAGCCTTGGGCGTACCAGCCGCGGGAGAGGGCGACTGTCTTTTCCAGGTCGCAGATCGGGATGGTGATGTCAGTTTCCCGCTTCCGGACATCGGCTTGCCCCAAGAGTTGCCAGAGCGGGATGCCCTGACTCCGGCAATAGGCATCGAGGATGGCCGTTTCCAGGCCGCATCGAGCGGCGGGAAAAAGCGGAGCTTGCTCAGTCAGGCGGTCTGCAAGGTCTTCATAGTCTCCGGCGGATTGTCCGATCAGGGCGGAGGCCAGTCGCTTCGCGGCAGCGAGGCAGGAGGATCGATCTTCGCCTCCCACTTCGGGAAAGGGCGCGGCCTCTCCGATCCCCTGCGTCCCATCCTGCAAGATGACGCGCATGAAGAGGTTTTGCGCCGTCACGCGTGCACCAGTGGCCACGACGAAGGGGTCGGTGATCGGGATATCGACCGGCCAGATCTCGATGCGCTGTATGACGTGGGAGCTCACTGCGGGGTGTCGTGGCTGCAGGTGGACGCTCATCCGTAGCGATCATTTTTCCAGGGAAGGGCGGTATTGGAGTAGCCACGCACCTCCCAGAACCCCTTCTCGTCGTGATCCGAGAAGGTGATTTCCTTGATCCATTTCGCGCCCTTCCAGGCGTATCGCTTGGGGATAATCATGCGCACGGGACCACCGTGTTCCTTCGTGAGGGGGCGGCCGTTCCATTTATATGTGAGCAGCACGTCATCGTCCAGGCAGGCACTGAGGGGTAAATTGGTGGTGTAGTCGTCATAGGATTTGAACAGCACAAAGCGGGCGGAAGGATGCGGCTGGACAACGGAGGTCACGTGCTGGAAGCTCACGCCTTCCCATTGATTGTCATACCGGCTCCACGAGGTGACACAATGAAAGTCCGAGATATCGGTGAACTGCGGTTGCGCCAGAAAGTCTGTCCAGGTCCAGGTGAGCGGAGCCGCGACTGCGCCTCCGACTATAAGCGTCCATTCGGCAAGCGGAATATCGGGTTTCTGCCCTAAATCGAGTACCGGCCACGTTTCTACCAGGTGCTGGCCTGGAGGCAGCCGATCGTCCCCTTCATAAAACACCTCGCGCTCTTCTCCGCCGCGCCGGGCCTTCGCCCAGTTCTCCTTGGTCTTGGTCAAACGGTCATTCTCATTCATCCCGGCCTCCCTGGTCACAGAGTAGGACAAGATGCCCTGTTCTGACAAGGGCGAAGCTATGGGAAAAGCAGGAGGCAAATTGGCTGAACGGGATCTCTATGACGGAGCAGGAGAAAGATGGCACAGAGGGAGGGGCGAGGCCGCCGTGGAGACTGAAAGCTCAGACAGCCTCTAAACGGGCGTGGCCAGGGACATCAGACGTGCAGTCGGGTCTCGCGTTCACACCAGCGTTGCGGGCGCATCAACGTGCCCAGTGCCGCAATGGCGCAAATCGTGGCCAGTAACACAAAGCTGGCGATGAGGAAGAATCCACCTTTCATGTCGTGCACCGAGAGCGGTCCCATGACGTCACCCCCTTCATATGAGCTAATTGTACCACTTCACTCCGTGCGCCAGCCGCAGCCGCAACGCCATGATTCTTCAGGTGAATGTTTTCTCAGGCGGCACTGGCACTGGGGGCAGGGGCGCATCCAGACGTGTAAAGCGGTTTCATAAGCGGGGTGCGAGGTACGAGTCTGCTGTGGAACCGGGTGTGTTGTCGGCATGGCAGCGTCCAGAACATCAATGATCGCGTACACCCTCGACATTACCTCCACTCGCCCCCCGGCTTCAAGAGTTCTTTCGGAGGTTGCAGCCCTGCACTTGAGGGCACCAGCCAACGCAAGGAGAGGAAAAAGGTGGAACAGGTGGTGAGGAAAAAGGCGATGACAAGGCTGGCCAAGGCGCGATGCGATTGACACAGGCGCGGGCAGACACGATGATACCGCCGGGAGTACTGCACATCATGGCCATTTCTGCCGATTCTTCTCTCTCCAAGACACGCGCCGGGAGCGGCAAGCTAGTGTTAGCCCTGCTCGTGGGTGTTGCTGTGGCGGGATTTCTCTATTTCGATCTCGGTCGCTACCTTTCACTCGATGCGCTGAAGGCCAATCGCGATCAGTTGCTTGCCTTCGCGGACGCCAACTATTCGACGGCCGTTGCGGTGTATGTGTTGGTCTATTGCACGGTGGTGGGGCTGTCATTGCCGGGTGGCGCGATCATGACCCTGGCCGGAGGATTTCTCTTCGGCAGCCTGCTGGGAACGCTGTATGTGAATGTTGGTGCCACTGTCGGGGCAACGCTGGCGTTTCTGGTTGCGCGGTATCTGCTGCGAGATTGGGTTGAACAGCAATTCGGAAGCAGACTCGGTGCCATCCAGGAAGGCTTCGCTCGGAATGCGTTCAGCTACCTGCTGACTCTGCGATTGATCCCGCTCTTTCCGTTTTTTCTGGTCAATATGGTGTCGGGATTAACCCGGGTCAACGTCGGAACCTATGTGGCGGCGACGTCCCTCGGGATTATTCCCGGAAGTTTTGTGTTTGCTTATGCGGGACGCCAGTTGGGCACGATCAATTCGCTCAAGGAAATCGTGTCGCCCAATGTGTTGATGGCATTTACCCTCCTGGGCCTCCTGGCGCTCGTGCCGATCCTCTACAAGCGGCTCACTGGTAAATCAGACTGAACCGAACGCGGCGCCTGAGCGCCGGGTCTCGCGCACAGAGAGAAAGGTCGTGTGGATGTCTTTGATGACCGCCGATAGTCACCATCTCGTTCTGCCCGATGACGAGCACAACCGGAAACTGGTCGGCAATGTGCATCCATCCAATTGGGTGAATCCTGAGCCGGAGGGCCGATACAACATCGTCGTCGTCGGGGCCGGAACTGCCGGATTAGTCACGGCCGTCATCGCTGCGGGAGTGGGCGCAAAGGTGGCGCTCGTTGAGCGGCATTTGATGGGTGGAGACTGTCTCAATGTCGGATGTGTACCCTCCAAGGGAATGATCCGCGCTGCCAACGCCTGGGCGCAAGTGCGCGCCGCTTCGGAATTCGGCGTCCGCATTCCGGACGGGGTGAGCCACGATTTCGGCGCGGCCATGGCGAGAATGCGGCAGCTGCGGGCCAGAATCAGCCATGTGGATTCCGCACACCGGTACAAGGGGCTCGGCGTGGACGTCTATATCGGCCAGGCCCGGTTTGACGGCGAAGACACGGTGGTCGTGGAAGGCTCGGCAGGCAACCGGACCTTAGCCTTCGTCAAAGCGGCTGTGTGTACCGGTGCAAGGGCGGCCGCGCCTGCCATCGCTGGATTGGAAGAGGCGGGCTATCTGACCAATGAAACCGTCTTTTCGCTCACGACGCTCCCCGCGCGCGTCGGCGTGATCGGGGCAGGCCCGATCGGCTGTGAATTGGCACAGGCCTTCGCGCGGTTCGGCAGTCGCGTGTCGCTCATTGAGGCACTGCACGGCATCCTCCCGAATGAGGATCGCGATGCGGCGGAACTTGTGCAACAGTCGATGGGTTGTGACGGCGTGACTCTGCTCTGTTGCGGGAAGGATCTCAAGGTTGAAAAAGTTTCCGACGGCAAGCGGCTCGTCGTCGATTCACACGGTCAACACCATGATCTGACGGTCGATGAGATCCTGGTGGGCGTGGGCCGCGCGCCGAATGTGCAAGGCTTGGGATTGGAGAGGGTCGGCGTCAACTATGATGACAAGGGTATCACGGTAAACGATCGCCTGCAGACGACGAACCCGCGTATCTACGCCGCCGGCGATGTCTGTTCGCGCTACAAGTTTACCCATGCCGCCGATGCGATGGCGCAGATCGTCATTCAGAATGCGCTGTTTCCCCACCCCTTGGGATTGGGATATGCGAGTGTGAATTCGCTCAAGATGCCCTGGTGTACCTTCACCACTCCGGAAATCGCCCATGTCGGTTTGTACGAAGCGGAGGCCGTGAAACAGGGACTGAAGGTCGAAACCTATACCTATAGGTTTGACGAGGTCGATCGAGCCATCCTGGATGGCGATGAAAAAGGGTTTGCCCGTCTTCATATCAAAGCCGGTACCGATACGATTCTTGGCGCGACCATTGTCGGGTCGCACGCCGGAGATGTAATCAGCGAAGTTTCTGTGGCGATGAAGGCCGGGGCAGGTGCCAAGACGATTGCCGCGACCATCCATCCCTATCCGACACGTGCGGAAGTCATCAAGAAGGCGGTCAATCTCTGGCGCAAGGCGCACTTTACCCCGCGCACGAAGTCACTCCTGACCAGGTTGTTCGCCTGGATGAGGCGATAAGTACACATGAGGCTCACTGCTCCCATCCTGTGTCTCGCATTGTTGGGCGCAGCGGTGATGGGGCTTGCCGAACAGCCGGCACTCCTGATGGTGGGAACGTTTTCTACCGCAGCAGAAGGGCCCGCACTGCCTGACGGCTGGCAAAGGCTCACGTTTAAGAAAATTGAGCGACATACGCAGTACGAAGTCGTCAACGACCATGCTGTAACCGTAATCAAAGCGGTGAGTGAAGCCAGCGCTTCGGGGCTGACCAAAGCCGTGACGATCGACCCGCGGGAATATCCGATTGTCCGCTGGCGTTGGAAGATCGAGAATATTTTGGACAAGAGCGACGTGAACCGGAAGGACGGCGACGACTATCCGGCGCGGTTGTACATTACCTTTGCCTATGAACCGGATAAGGTGAGCTTCGGGAAAAAACTCAAATACAAAGCCGGCCAGGCGCTATTCGGCGACATTCCCATCGGTGCGCTTAACTACATCTGGGACAGCAAGAGCCCGGTGGGTACGGTGGTGGACAACGCCTTCACGAGTTTTGCCAAGATGATTGTTGTGGAAAGCGGAGCTGGGCGGATCGGTTCCTGGATCGAGGAGGAGCGGGACGTCTATCAGGATTATCTCTCGGCGTTCGGCGAGGAACCGCCGGCGATCAACGGCATTGCGATCATGACCGATACGGATAACACCAAAGAGCGCGCCGTGGCGTATTATGGTGATATCGAGTTTGTTGGCGCACCGAAATAACAATCATCAACACAGGTGTGAGGGACGAGGAAGCGGCCGACCTGTGCAGGGTCGGCCGCTTCGGACACCGGCGAGCTGAGGCGGGTTCGTAAGGTCAGCGGGTTACTGAATGGAATTGGCGAAGCCGCCGTGAGTAATCTCAGCCCGAATGGTGTCGCCCACCTTTTTGTGACCTCGAAGCTGCTTGGTGCCTTGCCCGACGCGCATCTGTATGTGACTGCCGTCGTAATCTTCGACCGTATAGGTTTCTCCCTGAATGTCCTTGACGGTGCCGCCCACGGTCTTCCATGCGACGCCGGGCTTTGAGTCGGAGTGGCCTGGTTTCGGCGCGGGAGCCTGCTCCGGCACAGATCCCAAGAGGGAGGCTGCGGCGGCGGAGGTGGTGGTTGCAGGTGTGGGGTGCTGACTGCCCTTCACCTTCTCTTTTGCCGAGGCAGGCGCCACGGAGCAGGCGACAGCTGCGAGAACGGCGACCGCGCTGGTAAACGCTGAAATCCGGGGCTTGGCGTACATACAGTCCTCCTTGAGATGAGAGCGTCTAAGTGTCATCGACCTTGTCAGCAAACCGTATGCCTGAAAGACGGGGGATTGAGGTGCGGAATCGATCAGATTCGTGCCGATTGTGGATCGTTGTGTTGACACGGGGAACTGCGATCGTGTGAAAAATGACAAGTTCCGTTCAAACATGCTCACGGTTGCCGTCGAGGATGGGGTGAATGTTAAGCAGCCACTGACCACGTGTATAAACTTGTTGCGAGGGCGGCCGATTCTGGCCACCTTCCAGGTGACTCTTCGTTGCAACTCGGCCTGCGGGTATTGCGATCTCCCCTTGAATCAGGGGCGGTACGAACTGACACGCGAAGAAATTCAACGGATCTTTGCGGATCTCTATGCGGACGGTCTTCGATGTGTCCTCGTCCAGGGCGGCGAACCGCTCCTGCGAGCCGACCTGGCGGACATCCTGGAGGATCTCGTTTCGTTGGGACTTTTTCCGACGATGATTACCAACGGAACCAGGCTCACGGAAGCCCTCGTCGAAAGATTTGCCGCACTCCGCATGCCCTTGTCGATCAGCCTCGATACGCTCGACCGCGCCCGATACCGACGAATTCGCGGAGCCGATCAATTGCCACAAGTCCTGTCCGGGCTGGACTTGCTGACCCACTATCCATCCCCGAAATTCCTCACCTGCATCGTCAGCGAGGTGAATCGCGACGAGGTGCCCGATGTTGTGCGATTTGCGAAATCGCGAGGCTTTCTCCCGGTCGTGGGAGCCTACCACTGGAATGTCGGACTCTACGGCAAAGAGGATGCGGCGTTGGTGTATGAACGCTCCGCCGCAGTTCGGGTCTTCGAACGGCTTCTGGAAGAGGATCTGATCACTCCCGGCTACTTCCGACGCTTCGTCGCAGACAACATCCTGTGGTTGCGTGGCGAACGGCTGGAGCCTTGCGACGCAGGGCGGTATAGCATCGCGATCGACGCGTCAGGCAATGTTTCGGCTTGTCTAGCACTGTCGTCCGCGGGAAACCTCCGTGAGACGTCCTATCGAGAGATCCTCGGTCGTTTCAACCGGACCCAGATTCAAGCGTGTTCCGACTGTTCTTCCTGCAATCGTCTCGATGGACGGGTGATCGGGACGGTCCTGCGTCATCCGATCACGGCATGGCGCACTCCGGTTCGGTTCTAAGAAGAGGAGAGGCCTGATGCGGCAATTCTGGTTAGGTCTGGCTGCAATGTTGATCGCGGGTTGTTCGACCGTGCCCACGACGTTCAGTCCCTCGAACCCGCTCCCTTCCGATCAAGTGTCTCACCGGCTCTGGGAGGAGGTGTTAAGCGCGCATGTCAGAGACGGGGTGGTTGAGTATCCCGCCATCGCACGGCAGGGCCAGGTCGCGTCTTATCTGGCGCTTTTGGATCGGGCGGATCCGAACGGGCTCACGATGCCGGATCGGCTGGCGTTTTGGATCAATGCGTACAATGCGTTTGCCGTGAAAGGGATTCTGGACGGCTACGCGCCGTCTACCCTATTCGGCAGGTACAAGTATTTTATCGCAAATGAGTATTCCGTCGGCGGAGGGACCGTGAATCTGTACAACCTGGAACGCGAGATTCTGATCGCCCAGTTCCACGATCCTCGGATGCATTTTGCGATCGTCTGTGCCTCGGCGTCCTGTCCAAAACTGCAGCCTTGGGCCTATGAAGGCTCCCTTCTCGAGTTGCAACTCGAGCGGGTCACGAAGGAGTTTCTCAACGACCCGTCACGCAATCGCTTTGACCGGTCCAGCAGAACGGCCGCGCTGTCCATGATCTTTCAGTGGTTTGCCAAGGATTTTGAAGCGCGCTCCGGGTCGGTGCTGAAGTTCATTGCCGCCTATATCCAAGACCCATTGTTGAAACAGGACCTGTTGTTGGGCGACTACAGAGTGGAGTTTCTTGAGTATGATTGGAGCTTGAACGGTCCGTCCCCCAGCTCTCAAGGAGGTGCACATGGTGGTATTGCCCGGTGAGCGAGTGCCTATAGCCCGTCTGTTGGCGTTTCTTGAATATGGCGAGCGGATGGCCCACGCCTGTGCCCAGAGCCAGGCGGTCCTTGCGCCCGATTCGAAGGTGCGGCGATTTTTGGCGACACAGGCCAGGCAGGAGGCGATGCATGCGCTCGTCTTTCGTGGAGCGATCACATGGCTTGCCCCCCGCCATTTGGGCGCAACTCCGGTCTTGCCGGCGCTTGAGCAATATCGCCGGCTGCTCACTGAGGCGCTAGAACGTGGCGATTGGCTGGAGAGTCTTCTGGCCGAGCAAGTCATTCTCGAGAGGCTGGGGGAAGCGATTCTCACTCGTATTGATGCCGGTCTCGAAAAGCGGCAGGCCCCGTTTCGAAAGGTGCGCCGTATCCTCTTACATCAGGAAGAGGCCCATCACGGTTTCGGACGGCGTCTGTTGGAGCGTGCGATGACCGATGGCGAGCGGGATGTCGCCGATCTTCGCCGACGAGCGCAGGACTACTTGGCCTTGACCGAAGCCATGGTTCTCACGCTCTGCGATCTCTTCTCGACGATCGACGAGGACGCGTCTGTGTGGGCAGCCGATGTGCGGGGGTTTGTGCCGGATTGGTTGACGATATGATCTCCGTCGTCGTGCCGGTCTATAACGAGGAACTGGCGTTGCCGGCCACGTTGGGATGTCTCCTCGATCAACCGGGCGAGTACGAAGTGATCGTCGTCGACGGGGGCAGCAGCGACAACACCCGTGAGATCGTTCGGCAATGTTCCCTCCTCCGTCGACTGCCAGCCCCGATTTCGTTCACACTCGTGACTGCGGCTAAAGGGCGGGCCTCTCAGATGAATGCGGGGGCAAGATTGGCAAAGGGGGAGTGGCTGCTTTTTCTCCACGCCGATACGCTCCTGCCGATCGATTCGTTGAAGCGGCTCAACGCGCTGGCCTCGGATTCGTCGATCCAGGCCGGAGGATTCCATCACCGATTCTCCGGTTCAGACTGGCGGCTCAGGCTGATTTCCTGGCTCGACAATTTTCGCTGTGTCAGGAGCCGTATCATCTACGGCGATCAAGCGTTGTTCGTGCGCAGAGAGTTGTTCGAGCGGCTGGGTGGATTTCCCGATCAGCCCATCCTGGAAGACGTGGCGTTCGGTGAGAACCTACTGAAAGTCACGATGCCGATACTCCTGTCTCCCCCTGTCATCACGGATGCGCGCAAGTTTCTCAAGATGGGGATCTGGCGAAGCTTCTTCCGCGTCTTGCTGATCATCCTGCATGTGGAATTCAAGCTGCCGTACCTTCCACGGGTCTTTTTTCAGGATATTCGCTGACGTTCATTGTCATCATGGTTCTTCCGCGGCGGCATCCATTGGTCGTCTCTATTGGGAACTGCCATTTCGATTGTCAACCAACGGGTGTCCTTGTACGTTGGAATGGGTGGCAGGCAAGTGGAGTTAACCAAGGGAGGATGTATGAAGCAAATGATTTGGAGTGCGGCTTTGCTGTCGATGTGTGTCCCGTCATTCGTGTTGGCCCAGGCGGAGACGCCCAGAATGGATCAGCGGCAGGCGAATCAGGAGCGACGGATTGATCAAGGAA